>OFFC01000204.1_pt1 | contig 54878 bp, 46 predicted proteins | sample 1521271 | NCBI WGS metagenome assembly OFFC01 (sample SAMEA3504123, study PRJEB24116) | mouse gut metagenome | biome: mouse gut; feature: mouse-associated habitat; material: faeces | place: Denmark | collected 2011 | reverse complement strand
GTCAATAAAGCTCTAATCTCAAGGTCAATGGTAATAAAATTAGAACCGCTAAAAAAAGAAGATATAATAAAAACAAAATTTGTATATTATGCTGAATACAAAAATTGGAAAAGAAAAGAACAACACAATATATAGTGGAAAGACCCGTTAAGCATAAGCGGTCAGCTACACAATATGGCAAACTAAATGTTAGAAAATTGTAATAATTTTTATTAATTTTGTAATAGGAAAATTGCGGAAAGCCCTGTAAATACAAGGAAAATAGATGGTCAAACAGTCCAATTTGACAAATTTTATTTACTTTGATATGATATGACCATACAAGTATGTAATATTTTTGTAATAAAACAATGAAACGTGCATATTATAAGTTAGAGCGTGCAGACGACGGGAATGATTTTTCCAACACACGCTGGAACATGAAATCATTTTTATCTGATGTACCGCCGGAAACGAGTAAGCGCGTTAAATTTGTGCCTGTGTTTTATTCACAGGCGGAGCAAGAATAGGAGAACATTATGTCAAAGGGCAGAAGGCTGCTTGCCGTAGTATTAGGACTCGCCATAGGAATGGGAGGCTTTTCACAGGCAGGAATAACCGCTATGGCTAGTGGCAGCAAAAATTACATGGATACTTTAAATGTAGGCGTGGCGTCGATTTTAGATCCCAGTGTTACTAACAGCGAAGAGGTCTATATGCCTACAGACAGAATTGGAGCGGGAAGTTTAGGCGTAGTAGACATATCGGGGAATGATGTGGCGGACGCGCCGGTACAGCCGGAACCGCAGAAAGAAGAGCCGGAATCCACACTGGTAATGGCAAACGTCCAAAATGCGCTTAATGTGCGTTCGGAATCCAGTGAAGAATCCGAGATCGTGGGAAAATTGTATAAAGACTGCGGCGGCAGGATTATGGAAAGAAAAGACGGCTGGACAAAATTGCAGTCCGGCAATATTATAGGATGGGCAAGCGACGAGTATCTCCTTTTTGGAGAAGAAGCGGAGTCCCTTGCAAATGAAGTAGGAAACCTGATCGTAACCATCAATACGGATGCGCTCCGCGTCCGTAAAGAACCGAGTACCGAGGCGGGAGTTTACGGGATGATCGCACAGGACGACGAAATGGAAGTCATCGAAGTGGTGGATGAAAATTGGATCAGCGTCGATTACGAGGGAAAAACAGGTTACGTTTCTGCGGAGTATGTACTGACGGATTTCCATATTGACGCAGGAGAAACGGTACAGGAGATCAAAGACAGGGAAAGAGCCGAAGCGGAAGCAAAAGCGAAACTTACCGCAAATCAGGGAGCAGTTGTGGCCAATGCAGACGATACGAGACTGTTAGGCGCGCTGATCCAGTGTGAAGCGGGCGGAGAGTCCGAAGAAGGAAAGCTTGCGGTAGGAGCAGTGGTAATGAACCGCGTAAGAAGCGGCGCATATCCGGATACTATATTCGGCGTTATTTACGCATCAGGACAGTTTACGCCGGCGCTCAACGGTAAAGTTGCAAAAGTGTATGCAGGAAACGTAAGCGAAAGCTGTTTACAGGCGGCACAGGCGGCAATCAACGGTGAAACCAACGTAGGCGAGGCAACGCACTTTAAACGCGTGGGACTGCATGACGGTTATGTGATTGGCAACCATGTATTCTGGTAAAAGAGCAAGAATGGCAGAGGATGCCGGAATATCAGATTTCCGGTTCGGAGACAGGAAAAATAAGTTTTATCCCAAAGAGATAGATGCATAAAGGAAGCAATACAATAAAGACAGCATATCCGATAAAAAGGTATGCTGTCTTTTAGCGTATCCGGCGGGGATTGGCGGAAATTCAGTAGTTTCTTTAAAATCAATGGCGACCTCGGCATATGACACCTATGCAAATGCGGTAAACGAAGGTTACAATGACGAAATAAAATCGCAGGTACAAAGTACGCTGTCCATCCTGCAGAGTGAGTATGACCAGTATCAGGCCGGCGGGAAGACGGAAGAACAGGCCCAAGAGGATGCGAAAGAGATCATTCGCGCTATGCGTTACAGGGACGACCAAAGCGGGTACTTCTGGATCGATGGTATCGACTATACGCTGGTGATGCATCCGATCCTGACGGAACAGGAAGGCAGCAACCGGTACGAATTAGAGGATCAGAACGGAGTCATGATCACGCAGGAGATCGTGAAAGTGTGCCAAAGCGCGGATAAGAGCGGATATAACGAATTTTATTTTACTAAGGCGGACGGAGTTACCGTTGCTCCTAAAGTCGCATATTCCGGTATTTTTGAACCCTGGGGATGGATCGTTTCTACCGGTAATTATGTGGATGAGATGAATATGGAAAAAGCGGAAATGAAAGTGGTGCTGGATAAAGGGTATTACAGTGTGCTGATCCGGACGGTGGCGGTGTTTGCCGTGGTAATCATAGCGGCGCTTTTGGTTGCGTTCATATTTGGAAAGCGAATCGTAGCGCCGTTAAAGAAGATCCAAAATTTTGCACAAAAAATATCGGAAGGAAACCTGACCACGTCCGTAGATGTAAAGCAGCGCAACGAGATTGGACAGACAGCGGAGGCTCTGCGTATCGCGCAGGACAATATGCGGGGACTTCTGCAGGCGATCACGGAAGTTTCCAACGGAGTGGGCGGCGCGCTTGGCAGCTTTGACAAAGCGTTCAATAATATGAAAGAATCGATCTCGCAAGTATCGGTTGCGGTGGATTCCATTGCGGAAAATGTTACGAGGCAGGCATCTTCCACCGATGAAGCCAATGACGATGTGGGTATTATGGGAGATAAGATCAACCAGACCGGAAACGAAGTAGCGAGCTTAGATCAAAACGCCGGAGAAATGAGCAGGATCAGCGAGCAGTCCATGGCCACTTTGGGACAACTGATCCAAGTGAACAACAAGACGAGGGCAAGTATTTCCGCAATGGCAGAACAGACGGAGAATACGCATAAATCGGTAGAGCAGATCCATATGGCGGCGAACCTGATCAATGAGATTTCCGATCAGACCAGCCTGCTTGCGCTGAACGCAAGTATCGAAGCGGCAAGAGCAGGAGAAGCGGGAAGAGGTTTTGCCGTAGTGGCTGACGAGATTGCGAAGCTGGCAAACCAGTCTGCCGATTCCGTAGAAGAAATCAGCAGAACCGTCGAAGAATTGCAGGATAATGCAACAAAGTCCGTAGACGTGATGAAAGAGATCAATGAGGCTGTCGATATGCAGGTAAATTCTTTAACGGAAACACGGCGTATCATGGAAACTTTGCATCAGGAATTAGGAAATTGCTTTACCTCCGTACATACCATTGATCACATGACGCAGGAAACCGAGCGTCAGAGAACCAACGTTACGGATTCCCTTTCCGTCTTGAACAAGCTGGCGCAGGATAATGCGGCGGTTGCAGAGCAGACCGCTGCAATGTCGGCAGAGCTTGCAAGAGTGGTAGATGAGTCCAGCCTGATCGTAGAAGATCTGGAAGGAAAAGTGGAAGTTTTGATAGAAGACGTGAATAAATTTACTTTATAAAGAACGCTGGGTTACTCCCCTTGGGCGGCAATACCGTTTAAGGGGAGTTTTTTCATGGATCTGCCGATGATTAAACCTGTATAAATGCGCCGCAGGAAGACGGACGTTAACGTTGGCGTGCTGACGGAACGGGGAGGATCCCAATCGTCTGGAAACGGGCATTTGGGAAAGGCGGAAAGTAACAGCAAAAATAGCATACGGAGCAGGGGTTGTATAAAAAAGATAAATATAGTAGAATCAAACTGGATAAACGGATATACATCATGTCTGATAAAGCAGACGGGGAGGGAACGGAAATGGATTTAAAAGGACGGGATTTTTTAAAACTGTTGGATTTTGAAGCGGAGGAGATAGATTATTTGCTCGATTTGGCGGCAGAATTTAAGGAAAAAAAGAAAAAAGGGATTTTGACGCAGATCCATACGGGAAAGAACGTAGCGTTGATTTTTGAGAAAACAAGTACAAGAACCAGATGTTCTTTTGAGGTAGCGGCGCATGATCTGGGGATGGGAGCTACTTATTTGGATCCGGCAGGCTCCCAGATTGGGAAAAAGGAGAGCATTGCCGATACGGCAAGGGTATTGTCTACCATGTTTGACGGAATTGAGTACCGCGGTTACGGACAGGAGATCGTGGAAGAACTTGCCAAATATGCGTCGGTTCCGGTATGGAACGGACTTACAAATGAATTTCACCCGACCCAAATGCTGGCAGACTTACTGACGATCCGCGAACATTTCGGGAGATTAAAAGGGATCAGCCTTGTTTATATGGGGGATGCCCGATACAATATGGGAAATTCCCTGATGGTGGCTTGCGCAAAGATGGGAATGCATTTTACGGCTTGTACGGTAAAGGAGTATTTTCCGGCGGCGGAGCTGGTAGAAGAATGTAAGAAGATAGCGGAAAAGACAGGCGGCAGCGTTACTTTGTGCGAGGACGCCATGGAGGGGACCAAAAACGCCGACGTGATCTATACGGACGTGTGGGTATCCATGGGAGAACCGGAAGAAGTATGGGAAGAGCGGATCAAGGTTCTTTCTCCTTATCAGGTAAATAAACGGATCATGGAAAATGCAGGAGAGAGCGCAGTATTTATGCACTGTCTTCCGGCTTTTCATGATCTGAAGACGAAAATAGGAAAAGAAATGGGTGAAAAGTTTGGTTTTTCTGAACTGGAAGTAACGGACGAAGTGTTCGAGTCTGCGCAGTCCATCGTATTTGAAGAAGCGGAAAACCGTATGCATACGATCAAAGCGGTAATGGCGGCTACTTTGTAGTAGAAATGGGGAAAAGGCAGAAAAATGGGTGCAAATATGAAATCTCAGATTTTGTCGCTGCTTAGAAACAGCGGGGAGTATATTTCCGGGCAGGAGATATGCCAACGGTTCGGAGTATCGAGAACGGCGGTGTGGAAAGCGGTAAAACAGTTAAAGGAAGAAGGATACCGGATCGAGGCCGTACAAAATAAAGGATACAGACTGGCAGAGAGTCCGGACGTATTAAATGAACAGGAACTGACGAACCGTATGGAAACCGAATGGGCGGGAAGGATCGTATATTATTATGATAAGACAGGATCCACGAATACCGATGCAAAACGGCTGGCGTCAGAGGGAGCGGCGCACGGAACCATTGTCGTTGCAGACGATCAGGAGAACGGCAGAGGCCGGCGGGGACGGTCATGGCAGTCGCCTGCGGGCAGCAACGTTTATTTTACGATTGTCCTGCGTCCGGAGTTTGAGCCGGATAAAGCCTCCATGCTTACCCTTGTCATGGCAATGAGCGTAGCGGAAGCAATCAGAAATTATTGCGGGATCGAAGCGTCGATCAAATGGCCGAACGATATTGTGATTGATAAAAAGAAAGTATGCGGGATACTGACGGAAATAGAGATCGCATTGGAGACAAACGATATCCAGTATGTGGTGATCGGCGTAGGGATCAATACGAATCAGAAAGAGTTTCCGGAGGATGTGAGAGAGATAGCGGGTTCTCTTGTAAATGCGGGCGGCAGGAAAGTTTCCAGAGCAGTCCCGGGGTTGGGCCCCGGGCTTTCACTCCAGACTTATACAACCGTCTACGCTCCCTTTACACCCAGTAAATCCGGATAACGCTTGCCCCCTACGTATTACCGCGGCTGCTGGCACGTAGTTAGCCGGGGCTTCTTACTCAGGTACTGTCATCTTCTTCCCTGCTGATAGAGCTTTACATACCGAAATACTTCTTCACTCACGCGGCGTCGCTGCATCAGGGTTTCCCCCATTGTGCAATATTCCCCACTGCTGCCTCCCGTAGGAGTTTGGGCCGTGTCTCAGTCCCAATGTGGCCGTCCGCCCTCTCAGGCCGGCTACTGATCGTCGCTTTGGTAGGCCGTTACCCTGCCAACTGGCTAATCAGACGCGGGTCCATCGTATGCCACCGGAGTTTTTCACACAGAAACATGCGTCTCCGTGCGCTTATGCGGTGTTAGCACCTATTTCTAAGTGTTATCCCCCTGCATACGGCAGGTTACCCACGCGTTACTCACCCGTCCGCCACTAAGTTAACACCTTCTCCACTCCTAGCAAGCTATTTGCTTTAAAAATGTTAACTCCGTTCGACTTGCATGTGTTAAGCACGCCGCCAGCGTTCATCCTGAGCCAGGATCAAACTCTCTTGTTTTATTCTGGCCATTCCAAACTTGGCTTTTCCTTTTTTACTGCTTTCTTAGGTTTGTTTCGTTCGTTCTTTTTTTCTTTCTCTGAAATCATTCCGCTGTCTCTCCCTGGCCCGGCTCACTTATCATGCTTCGGGCCCCCTTCTGCTTTGCGCTCTCTCGCTTCGCTTCCGGTTAGAATCTTCACAGCTTCGGAATATTTTCAGGGCTGCATTACTGTTTATTTGTCAAGGTCCTATGCTGCTTTCTCACAGGTTTCCTGCGCGACAGCTTTGTTATCTTATCACGCCGTTCCTTCTGTGTCAAGCACTTTTTTCATTTTCTTCAGAATTTTCCTTCTGAGCGGAGAAGGAGGGATTTGAACCCTCGCGCCGCTATTAACGACCTGCACCCTTTCCAGGGGTGTCCCTTCGGCCAGCTTGGGTACTTCTCCAAGTGTAGCAGAATCTGAATTCTTTCTACTTCTATTTAATTCAAATGAGAGCTGCCTCAGACTGTTTCAACCGGATCTGAGCGTTCCTCATTTTCCTTTGGAGTTATATCTCCAGCGGAGAGGATGGGATTCGAACCCATGCGCCCTTTCGGACAAACGGTTTTCAAGACCGCCTCGTTATGACCACTTCGATACCTCTCCAAAGTGTACCACTTCAAATCAGTGCAAGAGATATTCTAGCAAAAATGAATTGCCATGTCAACACATTTTATGAAAGTTTTACCTGTTTTTCTCCAAAATTTTCTCAGCCACCACCAGATCCTCCGGTGTCGTCAGTTTAATGTTCTCATAGGAGCCCTCTACCAGTTTTACCCGGTGGTCCGTAAAATATTCCACCACCATCGCGTCATCCGTGATATGAATGTTCTCCTGTCTTACTTTCTCTATATTTTTCTCCAGTGCCGCATAAGCTTTCGCGATGATTCCTGTCTCGAAAACCTGGGGCGTATGCATATTCCAGATCAGGTTTCTGTCCGGTGTTTGGGATACAAAGCCTTCTTCATCCGCAATCTTTACCGTATCTTTGCTGCGCACCGCACTGACACAGGCGCCGTATTTGCACACCGCTTCATAGGTATCCTGCAAAATTTCTTCTGTCAGGAAAGGTCTCGCTCCATCATGCACAAACACATAGCCATCTCTGTTGGGCACAGCCATATCGCCGGAAACAATAAGCCGCACGGCACTGGCCACGGAAAGATACCTTTCACTGCCGCCGGCGATCACCGTATCTACTTTATGGTATCCGTATTTGCGCACGATCTCTTCTGTCGCAAAGACGATGGTATCTGCCCCCGTCACCAGAATACAGTCATCTATGATTTCAGATTCTTCCACTGCCTGCAACGCATAACAGATCAGAGGCTTTCCGCAAAGCGGCATAAACTGTTTTGCCACGCCGCTCTTCATTCTCCTGCCACTTCCCGCCGCAAGGATCACCGCCGTACATCTTTTCTTTCTATTCATTATCCTTTTTCATTCTTTCCGCTGAAAGCAGGTGTGTATAAAGCTGAATACTTTCCATCCACCACCAAAATCCAACCTCCGACCTGCAGTGGCTCATATGCCCGATTCACTGATTTTTTGACAGCAGCTGCCCGTTCAAATGCCCCCACCGCGCTCCCCCAGTTTTAAATTCGGTACGGCATTCAGGTCATATCCGCTGCGCACACCCTTCCGGTATTCAAAATAACCTGCCGCCCCGATCATCGCCGCATTATCTGTACAAAAAACCGGAGATGGATAATAAAATTCCAGATTCTCTTTCCGGCATGCCTCCACAAAAGCAGCACGCAGAGAGGAATTGGAAGCCACCCCGCCGGCGATGGCAAATTTTCGGAAGCCATATTCCTTCACCGCCGCCATGGAATGTTCCACCAGCACGTCCACCACTGCCTTCTGGAAAGACGCCGCCACATCTGCCTGATCAAAAGACTCCCCTTTCATCTGGCAGTTGTTCAGATAATTGAGTACCGCCGACTTCAAACCGCTGAAGCTGAAATCATAGACTGACTCCACTACCTTCGCCCGGGGGAAATGGATAGCATCCGGGTTCCCCAGTTTTGATACCTTATCGATCTTCGGCCCGCCGGGATACCCAAGTCCAATGGCTCTCGCCACCTTATCAAAGGCTTCCCCCGCCGCATCATCCCTGGTCCTGCCGATCACTTCATATTCCCCATAATCTTTTACCACCACCAGATGAGAATGCCCCCCGGATGCAACAAGACAGGCAAAAGGAGGTTCAAGATCTCCATGTTCGATATAATTGGCGCTGATATGCCCTTCAATATGATGCACGCCAATGAGCGGGATCCCTGTAGAAAAACTCAGTGCTTTTGCAAAGGAAACACCGATCAGCAGCGGCCCCACCAAACCAGGCCCATAAGTCACCGCTATCGCAGTCATATCCCCAAGTTTTTTCCCGGCCTGATCAAGGGCCGCCTGCACCACCTGGTTAATTTTCTCGATATGCTTTCTCGAAGCGATCTCCGGCACCACACCACCATAAATCGTGTGCAGTTCTATCTGCGAATATATCATATTGGACAGAACTTCCCTGCCGTCTTTCACTACCGCAGCCGCTGTCTCATCACAGGAACTTTCTATCGCCAGAATAAATATTTCTTTTTCTTCCATCTTTTCCACCATACCTGTACACATGCAGCAGGCCACATGGCGCATTTTCACCCGGTGCGGCATATGTGCCGGACTGTTTCGCAGGCTTTCTTTTCCTGCCTATTCCATCGCTTCCGTTTTATCTTCGGCCGGCGTCCAGCCTAAGATCTTCCACCTTCCACTGTCATCTTTGCGCAATACATAGACCTCTTTGATCGTCATCAGACCCGTCTTCTGCCGCATGGTATAAATGCATCTGATCTGTGCGCATTCTCTTCCGTTGTAAGTGTAGTAATCCACCGCCGTACTGGAAGAGAGCGCTACATGGGACAAAACCGTATCAGACGCCGCGAAAGCGGCTATTTCCGCCTTCAGATCTTCAATATACATCTCTTCACTCTGATAATCCACAAGCTCCGCATCATACAGTTCCATGGCTTTGTCAGCCAGCTTTTTCAGCTCCTCATCCGTGGGATTCTCACCGTAATAGCAGCTCATAATTTCATTATAATATTTTATCACTTCCCGGACTGTAGCAGGATAGTCAGTCTCCAGATTTTTGAGCAGTACGTCCTCCACTGCCGATGTTTCTACCTCCGGATCTGACCGTTCCACTTTATTGACCAGATAGTAGTACAGTGCAAACACCGTGATCACCATAACTGCCAGTACTGCTGCTGATTTTGGACCTTTTCTCATGAGAAACCTCCCCGCCATAACAGGCAAATCCTTTATGAATCGCTTTCTTCAAACTGAAGTTCCATACTTTTTCCGTCTTTCCCCGCATATGCTCTGGGAAATATCTTTCTCACTTCATCCATAAAAGGTTCCGGCCTTGTCAGAGACGGGCTGTAGTGGGTCAGCCACAGCTGTCCGACCGCTGCCTTTTTTGCAAGTTTTGCCGCCTCCTGGAACGTCATATGTTTGTGTTCTTTTGCTTTTTCCTGTTTATCCGCCTCCCCATACATCCCTTCGCAGATAAACAGATCGGACCCCGCCGCATGGGTCACGATACTTTCGGTTGGTCTGGTATCCGTACAGTAAGTCAGTTTCAGCCCTTTTCTCGGCGCTCCCAAAACCATCTCAGGAATCAGCAGGCCCTTCTCCGTCTCGATGCGCTCTCCCTTCTGAAGCCTGCTCCAGTATTTCATCTCTATTCCCAGTTCTTTTGCCCTGTCAACCTGAAACCGCCCGATCCTGTCAAGGGAAATACTATACCCATAGCATACCACATTATGATTTACTCGAAAAGCCTGCATCCGCAGTTCTTCAAAAGAAAAGTTTTCTTCCGCCTCCGAAAGCTCCTTACATTGAATTTCAAAGGGCAGTTCCGGCGCGATCGTCCTGAGAGCACCCACTACCCTGGTCAACCCCCTGGGGCCCACCAGCATTAACGGTTCCTTACGCTCTGCATTCCCCATAGTCAGAAGCATGCCCGGCAGACCGCTGATATGATCCGCATGGTAATGTGTAAAACAGATCATATCAATAGGATTGGGACTCCATCCCTTTTCTTTTAAAGCGATCTGCGTGCCCTCCCCACAATCTATCAATATACTGTGGCCGTTATACCGCACCATCAACGAAGTGAGCCATCTATAAGGAAGAGGCATCATCCCCCCTGTTCCCAGCAAACATACATCCAGCATCCATTTATTCCTTCTTTCTTATCACTACCGCTTTCCTCAGAAACGGTATACTCTGCATTACATCTTTTCCCTGCTTCCGCCCCCACAGCTTTTATACTTTCTCTTTCAGGGACAGTTCTTCTTATCTGACACTCCTGTCACTTTCTGTGCACCGATGCCACAGGATCAAAGCGTCTTCCACTGGTTTTGTATAGAAATTCTTTCTGCGCCCCTCCGGAACAAAGCCGAATTTCTCATAAAGCCTGATAGCCGCCCTATTGGAAGCACGTACCTCCAGGGTAAATGCGGTAATCCCCCGCTCCTTTCCCCGCTTTAACAGTTCCGCCAGCATACGCTCTGCAATTTTCTGTCTCCGGAAAGCCGCTGCCACGGCCACATTGCTGATATCTCCCTCTCCCAGTATATCAAGTACCCCACATACCCCTGCAAGCTCTCCGCTCTCCGTTTCCGCTGCCAGATAAATGGCATCCTCATTCATCAATGTACTCAGATAGGCATTTTCCGACCAGGCTTCCGAAAAGCACTCCCGCTCAAGAGCCGCTGCCACTGAAGCATCTTTCGGCGTCATCCTGCGAATTTTTATTTCTGTCATACAGGTCTCTCCCGTCCGTAGGCACTCCATCTTTTCAGCAGGCTTCTGTTGTGCCATCCCTTTCTGCCCGCTTTCTCACAACGGCTTTTCTCAGGACTGACCGCCCTTTTCGATCCGCTCCCGCTCCGCCTGAGAAAGTCTCAGATACTCCGGCGTATATTCTGCGGCCGTCTTCATTTTTCCCTGCTCATAATACTTTGCCGCAAGCGCCGCTACAGCCGCTGCCCGCTGCCGGTTCATATGTGCCGGCGCAAAGGTATACGGCACTCTGACCAGATCTTTTATCTGTTCCCTGAAAACAGGCACACCGTCTCCCAAAAACATGACGCTCCTGCCGGTTTTGTTGCAGGCTTCCAGTATCTCTGCCACAGGCACGGCGCATTGCTCTCTTATGACGCTCATGTCATATCCACCGGTATTGTTTTCTGAAAACCCATACAATCCTGTATATGTCTGATTTCTTCTTGCGTCCATGAGAGGGCACACTATTTTGTCTGTCCCATACAGGTTATAGGCTAATCCGGCAAGCGTCGGCACCGGGATGATCGGTTTATCCAACGCAAAACCGAATCCTTTCGCCGTGGCCGAACCGATACGAAGTCCGGTAAAAGAACCGGGGCCCGAAGTCACTGCCACCGCATCGATCTCTTCCATATGAAATTCTGTCTTTTCCCTGACCGCTTCCAGCATCGGAAGCAGTGTCTGAGAATGCGTCTTTTTCGCATGTATGGAAAATTCCGCTAAAGTCAGGTCATTCTCCCAAAGCGCTACCGAAGCGGTCTGCCCGGAACTGTCAATTGCAAGTATTTTCATGAAAGCCCTACCTCTTTTATAGTGATCCTTCGATAATCAAACCCTTTTTCCAGGTCTTTTTCTATCATGATCTCCGTGCGTTGTTCGGGCAGAAGCTCTTCTATCAGATCCGCCCACTCGACAATACACAGCCCCTCACCGTAAAAATATTCCTCACAGCCGATCTCTTCCATTTCGGACGGATCTCCGATGCGGTACACATCCAGATGATATAACGGTATTCTGCCGCTTTCATAGACCTGAACGATCGTAAATGTAGGACTGTTTACCGGTTCCTCTATGCCCAGCCCTTTTGCGATGCCCTGGGTCAGTACAGTCTTTCCCACTCCCAGATCTCCTGTCAGTGTACAAAACTGGCCCGGTACTCCCTCACGTCCCAGTTTTTCCCCAAGCGCAAAAGTATCTTCCGGCCCGTAGCTTTCATATACTGTCTCTGTCTTCACTTCCGCACCCCCATATCTGCCTGGGCACAAGCTCTGAACTTATGCCGTTTTAATCTTCATTTTATCCGGCGCCACATACCGGGATACCAGTTGCACAAATTCCCCGCTTCTTTCTCCCAGCACCCGCTTTGGAAAAAGAAAGGCATTTGTCCTGGAAGTATACAGCATTATTGTTTTCCCGGTGGAAGAAGCTTTCGTAATACTTTCCCAGGAAACAGGCTGTTTCTCTTCTTCCGTGGAAATTTCCAGGCCCTCTTCCGACAATCTGTAATGTAAAGGCTTCCGAAAGACCGGCGACTGTGCCTGGGCCGCTGCTTTTATATGCAGCGTCCAGGGAAAATACAGGATGATAAACGCGCCGATCACCAGATACAGAGGCGTCCCCGTATTGATAAAACCCACGACAAAAAGACAGCCCACGATCGTTCCGAACAGCCCTGACGGCGAAGTATAGGCATGGTGGAGCTGATAATCATATAAATCCTTTTTCGTAATCTGTACGTCTAATTCCATTTCCATTCCGGAATCTCCATTCTGATACAATATATTTATAATTTTGACACCTTTTCACAGTGCGATAAAAAGCGCCTACATCGCAGGCGCTTTTCACGACATTTCACTGTCATATTATACAACAGAATATATCCTTTTTTCAACTGTTCTTTTTTCTTCCTGATCTTTTCCATTACTGTTAAGCACCGGACTATCCCGAAACACTCATCCTGTCTTTCTTCTTCTGCCTTCCCTTAAGCGGTTCGGAATCTTTCAGAATCGGGCTCAGTTTTTTGTAGACAAGCAACGTTACAACAGAAACAGATGCCCCTTTCAGTAAATTTAACGGCGCCACTGCCATGATCACAAAACTCGACACGCCTGTGATCCCCGGATTGATCGCTGTACCCATTCCAATGATCGCATCCAACGGCATGCCATACAGTTCAGCAAATTTAGGCAGCAGATATACCGCGTTGAACGCCGTCCCGATCACAGTCATGACAAGAGTACCCGATACACAACCCACCACCGCGTTTTTCCTCGTTTTTTTCAGAAGGTAAATAATGGAAGCGGGCAGCAGAAAGCTGCAGCCGATGGCAAAATTTGCCAGATCTCCCACAAAGGCAGTAGTTGTCCCTTTCATCAAAAGCTTTAATACAATTTTGCATAGCTCTATCATCACACCCGCCACAGGTCCATAAGCGAAAGTTCCGATTAAAGCCGGCAATTCCGAAAAATCAATTTTATAGAAGGGCGGCGCGAAGGGAACAGGAAATTCAAATAACATTAAAACTGCTGATATTGCCGAAAACACACCGATCACCGCTATCTTTCTTGTGGACAGCACCCGCTCTGAATCACCGGACACCTTTTTAGCCCATTTTTCCGCTCCGTAAGCCACCAGAAACAGCGCACAGATCACTGCCAGAAACTCCAATAAAAATACCACATTTTCCTGAATACTTTGTAACAGTCCGTTCATTTTCTTTTCTCCTTTTCCATTGAATTTCAGAAGGAGTTCTTCTGCTGACGGAGAAGGGAACTCTCTCCGCAGGCCAGTTTCATTGCGCGCAGTATTGACCGGCACATACACGCTTCATAAGTGGCCCTACACTAAAGAAGCCCCGCATATCCATGCGGGGCATTGCTGCAAAATCACCTTCGGCATGCCGATCAGCACGGCATCCGACTATGTATCTTTCACAGTTTCTTCTTTCATCCAGACTTTACTGTCGGTTTTGGATTCTCACCAAATCAGCCATTTGCATGGGTCGTAGACTCGCCGCATTTCCGCTTTTCCAGCAGAAAACGTATCACCACCGGTAGGGAATTTCACCCAACCCCGAAGAACTTCTCTATACTGTTTACTCAGACAGGATAACATGAAATGCGGATAAAATCAAGCACTTTCAAAATTTCCGATGTCTGTCAATATAACGTCTGCCCCTTTTGCTTCTGAGCTGTCATCCTTTATAGAACTTCCGTTTCACCAGATGGTATATCCCGGAAAACATCCGGTTTTCCGCTAATGCACTGCGAAGCGGCGCCAGAGTACAGAACATGATCAGACGATACCGAAACAGTTCACCCTTTCCCATATAGTTTCTGGTGATCTGCCTGTGTTCTTCTTTATCCAGTTCCTTATTTTTTTTATTCTCCGAAAAGCCGCCGCCCTCATAGGACGACACTGCAAATCCCATATAACGCATTTTAGCTCCTGCCCGGTAGTAACACCAGAGAAAGTGGTCATAATCCGCCCGGATCTTATAATGCAGATCATAGGGCTTTTCTCTGCACAGTGCTGCGCTATAAAAGCAGGACTGATGGCATGGAATATTGCGGTAACAGGTAAATCCTGTGATCTCGGGCGAGGAAGCAATAACAACGCCATTTTTCTCTCCGCAGGTATCACCGTAGACTACCAGCCTGTTAAGATCTGTTCCGGTCCCTTTTTCCTCTTCCAGCACCTTCACTGTTCGTCCCAGAACTTCTTCATCCGCAAAAGTATCACCACAGTTTAAAAATAGCAGGAAATCTCCCGTTGCATGGAAGACCGCCTGATTCATGGCGTCATAAATACCCCCGTCTTTTTCTACATATACCTTTACCTTTTCCGTCCCGGTTCCTGATATATTCCCGCCTGTCCATCTTTCCAGAGAACCGTCCGTACTGCCCCCATCTTTCACAATCACTTCCACATCCGGATATTTCTGATTCAGAATACTGTCCAATGTAAGCGCCAGTTTTTCTCCCGGATTCAGACATACTGTGATTACAGAAATTTTCAATCTGTCTTCCATCTCTTTCATCCCCGCTGTTTAACCTCTCCGACAGCCTCCTGCCACAATCAACTGTTATGCCCTCATTTCACCGGCCACATGCCGGGCTGTCCAAAAACCTGATCCGCACAATCTGCCAGAGTTTCCATTCAGATATTCCCTTCCTGTCATCGCTTATTCTACCATACATTCACTGATATTTCTATCTCTGTACAGCACAAAAACAGTTTACAGCTTACATTCTATGAAGAAATTACATGAAGCAAACAATTTAAAGCTTGCCGATTCCCCCAAAAAATGGTATACCTTAATAATAATTTTATGTATGAGGTAAAAAAATGATGATAGACGCTTTGTTGGATGCGTTCTCAGATACGCTCAGGATCCTTCCGTTTTTATTTGCCGCTTTTCTATTGCTGGAGGCCATCGAACACTACGCCGGCCAATACGGCAACCGTCTTTTTTCCAAAGTCGGAAAAGCCGGCCCTCTCGCCGGCGCAATTTCAGGCTGCATCCCCCAGTGCGGTTTTTCCGCAGCCGCCGCCAACCTTTACTCCGGAGGTCTGATCAGCCTCGGCACACTGCTGGCCGTGTTTTTATCCACCTCAGACGAGGCGGTCCTGATCCTTTTTGCTCATCCGGGAAGCGGGAAGACCATCGCCCTGCTTCTTTTTTCAAAAGTGTTGATCGGCGCCCTGGCCGGTTTTGTGATTGATTTCCTGTTTCGGAACAAAAAAGCAGAAAAGCATATCGACGACATGTGTAAAACCTGCGGCTGTCATGAGGGAAACGGAATTTTCAGACCGGCTCTTAAACATACTGCCAGACTCACTGCCTGGCTCTTTGTCTTCACCCTCGGCCTGAATCTTCTTCTTGCTTTTGCGGGTATGGAAAGACTGTCCGGCTTTCTCGGAAAAGATACGCTGTTTCAGCCCTTTTTTGCCGCCCTCCTGGGCATGATCCCAAACTGCGCCGCCTCCGTTCTGATCACCGAATTATATCTGGCCGGCGGCTTAAGTTTCGGTTCCGCCATCGCCGGGCTCTCGGCAGGCGCAGGTGTGGGATTGGCCGTCCTGTTTCGCGAAAACCACCCAATGAAAGAGAATTTTAAGATCCTGCTGCTTCTTTATATCATTGCAGTAGCTGCTGGATGCGCGCTCAGTGTGTTCTGACGGCAGGGAAAACCTTGCGGCAGGCTTCGGGAGCGTGTCTGAACAGAATATACTGTCCCGCTCCCGAAGCCTGCCGCGCCGTATTTACTTACACTGCGCCGCAAACTCCCTGATCTTTTCTTTCATCGCGGAAATATCTCCCTGCAGCTTTAAGATCGTGCTGCCGATAAAGGCCGCATCTCCCCCCGCTTCTTTCACCATGCGCACATCCTCCGGCGAATGGACGCCCACGCCGCAGTAGATCGGGCGGTCTATCCCGTGATCCCGCAGGCACTGCACGCAGTCTTTCAGTGTCGGATACTTTGGATTCACAAACCCTTGTCCCGGCGTAGGTTTGGCCTGAAGATACACAAAACCGTTGGAATTTTTCGCCGATTCTATCTCCTCTTCCAGCATCTGGTACTGCACATAGCAGGACACACGGATACCGGCAGCAATAATCTGATTCTTGATCTCATCTCCGGTAAGCCCCACTAACAGCACATCCTTAAAATCATTGTCCACACAGAATCTGATAAAACGCTCCGTTCCGATTTCCTGTATCGTATTCTCGTAGGAGAGGACCAGAAGCTTTACATCTGGAAGATTTCTCTTTACTTCCACGATCTCCTCCATATACGCCTCGTAATCATCGCAGTTTTCCAGTGCTTTTTTCATCCTGTCCCTGATCATTTCGCTCTCTAAGAACGGATCGTGGGAAGGAAAATCAATTTCGATCATACCGCAGCCTGCATCTGCATATTCCTTTGCCATCTGAATACTTGATTCCATGGTCGGATATCCGTTTGATAAATATAATATTATTTCCATACTGTCCTCCAAGTCAGAATTTTACCCTCTGTATGCTTTAACAAAAAGCGCCTTAAACTGATCCCCATCCGGGATGATCGGATTTGTCTTCGTACAGCCGTCTGCTGCAGCCGCTTTTGCCATATCGTCCAGGAGCTCCATAAAACGGTCTTCCTCTGTTATCACGTCCTTTAAGGCCCCGGGAATCCCGACTTTCCGGTTCAGTTCCCGTACGCTTTCTGCCAGATCACCGCTCCCCATCGACGCCGCAAAATCCTCATAAATTTTCTTTGCATAATCCGCCTGGCTGTTGAACTCCATAATATAAGGAAGAAGGATCGCATCCGCCAGCCCGTGTGCAATATGGAAATAACTGCCAAGGGTGTGTGCCATGGAATGTACGATGCCCAGAGATACATTGGTAAAGGCCATGCCCGCCACCATGGAAGCGTTTACCATGATTTCTCTTGCCTTCAGATCCTGTCCGTTTTCATAAGCGGCCGGAAGCCATTTCATAATATCCTGCGCCGCACTCACCGCCAGGATATTGCTCAGATAATTGGCTCTCCGGGACACCAGTGCTTCCAGTGCGTGAGTTAACGCATCCATCCCCGTCTCCGCTGTGATATGCGGCGGCATGGAAGCTGTTACTTCGGGATCGCAGATCGCAATGTCCGGCATCATCTCCATATTCCCCAATCCCTGTTTCATACCGTCCTCGTCGGTGATCACAACAGAGCGGGATACCTCGCTGGCTGTACCGCTGGTGGAGGGAATACAGCAGAATCTCGCCTTTCCGCGCAGTTTCGGGAAGGCCTTCGGCGGGAAAATATCCGAAAGCTTTTCCAGTTCCGGATGCTCATAATAGATCCACATGGTCTTTGCCGCATCCATCACGGAACCGCCCCCTAAGGCCACGATCAGATCCGGCCCAAAGCCTTTCATCTCCTCCGCTCCACGCTTTACTGTGGCAAAATGCGGATCCGGTTCCACGCCGGAGATCACCATGGTCTCCGCGCCGCTCTCCGCAAAATATGCTTTCACTTTATCCAGAATACCGCTCTTTATCATGCTCGAACCGCCGATCACGATCGACACTTTTCTGTACGGCATTGTCTTAATATAGGCCAGGCAGCCTTCACCGAACATTAACTCACTGCCCGCCAGTTTCATTGGTCTCATCATAGTCTTTTTCGTCTCCTTTTTCTTTTCTGTCCGCCGCTCCGGATTCTCAGTTTCCGGCGCGGCTTTTGTGTGGGGGGAATACGGCACATTCCCCTTGTCTCTCCGAATCCAAACCCTTCAGACTCACAGTGCTTCCATCACTTCCCGCACCAGATCGTAATCAATGGGATTCGTTAAAACGCCGCCCTTTTTCAAACTGGAACCGATGATACAGCCGTCCGCGATCTGCAGCTGCTCATGAATATTGCCGCGATTGACGCCGCTTCCGGCGAGAACCGGTATATTCACTACCTTCTGTACCCGCTTTAACATATCAATGGGCGTCTCCGCGCCGATCACCGCACCGGTCACAATAATCGCGTCCGCGCCGTTGGATGCGGCATCTTTGGCACTCATCTCCACTGTGATCTGCGGATTCAGCATATTGGCATGTTTCACCTGTACGTCCGCCAGGATCTTCACATGAGAAAGTCCCATGGCCTTCCGGTATTCCATACACTTTTTGGCGCAGGGATAAATGATCCCGTCGGAAAACAGTACCGTATCCACAAACACCGGAACGCGGATAAAGTCGGCCCTGCATATGCCGGCGATAGCAAGTGACGCCTCACAGTCATTGAATGCCGCATCGATCCCTATGGGAATTTTAACCGCCTCTCTCACAGCGGCAGCCGCCGCAGCCAGCGCTGCAACCTGCGCCTTATCAAGAAGAGCGGAAAACGGCGTGTCTCCCATATTTTCCACGATCACCGCATCCACCCCGGCTTTTTCCAGTGTCTGCGCATCCTGCACCGCCTGATCAATAATTTTTCGATAATCCCCATCAAATCCGCAGGTTCCCGGAAGCGGCAGGCAGTGTACCATGCCAATAACAGTCTGAGAACCCTTTGTCAAGATCGCTTTACTCATAATGACTCCTTTCCATATTTCATGTGATAGTTATAAATTCCTTCTAAAGCTGTCCTGCACAGAAGATCCTCCGCGTCTGTGCGCTCCTGCCCTTCCAGAACTTTTTTCAGATTTTCCAGTACGGTGGTCATTGTCACCACACAGGTCTTTACACCCATCAGTCTCCCAAGCGTCATCATGCAGGACGATTCCATGTCGATCCCTGTCACATGGAGCTTTTTTAATTCCTCAAAGACAGGCGCCATATCTCTCCCCGATTCCAGGGAAAATCTGGAATCATGCATCTGGCTGTAGAAACCGTCCATCGTACAGTTCAGCCCGTTTATGTACTTTGCTCCCATCTGGATCACCGTTTCATTCATGATATTGACCAGATCGATATCTGCCACCGCAGGGTAGGACATCTCCACATAGGTGGCGCTTGTCTGTTCTCTCCGCATGGCCGCGATGGGGATGATAAAGTTCCCCAGCATGTCATCCCGCAGCGCCATAACCGTTCCCATGCGAACCGCCACCTGCATGCCCGCCTCATACATCTCCTCCATGGCAATGGCCGCAGTAGGGGCCCCCATGCCGGTGGAAGAAACCGTGATGCGCACTCCCTTGTAGGTACCTGTCCAGGTATTGAATTCTCTCTTAAATGCCACTTTCTGCGGGTTGTCCAGATACTGTTTCACAACTTCCACCCGCCAGGGATCCCCGGAAAATATCACATACGGCGCTACCGTATCTTTCTCTACTCCCATATATAATGTTGCCATATTTTTCCTCCATTCCAGTTCCGCAGTTTCCCTTCCAGCACACCTTACCCCAAGCTTACATTTTCAGCTGGTACAAGTCCCATCTGAAAATGAAGCTGTGCACTGTCCGGGAATCTGCTGTTTTACAGTTCTGCCGCCTTCGCCTCCAGTTCCGCGGCAGAAGGGATATTGGTACAACAGCCTGCCGCCTGGATCACAAAAGAGGCTAACGCCGCTCCAAGCTTACAGCACTCCTCCACCTTCCGGCCCTGCAGATAGCCATATAGAAAGCCTGAAATATAGGCATCCCCGGAGCCCGTGGCATCCACCACATGCTCCACTTTGCAGATACCGATTTTATGCTTCTTTATTCCCTGTTCCGTTTTCTCGTAGCAGATACTCCCCTCTTTTCCCAGCGTTGTCACAAGAATCTCCACTTTTCCGATCTCAAACAGCTTCTCAATAGTCTCACAGCCAAAAAGATCTTCGATGATTGCCCGCTCCACCTCATTGGTGAAAATGATCCTGCTCTCCTGCAAAAGCTCCTTTAAAAACGGCTCGGGGAAGGCGTCAAAATCATCCTTCATGCCGAAGACGATCGGCACCCCTGCCTGTTTACAGCGCTCCACAAAATACCGGTTATCCGGCTCGCTTGCCACCGTCACCACGCCAAGCCCGGCCTCCTTAAAATACTCTTCCGGGATCGGCGCCGCATACTTTTTATCCATGGAGCCGGGATAATAGATCGTTATATGATCGTTATTATTGTCCTGCAGCAGATAGCAGGTAGAAGTGGATTCCCCGGCGAGCACCGTGGTCCCTTCCAGGGGTACCCCGGCCTCTTTCAGAAAAGATTGGAATCCGTTTTCCTCCCAGTCCTCTCCTACCCGCAGAATGGGCATGGCCTTCTGTCCCAGCTTACACAGTGCCACCGCGATATTTACAGAACATCCGCCATACTGGATCTTCGTGTTATCCGCATTTGTGACAAGGGACGTATAACCGATCTGCGCGGGTGAAGCGATTCGTATAATGCGGTCCATACTCACATAGCCGCTTGTCAGTACATCGTATTTCATCATTAAAACCTCTATTCCAGTTCCGCAGATAAGCTCCCACCACACTTTCACACAAGCTTATCTGCTATTTTAACTTTTTTCCTACTTCTACAGTTCACCGGCCTCCAGTTTTCCAAACAGCTCCTCGCTGTCCATCACCTGCCCCAGATACTTCTTTACATCCTCCAGATGAACCTGCTGCACGGTCTCCGAATTTGTGGCCACACAGTCACTGACCACGATGCCGTTGTAGTCCAGATAGAAAGCGTCCGTGACAGTGGCCCGGATGCAACAGTTTGTTTTTGTGCCCACAATGATCAGATTCTCGATATGGTTCTCCCGCAGCACCAGATCCAGGTCCGTCCCGAAAAACCCGCTGTAGCGGCGTTTTCGGATCACGTAATCCTTTTTCTCATCCACAGGGAGCATCGGATCGATCTCGATGCCAGACGTCCCCTCCAGACAGTTGGGACGCATGGAAGCGATCCGCCTGTCCGGCTTATCCTTTCTGTTGCAGTGCTGCAAAAACACGATCAGGCAGCCATGCTCTCTGCATTTGTCCAGAACTTTCCGGATCTTCGGCAGCACCTCTCTGTTCTGAGGATAGTATACAAGCCCTTCGGGATCCGTAAAATCTTTCACCATATCTACAATCAAAAGCGCTGTCTTATTCATCTCTAAAAACCTCTTACCTTCACATTTTTATGCTTCACATAGGACGCCGCCGCCAGTACCGCAATCATCAGAATATATGGGAAGCAGTCGAACAGCCCTGCCGCATTGCCGGCATACACACTCAAGTTTACGGCGAGGGATCTGGAAAGTCCAAACAACACCGCATAGATCGCAGACTGTACCGGTTTTCCCTGTCCGCAGTAGATCGCCGCAATGGCAATAAATCCTCTGCCCGCCACCATATCGTTTGTAAACAGCCCCAGACGCTCCAAGGACAGGTTCATGCCGCCGAAGGCGCAGCCCACAGCGCCGATCAGGATCGCCGCATATTTGTAAAAGTCCGTATGCAGACCGATGGCTTTCGCCGCCTCCTCGCTTTCCCCTACCACGCGGACATAAATGCCGAACTTCGTGTGGTACATCAGCATATACATCAGGAATATCATCAGGAAGCTGATGTAAGTGATCACCGGATGGCCGCTTAAAATGCTCCCCACGATCGGAATCTTCCCGATCAGCGGAATGTTGATTTTCAACGCATTCAGGTCAAAATTTTCCAGAATGATATTGGCTGAATTCATCAGCACCAGCACAAACCCCGCCACCGCCGTGGAGATCATATTGACCGCAAGGCCTATAATAATGACATTTCCCTTCATGGTCACGCCGAGAAAGGCGAAAATCACACCGTACAGCAACGTGGAACCCACTGTCAGAAGCAGCGTCACAAACATATTTCCCGTAAAATAATAGGTAAGGATCGACACAAAGGCGCCGTTTAACATCATGCCTTCCAACGCGATGTTTAACACGTTGGCCTTATAGGCAAACATACCGCCCAGCACGCAGAGAATGATCGGCGCACTATGGTAAACACAATCATAAAGAATACTTTCTAACAGCTGCATCTTATGCCTCCTTTCTCCTTTTCCCAATCTTCACGATTTTAAATTTATCCTGAATAAACTTTACAGCCAGAAACAGCACGATCAGGCCCTGAATAAGCGCTACGATCTCTTTCGGCACACTGGTATACATATTGATGCTGTCCGCGCCGGTTTTAAGCCCCGCATAAAAGACCGCCGCAATCAGGATGCCGATCGGATCATGACCTCCCATCAGCGCAATCAGCATACCGTCCCAGCCCAGTCCCGGACTGCCGGAGAAGGTCAGGGTGTACCGATACTGGTCCTCCAACATCCAGCCTGCCCCCGCAATGCCTGCCAGCGCTCCGGAGATCGCCATAATGATAACGATCTTTTTTCCCACATTCATACCCACCGCCTCGGCAAACTCAAAATTCTTTCCCATGGCGGTCACTTCATAGCCCAGTCTGGACCGTTTCATCACAAACCACATCACCACCAACAGGAGCACCACCACAAAGAAAAACGCAGTCAGTCTGGATTTCCCGAATATCCTCACAAACATCGCCCCATCGCTTACCACAGGCGTACACACATAGCCGCTTCCGCTGTCTCTGAATACGGTGGTAGAGAGATACTCAAGCACCTTTGCCAGCGCATAGTTCATCATCATCGTCACCACCATCTCATCCGCCCGGAACTTTACCTTCAGCACAGCGGCAATCATGGCAAACGCCACGCCGCAGACGATCGCCACCGCAAAGCAGATCAGTTTTAACGGCAGTGCCGGAAGTCCTGTCAGATTGGCTCCCACAATGCCCGCAAAGAAAGCGCCGACAAGCAGCGAACCTTCCACTCCCATATTATAAATATTTGCCTTAAAGGTGATCGCTATGGCTAACCCCGTTAAGATCATGGGTCCTGCATAGTGCAGCGTATTTTGAAAACCGACGCTTGTAAAAAATGATTTTTTCAATAAAACGCCATAGGCCTCCAACGGATTTTCCCCGATCGCCAGAATGACCACCGCCCCTGCCAGAAACGCCAACAGCACCGGAATCAGACAGTTGAGCAGGCTTTTCACTATTCCATTTATCTTCTTACTCATCATGTTGCGCCTCTCCTTCCTGCCGGATACCTGCCATCAGCAGTCCGACTTTCATCATATCCACATCCTTCGGATCAATCTCGCCTGATATTCTCCCTTTATGCATGACGATCACCCGATCGGACAGGCTCATGATCTCCGACAGCTCGCTGGAGATCAGTATCACGGCATTTCCCTCATTCCGATAATTGAGCAGCTGCTTATGAATAAACTCGATGGAACCGATGTCGATTCCTCTCGTGGGCTGACAGGCAATCAGAACGTCCGGTTTCGCCGCCAGTTCTCTCGCCACAATGATCTTCTGGGCATTCCCCCCGGAGAGGGAAGACACATCTCCCTCCACATCGCTCACGCGGATATCAAATTCCTTTACCGCTTTATCTCTCTTTTTATTGATATTTTTACGGTTCAAAAGTCCCATGCGACAGACTTCCGGATCCCCGTGATAACCGGCGATACAGTTGTCGCCGATGCTCATGGAACGGCATAACCCCTGGGCAAACCGATCCTCGGGGATGATGCCCAGGCCCTTTTTACGAAGTCTGTCAGGCCACAGATTTGTAACATCCTCCCCCTTGAAGGTGACTTTTCCTTCCGTCGCCTCCATCAGACCGCTGATGATCTTCACAAGCTCGCTCTGACCGTTGCCCTCTACGCCTGCAATACCCAGAACTTCTCCCCTGCGCACGGTGAAGGATACGTCCTTCACACACTCCTTCCCAAAGGTGTTTAACGTGGTCAGATGGCTGGCCTCGTAGACCACATCCCGCCCTTTCGTTTCCCCGCGGGTGTTCTCCACGGTCAGGACCACATCTCTGCCCACCATCATCTGGGCTAACTGCTGCTCATTCGTATCCTTTGTCAGGGTATTCCCGATCACCTTTCCCTGCTTGATCACTGTCACGCTGTCGGATACTTCCATCACTTCCCGCAGCTTGTGAGTGATCACGATAATGGTCTTCCCCTTTTCCTTCAGATCCTTCAAGCTTTTCATCAGTTCATCCGCCTCCTGGGGCGTCAGCACTGCGGTGGGCTCGTCCAGGATCAGAATATCCACATTCCGGTACAGCATCTTCAGGATCTCCACCCGCTGTCTGCTGCCCACCGATATATCCTCGATCCTGTCCAGTGGATTTAATTCAAAATTATACTTTTCAATCAGTTCACTGACCTTTTCGATCTCCTTTTTTCGGTCGATCAGAAAGCCGTTTTTCTGCTTTTCCTCAATGCCAAGCATGATATTTTCATATACCGTCAGGCTCGGGACAAGTTTAAAATGCTGGTGCACCATCCCGATTCCGTGGGCGATCGCATCGATGGGGCTTTTCAGTTTCACTTCCTTTTCCCTGATCAGGATCTTCCCTTCCGTGGGTTCCAGAAGACCGTACAGCATATTCATCAGCGTTGATTTTCCGGCTCCGTTCTCCCCCACGATACACTTGATCTCCTGTGGCTCCACCGAAATGTTTATATGGTCATTTGCAGTAAAATCGCCGAATCTTTTTGTCAGATCTATCGTCTGTATCATACTCATAATAAGTAACCATACCTTTCCCGCTATCCTTCTCTTTACACTCCGGGCCCGTATAGGTATACGCGTATACGGGCCCGGAATTTATCTGATCAGATTCACAAAACTTTTCTCCGACACATTATTTAAAGTTAATATTCGGACAGGATGCCTCGTCAAAGCTGTCGCCGTTCTGCTTGTTTGTCACCTTGATCGTTCCGTCCCCGATCTTTGCTTCCAGATCTGCGAGATATGCTGTTATCTCCTCCCATTTCGCCTTCGCCTCGTCCGTTGTCTCCAGCGCTGCGCTGAAGGTTGCCAAATCCGTGATCGAGGTCGCGCCGCTCGCCAGATCATACACCTGGATATTTTCCATATCCCCGATGGTGCCGTCAGTATAAGCCTGAGCCAGTGTCTTTACAACGACCTTCGTGTTTTTAATAACGGACGTCATGATATAACCGGGCTGCTGGCCGTCCTTATTTGCATCCACATGGATCGCCAGCTTTTTCACTTCCTTCGCCTTGGAAGCAACGCCGTCTCCCACTGCGCCTGCCACGGTATAAACCACATTGGCGCCGTTTCCATAATAAGTGCCTGCCACCGTACTGCCGCCTGCGGTATCTGCAAAACCTGCGTCATATTTCGCGTAGTAGTCGTAAGTCACCCCCAGTTCCTGTGCCACATGCTGTGCGCCTTCCACAAAGCCCACGCCGAATACGGTGATGCCATCGGAATCCGTTGCGCCGATAAAGCCAAGCGCTCTCGCTTCTTCCGTACTCGTCAGATCGTAGCCGTCCCCGAGAAGAACATCAGCATTCTCATTGACCAGTACAGCCAATGCGCCTGCCAGATAGGATGACTCATTTACGTTGTAGAGTACGGATATCACATTATCATGGATCGTGTTGCCGGCTTCGTCCAGGTTGGGCGTCGCGTTGAATACAACAAAAGTCGTATCCGGGTACTGCTCCGCAATCGGCGCTGCCCCCGCCTCGCCGTTTACCAGCGCATCAAAATCATATTCCATGGAGAAGATCAGGTTGTAGCCGTCCTCCGCCAGAATGGATAATGTATTACCGATGCTCTCCGTAGGCTCCACAACTTTATATTCCACTCCCATGGTGTCCGCACATTCCTTAGCGCCTTCCACCGCCGACTGATTATATCCGTTGTCATTCTGTCCGGACGCGTCGCACACAATAGCGATCTTTAAATCGGATGCTGCGGGTGCGGCAGCCTCGCCTGTCTCCCCGCCTGCTTCCTGTGTCCCGGTCTCTGTGGATGCCGGAGTTTCTTCGTTACTGCCGCATCCTGTCAGAAGAGATGCGGTCAGCGTGCAGACTGCTAAAAGCGCTGTCAGTTTTGCTCTCATAATTTTTTCCTCCGTTTTCATTTCACATGATACGGTAGCCGATCTGATCAATATAAAATTTATAGTGATCTGTCCGATAATAGCATCGAAACGTCTCGATGGGTATTTCCTTTCCATACACATTCCCATAGGTAATACAATTAAACAAAATTACCGGCATATTCGTATTGATCTCCAAATAGGCGGCTACCATCTGGTCTGGAAGAACCGCTTCCACAGTTCTTCTTGCTTTTGTTATCTGGACATTATAATCTGTCCTGATGATGTCATACAAAGATTGCTCTTCCAGATCATACTGTTCCAGTCCCGGAAAAATCTTTTCCGGCAAATACGTCACCGTATAATTCAGAGGTTCATTGTCCGCATAAGTAATACGTCCGAATTTATGTACGATATCCCCGGGAGAAATGTTCAGATGTTTTGCGCGCTTTGCATCTGCAGGGCATTTCGCCGCCTCCTTGGTTTTCTTGGACGGTGTCCGTCCAAGCCGTCTTACATCCTCCGTACAACTGTTTAAACAGAACAGGTCCTGGCTCTGGGAATCCCCCTTCACATAGGTTCCCTTTCCCTGAATTCGATACAGGTAACCCTCGTTCACCAACTCGTCGATTGCCTTCCTGACAGTGATCCGGCTGAACTGATACCGCTCCATCAGCTCTCTTTCGCTCTCGATCATCGCGCCTTCCTGATATTCTCCCGTTTCTATCTTGTTCAGAATCCCTTTCTTTAAAAGATAGTACTTTGGTAATCTTCCTTCCATCCTTAAGTCCTCCTGTAATAGATGGGGATAACACCAGTGGTTCGCTCGTCATGTCGTCATGACCAGTTGATTGTATAACACTATATTATCCCATCGTTCTTCATAAGTCAACACATTTTTGTACAGATTTACATCTTTTTTTGCCGATATTACATATCTGTTATGCAAACGGCCAAAAAATAATTGTCCTCTATTATTATAGCGGACAATTATTATTAAGTAAATTTATATTTGATTGTGTTTTCTGTAAATTGGTAACAGTTGTTACCATTCACAGTCAGGGAATTGGTCATCGCAACCGACATCTGCGGCAGGATCCCTGACACTGCTTCCCTGCCTTGTCATTCCACATAAGCTTCAAACGCCGCCAGCCTTTTCCACAGCTCTTCCTCCTGATCCCAGAGGCGCATCAGCACATTTCCGATGATCACACCGTCCAGTCCGGCTTCCTTACGCTCCGCCACATCTTCAGCGGTCTGCACATCCGCAACCGCATACAGCTTACAGCGCAAACCGCCCTCTTTTACAAGTTTCACCCGGTCCTTCCAGCTGTCACAGCGACGGTTCACAGCATCTGTACGTCTTTTAGTCCTCATGGTTATCATATGATCCGGATCATCTTTAAATCGCTGATTCTGCTCAATACCATACTCCGGATCATTGTAAGGGATATTACTGATATAAGTAAGGCCATTTTCGTCAAACGCTTCGAAAAGCGCCTCCTCATCTGTACAGAGAATGTTATCCTTCGCATGGATTTCTTTCAGGAATGCCATATAGCGTTCCAGTCCGATGGCATCGATCACATCCGGATACACAACAATGCTGATGGCAATAGCCGGATATTTCTCTCTGACCTTTCTGATCGCATCCATATAATCATCGTAGCTGTACCCGTTTTTCAACCCGTTTCTCATCATTTCCTTGACAAAATCCGTCTCGCCGAAAGGATCGGAAGAGGGCATATCGATCTGCAGGCTGTCTACCCCATGCGCCACGTATTGATCGATCATCTCCAGCGTCTTTTCCACAGTAGGACATGCTATCGTCACATAGTACATTATTTTAAAACCCATATCTGTCTCTCCTTTTTCTTTTTTCTTCTGTGGACTGCCAGGCAGCCACAAGGCCGCGCTGCAGCCATTTTTTACGTCTTCATTCCGTTTCTGCCGCCCTGTCCAAATTCATACCGTATGCTACGGTCCGGCCAGCTCCTGAAATGCATCAAATAACTCCCACAGACTCTTCTCGTCATCCCACAGTTTCATCAGAACATTTCCCACAAAAGCTCTTTCCGCTCCCGCTTCCTTTACCTCTTTCATCATCCCGGCATTCACTATTCCCTCCACCGCATAGACCTTAGCTGTCACGCCCTGTCTTCTGAGATAGTTTATCTTGTCCCGGAACCCAGCACAGTCTTGTCTTGTGCACTCCCTGTGCCTCCTGTAATTGAGCGTGATCACTTCATTCTCTTTCAGGCCTGCGGCATACTCTACCTCCGCATCCGGCAGATTCACGTCCATATTTTCGATTACTACAAGACCATCCTTTTTAAAGCTGCACCTGTATTCCTGATCAGAGCTGACAGGCATAAAACTTGTGATATTGATCTCTTTACAGAAAGAAACAAATTTTTCTCTGCCGATACGCTCCACCACATCCGGATACGCCACAAGATGAAGTTCCAGATAAGGATATTTCTCTCTGATTCTCCTAAAAAAATCAAGATATGTGTCATATCCCTCATAAATCTGAAGCGCCCTTTTCATATTTTCTCTGACAAAGGGAGTCTCAAACACCGGATCTTTTGAGGGCATATCTATCTGAAGCGCTCTCGCTCCATGAGCAATATATTCCTCAATTTTCTGTTTTGAAGTCGCCAGATCAGGACACACCAGTGTAATATAGTAAATTGGATAAAAAGCCATCTCATTTCCTCCGTGCATCACTCTGCAAGAGACTGGAATTCCTCAAACAGGCTCCACAGACTTTCCTCATCATCCCACAGATGCATCAGCACATTTCCAATGATCGCGCCTCTGCCGCCCGCCTCTTTTACTTTGGCCAGTTCTTCTTTCGTCTTAATGCCGAATACGCTGAAACAGTTTCCCTTTACGCCTCTGTCACGGATATAGCGGTATTTCTTTTCCCAGGTGTCATATCCGGGTTTATCCTCCTCACCCGGTTTCCGGTTGCGCAGGCAGATATAGTCGTCATCTGACGCCATGGTTGCCGCAAGCACAAGTTCCTCCGGCATTTCATGGATGATGCTCCGGAATATCTTTATGCCGCGGCCGGCTGCATAGATAAAATGCTGTGTGGATATCCCGGGCACCATAATGCTCGCCGCCTTCACTTCTTCCACAAAATCACAGAATTCCTGCAGCCCTACGGATGTGATCACATCATCGTAGACCACAATATGTATCTCCAGATCCTGATGCTTTGCACGGATATCCCGGATACCGTCCATGTAATCCCTGTAAGTGATGCCGGATTTAAGGCTCTCTTTCATCATCTTTTTGACAAATTCCGTCTCTGCAAAAGGATCCATGGAAGGCATATCGATCTGAAACGCCTTCGCTCCCCTTTCCACATACTTATCCACCATTTCTTTTGTCCTTGTAATCGTAGGACAGGCAATGCACACGTAATAAATCGGTGTAAATTTCATAGTTGCTTCCTCCTTATTGTTTTTTAATTTAACGCCACATCTTCATGCAGTAACAGCTTTCGTTCCATTACCGCTTTTTTCTCCGCTTTCAGCCACAGTATCAGCATAGCCGCCGTAAACGCCGCATATAACAGCCATACAGGGCCATAGCTTTTAAAATAATCAAAACTGTAAGAAGAAAGCTGTATCCCTGCCGCCATGCCGCAGTAATAGATCGTTGTGATCAGACCATAATTTGCGCTGTAATCCCGATCCCCGAAAAACATATTTGTCATATAGGTGGGCGGCACAATCTGAAGTCCCGATGACAGCCCGAACAGTGCAATAAACAACAGCAGACATAATATGTTATCCACACGCCCCAATATCAGAAGCGACGCAAACAGCATAGTGCTTAACAGCAGACAGGCTCGTTTTATCCCCATTTTTTCATAGATTCGGCCTGTCACTGCTTTGGAAACCGTCATCACCACAGTGATGATCGAAAACCAGCCGGCCGCTTTCATCGGCTCCAGTCCAATATCCGTCAGATAGGACACAAAATGCTGCAGTACCCCGTAAGATATCAGAGAACTCAGGAAAATACCGATGGAAAAGAGAAGAAATGCCTTTGTTTTTACCGTCTGGCTTCTGGTAAACCCGCTTCCTGCCGTCTCAGTCCGCAATCCGCTTTCTTCCTCCCCATATGCTTTCAGTCCCATATCTTCCGGCTTTTCCCTGATCAAAAAACAGATCGCCGGAACCGTAAACGCCAGAAAGGCTATGGCCACAATTCTGTATGCCTCCTGCCAGCCAAAGTTTATAATCGTCCGGGAAACGACAGGAGACAGACATATGGAAGAAATTCCCATGCCGGAAAAGGAAATGCTGGTGGCTATTCCTCTGTTTTTTACAAACCAGTTGGAAGTGAGGATTATGATCGGTACTGCATTCATAAAACAGGCGCCAATTCCCGCCACTGCTGCGATCACATAAAACAACACTATATTTCCGGCAAAAGAAAAGCTGAAAATTGCCGCCCCTGTAACAAGCGCTCCCGACAAAACCAGTGTTTTAAACCGATATTTTTTAAACAAATTCGGCGCTGCCGGCAATACCAGCATGGTGGCCAGCAGATTGATCGTGGTATACAGCGTAAACAGGCCCCTGTCTACCCCCAGCGCTTCTGATACCGGTTTAACAAAAATACTGATGACGCCCGAGAGTATTCCGCCTCCCGCCGAAAGCATCATACACCCTATAACGATAATCCATCCGTAAAATAATTTCCGCCTGCTTTTCTTTTCCATCGCTTCACCCGACTGCCTCTTTAAAAGCCCTGACGGTTTCCACAACCTTTTCCGTGTCATCCATGATTGTCAAAATAGAGGTTCCCAGGAAGAAACCGTCAGCTCCGGCTTTTTTCAGTCTCACCCCATCCTCCGGCATACGAATCCCGCCGCCGCAGTAGATCGGATTTCCGATGCCCTGACTGCGGATACAGGCGATCAGTTTTTCCGGCGTTTCACACCCTTTCAGAATATTCTGTCCCTCCCGCGGGAACGCCTGACAGTATAGGAAACCGTCTGTTTTCTTCGCTTCCTCCAGACGCTTCTCATCATGCTCATAAAGAATCAGCCCGGCAAGCCTTATCCCCTGTTCCTTCAAAATGCGTATGGCATCCGAATCCGTCAGATCCGGAGAATTGATATCCTGTATGCCATGGGCCGCACAGAAACCGGCAAGTTTCACCGCTCCTATACGCAGAATCACCTCCTGGTACAACAGCAGCGTGATCTGTATATCGGGATGCTTCCCGGCAATCTTCCCGATACTTTCCAGATGTTGTTCCAGATCAGGGTATTTTTTTACCGCCTCCTTCATCAGATCCGACAGATAAGGGGCTTCTCTGTTATTGATCAGCGGAACGCTTATTTCCAGCATGTCGCAGCCACCCTCTATATAGGCGTCCGCCCCTTTCACACAGCCTTCCAGCGAAGGATAGCCGCTTGTTAAATAGCCGATTACTCTCATTTTAAAATCCTCCTGTCACTGTGATCATTACTGTTTTGCTTTTCTGATAAACTCCGCTGCCAGCGAGGCATCAATAGGATTTAACAGATTTCCTTCCTTCTTTAAACAACTTCCGATAATTGCCCCGTCACAGACTTCATACTGCTCTTTCACATTCTTCGGAGAAACGCCGCTTCCCGCAATGACCGGAACCGCGCTCACTTTTTTCACCCGCCGCATCGTCTCCACAGAGGTCTCCAATCCGGTGGAAAGTCCCGTCACAATCAGCGCATCACAGCCTGTGGTCACTGCCCATACTGCCGAATCCTCTATCGCAATACTCTCCTGCAGCGCAAAAGTATGTTTCACCTGAATATCCGCCAGTATTTTTACGTGTTCTGCCCCGATCAGCTTCCTGAGCCATACTGCTTCTGCTCCATTCGGCTGCGATATGCCGTCTGCACCGATCCTCACATCCACCAGGGAAGACAGCCTGATAAAGTCCACACCGTTTAACAGACTCGCCACCTCGATCCCTGCCGACTGTCTGCCGCAGACATCGATACCCACAGCGATATCCACCGCCTCTCTCACCTTCTGTGTAATAAGAGCCAGTGATACCAGCTGTCTTGTGGAAATGCCTTCCGGTAAAAACGGTCCGTCATTGACATTCTCCACGATCAGTGCGTCAAATCCCGCCTGTTCCAAAGTCTTTGCATCGAAAACGGCCCTCTGCGTCACTTCCTCCAATGTATAGCCGCCATGGAAAGATCCCGGCAGAGGTAACGTATGTACCATACCGATAGAAATCTTTTCCCCTTTTAGCATCCGTTCTACAATGTTCATGCAGTCCTCCTCTCTTTCCTTTACTTTCTCCCCGGTTTCTTCCGTTTTTCAACATATTCCTTTCAAACCATGGAACCCTCATCCGAACAGCCAGATCCCGCATCCGGCCGCTCCGCATTCCGTTCCAGCATCTGTTCAAGGGTTGGCAGATTTGTCGTACTGCCCTCCTCCTCTATCACAAAGGAAGATACCGTACTCCCGTACCGGGCACAGGTCATAATATCTTCTCCTCTGAGATATCCGTACATAAAACCCGCCACATATCCGTCTCCTGCACCCACGGTATCTATATTTTTCCTTACAACAGGGGTGGATTCCACAAAATATTCCTCTATTGAAGCATCTTTCTTCTTCCGGCGAACCAGACTCCCGCGTGCCCCCAATGTGGTCACAATGATCCTGGCATTTCCCGTCTCAAATAACTCCGTGATCTTCCCCATACCGAATTTCTTTTCAATGGCTTCCCGTTCCACTTCATTGGTAAAGATAATATGCGCCTCCCGCAGGATCCGGATCAGCCTGTGATCCGGATTCAGAACCGGATCGTTTCTGTAAGAATAAGCGATCGTCAGCCCATGCTTCTTTGCCAGTTCCAGCGCGGCATCATCATAGGACAGGACAAAGATAATACTCCGGCTGTCTCGAAATGCTTCTTCCCTGTACTGTATTTCCCCTGTGCGCAGTACCTCTTCCTTATCAATATCTTTTCCGTAAGGAATCGAAATGGTAATATGGTCATTCCTGTCGTCCTGAAACATCAGACAATGATAATTCACATCACCCTCGGGCTTAAACAAAGCATCTGCAGGCGCGCCGAATTCTTCACAGTCCTTTTTCATCTGCTTTTCACACAATTCACCTCTGTAGGAAAAGAACGGGTATGTCGATGCGCCCAGTCTCGCGATTCCCTTCCAGATATTGTAAGCACAGCCGCCCATATAGATATCGCTGCATGTGGTCTGATTCAGAACAGTTTCCGACTCGCCGATCACAGGCATGCGGTGAAATTTAAACACCTGCACCGTGCATACGCTTCCCGGCATCAGGACATCATATTTTCTCATCATTTCGCACTCCACCCTTCAAAACCTGCCAAAGTATTTTCAGAATTTACCTGTTTCCAGCCTTGAGACCACTTCTTCTGAATCTATCACTTTGGCAAAATACCTGTTAAACTCGTCCAGATGATAAGCCTTGGTCCCCTCATCATTTGTGCAGGTCATATCGCTCACAACAAAGGTCTTGTAACCGTGGCTGACGGAATCTATGGCTGTCTGACGGCAGCACACATTTGTCTTGATGCCGCACACCAGCACGTTCTCCACGCCGTTTTGCTGGAGGATCCGAAGTAAAGGCGTTCCCCAGAACGCACTGTAGGTATGTTTTCTCACGATCAGATCTCCCTCCGCAATATGAAGTCTGTCATCAAATTCTCCCCAGCTCTCATCATAAGGTATGGCGCTTAAATCTCTGCCTGCCAGTTCCGGATTGATCGAATGCGGCGAAGCGGTAAAGCCGGTCCTGGTTTTTCCGGAGCCGCAGATATAAATGATCAGCGCTCCTCTCTCCCGCATTTTTTCAATTTTCTCCGAAAAGCCTTCCTCCATCATCTTTCCTGCGGTAGGATAATAGTTGTATCCGCCTTCTGTCGTCAGGCCTTTCAGCATATCGACCACAATAAGCGCTGTCTTTTTCTCTGCTCTCATTCCAAACCCCTCCTAAAAAATATTCTCTTCCAGTCTCTTCACTGCCTCTTCCGAATCGATGACTTTTGCAAAATAACGATTGATCTCATCCAGGTGAAATTTCTTAGTCTCATTGTCGTTTGTGCTGGTCATATCTTCCAACATAAATGCCTTATAGCAATGCCCCGCAGCATCGACGGCAGTCGCCCGGCAGCATACGTTCGTCTTGATCCCGCATACCAGCACATTCTCCACGCCGCTTTGCTGCAGAATCTCCAAAAGCGGCGTCCCCCAGAACGCACTGTAGGCAAATTTTGCAAGAACGATATCTCTTCCCTCCACTACTTTTAACCGATCATCCAGTTCCAGACGTTCTCCCTCATCCACAGGCATAACCCGTCCCGCAAGTTCCGGATTTACCGCCGGGCCTGCACCCGTAAGACCGGACGAAAAATTTTTCTTCGTCCAGATATAGATGATCAGAGCGCCTGCATCCCGCATTCTGTCGATACTTTCCGCAACCCGCGGCATCATCTCCCCGGCGGTGGGATAGTAATTGCTTCCTCCCTCCGTCGTATGATTTTTCATCAGATCGACTGCGAGAACCGCCGTCTTATATCCGTTTTTCTTCATTCTGTCCCCCTTTTATATTTGTATTATCATTGTCATGTATATATCATATCATTGTTATGTTTTTGTGTCAATATTTGTTTTATTATTGTATTGTTTTATACAACAATTCAGTCTCTACAGTACCATGCCGTTTAGTTAGCACCTCAGCCCAGCCGCGAGGAAAATAAAATGCTCAAGGAGCCCCTTAAAAAGCGTCGGCACTTAGCGAGGTATTTTCGAGCTTAGTGTCCGCTACGCTTTTTACGGAGCGAAAGCGTGGCGACGGAGCATTTTATTTTCCTCGCGGCGTCCGGTACCACCAACTAACTGACATCACTTCATTCATTACTGAATATCCGCATGGTATTTCTCCGCGCTTCAGGTATCTGTGTCACCAAAAATACGATAATGATCATCAGATACGGCACCACTTCCATCACCAGCGTGATGTCAGGAGATACATAGTTGGATATCATCAGCTGCAGCGCTCTGGTAAATCCGAAAATAAAGGAATACACGCAGGATCTCACCGGCTCCTTCCTTCCGCAGTTGATCGCCGAAAGACAGATAAGGCCTCTTGCGGAACTCATATCAAGACTGTAGGATCCCACCTGCTCAAACGTAAGGTTCAGACCGGAGAGAGCACAGCACACCGCAGAAATGCAGAGCGCAATCCATTTGATATGATCCGTCTTAATGCCCACCGCTTCCGCCGCGCTGAGATTCTCTCCCGTGACCTGCGTATAGATCCCGAATTTTGTCTTATAAAACACAACCGTTAAAACCGCTATGATCAGATATGTCGCGTAGGTAAGCGGCGTATGGCCATTAAAGATGTCAGAGACAACAGGTATGCTCCTGAGGATCGGAACATCCACCGGCACACTTCCCAGATCAATGTAATCTGTTGCAAGCAAAAGCCCCCTGCTGTCAAAAAACGCGGACAGGATGTACGGCGGCACCGCCTGCATCAGCAAATTCAGGGCAAGCCCGATAATCACTGCATTCGCCTTGCAGTTCACAACAAAAACGCCAAACAATGCATTCAACAACAGACAGGAAAGTATTGCAGAGCATACACCCCAGACGGGATTTCCTGTAATAACCGTAAATACGATTGATGCAAAGCAGCTGGTATTGATGGCGGCCTCCAGGGCAAAATTCATCGTTCCCGCCTTCTGTACAAAAACCCCTCCCACTGTACAAAGAAGAAGCGGCGTCGCCTGTCTTATCGTATAAAAAAGCAGATTCGTTATAAAATTAAGCATTACTCTTCTCCTTCATCCAATTTGTTCCTTTTTTCTTAAACTTTATATTGTTTGCGCTGATATACCGTATCGCATAAAAAAGGATCAATGTCGATTTCAAAATATTCAACAGGTCAAGGGGCATCCCCACCTTTGACTGGGCCGAAATACTTCCGTACCGGAAGCCTCCGAATATAATGGCTACGATCAGCACCGCGATGGGATTATTATCCGACAGAACCGCAACAAAATATCCTTCCCAGCCCAGACCGGGATTCTGGGAAAAATTCGGCATAAAGTTCTTATTTACCCCCATTACTTCCGTAGCGCCTGCCAGTCCCGCAATAATACCGCTGATGGCAAACACGATCATGATCTTCTTTTTGGCCCGCATGCCCACCGCCTCGGAAAACTCAAACTGCCGCCCGATCGCGGAAATTTCATACCCCAGGCGGGTTTTATAGATGATAAACGTCACGATAACAACTATAGCCAACGCTATAAATATTGCATAAGTGCACCTGTATCTTGTCATGATCTTCGGAATGACCGCCGTCTCCATAATAGCCTCTGTGGAGTCGTAAGTCTCACTCCCCTGATGAAAGGCCTTACACATAAATCTCGTCAGTGCAATGGCGATATAGTTAAACATGATCGTTGTCACAACAACGTCTATATTGATGTAAGCCTTCAAAATGGCCGGGATCAACGCGTAAAGCATTCCCGCCAAAGCGCCGCCAAGCAGCGCCACGGGGATCTGCAGTGCAGGCGGTATTTTATCCATACCGTAATATCCGCCGGCGATCAGCGCCGTGGCATATGCGCCGATATAAAGCTGTCCCTCCACACCGATATTCCACACGCCCGCCTTAAAAGAAAATGCCGTCGCCATACCGGTCATAATGATGGGACAGGCAAATCCCAACGTATACATCCAGCCGCCGAAACTGCCGAAACCGCCCTTTATGATCAGCCCGTATATTTCAAAGGGATTGTATCCGATGATCAGGCAGAAAACAGCCCCCACGGCAAAGGCGCATAAAAGCGGTATGATCTTATTGGTAATATTCGCAATTTTTTCTCTGGTGCTGTATTGCATGTTCAACACTCCTTCTCCTGTTATTTTGAATCAACCGTCTCTTCACTGTCCCTTTCCATTCTCTTCGCACCGGACATATAAAGTCCCAGTTCATGGAAAGAAACTTCCTCTTCCAGAAACTCACCGACTATCTCCCCATCGTAGATTACAATAATCCTGTCCGCCAGGCTCTTGATCTCCGTGAGCTCTGAGGAAATAAGAAAGACTGCTTTCCCCTCATCCCGCATCTTCAGGATATTCTGATGAATAAACTCCGTGGCGCCGACGTCAATGCCTCTTGTGGGCTGGCTCGCCAGAAGCACTTCCGGATCATTACTGAACTCTCTGGCAACAATAACTTTTTGTCCGTTTCCTCCGGAGAGTGCCGAAACCACCGGATCTGTCCCCGAAAGGCGGATATCATATTTCTTTACAAGCTCTTCCTTATTTTTCCTTATCTCCCGGAAATTCATCATACCGGCTTTGCAGAAACGTTTCTGCTTATGATACCCTGTGATCAGATTTGTGCTGACCGGAAGCGACAGACACAACCCCTGTTTATAGCGGTCTTCCGGTATGATTCCGATCCCTTTTTCACGCAGCTCGTCCGGATGCAGCTGTAAAATTTCCTCTCCGTTCAGTTTCACGCTGCCCCCTGTAGACTTCATCAGCCCGGTCAGAAGATACATCAGTTCGCTCTGCCCGTTTCCCTCTATACCGGCCACCCCCAGCACTTCGTTCGCATGTATTTTAAAGGAAACATTTTTAACAACCTCTCTCCCTGCCCCGTCCCTCGCAGACAGATTGTTCACCTCGTACACCACTTTATCCCGATCAACGGGCTTTTCGCTCTTTTGAACCCGGAGTAAAACAGGACGCCCTACCATCATTTCCGCAAGGCTCTCTCTCGTCGCATTCTCATCGTTGGGCACTGTCCCAACAAGTTCACCCCGGCGCATAACGCTGATATAATCCGCACACATTTTCACTTCGTTCAGCTTGTGGGTGATAATAATGATCGTCTTTCCGGCCTTTTTTAACTCCAGAATCTCTTTGATCAGTTCCTCAATTTCCTGGGGAATGAGTACGGCAGTAGGCTCGTCTAAAACCAGAACCTTGACATCCCTGTACAGCATCTTTAATATTTCAACTCTCTGTCTTGCGCCCACCGACAGGTCTTTGATTTTGCTGCCCGGATCAAGATTAAAATTATATTTTCTGACCAGATCATCTATAATACGGTATTCCGCTTTATTATCAATAAGCGGAAGTCTGATCTTTTTATTTCCCACTTTCGCCGTTTTCATCTCTTCCACGCCAAGCAGTATATTCTCATATACCGTCAGACTCGGGGAAAGCCGGAAATGCTGATGCACCATACCCAGGCCGCAGGCAATGGCATCCTTCGGCGTATGGAATGTCACCGGCTTTTCCTCAAAATAAATCTGCCCCTCCGTCGGCTGCAGCACCCCGTAAAGCATGTTCATAAGCGTCGTTTTTCCGGCTCCGTTTTCTCCGATGATCGCCCGGATCTCCCCCGCTTCTATATCCAGATTGATTTCTTTATTCGCCGTAAAATCGCCAAACTTTTTTGTCAGATTTTTCGTGCTGATAATTCCCATGGCAAATACCCGCCTTTCTGCATTGCATACACTGTCTTCCTGAAAATTCCAAAACAGATCTGATACTCTGAAGACAGCAATACCTTCTCCCATAACGATTTACGCTGTCCTGATTTCCCATATAACAAAATGTGAGGGCCGCCGCCAGCCAAGGCCTCAAAAACAGCCCTCACATTTTACAGGTCAGTTATATATCAGACATTTTTTTATTCAGGACGTCCAGCTTTCACCCATTCGGTATAGTCAACACCCGGATGCGCTGCCTGCCAGGTATCAAAGTCTCCTGCATTCTCATTGTATTCCTGCTCCAGGAAATAGTTATAAACAATGAACTCTCCGCTGATGATCCGCTCCTCCCAATCATCAAGGGCGCCTCGGATACGTGCCCAGGCCTCCTGATCACAGCCTTCCACGCCTTTGACCGTGCTCATATCGGTAACGCCTACAACGCCTGATTCCACGCCCCAATAGTATTCATTGGTTCCGTTCAGCGTACCCGCCTGCCATTCTTCAATCATATTGATAACCATCATCGTGGTATTGTGAAGCACAGAGGTTGCCACCACGCCCGGTTCCACCGCATCCTGGTCGGTATCACATCCCAGAGAATATGCGCCGAGGTTCTTCGCTGTGCTGAAAGTTGCCAGGGCTCCTGTTCCCACCATCGGCCAGAACGCTTCCACACCCATGTTCGTCACAAGATTTTCTGCGATCTGCTGATTCAGGGCAGAATCCGTATAGCTTCCCGTATAGTCGTTATAACAGGTTACATCCAGGCCCTCGTTGTCTTTATACCACTGTCTGATCTGCTGCTCTGCCGCTCTGGAACGCGGTGCATTCACAGACTCTCCGGGACTGATGGATGCGATCGTCACACCGGGATTGTTTAACTGCCAGTCAAACATCACATTTTCATCCTTTGACACTTCGATCATTGCCGCAGATGCCATAAACGCCCACTCATGCAGCGCGGTAAAAGGCTCAATCAGATTTTCCTGCGTACCCGGTCCCGGAAGCCCTTTCCCCAGCACGACAAATGTCGTATCGGGATAATCAGCAGAAGCCGTCCGCACATAATCAATGATCACCCAGTCGAGGCAGATGATCAGAGGATACCCCTCTTCTGCCAGCTGGCGGATAAAGGTATCTGCTTCCGATGCCGCCGTTGCCTCCACAAGGACACCGTCAATCCCATATTTCTCGACCATCTGGTCAAATCCGATCTTCGCTCCGTCATTGTACCCCTGATCCCCAAGGCCGCCTTCCTGCAAAATGATGGCCACCTGGTTTGCCATCGGATCATCCGGTTTTTCCGTCTCTGTCTCTGTTTCTGCGGTTTCTTTTTCCGCTGCGGCGCTCCCGCCCTCTGTTTCCTTCGGTGCATCCGCATTGCTGCCGCAGGCTGCCAGACTGAATGTCATAACCACCACCAACAAAATGCTTACAATTCTTTTCATCTTTTCCTCCTTTTTTGTTTGTTGTTGTCAATTTTTTGTCTTTTTTATATTATCATTTCCTTTTAAAAAATACCATTGACAAAACAACTAATATAACAAGTTAATCTTTGTTAAATATGACGAATTTTATTTTTCTATCATTATTGTCATGATAATTGTTATGTTGGTAGAATCTTTTTCCTTTCCTGCTTATCGGAAAGACCGTTTTTCGACATCCTCCCTCCATAATCATCATATCATTACTAAACATTTCTCAATTCGTCCAAATTTTTCCAATTGAGCAGGGCACCTGCCCGCCGCACAGACAGCATGCTTCCGTGGTAACAAATTTCCTTATGTGGGCCTGCGCATAAAAGAACCTGCCATCAAAATCTGAAGGCAGGTCTTTTTATCGTCATTATTCAGTTTTCGGATATACCGCAGTCATATTCCAGTATCATCTCACCGTCTGAATCAGACTTTTAAATTTTTAATACGCAGCTTTATAGATGCTCACAGCATCCTCCACTGTCATCGGAACAAATGCCATGGACTGATAGGTAACTGTCGTGGGATTTTCAAACCGGGTTGCGCAATCTTCAAAGCAGGCCTGATCAATTCCCAGGTCGCGCAGCCTTCTCGGCATGCCAAGCACATTTGCATAGAAGTTTTCCACCGCTTCTATTGTCTTATCTGCTATTTCTTCCTCCGGCAGCGCCGCATCAATTCCAAATACATTTACGCCGAGTTCCACATATCTGTAAAGATTCTCCGGCCGTTTCGCCCATCTCATCCAGTGAGGGGTAAGAATCGCAAGCCCTTCCCCGTGGGTGATGTTATAGCGCTCATTTAACGGATTCTCCAGAAGATGCACACTCCAGCTTACATAGTTTCCTTTCACGATATATCCGTTATTCCCCCAGGAACCTGTATACATGATATTGGCGCGGGCCTCATAATTATCCGGCTCTTCCAGCGCGATCGGTGTATATTTGATCAGCGTTCTCAGCATTCCCTCCGCCGTTCTCGCATGAAGGTAAGATCCCTTTTCATTGGAAAAATAAGATTCAAAAATATGGCTCATGATATCCGATACGCCTGCAACCGTCTGTTTTCTGGACAGAGAATAGGTAAATTCCGGATTCAGGAAAGAAACTCTCGGCCGGATATAAGGCCCATGGAATCCGGCTTTCGTATGCTTTTCCACATAATCATTCACAAAAGTATTGCCGGTAGCCATCTCGGAACCGGTTGCCGGAAGCGTAAGGATCGTGCCGGTGGGCAGCACCTTATCGGTCTCTAACGGTCTGCCGTTCTGATGTTCCATCAGATCCATGACGCCGCCGTCAAAATAATAGGCGCCTGCAATACCTTTTGCAGAATCTATTACACTTCCGCCTCCCACTGCAAGAACAAAGTCCACCCTGTTTTCTCTTGCGATGCGCAGACCTTCATCAATTTTAGATGCAAGCGGGTTCGGCTGAACACCGGACACTTCGCAATGGAAGATACCATTCTCATCAAGGATCTTTACAACGGTATCATAGAGACCTGTCTTTTTGATACTGCCGCCGCCATAGACAAGGATAACCCTGCTCCCCCCGAATCGTTTAATCCCTTCTGCCAGGTGATCCAGCGCAGTTTTCCCAAAAAAAATCTGTGTCGGCACCCAGATCATAAAATCATCTAAATACTGTGTCATAACAAATACCTCCTACTTGTTTTTTAGTTATTATATCAATCATACATCATCGTGTCAATACATCTTTTCTAAATAATTTATTTTATAACAAATTTTCTATTTCAGCAATAACATCTGTATGACTTTCCCAGTGCGGCATATTACCTTTTGATGCCTGCGCGCCGTACGGCCCGCGTGCTGCATTAACGGCTAATTTTTTATACATACCTGCACACAAAAAAGGACATGCTTTATTTCATGTCCTTTTTCTATATCATTTCGTTTTTTAATTTTTCGTAAATCAGATGATACGATACTTATTCCCCGCCGCTGCACTTATGATGATGGTGGTGATGCGTGGCCGCCTCCCCCCCTACATCCGGAAGGAATTCTATGATATCTGCACGATACCAGGCTGTTGCGCACTCGATCGGAACCTTCTCCTCATCATCGCTGATAATCGTATGATAGGTATATTTTAGCAGCGGCGTTTTTTCCTCTATATTCATATATTCTGCCAGCTCTGCATCTGCGCAGTCGATTTTTACGCGACGGCCCTCACAGAACAGGTCCGCATGAAAACATTCCTGAAATGCATTTAACAGAGACTGTGTTATAAAATTATGCTGCTCCACCTCTGCCGCTTTCACAGGATGCAGATAGCTCCGCACAAATATTGCCACCTGATCATCCGCAAAATGAGCCCTCTCTATGCAAAGTACAGATACTCCCTGCTCCAGTCCGAACAGGCTTGCCTCTTCCGCGGGACACCCCACTCTTCTGGCTGCAACAAACTGCCGCTTATATTGATATCCATGAGCCTCTATCTGATATTTATATGCATGGGCGGCTGTGTTGTTTTTCGCATGATGCTTCATCTGATCACTCTGAAATTTATCGCTGGCAAAAGAGCCTCTTCCCTGAATCCGGTAAATATATCCTTCACTTTCCAGCTCTGAAAGCGCTTTTCTGACCGTAATACGGCTGACCTGAAAATGCTGTGTCAGTTCTTTTTCGGTTGGCAGCTTCTGATGCGGTTTTGTTATCTGCGCTTTCAGCTGCTTTAACAGCGCCTGCTTTACCATATAATATTTGGGAACTAATGATTCACTTATTGTTACATCAATGTCTTTATCCATATACAATTACCCCACACTCATTATAATATATCTCATGTCACAGTATAACACAATACTTTTTGAAAAATAAACAGTAGCATTACCCCTCTTTGTCATCTCTCTTTTTTCAGTATATCCGTTTTTCCCCGGAAATGCAATCAAAGTCCTGCGATATATGCCCTTATCTCTTGCCCGCGTCCTCCCGTTTTGGTATAATTTTATCATCTTATACATAAAATACCACGGAGGCACCCGCATGTACTTCAAGCGTATAAAAACAGCATTTTTGAACCGTCCCTTAACCTCAAAGCTGAAATACATTTACACTGCCCTGATCTTTTTATGCATTACCTGCAATCTGCTGATCCTCTATGGCTTTTTTTCCAGAGAGATGTCAAAAACCGTTTCCACCCTCACCTCCCAGACGGTAGAAACCGTATCCAGAAATGTGGACAGCTCCCTCTCGGTAATCTCCAAAACCTCAACCTACCTGTTAGGCACTACCGAGGTACAGAATTATCTGCAGGATGTGAACCGTTCCGAGTATGCCATCCTCTCCAGACAGCTGCGCAACTCCCTCTATCTCACCATGGAGTCCATGCCTTTGGCATCCTCCATTATCGTCATGCGCCCTTCCGGTATCTACGAGGGGGCGGCCCGCTACGCTCTGCCTTCCGTAGAGATGGACACTTTCCGGGACGCCCCCTGGTACGGGGAACTCTGTGCCAGAAAGGGAGCCCCCCTGCTGACCATCAACGCGGACGGCTTCCTCTACTTTGAGGACGGCAAAAACTACGTCACGCTGATCCGCCTGATCAACAGCACCGAGGACGCCAGACCATTAGGCTGCCTCTTCATCAATATTTCCGTGGACTCCCTCTTTTCTTTTGCGAAAGAGGAGGGCAGCAGTTACACCGATTTCTGCGTCTCCTCCGGAGAGGATATCATTCTTCCGTTTTTGAATGAGGAGCTGAATCTGTGGCTGAAAAACACCTCCGTGGATGCGCTTCCCGCCAGAACCGTGATAAACCGTTCCGCGCTTCAGGGCGGAACCCATGCCAATCTGGCCGGAACCCGTTACCTGCTGTTGAAGTTTCAGACCTCCGGCATGGACTGGAATTACATAGCCGCAGTCAACTATCACCTGTTTACCGGCCAGCACCGGACTTTTATCCTGATTTCCATCGTGATACTGTTCATCAGCTTTGCCTTTTTCCTGTTGATCGCTTTCAGCACAAACCGCTTTGTCACAGCGCCGCTCTACCGCCTCAGAAATGCCATGAAAAAACCGGAGACCGGAGATTTCAACCACGCGGATGTGACGCCATATCAGGATGAGATCGGGGAACTGCAAAATGCCTACAATGATATGGTGGATAAAATTGAGCAGCTTCTGGACGCCAAAGTCTCAGAACAGAAGCGGTTACGCAAGGCGGAATTAAACGTATTGCAGGAACAGATCAAGCCTCATTTTCTCTATAACAGCCTGGGCGCCATCTCCTACCTGGTGACTTCCGGCCAGAATGAAAAGGCCTACGACCTGATCATCTCTCTGTCCGAATACTACAGGGAAAGCCTGAGCAAGGGAAACAAGATCATCTCCCTGGCAACCGAGATCAACATTGTAAAAAATTATTTAAAGCTGCAGAAAGTGCGTTTTCCTGATATCTTTACCGACGAATACGAACTGCAGGAAGACGTGCTCTCCTGTCAGATCCCGAGACTTATTTTACAGCCCCTTGTGGAGAACTCCCTGTATCACGGCATCATCCCCACCTGCGACTGCGGCGTTATCAGAATTTCCGCCCATAAAGACAAAGACTCTCTGATCCTCCTCATCTCGGACAACGGCGTGGGCATGTCCCAGGCTGAAATGGAAAAGATCTGGAACGACAACCAGGACAGCACCTCCCGGAGTTTCGGCTTACGGGGAACCATAGAACGCATGCGAATCTTCTACGAAACCCCGGATATCTGCCGTATCGACAGCCGCCCGGACGAGGGATGCACAATTACATTCACCATACCACTCAGTAAAACGGAGAAACAAGATGAATCATGAGAAATTAAAAGTCCTTATCGTGGACGACGAAGAGCTGGCCCGCAAAATGTTACTCACCGGCGCCGACTGGAATACGATGAATATGGAGATCACCGGGGAAGCCGTCTCCGGGCAGGATGCTCTCTCGGCCATGGAAGAGCAGTTGCCCGACATTCTGTTCACCGACATCAAAATGCCCTATATGGACGGCATGGAGCTTTGCAATATCGTCACCAGAAAATACCCTCATATCAAAATCGTTATTACAACTGCCTTCAAGGATTTTGATTACGCCCATCAGTGCATCAGCCTGGGTGTCTCCCATTTTCTGTTGAAGCCCATCAACAGAAACGATCTGATATCCACGCTCTTAAAACTGCGGGAACAGATCGAGAGGGAAAGGCAGCAATGGCTTGAGGTGGATCATCTGAGAGAGATCTTAAAGAAAAATTTTGCTTTCCTCCGGGAACGTTTTCTGTTGGAGTTTTGTGAAAACAGTACGCGTTCCGCTTCCACGGAAAAACAAATCTCCTACTATTTCCCCGAAGGCGTTCCCATCTGCATTCAGGTAACCCTTTTGGAATCCCATGCTTCCCACTCCGGAAATCTGACGGAGGAGGAGCGCCTTCTGCAGGACATGAAAAATCTGGAATTTATCAAAAAATATATGGAAGGGACAAAGGATGTGGAGCTGTTCGCGGACAATAACCACCATCTGGTGCTTTTAAATTATTCTCCGAATTTACAGGTCGTCACGCTGTGCGAACAGCTGAAACGCAGTATCTATCAGACCTCGGGAAATGAGATTTTATTCGGTATCGGCAATCGCTATGACAGTTTTTACCAGGCGGAAACTTCCTGGCAGGAGGCTCTGGAATCCCTGAAATACAGCAGATACATGCCGGATCAGCCCATCGTCGTCTACCAGAACGATATCCATGTGCAAAACAGCGGATGGACTTCTCCCCCTGCCGAACTGGAAGATATCAAATTTTATATCAAGGCCGGGCTTCCGGATTCTGTACAGAAACTGCTGCCCTCGCTTTATCTGACACAGGACGGAAATCTGCTCAGTCTGGAACATGCGCGCATTTTATCCATGACATTACTCTCCTCCGCTGTCAATGTGGCCAATGATATCGGTATTCCACTCAACGACCTCTTCTCCGATCCGGGCAGCTCCTTTATGCAGATCCTGTTAAAACCCTCCAGCCGGGATCTTTGCAATGAGACTGGCGCCTTTCTGACAAGACTCACCACCCAGATCGCCGAGTGTCGGACAAATAAAAGTAAATCCGCGCTGTGGGATATCCTGCAGTATATTCAGGCAAACCTGACGGACGCCTCCCTCTCTTTGGGCTCCGTGGCCGAAACTTTTCATATGAACGACAGCTATTTAAGCCGCACCTTCACAAAGGAGCTGGGATTCAGTTTCTCCAAATACTTAAACAGGCTTCGGATGGAGCGGGCCATCACGCTGCTTTCCACCACAGACTTAAAGGCTTATCAGATCGCCGAAGCAGTAGGCATTCCGGATGCCTACTATTTCAGCAACTGCTTTAAAAAGTATACGGGGAAGTCTGTACGGGATTACAGAAAGGGAGCGACGTAGATGCCAACGGACGCTGGGCGCTGAGCTAAGAAATATCAGATATACTTCCCATCTATTTCCATATCAAATTCTTCGTAAGAGAAATAATCAAAATCGGCGGGGAGGGCGGTGCCGAGGCCGTCTACGCTGAACATTCCGGTAAAGTCCCCGGTGAAGGCCGCGTCGTAGACTGTCTTGATGTATTCTTCGGACAGTTTTGCGCTGTCAAACAGGCAGGGTGTCTCCATCCACGTCACACCGTCGAAGGAATACAGATACCGGTAGGAAATCCCTCTCACCTGTACTTTCAGATAAACATACTCTGCATCCTTTGGCACAGGTACCGGTTCCTCTTCATAAATGCTGTGGGATCTTCCGAGTTCCGTGCCTACCACATCGATCACTCTCCCGTACTTTTCATGCCATGCCACCTGAATACAAGTCCAGTTTTTCGTGTTGAAATAGCAGCATAGCCCCGCAAACTGCTGGATATTCTTCGGCCGGTAAGCAAGCTTTGTCTCCGCATCAAAGGTAAAACTCTGCCATCTTCTGGCCACATGGGCCTGTAAAAAGGTGGACATCAGAGACTGTCTTCCATAAAGCCGCAGATGACCGGGACGATCCTGCAGGGATAAGGTATCCTCCGTCAGCGGGATCCGAAGCGTCTGAAAATGAAGGTTTAACTCACTGCTGTCAAAATCATCCTTCCCACTGTACAAATCCTTTTCACTCGCTATCGCATCTGTTGGCGCTTCCACCTCCACCATGCCCTTGTGGCCGCCCACAATATGAGGCCAACCGTCGTCGTCCCAGATCACTTTCTGGATTCCCGTCTCCCTGCCGAGAGGGCACCATCCACGCACATCTGCCACTTTCTTTGCTTATCTTTCCATCAATACCATTAAAATGTCCGTGATAAAAGCGCTCCGGCTTACTCTGTTTTCCCTTTCCTGTATCAAAGAAGCTGAACATTTCCAAAGCAATCTTATTTATACAAGCATTCATACCCTTTATATCGTCAGCCATAAGGCCCGCAAAAATGCATTGCTCATTCCCCGGCATCCCCCAAACCACCCGCTGATCATCTGCACTTCCATATTCGTCAGACTGCGAAACATGGATTTACTCCTATACATGCACAACACAGGATTCATTATCTGCAAAAAGAAAGCCCTGTGGCTGTCCGAACAATTCTGAACAGCCACAAGGCTTCCGCCACTGCCCACTCTGTGAATACAACAGTTCAAACCAACCGGCTTCACTGTTATCTGCGAGTCGCAGCTTTTTCCTTATCCTCTTCCATATTTACTGAAAACATAATCGACCACCGGATGAGCAAATTTGTCTTCTGTCGGCATAATGATGTCCATGCATGGATCGATAATAAAGATTCGCCCGTCAACAGTCACTACACTCCAATGATACAGCTCCACATCGCCATATCCAATTCTGCCATGCTCCCACTGTATTCCCAGCATCTCATACATTAACCCTGCCGCTCTGGTGCACCCGCTGTCATCCGCCGCACCGTAGCGGAACAGGCCGTATCCACTGCTGAAAGGGCTGAACTGTTACCATTGCCTGGGCCCATGCTACTGCACCGCCAGATTCGTGTATCCCATCAGACTTAAGTCCACTTCTCTCGCGCACTCTCTGCCCTGGCGAATGGCCTTCACCACAAGCGACTGCCCGGTATGCATATCTCCGGCGGTAAACACCCGGGCCGCGGAAGTTAAGAACTTTCCTTCCTCCGTCTTCACATTGCTCCGTCCGTCCACTTCCACCTGAAAGGCGTCCGTCACATACTTCTCACTGCCCAGAAAGCCCGTGGCAATAATCAACACCTCGCAGGGAAGCTCCTTCTCGCTGCCCGTCTGTTCCGCCATCACCATGCGGCCGCTCTTCTCATCCTTCCGGAAGCCTACCTCCACGGTCTTTACCGCAGTCAGGTTTCCGTTCTTATCCTTCAAAAATTCCTTTACCGTTGTCTCATAGATCCTCGGATCTTTCCCGAACACCGCGATGGCCTCCTCCTGGCCGTAGTCCGTCTTGCAGACCTTGGGCCACTCCGGCCAGGGGTTATCTAAAGCCCGCTCCTCCGGGGCCTTCGGCATCATCTCGATCTGCGTCACCGACTTGCAGCCGTGACGGATACAGGTGCCCACACAGTCGTTGCCAGTGTCGCCTCCGCCCACGATGACGACGTTTTTTCCTTTTACCTCCACATACTTTCTATCCGCAAAATCGCTGTCCAAAAGGCTCTTCGTATTTCTCGACAGAAAATCCACCGCAAAATAAATACCCTTCGCATCCCTGCCCGGGGCGCTTAAGTCTCTCGGGTTCGAGGAACCGCAGGCAAGCACCACCGCGTCGAACTCCTGCAGCAGCGCTTCCGCCTTCTTATCTTTTCCCACATTCACGCCGGTCACAAAGACGATGCCTTCTTCCTCCAGGATCTTCACTTTCCGCTCAATGATCTGCTTTTCCAGCTTCATATTGGGAATGCCGTACATCAAAAGCCCGCCCACGCGGTCGGAACGCTCAAAAACCGTCACAAGATGTCCTCTCCTGTTCAACTGATCCGCCACTGTAAGCCCGGAGGGGCCGGAACCCACCACCGCCACCTTTTTTCCGGTCCGCACCTTCGGGAGATTGGCCGCCGCATAACCCTTCCGGTAAGCATTTTCGATGATCGCATATTCATTTTCCCTTGTGGAGACCGCCTCCCCGTCCAGAGAACAGGTGCAGGCCTTCTCACACAGCGCCGGGCAGACTCTGGACGTAAACTCCGGGAAATTGTTGGTTTTGTGCAGCCTGCTGTAGGCCTCCTGCCAGTTTCCCATGTACACCAGTTCATTCCACTCCGGCACGAGATTGTGCAGCGGACACCCGCTTGTCATCCCCGCAAGCGTCATTCCCGACTGACAGAACGGCACGCCGCAGTCCATGCATCTGGCTCCTTGCAGCCTCTGTTTTTCCATGGGCAGATGCTCGTGAAACTCGTCAAAATGCCTGATCCGGCTCTTGGGATCCTGGGCTTTCGCTGTCTCTCTGTTATATTCTAAAAATCCGGTTGGTTTTCCCATCTTTCTATCTCCTATTCTATCCACTATCATACTGGCAGTTTTACAGCTCAGCCAGCCCGGAAGGAAATATTTCTTCCTCCATTCCGCAGTGCGCAAACTCGGAAAATCGTAGATTTTCCTCGTTCGCGGGATTCGCCCTGTGCTCTATTGCTTGCGCGCATAGAACGCCTCGATCTGCGCCTGCTCCGCCGAGAGCCCTTTCTCTTCCATCTGCACGATCATCTTCTGGATCTTCTCGTAGTCATGGGGAATGATCTTTTTAAATCTGGTCAGATACTGCGCAAAATTGTCCAGGATCTCCTTTCCTTTAACTGATCCGGTCAGTTCCACGTGCTCCCTGATCATCTCCTTCAGCTCGATCACATCATACTTGGAAGTCACCTCATAGGAAGAAACCATCTCCTTGTTGATCTTCGTATACAGATCATTGTCGTCATCCAGCACATAGGCCACGCCGCCGCTCATGCCTGCCGCAAAGTTTTTGCCTACCCTGCCGATGATCACCACTCTGCCGCCGGTCATATATTCACAGCCGTGGTCGCCCACGCCTTCCACCACCGCCAATGCCCCGGAATTTCTGACACAGAAACGCTCCCCGGCCACGCCGTTTATATAAGCCTTTCCGGAAGTTGCGCCGTACAGCGCCACATTGCCGATAATGATATTCTCATCCTGTTTGAAGGTGCTGCCCTTCGGCGGATACACCACCAGCTTGCCGCCGGAAAGCCCCTTGCCGAAATAATCATTGGAATCGCCTTCCAGCTCAAGCGTCAGGCCCGCCGGGATAAAAGCGCCGAAACTCTGCCCGCCGGAGCCGTGGCAGCGCACCTTCCAGGTGTCTTCCGCCGCGCCCTCGCCGTAACGCCTCGTGATCTCCGAACCGAAAATGGTACCGAAGGTTCTGTCCGTGTTGGACACCTGCAGGTCAAGGGTTCCTTTCTCTCCGCTCTCCAGCGCCCTGCCAAACTTTTTTAAAAGCACCTTCATATCCAGCGTCTTTTCCAGCTTAAAGTCGTAGACCTGTTTCGGATCGAAGATAAATCTGCCGCCGGACTTCTCGTAAGGATTTTCCAGAATCAGGCTCAAATCCACCTGTTTTAACCGCTCCGGCAGATCTTCCCTGACTTTCAGAAACTCCGTATGCCCTACCAGTTCATCCACCCTGCGCACACCCAGCTTTGCCATATATTCCCGCAGTTCCTCCGCGATAAATTTCATAAAGTTTTCCACGTACTCAGGTTTGCCCCGGAAACGCTTCCTCAGTTCCGGATTCTGGGTTGCAACGCCCACCGGACAGGTGTCCAGATTGCAGACACGCATCATGACGCACCCCATGGTCACAAGAGGTGCCGTAGCAAAACCGAACTCCTCCGCCCCGAGGATCGCCGCGATGGCCACATCCCTGCCGCTCATCAGCTTCCCGTCGGTTTCGATCCGCACCTTGCCCCGCAGCCCGTTCTGGATCAGTGTCTGGTGCGTCTCCGCAAGCCCCAGCTCCCAGGGCAGCCCCGCATTGTGGATCGACGTCCTGGGTGCCGCCCCGGTGCCGCCGTCGTAGCCGGACACAAGGATCACCTGGGCCCCGGCCTTCGCCACGCCCGCTGCCACCGTGCCCACACCGGCCTCCGACACCAGTTTTACCGAGATCCGCGCCTGCCTGCCCGCATTTTTCAGATCGTAGATCAGCTGCGCCAGATCCTCGATGGAATAGATATCATGGTGGGGCGGCGGCGAGATCAGGCTCACGCCGGGGGTGGAATGTCTGGTCTTCGCGATCCAGGGATAGACTTTGCTGCCCGGCAGATGCCCACCCTCTCCGGGTTTTGCTCCCTGGGCCATCTTGATCTGGATCTCCTTTGCGCTGTTCAAGTAGCGACTCGTCACACCGAAACGTCCGGAAGCCACCTGCTTGATGGCGGAGCATTTATCCTCGTCGCTGCCGCTTGTGGCAATGCGCTCCTCCTCCTCGCCGCCCTCGCCTGTGTTGGATTTCCCATGGAGATGATTCATGGCAATGGCAAGTGTCTCATGGGCCTCCTTTGAGATCGAACCATAGGACATGGCGCCGGTCTTGAATCTGGTGACGATCTCCTCCACGCTCTCCACCTCGGACAGAGGTACCGGTTTTTTCGCAAACCGAAAGGCCATCAGCCCCCGGAGATTGTGCACCGACTCCTCGCTGTCCACCATCGCCGTGTACTGCTTAAAGAGCTGATAGTCTCCGCGCCTGGTGGATTCCTGCAATGTATGGATCGTGGCCGGATTGTACAGATGTTCCTCCGCGCCGCTGCGCATCTGGTGATGCCCCGGATTATCCAAAGACAGATCGTTTTCCAGTCCCAGCGGATCAAAGGCCATGGAGTGCAGCGCATCCACCTCCCGCTCGATATCCTGTAACGTGATGCCGCCCACCCGGCAGACCGTCCCCGTAAAATAGGTATCAATGACACTTCTGTCGATGCCGATGGCCTCAAAGATCTTGGAACCCTCGTAGGACTGGATCGTGGAGATTCCCATCTTGGAAGCGATCTTCACAATACCGTGCAGCACCGCGTCGTTGTAGTCGTCCACCGCCGCATAGTAATCCTTGTCTAACATATGCTTATCGATCAGTTCCCTCACGCTCTCCTGGGCCAGGTAAGGGTTCACCGCGCAGGCGCCAAACCCTAACAGCGTCGCGAAATGATGCACCTCTCTGGGTTCCGCGGACTCTAAAATCACCGCCACGCTGGTGCGCTTTTTGGTCTCCACCAGATGCTGGTTTAAGGCCGACACCGCGAGCAGTGAAGGGATCGCCACATGGTTTTCATCCACCCCTCTGTCCGACAGGATCAGAATATTAACCCCTTTCCGAAACTCCCTGTCTGCGTCCACAAAGAGCCTGTTCACCGCCTTCTCCAGACTGGTGTTTTTATAGTAGATGATCGGCACCACACCCACCTGAAAACCCTCATGGCGCATGGTTTTGATCTTCAAAATATCCGTGTTGGTGAGGATCGGGTTCCGTACTTTAAGCACCGTACAGTTATCCGGTTTCTCCTCCAGCAGATTGCCGTCCTTTCCGATATAGACCGTAGTGGAAGTCACGATCTCCTCTCTGATCGCATCGATGGGCGGGTTGGTCACCTGGGCAAAGAGCTGCTTGAAGGAGTCAAATAACGGATGGTGGGCGTCAGACAATACCGGCAGCGGCGTATCGATCCCCATGGCCGCCGTAGCCTCCGCCCCGTTCTTTGCCATGGGCAGAATGCTGTTTTTTAACTCCTCGTAGGTGTAACCGAAGGCCTTCTGCATTTTCTGACGCTCCATATCGGAAAACTCCGGCACCCTCTGATTCGGGATTTTCAACTCCTGCAGCGTCACCAGATGGGAGTCGAGCCACTCTCCGTAGGGTTCCCTGGAAGCATAGTACTCTTTGATCTCGTCGTCTCCTATCACTCTTCCCTGCACCGTATCCACAAGCAGCATCTTCCCGGGATGAAGCCGCTCCTTCACCAGAATCTCGGCGGGATCGATATCCAGTACCCCCACTTCCGAGGCTAAAATCAATGTGTCGCTTTTTGTAATCAGATAGCGGGAAGGACGAAGGCCGTTTCTGTCAAGCACCGCTCCCATCACGTCGCCGTCGGAAAAGACAATGGAAGCCGGACCGTCCCAGGGCTCCATCATCGTCGCATAATACTGGTAAAAATCCCGCTTCTTCTGACTCATGGTCCGGTTGTTTGCCCATGGTTCGGGAATCGTGATCATCACCGCCAGAGGCAGATCCATACCGCTCATCACCAGAAACTCCAACGTATTGTCAAGCATCGCCGAATCGGAACCGGAAGTATTCACCACCGGCAGCACCTTCCCCAGCTGATCCTTCAGATGCTCGGATTCCATATTTTCCTCTCTGGCAAGCATCTTGTCCGCGTTGCCTTTTATCGTGTTGATCTCCCCGTTATGTACGATAAAGCGGTTGGGATGGGCCCGCTCCCAGGAAGGATTCGTATTGGTCGAAAATCTGGAATGCACGATAGCGATGGCTGACTCGTAATCTTTATCCTGCAGATCCGCAAAGAATGTGCGCAGCTGCCCTACTAAAAACATACCCTTGTAGACGATGGTCCGGCTTGACAGGGATACCACATAGGTCATATCCGTGGACTGTTCAAAGATCCGCCTGACAATATAGAGCTTTCTGTCGAAGGCTAATCCCTTCTCCACATCGAAGGGCTTTCTGATAAAGGCCTGCATGATATGGGGCATGCATTCCACCGCCTTTTTTCCCAGCACTTCCGGGAATACAGCCACATCCCGCCATCCCGCAAACTCCAGTCCTTCCTTCTCCACGATGATCTCAAACATCTTCTTCGCCTGCCCCTGCTGCAGTTCATCCTGCGGGAAAAAGAACATGCCGACGCCGTACTCCCTCTCGCCGCCGATCCGGATCCCCAGAGGCTTTGTCACTTTCTTCATAAACCGGTGGGGGATCTGCGTCAGGATGCCCACGCCGTCGCCGGTCTTACCCTCGGCGTCCTTTCCGGCCCTGTGCTCTAAATTCTCCACGATCTTTAAGGCGTTTTCCACAGTATCCCTGCTCTTTATTCCCCTGATATTCACGCAGGCCCCGATCCCGCAGTTGTCATGCTCGAATTCACTCCTGTAAAGCGGCGCCAGAGGCCCCTGCAACTTTGCATCAAACATTTTTTCTTCTCCTCTATCTTCATAAACCCGGCAGGGGAACGCTGTTCTCCCATGCCTGTGAGCAGCCCGCATGCCGCTTTGGCAGCTAATTTCCCTATTCGGGCCCGTGCATAAAAAAAGTCGCAAAGTGAGCATTCACCGCTCCTTTGCGACTTTTGAGTATCACTATACAACAAATTGTTTTATTTGTAAAGAGTTAAAAGCTCTCTTTCCACGACAAACGCATGAATGTTTACTCCCACTCAAATCCTAAATTGCGGATTTTTA
>OFFC01000159.1_pt1 | contig 61392 bp, 54 predicted proteins | sample 1521271 | NCBI WGS metagenome assembly OFFC01 (sample SAMEA3504123, study PRJEB24116) | mouse gut metagenome | biome: mouse gut; feature: mouse-associated habitat; material: faeces | place: Denmark | collected 2011 | reverse complement strand
CTTTTTGCGGACAGACGCATTTTATATTTTCAAAAACTTTTCCCAAAACCTTTCAAAATCTTTGGCAAATTTTCGCCGGGTGGAACTGAGGGGTACGAAAGGGGAAGTCATCACCCGCTTTCGCGGTTGCGAAAGGAGGTGATACCATGAATGAACCTATTCGTACCCAGTGGGAAATCCGATGTGCGTTTAACGCTTACTGCAAGCGATCCTTGATGAATGAAAAGATTATTGCTTACAGGGATATGAAGCGTCGGCAGCTACGCGAAGTTAGCTTTTCTGATCTGACACAGCAGGAGGAAGATCAGCTTTGCACCTATGACACATACTTTGCAAATGACGAAGCTGAAAAATCCTTTTGCGTGGCAGGAAAAGAAATAACTGCAAAGCTGCTTGCCGAAGCTCTGCACAGTTTGCCGGACGAGAAGCGCGAAGCTGTACTGCTGTACTACTTCTTTGATATGAATGACGCGGAGATCGCAAAACTCCAAAACATTCCGAGAAGCACAGTGCAATATCGCCGGACAAGCTCTTTTAATCTCTTAAAACGCTATTTGGAGGAACACACTTATGGGAAAGACTGGTAACACCGAACAGGACGAGCGCGGGAATACATACTACGGCATTGACGAGGACATACGCGACCGTTTACGGTCACATCTTATGCGGGTTGTCCTTTCACGCTATCCCGGCGGGGCTTTCTTTTCCCTGCCGGGACAGCCGAGCGACCAACACCGCGCCGGGGAGCAAGTTTAGCAGCTTGCGGGCGACGACAGCGCAGAATATATAATGATACTCCCTTACCGCCACAGTCCGAGCGTTCAAAGCGTCGCAGGCAATGGGTAGGGCTGCATGAGAACCATGCAGGGGTGAAACTCCCGTGAGGTTACGCTATTAACCGTCCGATCACAGCCCCTTTTTTCACCATTAACCTTTTACCCATTTTTGAAAGGGGGATTTATAGAATGAGCAATGCTGATGTGCCTATTTGGGAAAAGTACACGCTTACCATTGAGGAAGCGTCAAAATATTTCCGCATTGGGGAAAACAAGCTGCGCAAACTTGCAGAAGAAAATCCTACGGCGGGCTGGATATTCTTGAACGGCAACCGTATTCAGATCAAGAGGAAACAGTTTGAAAAAATCATTGACACACTGGACGCAATTTAGCGAAAAAGATAGTGAAAAGGAGCCTTGAATGTGCTATAATAGATGTAGGCATATCAAGGCTCTTTCCGACACGGAAAGGAGCAAAAACAATGTCGGAGAAAAGACGTGATAATAGAAACCGCATTTTGCGTTCGGGAGAGAGCCAGAGAAAAGACGGGAGATATGCTTACAAATATACCGATACTTTTGGCAAAGTGCAATTTGTCTATGCGTGGAAGTTAGTGCCTACGGACAAGACCCCAGCCGGGAAGCGTGACGACATATCCCTTAGAGAAAAGGAAAAAGAGATACAGAAAGACCTTGACGACGGGATAGACACAATCGGTAAAAAAATGACGGTCTGCGAGCTTTACGCAAAACAGACCCGCCACCGGGGAAATGTAAGGTACAACACCACACAGGGGCGCAAGCGGCTTATGAAGCTGCTGGAAGCGGATAAACTTGGTTCCTGCCCTATTGACAGTGTGAAGCTGTCCGACGCGAAAGAATGGGCGTTACGCATGAAAGAAAAGGGAATATCCTATAAGACCATAAGCAACGACAAGCGATCCTTAAAAGCCGCGTTCTATACAGCGATACAGGACGACTGCATAAGGAAAAACCCCTTTGACTTCCAGCTTAACACCGTGATCGAGGACGACACAGAGCCGAAAGTACCCCTCACAGCGGAACAGGAAGAAAGCCTTTTATCCTTTATGCAAAGTGATAGCGTTTATCAGAAATACCGTGACGAGGTTATCATACTGCTGGGGACAGGGCTTCGGATTTCTGAACTCTGCGGGCTGACTGAAACCGACCTTGACTTTGAAAATCGGGTAATCAATGTAGACCACCAGCTTTTACGGAGCGCGGAAACCGGGTACTACATAGAGAAGCCCAAAACGCAGAGCGGTATCAGACAGATTCCAATGAGTGAAAAAGTGTATGAAGCGTTGGGGCGCGTGTTGGAGAACTGCAAGGGCGCAAAAGCGACCGCCATTGACGGGTACAGCAATTTCCTTTTCCTCAACCGGGACGGCAACCCGAAAACGAATGTAAATTATGCTACCATGTTTCGGGGGCTTGCAAAGAAGTATAACAAATGCCATGAGGAAGCCTTACCCAAAGTAATGACACCCCACACCTTACGCCATACATTCTGTACCAACTTAGCCAATGCCGGAATGAACCCGAAAGCGTTACAGTATATCATGGGACACTCCAATATCACCATGACGCTGAACTACTACGCACACGCAACATTCGCTTCCGCAAGGGCTGAAATGGAAAGGCTGATTGCATAGCCGCAGACGGATTTACTACTTCTTTTACTACTGTTGAGAGGGAAAACCTAAAAGGTTTTGAGAGTATATGAGAACTTCTCCCCATATCTAAAATGCCGGGAAAGCCCGAAAATACGGGCTATACCGACATATAAGAACTTCTAAAGAGATAATCTAAATTCACCATAAATTTTACTGGAAAACTTATAGCAAATGGGAGATGGAACATGGAACATTCTAAAATAGAATATCTGCCGCCGGAGGAAATTGAAAAGCGGAGCTTTGAGATCATTACAGAAGAACTTTTAAAGAGAAATATCAGTCTCCCCAAAGAAGAGGAGTTAATTACAAAGCGGGTAATACATACCAGCGCGGACTTTGATTATGCCGAAACGCTTTGTTATTCCCAAGGAGCAGTGGAAATCTTGAAAGAGTTGATAAAAAACGGAGCTGATATCGTAACAGATACCAATATGGCATTGGCAGGAATCAATAAAAAGGTGCTTGCAAAGTTTGGTGGGGAGGCGCATTGCTTTATGGCAAATGAACATATAGCGCTTTTGGCAAAGCAAAGAAATATGACACGGGCAGCGGTCAGCATGGAAAAAGCGGCAACGATTGAAAAACCAGTTATTTTTACAATCGGCAATGCACCAACTGCTCTGATAAAGCTGTATGAAATGATGGAAAAAATGGATTGGAAGCCAGCCTTTATTATTGGCGTTCCGGTGGGATTTGTCAATGTGGAAGCTGCAAAAGAACTTATATTAAAAACAAATATTCCATACATCATTAACAGAGGACGAAAAGGTGGAAGTAATATCGCTGCGGCAATTTGTAATGCCGCATTGTATCAACTTTAAGAAGGGAAGATAGAAGTGCGATATGGTTTTACGACCGGAAGCTGTGCGGCTGCGGCTTCAAAAGCCGCAGCTTATATGCTGCTGACAGGATTAAAAAAGACGGAAATTACAATAGAAACGCCAAAAGGGATTCCGTATAGGGCAAATATTTTGGACATCATGCGCAGCGAAAACGAGGTGCGATGCGCTGTAGAAAAGGACGGCGGGGATGATCCGGATATTACAACAGGTACATGGATTTATGCGAAAGTTTCGTATGCAGAAGAAAGTGTGAAGGAACAAATTATCATTGAAGGCGGAATAGGTGTGGGGAGAGTAACAAAATCGGGACTTGACCAGCCTGTAGGCAATGCGGCAATCAATCGTGTTCCGAGGGAGATGATAAAAAAAGAAGTATTAGAAGTTTGCAGACTGGCAGATTATAAAGGCAGCCTTCGGATTGAGATTTCAGTGCCGGAAGGTGAAAAGCTGTGCGAACGTACTTTTAATCCAAGACTTGGCATTGTTGACGGTATTTCCATATTAGGGACGAGTGGCATTGTTGAGCCTATGAGCAGTCAGGCGCTTATTGATACCATTCGGGTAGAATTGCGTCAAAGAAGGGTTTTAGGATTTGATTATGTTGCCGTTTCGCCGGGAAATTATGGTTTGGAGTTTATTAGGAAAACATATGGATATGATTTGGACAAAAGTGTGAAATGCAGCAATTTTATCGGTGCAACCATTGATATGGCAGTGGAAATGGGATTTCAGAAAATGCTTCTGACAGGTCATATAGGCAAACTGATTAAGGTTGCAGGTGGAATTATGAATACCCATTCCAAAGAAGCAGATTGCAGGATGGAGCTTCTTGCGGCATTTTCCGTAAAGGAGCAGATAGAACCTTTACAGGTAAGAAGAATATTGGAATGCGTGACAACGGAAGAAGCAGTTTCTATTATAGAGGAAAGCGGGAAATTACAGCAGGTCATGGAGCAGATTGCAAAGCGTATCTGCTATTATATGGAAAACCGCGCCGGAGGAAAAATGAAAACAGATTGTATTCTGTTTTCCAGTGAATATGGAGAACTGGCAAAAAGTAAGGGGGCAGAGGAATGGTTTATTTTGTTGGGGCGGGAACAGGCGCGGTAGATTTGATAACAGTCAGGGGAATGCGCTTATTAGAACAGGCAGATGTGATTATTTATGCAGGTTCTTTGGTGAATCCAGAACTGCTTATTTATGCAGGAAAAGACTGCGAGATACATAACAGTGCGAAACTAACATTAGAAGAAGTAATACAAATTATCGTTGGTGCAGAAAAAGAGGGGAAAACAACTGTCCGTTTGCATACGGGAGAGCCGAGTATCTATGGAGCGGTCAGGGAGCAGATGGATGAGTTGGATACACTGGGCATTTCTTATGAGAGCTGTCCGGGGGTAAGCGCCTGTTTTGGCGCAGCAGCGTCCTTGAATCTTGAATATACGCTGCCGGGAATCTCACAATCCCTGATTATTACAAGAATGGAAGGCAGAACGAAGGTGCCGGACAGGGAAAGTATTGAGAGCTTTGCAGCACATAAGGCATCTATGGCAATTTATTTAAGTGCCGGAATGATTCGGGAATTAAGCAGACGGCTAATGAATGGCGGGTATAAGGGGACAACACCGGCAGTGCTTATTTATAAGGCAACCTGGGCTGAGGAGGAGGCTTACCTGTGTACGATTGAGACATTATATGATGTATCCGTAGAGCATAGGATTACGAAAACAGCCTTGATATTGGTCGGAGATGCAATCGCGCATCAGTATTACAGAAAATCAAGGTTATATGCGCCGGATTTTTCGACCGAATACCGGGAGGCAAAACGAAAAGAATGAGATTAAGTATAATTAGCTTTACAGAAAATGGAAAACAACTTTCGGAAAGTATTGTAAAATTGTTGGAGAGGGAGTTAGAAATCAGGTTATATACAAAATGTGAGGCAGGTATAAAGGATGATCTTTATTCAGATATCTTATTTGTAAAAACATCTGTTGGAGATTGGGCAAAGGAACGGATTCAGGAGCAAAACGCCTTGTTGTTTATAGGCGCCTGCGGAATTGCAGTCAGGGCAGTAGCACCGCATCTTACGGATAAACTGCATGATGCACCAGTGCTTGTAATGGATGAAAAAGGGAAATATGTCATTCCGATTTTATCAGGACATATGGGCGGTGCAAATGATCTTGCAAACCATATAGCAAAGAAAACAGGGGCAGTACCGGTGATTACTACGGCAACAGATCTGAATAAAAAATTTGCTGTGGATTTGTTTGCAAAAAGAAATAGCCTGTATATTGCAAATAAAGATGGGATTGTCAAAGTATCATCAAAGATATTAGCCGGAAAAGAAATTACGATGTCCATAGAAGCGGGGCACGAAATCATCGGGGGAGAGTCGGGTATACGGTTCGTTCCATATCCGCCTGCGGGAGTTGCTGATGTTGTCGTAACTTCAAAAGATGATATGTTTGATACTTCTCTTTTGTTGAAACCGCGGGAGTATGTCATAGGAATTGGCTGTAAAAAAGGGAAAAAAGCAGATGAAATTGATGATTTTATCTTAAAAGCAATAAAGAAAAAGGGAATTTCTATAATGCAGATTTTCGCGCTGTCTTCGATTTCGCAAAAGCAAAATGAACAGGGAATTATTGAATGGTGTCGAACAGAAGGGATTCCATTTTTTACATATACAGCAGAAGAATTGCAGGAAGTAACTGGAACTTTTACAAAGTCTGTGTTTGTCAAGAATCAGGTTGGCGTTGATAATGTTTGTGAAAGGGCAGCAGTGAAAGCCTGTGGAGAAGGTGGAAAACTAATATGTCCAAAAGTTGCGGAAAATGGGATGACAATCGCGATTGCAAGGAGAGAATGGAAGGTATGTTTTGATGGCAAATAGAATTTATATTGTAGGAATGGGACCGGGAAGGGAAGAAATGATGACAGGAGAAGCATTGAATGTGTTAGATCAGTCAGATGTGATCGTTGGTTACACATTATATCTAAAGCTGCTTGGCGGGCGTTTTCAGGGGAAAGAAATGTTATCCACACCGATGCGTCAGGAGGAGGAACGGTGCAGGCTGTGTTTTGAGGAAGCTGAAAAAGGGAAAAAAGTAGCCCTTGTATGCAGCGGTGATGCAGGAATTTATGGGATGGTGTCTTTGATGTATGAGATTGGGAAAGGCTATCCGGAAATAGAACTTTACGTTATCGCAGGGATTACTGCGGCGAGCAGCGGTGCGGCAGTTCTGGGAGCACCACTGAACCATGATTTCTGCGTTATAAGTCTGAGTGATCTGCTGACACCGTGGGATGCGATTGAAAAAAGGTTACATGCAGCCGCAGAAGGTGATTTTGTCATTGTACTGTATAATCCGTCCAGCCATAAAAGAAAGAATTATCTGATGAGGGCATGTGAAATTTTACTGTGCAGCATGGAGGGAGAACGAGTTTGCGGATATGTTGAAAATATAGGAAGAGACGGAACGAAAGTGGAAATCTGTACCTTAAAGGAGTTAAGGGGCAGGGAGGTCAATATGTTTACGACGGTATTTATTGGAAGTTCCGGCTCGGAGAACATAAATGGGAAATTTGTCACAAGGAGAGGCTATAAGATTGAAAAAAATATTGATATTTGCGGGGACAACTGAAGGAAGAAAATTATCGGAATATCTTGCAGAGGCTGAAATAAATCATACAATCTGTGTGGCAACGGAGTATGGCGCAATTGTTTTAAGACAGCATCCCCTTGTAAAAGTACATCAGGGAAGAATGAATCAAGAACAGATAGAAAGATTTTTGGACGATGGAAAATATGGTGTTGTGGTAGATGCAACACATCCTTTCGCCAAAGAAATTACCTGTAATATAAAGGCAGCATTGAAAGAAATGGGACAGGGAGGAACAATAATTCCTTATTTAAGATTGAAAAGAAACGGCATTGAGGAAAAGGAAAACGATGTTACTTATTTTGAAACAAACGAAGAATGTGTAAAAGCGCTGGAAGATACGGAGGGTAATATTCTTTTGACTACCGGAAGCAAGGAATTGTACAAATATTGTATTTCAGAAGGAATAAAGCATAGATTGTATGTAAGGGTACTTCCAAGTGTGGAAAGTCTTTCTCTTTGTACGGAGCAGGGTATCTGCGGAAAACAGGTTATTGCAATGCAGGGACCTTTTACTACAGAGATGAATGAGGCTATCATTCGCCAATATGAAATATCTTATCTTGTAACGAAGGAAAGCGGTGTGCCCGGAGGTTATCAGGAAAAAGTGAGCGCTGCAAAAAAAACAGGGACAAAGGTATTTGTAATAGGCTGTCCTGAACAGGGCGAAGGATATTCTTTCCCTGAAATATGCCAGAAACTTAAAGATATGGGAGGAAAGAACTTCCAGACGAAAAACCCAAAAAAAGGAAATATGGAAATACCCTGTGGGTATCCCTCTATGTCCCAAAAACAGGACATATCTTTTGAGATTATCCTGGCAGGCATTGGCATGGGACATAGAAACGGTCTGACGGGGGAAGCAGCGAGGGCAATCGAGGAAGCAGACATTTTATTAGGGGCGGAGAGAATGATTATGACGGTCTGCTCTAAAGCAGAAAAATATCCCTTTTATCAGGCAGAACAGATTATCCCTTATCTGCATGACATGCAGAGCGGAAATACATTTACGGGAAATAAAAAAGTTGTGGTTCTTTTTTCGGGGGACAGCGGATTTTACAGCGGATGCCAGCTTCTAAATGAGGCGCTGAAAAAGGAAATCACAGAAGGACGCCTGAATGCATCCCTGCGTATTCTTCCGGGTATTTCGTCCGTAGCTTATCTGGCTTCATGCATTGGAGAGAGCTATCAGGACGCGGCTGTCTACAGCACACATGGGAAAAAATTATGCAACCTTGTACGGCGGATTAAAAGCAGTCCGAAAACATTTCTGATTATGTCCGGAGTAAAAGATATAAACGAGTTGGGAGAACGACTGACAAATGCCGGGTTGCAGAAATGCGAAATCATTACAGGATATCAGTTATCCTATGAAGAACAGCGGGTGGAGAAGCATACGCCAGTAGAATGTATGGAATTGAAGGATGAGGGCTTATATACATGTTTTGTCAGAAATCCATATGCGATGCAAAGAAGGCTGACACATGGTATCGCAGATGGACAGTTTATCAGAGACAAGGTTCCCATGACAAAAGAAGAAATCCGGGAGATCAGTATTTGTAAGCTGCGATTAAGGGACGGGGCGGTTGTCTATGATATTGGCAGCGGCACGGGTTCTGTCGCAATAGAAATAGCGGGCATTTCTGACGATATACAGGTGTACGCGGTGGAGCAGAAGCATGAAGCTGTATCCTTGATAGAAAAGAATAAGGAAAAGTTTGAGCTGCAGAATGTAACCGTGGTAGAGGAGGAGGCGCCGGAAGGACTTTCCCGGCTGCCAATGGCGACACACGCATTCATAGGAGGAAGCGGTGGCAGATTAAAGGAAATATTGGTGTCGCTCCGACAAATTAATCCAAATATGAGGGTTGTGGTAAATGCTGTCAGTATGGAAACAATTTGTGAAATAAGAGAGATTTTATCTATGGATGATATTATAAAAGAAGATATTGTGCAATTACAAGTAAGCAGGGCAAAAAAAGCAGGAAATTATCATTTGATGCAGTCTGAGAATCCGGTTTGGATTTGTGCATTTGATTTCTGTGGCAAAGAGCTTGAAAGAAAGGCGTGATATTTGCATGAAAATAAAAAGAGTTATGATTGCAGCTCCTAAAAGTGGAAGCGGAAAAACAGTAGTCACCTGCGCCTTGCTTCAGGTATTAAAGGATTACGGCTTGAATGTGGCTTCGCATAAATGCGGACCGGATTATATTGATCCGATGTTTCATGAGAAGATAATAGATGTTCCGGCAAAAAATCTGGATACATTTTTTACAGATGAAGAAAAGACAAGGAAACTTTTTCAAAAAAGTGCAATGAAAATGGACTTTGCAGTTTTTGAGGGTGCTATGGGACTATATGACGGGGTAGGAGGAGTTAAGAAAGAAGGTTCTTCTTATCATCTTGCAGAAGTGACAAAAACACCGATTGTGCTTGTTGTTGATGTGAAGGGGATGGGACGCTCCATTATACCATTAATAGCAGGGTTTCTTAATTATGATAAAAAACATCTAATACAAGGTATCATACTGAACAGGATGTCAAAAGGATATTATGAAACATTAAAGGCATTGATTGAGGAAGAACTGCAAATAAGGTTACTTGGATTTTTGCCGGAAAAGGAGGAACTGCATATTGAGAGTAGGCACTTGGGACTTTTTCTGCCAGATGAAGTGAATCATATAAAAGAGAAATTACAGGCGGTTTCTGAATTATTTTTACAGACAGTTTCCGTAGAGCGTATCAAAGAAATAGCAGAAAGCGCGGAAGAACTGGAATCTGAAGAAATAGCGATAAAAGAAACCGGAATCGAAAGCTATGGGGATATTGGTCATGTGAAAGCAGTCAGCGACAGCCGTCCAACGATAGCAGTGGCAAAAGATGAAGCTTTCTGTTTCTATTATGCTGATAATATCCGTCTGTTGGAGGAATATGGGGCAAATATAACGTATTTTTCCCCACTGCGGGATGAAAAACTGCCGGAAGGATGCCATGCCCTGTTAATTGGCGGCGGATATCCGGAATTGTATGCAGCTCAGATTAGCGCAAATACGAGAATGCGTGAGGCAGTCAGGAATGCGGTTGAAAATGAAATGCCAGTCGTGGCAGAATGCGGTGGTTTTATGTATTTACATTCTTTTTTGAAAGATAAAGAAGGACTTTCTTATGATATGGCAGGAGTTATTCCTGCATCCTGCTATTATACCGGAAAACTGGTTCGTTTCGGCTACATAGAACTTCGGGAAAAGCAAAAGCATTTCCTACCAAACGGCGGGGGGATAAAAGGGCATGAATTTCATTATTACGACAGCACTTATAATGGGGCGGACGTAATAGCAGTTAAGCCGATGACTGGAAAAGAATATGCCTGCATTATAGAAAATAAAGCACAGTGGATGGGATTTCCGCATTTGTATTATCCGTCAAATCCTATATTTGCAAGAGCATTTGTTGATAAAGCAAAGGTATATCAAGGAATGATATAGGAAAGGAAGTATGGAAAAGTGAGTATGGAAAATTCATACCGTTTTTTTGAGAACAGGAACTGTAAGTATTTTCCCTGTCACAAGGGATTGGGAAACTTAAATTGCCTGTTTTGCTATTGCCCGCTATATTTAAGGGATAATTGTCCGGGGAATCCTGCATATATAGAAAAGGATGGGAGAAAGATAAAAGTCTGTACAAACTGTACCTTTCCTCATCGTCCTGAAAATTATGATGCGGTAATTCAGATATTGAAAAAGTAAGAGCGCATTATGATAACAAAGTATGAGAATGTACGAAAGCGCGCAAAGAAAAGTAATAGTAGATCGTCAGACAATAGAAGGTGTATCGTGATGAAGTGAGAGCTTTTAAACGATGCACCTTTTTTAGATTCAATTCTGAGGGAGTGTATGCTTGGTTGTCCAGATTTCAGGGAAGGACGGCAATACGGATTTATGATTGTGTTCGGTATTTGGGGTGAAAGTAATAAGATTTTGCTAAAAATTTACAAACACACTTGACAATATCTCTCTGATTTCAAAGACGGCAAAGGCAAAAGGGGCAGAAAAGGAAACAACACATGGACACAAGTAGTCTCATGGAGCAGATACTAAGCAGTGATAACCTCAATGCGGCATATCTGCAAGTCGTCAGAAACAAAGGAGCGGCAGGAATAGACGGAATGACAGCCGAAGAACTTGGCGCATACCTTTCGGAAAACGGCGAAGGCATCAAGGAACAGCTGCGGACAAGGAAATATAAACCAAAGCCTGTCCGTAGGGTGGAGATACCAAAACCCGACGGTGGGACAAGAAACCTCGGAGTGCCAACAGTAGCAGACCGTTTTATACAACAGGCGGTAGCACAGGTACTCATTCCGATATTTGAGGAGCAGTTTCATGACCATAGCTACGGATTCAGACCGAACCGGTGCGCACAACAGGCAGTCCTAAAAGCATTGGAAATGATGAATGACGGACACAGCTGGATAGTGGACATCGACCTTGCGAAGTTCTTTGACACAGTAGACCATGACAAGCTGATGACAATCTTTGGACGAACAATCAAGGATGGAGATGTCATATCGGTAGTAAGAAAGTTTCTTGTCAGCGGTGTAATGATAGACGATGAGTATGAAGATACGGTAGTCGGCGCGCCGCAGGGAGGAAATATATCACCGCTTTTAGCAAATATCATGCTGAACGAGTTGGACAAAGAACTGGAAGCAAGAGGGCTGGATTTCGTCCGATATGCAGATGACCTGATCATAATGGTCGGAAGCAGACAGGCGGCAGAACGAGTAATGAAGAGTGTTACCCGATTTATCGAGGAAAAGCTCGGATTGAAAGCAAATGCGGAGAAAAGCAGGGCTGATAAGCCCAAGGGAATTAAGTATCTCGGATTTGGGTTTTACTTTGACTCATTTGCCAAAGGATATAAAGCCAGACCACACCCGAAAGCGGTAGCAAAGTTTAAGGAGCAGATGAGGGAATATACACGCAGGAGCTGGGGAGTAAGCAATGTTTATAAGATTGAGAAGCTTAACGGGCTTATCCGGGGATGGATAAACTATTTTAAAATCGGCGGCATGAAAGGCTTATGCGGACGGTTAGACAGTCAAATCCGATATCGACTCCGGATGTGTATATGGAAGCATTGGAAAACGCAGCAGAACAAGGAGAAGAACCTGGTGAAGCTGGGAGTACCGCGCTGGGCGGCACATAAGGTGGCAAACACGGGAAACCGCATAGCGCATATGTGTCACAATGGCTGGGTGCAAAAGGCTATAAGTAATAAGAGATTAGCCGATTTTGGGCTAATCTCCATGTTAGACTACTACACCGCAAGGTGTGTTACTTGTTAAGTTGATTGAACCGCCGTGTACCGAACGGTACGCACGGTGGTGTGAGAGGTCGGCTAATCAGCTAATGATTAGCCTCCTACTCGATCGGACATAAGGATGGCTGGCAAAGCCTAGCATCCGTTGTTTGGCGATCAGAGTATAAGTTTAATTTCGTTTTCTTCGCATAGAAGTTCTGCAGGAATGTAATTGTCCGAAAGTTCCGTGCCGTTCAGGATAAGCTTCGTGAAGCCGGATTCTTTTTGGCTTGGATTTTCTACCAGGATATGGAGGCGCTTCCCGCGGAACTTCTTATTAATTTCAAGTTTTTTCCAGCTTTTTGGAATGGATGGAGCCAGGCGGAGTCCTTGCAGATCGGGGCGGAGTCCGAGGATTCCTTCCACGCATCCGACCATAACGGTGGAGGCTGTGCCGGTCAGCCAGTGGACGTGGGAACGGCCGAAGTGTTCGCTGGCTTTTCCCTCGGTAAACTGTCCATAGCAGTAGGGTTCCAGACGACGTATGTCGGCTTTGTCATTCTGGGCTGCAGGAGCATTTTCCATGAAATAGGTAAAAGCCCGGTCTCCATGCCCGCACAGCGCTTCTGCCAGGATAAGCCATCCTTGGGACTGGGAAAAAATACCCGCGTTTTCTTTTGTTCCCTGGTTATAAATTACCGCCAGCGCACCCTCAAAGGCATGGGCATGATAAGGCGGATCCATTAAAATAGCCCCATACGGCGTGTTCAAATATTGGTATACGTTATTTAATGCGGCATTGGACTGTTCTTTGGAGGCAAGCCCGCTGATTACCGCCCAGCTTTGCGGGTTCAGCCACATATTGGCTTCCGGGTCCGACGCTGCGCCGATCTTGTCCCCCGCTTCGGTATATCCACGGATAAAACGGTCTTTGTCCCAGCACAGCTTCTGGATAAGGACGCTGGTTTCTGAAAGCTTTTCGTCTAAGTACCGGGTGTATTCCGTATCGCCCTTATAATCGGAAAAACGCCTTAAAATAATCATAGAGTAATAAAACTGCATAGCAACGAAGGAGGATTCGCCTCCCGCGCCAAGGCGGAGGCAGTCATTCCAGTCGGCATATAGCCCGGCCGGCATTCCATGGCTTCCAAGATGGTTGAAAGAAAATTGCACGGCTCTCTTGAGATGCTCGTAAACGCTGCCTTCCCCTTTATTTGCAAATGGAATTACTTCGTCAAGGAATGCCGTATTTCCTGTTTCCGCGATGTATTTATAAACGGTAGGAAACAGCCAGAGCGCGTCGTCGGCCCGGTAGGCCGGATGCCCGGTTTCCTGAACATAAGAAGCATCGTCAGGCGTATCTTCATGCCCAGGGTTATGGGTAAATTTTACCAGCGGAAGCCCGCCGCCATTGTCAACCTGTGCCGAAAGCATAAAACGAATCTTTTCCAATGCCATTTCGGGGGCCAGATGGATGATGCCCTGGATATCCTGGACGGTATCGCGGTAGCCATAACCGTTGCGGAGACCGCAATAAATGAAAGAGGCGGCCCGCGACCAGATAAAGGTCATGAAACAGTTGTAGGCATTCCAAGTATTAAGCATAGTGTTAAATTCCTGGCTGGGGGTGCTGACCGATAGATTTCCCAGCTTTTGGTTCCAGTCTTCTTTCAGCCTTTCCAGTTCCTTGCGTACCCTTTGGTCCGTATTTTTATAGGAGCAGATTATGGAATGCGCCTGGTCGGAGGGCTTCATGCCAAGAAGAAAAGCGACTGTCTTTGTTTCTCCCGGCAGCAACGTAATACAGCAGGAGAGAGCCCCGCAGGAATTTTCATTATAGCTGGTGGTATTGCCGAGATTTCCGGCTTCCACGCCCAGCGGATTGCCATATCCGCGGTATTTGCCAAGGAAGCAGGATTTGTCGCCGCAGTAGGAGCTTGTTTCGGCACCGGCGAGGCCGAAGAAACGTTCGGTTACATTTTTCCTGTCCACTTGCCGGTCGGAGGGAAGCGCGTCCAGGTTGCCATGGATTTCCTGCATAATACGGTTTTGGGAAAAGAGCGTCCGGGTAATGAACAGCGAGTATTGAAGATTTACCTGATCCTGTTCATAGTTGCTGTGATTGGTAAATTCCGCGTATCCGGTCAGAGTAAGATTCCGCGTTTTCCGGGAATGATTGCTGACGGCGAGCGACCATACTTCGTGGGATTGCCCGAGGGGGACATAATAAAGCGCCTCGGAGGAAATCCCGTCATATTCAGCTGTCATTTTGGTATATCCTATGCCGTGGCGGCATTCGTTCTTATAGAGTTCCAGATCTTTTCCGACGGGCTGCCAGGAAGCAGACCAGTAGTCTTCGGAATCGTTATCCCGAATATATATATAGCGTCCCGGCTGGTCAAAATGATTGAATACATAGCGCAATATCCGTCCATTTGCACCGGACTGGGCAAAACTGTAGCCGCCGGCATTATTGGAAATGATCGCCCCGTATTCCGGCGAACCAAGGTAATTTACCCAGGGAGCCGGGGTGTCCGGCCGTTCGATTACATATTCCCGATTTTTGTCATCAAAATATCCATATTTCATATTTTTATACCTGTCCTTTTTTATTTAGTAAATCTATAGAAGAGCCACGGTAACTTTATTCGTTCCGTCAGAGAGCGTGTGGAGCATTTCCTTTGGGATTATGGCGTAGGAATGTTCGCGGATATCCAGTTTGGCTCCATTGCAGGAAGCGGCGGCTACGGTGTAGGAACCGTAGTTGAGGCCGGATTTGTTGGTATAGGTAATGCACAGTTTTTTGCCGGCGAAGGTAAGATGGATTGAGGCTGTTCCTTCATTATCAAATTGTCCGGCAAGAAGCTTCGGATGTAATATAAGATCGCCGGAAGAACCACGTACGCCGAAGACTTCAGTAATCATAGTAAGCATATACCAGCTGGCAGCGCCGGTCAGATAATGGTACATTCCCCGTCCGTCGCTGCGGAAATATTCGGGGATTCCCGGATAAATCCGGCTGGTTTCAAAGTGAAGCGCTGCGTCTGCAAGAGCTTTCAGAGCCTTCCATCCTTCCATGGCAAATCCCCGGCGGTATAGCGCATTGGCATACATGACGGACATATGGGAGAAAACGGCTCCGTTTTCTTTTTCGCCATAGGCAAACCCAAACATGCGGCCCATGTCGAATTTCAGTTCATGGAAGTCGGTATTCAGGCGGTAGCCTCCGATTTCCGGCAGATAAAGATAGCGGTCGGCGCTTTTGGCTATTCTGGTAATTTGCTCTTGGTCGGCGACATGGCTCATAATAGAGAAGACTTGGCCGGTCAGCATCATGCGCACATGGTCCGATTGGAAGCCGTCCACTGTGCGGCCGTGATTATCATAATAGCTGTTGAACCATCCTTCTCCGTCCATGCCTTCGATCCATTCCTGGCTTCGGATAAACTTGGTGAGCCAGACGGCTCTTTGCATCAGGTTGGAAGCCAGGGAGGAAAGGGCGACACGGATGCGCCTGCCGCTGATATGATGTCTGCATTGATTCATATATTTTTCCAGAGTCTTCTGTTTGGCGGCTATATCGCCAAAGACTGAGGCATCCATGTCCAACAGGGGTGTAATTTCTTCCAAAAGCTCTACGGACTGCCCCGGACGCCGGTGATCCAGCAATTGTATGATGGAGGCGAGATCCCTCAGGTTTCCGGCATATGCACAGGTAAAAGCGACGCTTTCCCCGCGCTCTGCCGCCATATCCAGGGCATCGTTCCAGTCCGCGTCTCTGAGACGGCAGATATTATGCTCTCCAACCTCATAAAAAGCAGTAAGCTGTTGGATCAGGAGATGCTCCAGAATGCTTCCGGCATAGACAGATCCGTCTTCTGTCTGCTGCCGGCTGCCATATGTATCGTGCCAAAGCGTATCGGTGTCAGTGCCGCGCAATGCCTGGGCATCCTTAAAATAGGGAGCTTCTTTATATAAGATATCAATGTCGCCGGTCTGGTCTATATAGAGTTTGGTTGTCATCATGGGCCAGAGGGCGTGGTCCATCCAGACGCGGGCAATACCGTTTCTGTCTGCAAGAAAATTTCCGTCCCCGTTCCCGATGATGGTAGCATTGGTTCCATCGATTCGTACGCCGCCGTAATTTTTGACAATCATTTCGCCGACATTTTGGGGATCCATCAGAAGCAAGGAGAGACAGTCCTGCCAGAGGTCGCGCCAGCCCCTGCCTCCTCGTCCGTAATCGTGATGGGGAAGAAAGGAACAGCCGAACAGACGGCGCAGAAACGGCTGGAAGCTGATCCATTTCATCAGATGGTCAAAATCCGTATTTCCCGTATGGAATGCGACATTCACTTTCTTTTCCCAATATTCTTTTGTTTTTTCCAGTTCCATATGTACCTTGGAGGAGGTGTCGTATTTATGCAATATGTCAAAAATCTTTTCACGCTCGTCTTCCGCGCCGAGAAGAACAATATATTCTGCGCTTTCGCCGGGAGAAAGGGTAATTGTGTCAAAACGGAAAGCCCCCATGGCTTCTTTCCCGTCAAAGCGGCTGAAAGCAGGGCATCCTTCCCGATGTTCGTATATAGAACGGGGATGGGTATAGGATCCGCCTTCGCCGATAAAATCCTCAACGGTTGGATAAAAACTTACAGGCGCGGCCCCGCTGCCGGTGCATCCCGCTACGTAGTATGTACGGTAGTTCCTTTGATGGCCTCTTTCGTCAAAGGACATGGCAGGGCATACAAGTATGCTGTTTTCCGTCACTTCGATGCGGTGCAGGAGGGAAGTGACATGGCGGTGGTCCCGCAAGTTATCTGCGCTTCTTCCATATATAGGGATAGCGGAATAAGCGGTTATCCCCCGGCATGCTTCCGATTGGTTCCGAATAGCCACATGCATGATTTCTACATTATTATTATAAGGAATGAAAGAAGTCACCGTAGAGGTAATCTGAAATGTTTCCGAAGTTCTTTCCATAATATGCCACATAAACCCGGCCGTCAGTCTGCTTTTATCTTGGGCTGCGGAAAATTTGGCAGCTTCCTGACCGGGGGAAGTTCCGGCGGCTGAATAGATGCCCTCATCATCAACCGCGCACCAGAAATTGCGTACGGAACGGTTATTATGCAGGTTTTCAGCACTGACGGGTTCCAGAAGGAAACTGTCCTGATTGAGCTTGGCATCGCCGCCGAGATTTGGCGTGACGGCGCTTTTCAGTCCGGTTTCTGAGGCGAGCGGAAAGTATAGGTAACTGGTATTTTCCGGATTCTCCATTGTAAAGCTGCTGTTTGTATCAATAAATTGCAGATGTTTCAATATAGCATCGTCCTCCTTTAATGTTTTTTCTATTTATTAGTGAATTTATTATACAAGGGCATCTATTTCACAAGAAATAAGAACCATGTGAAAAATATCAGATTCATGACATTAAATCTAATAAGAAACTTTAATTCGTGTCATGAATCTGATATTTTGTTAAAAATTATAATATATCAAGAGTGGCAAGTAGACTATAATACATGAAAACGTGAGGGAGACAGCTCACAAAATTAAGGAGGAGAAAAGTATGATAAAGAGAAGAGCAATCGCTGCCCTGCTCATTGCAAGCATGTGTGCCGGGACATTAGCCGGATGCGGCAATTCAGGACAGTCAGGAACGACAGGAGAGGGGAAGGTAATCAATATTTATTCATGGAATGATGAATTCCGGCAGAGAGTAGAAGCGGTTTATCCTGAAGTGGAGAAAACATCTGAAGACGGAACTGTAACGACATTAAAGGACGGAACGGAGATCCACTGGATTATTAACCCGAACCAGGATGGAGTTTACCAGCAGAAACTGGATGAGGCGCTTTTGAATCAGGCAGATGCGGCGGCAGATGATAAGATAGACATTTTCTTATCCGAGACGGATTATGTAAATAAATATACAGATGCGGATGCGGATGTGGCTATGCCGCTTGCTGATCTTGGAATTGATCCGGCTACAGATTTGAAAGACCAGTATGAGTTTACGAAAGCAACGGCTTCTGATATGAACGGAGTGCAGAGGGGTTCCACATGGCAATGCTGCCCCGGACTGTTGGTATACCGCCGCGATATTGCGATGGACGTATTTGGGACGGATGATCCGGAGGCAATTGGAGAAAAGGTAAAAGACTGGGATACAATGAAGGCTACAGCAGAGGAGCTGAAGGCAAAAGGATATTATACGTTTGCTTCTTATGCGGATACCTTCCGGCTTTATGGAAACAGCATTGGAGATTCATGGGTAAAACAGGGAGAGACGGTGATCAATGTTGACCAGAAAATCATGGATTGGATCAGCGACTCGAAAGAATGGCTGGATGCAGGTTATCTGGATAAAACCGTGAAGGGGCAATGGAATGACGACTGGAACAAATCCATGGGATCTGCTTCCAAAGTATTTGCATTCCTGTTTCCGGCATGGGGAATTGATTTCACTTTAAAGCCAAACTGGGATGGCGATGCAGGGGCATGGGCAGTAACCAATCCTCCGCAGGAATATAACTGGGGAGGTTCTTATGTCCACGCATGTACCGGAACGGATAACCCTGAGCATGTAAAAGATATCATTCTTGCAGTAACGGCTTCAGAAGATAACTTATTAAAGATTTCCAGGGATTATTCCGATTTTACGAATACGACAGTCGGTATGCAGAAGGCGGCCGGAGACGATACATTTTCTTCCGAATTCCTTGGCGGGCAGAATCCGTTCGTGTACTTTGCGCCGGTTGCGGAGAATATCAAAATTGCCCCGCTGTCCGCTTACGACCAGGGATGCGTGGAACTGATCCAGAATGCATTCAGTGATTATTTTCAGGGACTGGTTGAGTACGACAAAGCAAAAACAAATTTTGAAACGGCAATCAAGGAACGCTATCCGGATATCACGGAAATTCGCTGGCCGGACTAATTGAATGTAAAAAATCAAGGTCATCGGCCTGGCCGGTGGCCTTGGTTAGAAAGGAATGATGTGCTATGAAGAAAAAGCAAAAAAGCATCAGCTATGCGAAATGGGGATACATTTTCATTCTTCCGTTTTTCCTGTGCTATTTCATTTTTTCGTTGATTCCATTGGCGGATACGATACGGTATAGCTTTTTTGAATATTATCGTTCGGGAATCAAAGAAATCGGACCAACCTTTATCGGTATGGAGAATTATGGAAGTCTGCTGGAGTCCGATATGTTAAAGTATGGCGCAAATACTTTGATTTTATGGGTAATAGGGTTTATCCCGCAGATTTTAATTGCACTTCTTTTGGCAGTATGGTTTACGGATATCAGATTAAAAATACGTGGAAAACAATTTTTTAAAGTGGTTATTTATCTGCCGAACCTGATTATGGCATCCGCATTTGCCATGCTGTTTTTTACCATATTTTCCACAAATGGGCCGATTAATTCGATTTTAATGTCTTTGGGAGTAATCCATGAAAAAATTGATTTTATGGGATCGACGTTTGGCACCCGGTCATTGATAGGGTTCATGAACTTTCTGATGTGGTTTGGAAATACGACGATTATGCTGATGGCGGCCATTATGGGCATCAGCGTGGACGTTTTTGAAGCTGCTGAAATAGACGGATGCAGCGGCATAAGAAGGTTTTTCTCCATCATCCTGCCCCTGATACGGCCGATTCTTGCCTATACATTGATTACGGCGATTATCGGTGGGCTTCAGATGTTTGATGTTCCACAGATTCTGACAAATGGCCAGGGAACTCCGGACCGTACGTCCATGACGCTCATCATGTTCCTGAACAGCCATTTAAAGAGCAAGAACTATGGCATGGCGGGCGCGTTATCCGTTTACCTGTTTATTGTCAGCGGAGCTTTGTGCTTTGTTGTATACAAGATGACAAATGGAACTGACGAGGATGGATCAAAAGCGGCGGCAAAACGGCGCGCAAAAGAAGAAAAGAGAAGGAGGAAATAGAGGTATGGAATCAAAAAAGCCAAATGCTTTGCGGAGCATTGTTGCACATTTAGTGCTGATTATTTTGTCGATCATGTGCCTGTTCTTCTTCTACATTTTAATTATTAATGCGACCCGGTCGCATGCAGATTTGCAGAAGGGGTTTTCGGCGCTTCCGGGAAAGGATTTTCTGGTCAATCTGAAAAAAGTTGCGAATGACGGAACTTTTCCTATGTTCCGGGGAATTTTAAACAGCCTGGTAGTATCGGGCGTTTCGGCTGCACTTTGTACATACTTTTCGTCCTTGACGGCTTATGGGCTTTATGCGTATGACTTTAAACTGAAAAAAGTTGCGTTTACTTTTATTATGGCGATCCTCGTAATGCCGACGCAGGTTACGGCAATGGGATTCCTGCGGCTGGTTACTAAGATGGGGATGTACGATTCGCTGTTCCCGCTCATTATTCCATCGATTGCTTCGCCGGCGGTGTTCTACTTTATGTACAGCTATTTGCAGTCATCCCTTCCGCTGTCTTTGGTGGAAGCGGCGAGGATCGACGGAAGCATGGAGTTCAGGACCTTTAATCAGATTGTGCTTCCGATTATGAAACCGGCTATTGCGGTACAGGCTATTTTTACTTTTGTAGGCTCATGGAATAACTATTTTGTTCCTGCGTTGATTATTCAGTCAAAGGATAAAATGACAGTGCCGATTTTGATCGCGACGCTCAGGGGAGCGGATTATATGAATTTTGACAGCGCAAAAATTTATATGATGATCATGGTGGCGATCGTTCCGATTGTTATTATTTATCTGCTTCTTTCCAAATATATTATCGCAGGGGTGACTCTTGGCGGTGTAAAAGAATAAGGTATAATTGCTGTTATAAGCTGTTATAAATGCCTCCGGCGTATTACGGATATGTATGCCTGCAAAATCGGCCCATATGCCGTTAAAATACGCTAGGAGGCATAATGAGCATATAAGGACTAAATAAAGGGAGAACTATTATGGAAAAGAAAATCCGGGTGCATAGCGGAACATTGGATTGCCGTGTTACACAGAGGGAAATAGAGCATGGACAACTGGCGCGGAAAATAGCGGCGGAGGGAATGGTGCTTTTAAAAAATGACGGCCTGCTTCCGCTGGGCGCATCTATGCCTGTGGCTCTTTTGGGAAGCGGCGCGGTAAAGACTGTCAAAGGGGGTACGGGATCCGGCGACGTGAACAGCCGGGAAAGCATTTCTATTTTTCAGGGAATGAAAGAAATCGGCGCCGTTTTGGTAAGCAGCGGATGGCTGGAAGAATATGGGAAATGCTATGATGCCGCAAGAAATGAATGGAAGAAAAAAATATTGGAGGATGCAAAGCATGTGGAAAATCCATTTGACGCATATGCGGCAAATGCATTTGCCCTGCCGGAAGGGCGTCCGATTACGGATGAAGATGTAAGAGGGGCGGAGGCCGCCGTCTACGTCATAAGCCGGATATCCGGCGAAGGCAGGGATCGGCGCAGGGCAGAGGGGGATTACTATTTAAGCGAAAGAGAACGGGAAGATATTTTGTACCTGAGCGCGAAAAAAATTCCAACAGTGCTTGTCCTGAATGCCGGAGGGGCTGTGGAGCTTACGGATATTTTGGAAGAGGCAGAATATATATCGGCAGTTTTGAATATTTCCCAGGCGGGGCAGGAAGGGGGACGCGCGGCCGCAGATGTATTATTTGGCAAAAAATCTCCGGGAGGAAGGCTGACAGCAACCTGGGCCAGACGGTATGAAGATTATCCGTGTGCGGACTCTTTCAGTTATTTGAACGGCGATCTGGAAAAAGAAGAGTATAAAGAAGGGATTTATGTAGGCTACCGATATTTTGACAGCTTTGAGGTAAAACCATTGTTTCCTTTTGGATATGGACTTTCTTATACCACGTTTGATATGGAATTTCTGGAAGGGAGAGTCCGGGAAAATGGGATGGAAATTGATGTGGAGGTACAAAATACAGGGGGGTATTATTCCGGCAGGGAAGTCGTCCAGGTGTATGTAACTTTGCCCGGGGCAGGGAGGAAGAAGGAATGCCGCCGTCTGGCGGGATTTGCGAAGACGCCGCTGCTTCAGCCCGGGGAAGCCTGCAGGCTGACGGTTTCTGTCGAACAAAAGCAGCTGGCGGTATTTTTCGAACAGGAAAGCGCATGGGTGATTGACAAAGGGGCGTATGGAATCTGGATCGGAGAGCATTCCGCGTCGCTCCGGCATGTGGCGACATTAAATGTCATGGAGCAGACAGTGATTGAACATACGAATCGGATTTGCACGTTGCAGGAGACGCTTCAGGAGCCGGCGGGGAGCCATTGGGAGGAAGATGTGCAGGAAGCTTCTTCCGAAGACGCAGAAGGTCAGGGGATTGCGGAATATGTATTTGTACCCGGCAAGGAAGAGCATAAAGACTGTATGCAATATTATGCGGCGGACTGGCCTGCGGAGGATTTAGTTCCTCTTTTATACGGTAACATTACGCAGAATACCAGTATGCTTGGTTCCGCGGGGTGCCATGTGCCGGGTTCTGCGGGAGAGACTACGGAAACTTTGGAAGAAAAATATGGCATACGTTCGTTGGTTATGGCGGATGGACCCGCAGGACTCAGGCTGAGGCAAAGCTATGAGGCGGATAGGGAGAGCGGCACAGTTTATGGGGCGGGAGTCCTGGGATGTCTGGAAAACGGTTTTTTGGAGCCGATGGAACACCATGAAGGCGCAGAAACATATTATCAGTTCTGTACGGCATTTCCGGTGGGTACATTAATGGCGCAGACTTGGGATGAAGAACTTTTAAAGGAATTCGGCAGGGCGATAGCGGTGGAAATGAATGAATTTCATGTGGATTTATGGCTGGCGCCGGGAATGAATATTCAAAGGAATCCATTATGCGGGCGGAATTTTGAGTATTATTCCGAGGATCCCTTATTGTCAGGGGTGATGGCGGCGGCGGTGACGGAAGGCGTGCAGAGCAGAAAGGGATGCGGCGTGACGCTGAAACATTTTGCATGTAATAACCAGGAGGACAACCGCATGGGCGTGGACGTCCACGTATCCGAAAAGGCATTGAGGGAAATATATCTCCGCGGATTTGAAATTGCGGTAAAACGAAGCGCACCAATGGCTATGATGAGTTCTTACAATCTGGTGAATGGAATCCATGCGGCGAACAGTAAAGATTTGTGTACGGTAATTGCGCGTGAGGAATGGGGATTCGACGGCGTAATTATGTCTGACTGGAATACGACTGTGCCAAAAGACGGAAGCGTTCCATGGAAATGTGCCGCTGCGGGCAATGATATCATTATGCCGGGAAATACAGAGGATGACAGGAATATTCGTGAGGCATATGGACAGGGCATGCTTTCGGAAAATGATATCAGGAGCTGTGCAGGCCGTGTGATGGAATTGGTACGGAGGCTGGAGCAAGAGGGAAAAGAATAGAAACAGCCCGTTGCAGAAAGAAGGCGGTTCCGTGAAAGCGTGAGCGGTACAATCAGGGTTCTTCCTCTTTTGCGGATTATCCTTGAAATCATAAAACCAAGATAGTATACTAGAGGTAAAGATATGAAACCATATATAACAGAGAGGAGGAACCAATGACTTACGAAGAAATAGTGGCGGGCGTGAAGGCCGCGTATGCGGATGCGGATGCCAGCCATATTACAGACCATGTGGCGTTTCAGTTTAATGTGACGGGGGAAGGCGAAGGCGCTTTCTATGTGGAGATCAAAGACGGCAAGGTGAATGTAGAACCTTACGAATACCATGACCGCGATATTCTGGTTACGGCCAATGCAGATACAGTCATGGGGCTTGCCAACGGCAAGATCGATCCGGTTAAGGCATATCTGATCGGCAGGCTTAAGGCGGAAGGTGATCTGGGGAAGGCAGCTTTTCTGAAACAGCTTTCAGGCAAGGCAGATAAGAAGAAAAAATAGAACAATATTACATAATAAAAGGCAAAAAGATATCCGTTAATCCGGCGGGTATCTTTTTAGCTTTTAGAAATAGGTTGATTTTATGCTTCCTATCGATTATGATGGATACAACACGAATCTGTTTATACCCTAAGTGAATGAGCGGCCTCTCGCACTGAAAAAGGGTATAGGGAGGAGAACTCATGGAGAATGGAAAAATATCGTTGGCTAAGGGGGGACACAGAAGAGGAGAAAAACGGAAACAGACTGGCAGGGAGCCGTCACAAAGGACGAACTGTGGGATGCTATTACGGTTCGCCAGGGCGAGACGTTTTATACGGCAAAGGGCCTGCCTTTTACTTATACGGTAAAAGGAGGAGAGTTTTTTTCGGACAGGAAGAAGAAGTCGATTACCCGGGCTGCTTTTGAACAGGCATACCAGAAAATACAACAGGACGGGGAGCATAAAGTGACCGGGCCGAAGAGCCTCGGGTGCTTCGGGGCTCCCTATGTATGGGCAGTTTTTAAGACGTTGGGATTGGTATGAACAAACCACCGGTATATCATAAACCGGTGGTTTTAGATTTTTTTGGATATCCTGCTATTTGCCTTCACCGCCTGGTCCGTCTTTGCGGGGAACCTCGTCGGGAATAATATCTTTGGCATTATTTTTCAAATCTGCTGGCTGCTGGCCGCCCGGAGTCGTATGGATCTCTTCCGGCAGTTTGACTGAATTGCTTTCTTTTTTTATATTGTTGCTTGCATTGCTCTTCATAGTCATTTCTTCCTTTCTTTCTTTTTCTTACTATCATAAGTATAAAAATTAGTTTGTGTAAAAAGATGAAAGTTTATTCTTTGAAGATTTTATGGCCTGCGCCGGATGGATGACTTTAATCTTGAACTTTCAGAAATGATGTGTTGCTATTTGAAAAATTGTTACGTATAATGAAACGAAAAGATACTCTTAAGGCAAGGGGCATACACAGGCACAAGCAGATGGTGACGGTGCTGGGAATGAAATATAAAGATAGGAATGATATGAATCATAATCATAGCAGGAAAGACAGTTTGTGGAAGCGGATAAAGGGTATATATTGGTTGAAATACACCGTTGCGGCGGTATGGGCAGCTTTCGTATTTTTGCCCGATGCGGGCATTGCTTATGGAGCCGCTAAAGCCGGAGGGGGAGCCGGGGGCGCATCGGAGGCAGGAAAAGAATCGGTGCAGGGAGTGCCTTCCGATACAGAAGAAGCGGAGAAATACAGCGAGTATCATCGGCGCTTCGGGAAGGTGGAATACCAGAGCGATATTGCGGATTGCGGTTTTTGCGTGATGGAAGACCAAATATTCCCTATCGAGATGGCGGGTTATGGGGATGCTTTTTTTGTTCCCGCCATGGATGAGGATTATGACCGCCTGCTTTTGTTTTTTGTAGCGGCGGACGGAGAGATTCTTTATCGAACGGACCAGCTGGAAACAAACGGGCAGAACAGGGGGCGGATGGAGCAGCCCAACAAGGGGATTTCTGCGGTTTCCTTCCAGGATGTGAACGGGGACGGACGGATGGATATTGTGCTGATCACGTCCTGCGCCAGCAAGGAAGGGAGTTATGCCGGAAAAACGTATAAGGTGGGGGATGTTCTTTTCCAGAACGAGGAGGGGACGAAGTTCTACAGGGATTATCGGATTTCGGATAAGATCAACCGCTTCAGCATGAATAAAAGCATCGATTTGATCGCTTCTTTTGTAAGGGACGGCAATTCCACGGAATTTTTGTATACGGCGGCGACGTTGGACGAGCTGCAAAGGGCGGGATTGGAGATTATTTCGGAACAATGCTATTTCAGGAACTTTGAAAAGCTGGGAAGGCTCCAGGTGGTGCCGGGAGTCTACAGCATAGCGGAATACGGCGTTTTTATGATTTACCTCGTAAACGAACAGGGGTATATTGTATCGAGCCTTCAGCCTATGGGGGAGTACGATAATCTTTATGCGCTGAAGGGGATCAGCTGCAGGGATATTGACGGGGACGGGATGAAGGATATCGTGGTGCTGGCAAGGTACAGCTATGAAGGGAGCGGGCATGAATTGATCGTGAAAAGCGATTACGCCGTTTACTACCAAAGAACCGGCGGTTTTTCGGCCGATACGGAGATCAAGGGCAGCTATCATTGCGGCGACGAGGATACGATGGAAGAGGTCGTGGAAAAAGCGAGGGCATACTGGGGGTGGAAATCAGAAAAATGATAAAAATACTTATTGTAGACGATGAAAAACCGATTTGCGACTTAATTGATTTGAACCTTTCTTCGGCAGGATATCATTGCGTTTCCGTGCAGGACGGACTGAAAGCGATCAGCCTGATCGAAGAGGAGGATTTTGACCTGGTTCTTCTGGATATCATGCTTCCCGGGGCGGACGGCTATGATATCATGGAATATATCCGGCCATTGAAAATCCCTGTTATTTTTATTACCGCGAAACATGAGGTGAAGGACAGGGTAAAGGGGCTGAAGCTGGGGGCCGATGATTATTTGGTGAAGCCCTTCGATGTGGTGGAACTGGTTGCCCGGGTGGAAGCCGTGCTGCGCCGATATCATAAAACGGAGCAGATTCTGACGGCGGGGGACGTGGTTGTGGATGTGGAAGCCCGCAGGGTGACGAAAGGCGGGAAACCGGTGGTTTTGACGAATAAGGAATTCGGGCTGTTGCTTTTATTTATACAAAATAAAAATGTGGCTTTGTTCAGGGAAAATTTGTATGAGAAGGTCTGGGAGGGCGAGTATTTTGCGGACAGCCGGACTCTGGATCTTCATGTACAGCGCCTCAGAAAGAAGCTGGGGTGGGAACATAATCTGGTAGCGGTGTATAAAGTGGGATACCGTTTAGAGGTGTAGTAATGAAGTTTTCATTCAAACTGCTGTTGTGGACCATTATTGTTTTAGCGATTGCACTGGGATTCAGCGGATTTTATTTTGTGAATTATGTATTTGAAACCTCTCTGGCAAGGGAAGTGGGCCAAGCCTTGGACGATAGCAGCATCCTGAGCTTTGCTTTTGAAACGGCGGCCCTCAATGTGCCTGTAAAATATGATGTTTTGCAGGATCACACCATAGAAGAGATCGCCTCCAACTTGGAAAAGGGGGGAAACAGCACGAGCCGCCTCCTCAGGATATCCGACGAAGAGAAAAATGTTCTGTATGCGAGCGATGGTTTTGATGCGGATGGCGTTCTTCTGGAAGAGACGGATGAAAAGACGAAGACTTACCGGATCATCCGAACAGCGGGGGGACATTATGTGCATACCGGCATGGTATTGAATACGTTGGACAGGCTTCTGTATCTGGAAACGATGCGGGATATTTCGGATGTGTTCAGGGAACGGGAACTGGGGTTTTCCGTCTACCGCCGCGTGACGGTGCTGATGCTGGTGGCGGGAACGGTGATCATGCATCTGATCGCATCCTGGCTGACAAAGCCGATCCGCCTGCTGACAAGAGGAACGAAAAGAATGGCGGCAGGGGATTATGATTATAGGGCGAGGCAGATAAGCAACGATGAGCTTGGGCAGCTGACGAAGGATTTTAATGATATGGCGAATGCTTTGGAGGAGAATATGGCCAGGCTGGAGGAGGAGATCCAGGACCGGGAAAATTTTGTGGCGGCTTTCGCACATGAACTGAAGACTCCGCTGACGGCGATTATAGGTTATGCGGACATGCTGCGTTCCCATAAGCTGGACGAAGAAAAAAGTTTTATGTCTGCCAACTATATTTATACGGAAGGAAAGAGGCTGGAAAAGATGGCATTCCGGCTGTTGGATATTATTGTTACGAAAAGGGAGGAGGCGGAATTCCAGAAAATTTCCGCAGAGTCCATATTCTTGTATCTGAAGGATATGTTTGCGGGCGGCGGGCAGCAGTTAGAATACCAGTATGAAAATGGAACGGTGTGGGCAGAGGCGGATCTGATCAAAACCGTTTTAATCAATCTGATTGATAATGCTTGTAAAGCTTCGGAACCGAAGGGGCTGGTAGTGATTGGCGGATGTCGGGAAGAGGGGGGATACCGGTTTTCCATCAGGGATTATGGAGTGGGAATTCCCGAGGAGGAGCAGAGGAATGTGGTAAAAGCATTCTATATGGTGGATAAATCCCGGGCGAGAAGCAAAAACGGGGCAGGACTGGGGCTTGCCCTTTGTGCGGAAATATTGCAGCTTCACAACAGTGCGCTGGAGATAAAAAGCGAGCCGGGAAAAGGCACATGCGTCGGCTTTGTACTGCCGTATCCGGAGAGAGGAGGGGCATATGACGCGAATGAAGGATAAACTATTCAGCTGGATCGGCAGGGGAATACCAAAGGATAGAGTTGCTGTTTTTTTCCTTGTATTTACCGTGCTGGTGATCGCCGCTTCCGTCTGGGGGCCGGAGGCGCTGGCGGGTTACAAGGATAAAGAAATATTGAACGAGACGCATTTCAAAGAAATAGAGACGGGAGGAGAGGGATACCGGTATTCGCTCGATGGCAACGAGAAGCTGTATATCCTCTCCCAATGCTTAAACAGCCAGACGCTGCCGGGGAGCGAGCAGAACGAGTGGACGCGGGAGGCATCGGAGGCGGAATACCAAGGGTTGGAAGGAACGTATGCGTTTGTGGTCAATCACAGGGGACCTTCCGGGGAAGAAATTACGGATGAGGAAATATACGGGACGTGCAACGAGAGCCTGGGAATACTGGCGGATCTTGGGATTCTGCCGGAAAGCGTGAAAGAAATAGAAAAGGGATCGTATGACGCGGTTCTCTATTCGGCGATTGACGTGCTGGAGCCAAGAAATAATGTGGCAGTCTGGAAGCTGAGCCTGTCCAACAGCCAAAAAAATGCGAATAAGGATAACCGGCTGATCGATGCATATATTGACGCGGACAGCGGAAAAATCTATGAGTTTTATGTGAGGACTCCCCTTACGTGGGAAGAGATCGACCCGGACGGGATGATGGAAAAGTGGAGCGCCTATATGGGAATCAGCGCGCCGCAGCCTTATGAATCAGCAAATCCGCTGCTGGAGACGACGCCCTATTTTAAAAAATATACTTTTTCCGGCGCTGGAGGGGGCAGCACGATAGTAACTATCGGGTTTTATGAGGGGATCAATGAATTATTTTTAAAAATTTCAAAATGATGCAAGTATGATACAACTATGATGATATTTTGATGCAGCCCTTGTGTAATCTACTTATTGTCAACAGTGATAAGCGGATGATGCAAGGGTGTTTTTCCGGGCGGGAGGAGCGTCAGAATATGTACAAAAGAGTATCGTATGAACAAATGAAGAGGCGGGAGGCGCGCAGAAAGAGGAGGGTAAGGATTGCCTGTGTGTTGTTTATGGCAGCGGCGGCAGCGGGAGCATCGATGGCTCTGGCAGTACACGTTCTGGCGGCTCCCGAAAACCCGGAGGCGGGGGCGGAGGAAAACTGGAAAGCAGAGTTAAAAAACGCGGCAGAAACGATATCCGGGAACCTGGCTGTCCCTGAGGGGATACTTTTTGCAAAAGATATAGAAAAGGAACCAGGCGTGCCGGTCGTGGTAATCGATCCCGGACATGGCGGGGAAGATGAAGGATGTGAAAAAGACGGCATACAGGAGAAGGATATTAATCTGGCGATTGCCGGAATGGTAAAGGATAAACTGGACGGAATGGGATATCAGGCAGTTCTGGCGAGGGAGGACGATACTTATATAGCGAAGGAGGAACGTGTGCAGAATGCCAATGCCTGGGGGGCGGATCTATATGTGAGCATTCACCAGAATGCTTATGAAGATGAAAGCGCGGAAGGGATTGAGGTTTGGTATGACGGCAATGCAGCCGACGGCAGTTCAGCCGATGGCAGTGCAGCTGGGGCGGATAATGAAAGGCTGGCCCGACTGGTTCATCAGGAAACGTTAAAAAGTACGGGGGCAGCTGCCAGGGAGCTGAGGGAGGATTCCGAATTCTATGTCACAAGGGAAACTTCCATGCCGTCCTGCCTGATCGAGACTGGTTTTTTATCCAATCAGGGAGAGCGGGAGAAGCTGGTGACAGTTGAATACCAGCAGCAGGTCGCGGACGGCATCGCCCGGGGCATTGATCTTTATTTTCACCCCAAAACCATGTATCTTACCTTTGACGACGGGCCTTATAGGGAGCGTACGGACAAGGTGCTGACGGTGTTAAAGGAGAGAAATATAAAGGCTACTTTTTTTCTGGTGGGAGAAAATGTGGAAAGGGATCCCGACATGGCCAGAAGGATTGTAGAAGAGGGCCATACGATAGGAATCCACTGTTACAGCCATGATTATGAAAAAATATATGCAAGTGTGGACAGTTATATCCAGGATTTTGAAAAAGCGTATGAGGTGATCAGGGAAGCAACGGGAGTGGAGGCAAAGTTGTTCCGTTTTCCTGGAGGGAGCGTGAATGCTTATAATAAGCATGTGTGCAAGGACATTGCGGAAAAAATGACGGAAATGGGGTTCATTTATTACGACTGGAACGCCAGCCTGGAAGATGCAGTCCATGACCCGGATCCGAAGCAGCTGATTCTCAATGCGAAAGAATCCACCTTGGGAAGGCAAAGCGTAGTAATGTTGGCCCACGATGTGATCTGCGCGACAGGGGACTGCCTGGATGAACTTCTGGATGAACTGCCGGAATATGAAATAAAAGCGCTGGATGAACAGACGGAACCAGTGCATTTCCACATAGATGGAATGGAATAAGATATGGATGGAAGAAAAGAATATTATCAAAAAAATAGAAATAACAGCAGAGGCAAACACCGCTGCTGTTATTTCTGTAAAAACAAAATTAAGAAGATTACTCTTCCGGGAGGAATTTATTCCTCCGGGAGGAGTTTACTCCTCCCTGCGTATAACGCCGCACCCGATTTTTTCTCCGGAATCTCCGGCTGGCTGGGTGGTGAAATCGTCCCTCTGGGAATGGATGATGACGGATTTTCCTATGATATCTTCGATGGTGAAACGCTTGTCGTAAAAGGCCGTCCAGGCATAACCCTGGTTTCCGAGCAAGGGAATCATGTCGCCGGCATGTTCCGGGTGGAAAGCGTTGGAAGGGTTAAAATGGCCGCCGGTTTTTTCAAAAGAACCGGAGCAGTCGCCGTTTTGGTGGATGTGCATGGCATAAAAATCGGAAGAATCCTGCGTGGAAATATTGGGAAGCCCGAATATTTCCGCTTCTACAAGGACGCCTTCATAAGGGGTACGGTAAAACTTGACAAGGCCGCTCAGTTCGGAGTATGCGCCTTTGCCTGTAACCCATGCCATAGCGGCCGGACTGTTTTTGTCTAAGATCCGAACGAAGGTCAATCGTGGGGTAAATTGGTACATAGTCGCAATCCTTTTCAATGGCAATATTTTTTATTAATATATGCAGGAAAGGGAATTTATGGGAAAAGAAGCGGCCAACGCGGGATGCCATGGCTGACAGAAAATATTAGGGCTGACATAGAATGTCAGCCGGATATGGAAGGAAGGTTATTCAAATTGTTGTTTTCTGTGCCGTCGGGCAGCGATTTTAAATATTCCGTATCTTTACGGTGGGCGATGCCGACTCCTTTGATTTCCCCTTCTTTTGCCAGATCAACCCCTTCCTGCTTGGAAACGGTGGAGCCGTCAGACAGCTGATAGCCGGTTACGCGGCCGCTGCTTTTTACGAGGCCGACGATTTCTTTGGCATCGCTTTTTGGCGTGGGAATATCATCGAGAGTATTCCTGGCCAAAGCATCGTTTAGCATGTCTTTATCGTTATTTTTCATGTTGCATTACCTCCTTTTTTGGTATAATATTGGTTATGGTTTTATTGCGAATGATTCATATAGTTTGTGCAAATGGATAAAATATATTCGCAAATATAAGTACACTTGCAAATGTATAGAAACGAGAGCGTTGTCCAAGACGTATTGTGAGGGAGGAAATTGGATGAATAAGATTCCGAAGCTGGAACGGGGGCTTGTGATTTATGAAACGAGGAGGCTGGTCGGCGCGGTGGCCGGGACGGCTCTTTATGCTGTAGGGATGAATTTGTTTGTGGTTCCGCACGGACTGTACACCGGCGGAATGATGGGGATCTGCCAGGTCATCCGTACTTTGCTGATCCGATATGCGGGGCTTCCGCTGGAAAGCTTTGATATTGCGGGCTTGATTTACTATATTTTCAATATTCCGCTGTTTATTATAGCAATGAAAAAACTGGGAAAGATTTTTTTCACAAAAACATTGGTATGCGTGACGGCAATGTCGTTCTTCCTGTTTATCATAACGGTTCCAAAGACGCCGGTGATGGAAGACTTACTGGCATCGTGCCTGATCGGCGGTATTTTATGCGGGTCCGGGATCGGTATTTCCTTGAAGATGGGAAGCTCTGACGGCGGCACAGACGTGCTGGGCATATTGCTGATCCGCTGGAAGAAGGATTTCAGCGTAGGGAAAGTCAATCTGATCGTGAATATTGCCTTGTATTCGGTATGCCTTTTCCTGTTCGATGTGCAGACGGTGATTTATTCCCTGATTTATGCATCGGTCAGCGCTTTTGCGGTGGACAAGGTGCATTCCCAGAATATCAATGTGGAGGTAAATATTATTACCAAGAACGCTTGTACGGAGATGGAGCAGGAAATCTTTCAGAAGCTGGAGCGCGGGATCACTACATGGAAGGGGCTTGGCGCGTATACCGACGAGAATACGGAAGTGCTTTATATGGTAGTGTCCAAATATGAGGTCGGCAGATTGAAGCATATTATCAGGAAGTATGATCCGAAGGCATTTATCGTCGTGAACGAGGGCGTGAATGTGGACGGGCATTTTTTGAAGAAGTTGTAGGGAAATGGAAAGCGATTGGAGGTGTATGGGGTGAATTTGAAACAATTGGTATTGCATAATTTCAGGTGCTTTGAGAGGTTAGAGGTGGAATTCCATGATCGGCTGACGGTAATTGTTGGGGCAAATGGAGCTGGCAAAACAACGGTTTTGGAAGCAGCGGCTGTTGCCGCAGGGACTTTATTGTATTCCTTTGATGGGATTCGATTGAGAAAGATAGACAAAAACGATGCGCATAATAAATATTATTCTATGGGAAGCGTGATTGACGTACAGCCGCAATATCCCGTTGAGGTGTTTGCATATGGAAATATCGATGGGAAAGAGATTCCGTGGATGCGGGCGTTAAACGGTGAAAACGGAAAAACGACAGTAGTGGATGCAAGAGAAATGACCGACATTTCAGGAACCTATCGGCAAAAATTGATGAATGGGGACGCATCCCTTATTCTTCCGATTATAGCATATTATGGAACCGGCCGTATGTGGGATTACCACCGGGAAAAGAAAAATGATACTTTTAAGAAAAATACGAGAACCAATGGGTACATTGATTGTTTAGACGGAACGGCAAACGTAAAGCTGATGATGAATTGGTTTGGAAAGATGGCGAGGCATGATCGGGAGGAGAAAAATCCCAGCCCTGAATTTTCTGCCGTCAGGGGTGCGATGGAACGTTGCTTTGCACTCATGACAGGCATTACAGATGTAAAAGTGAAATTGGATTCGGATACATCGGAAATTGTTATTATTTACCAGGACGAAAAGGAAGGAAAGGTAAAAATTCCGCTGAATCAGTTGAGCGATGGATATAAAGGGACGATCAGCCTTATTGCAGATATTGCTTATCGAATGGCTGTCTTGAATCCGCAGCTGTCGGAGCGTGTATTATCGGAAACGGATGGAATTGTTTTGCTTGATGAAGTGGATCTGCATCTGCATCCGGCCTGGCAGCAGCGTGTTATCCATGACTTGACAAATATTTTTCCTAAAGTGCAGTTTATTGTCACGACACATGCACCGGCGGTGATCCAGTCGGTGAAGAGCGAGAATTTGATTATTCTAAAAGACTATCAGCTTATGAATGCAGGCAGCCAGGTTTATGGCAAGGAGGCCAATGCTGTTTTAAATGAGATAATGGGAGTGACGGAGCGGCCGCCGGAAGTTTCAAAATTGTTCAAGAGTTTTTATGGCTTGCTGGAAAAGAAAGAATTCAAATCGGCAGAACAGATATTGGATCAAATTGATCAATTGCGGGATTACCATGACCCGGAGGTGGCCGGATGCCGTGTGAAACTAAAGCTGGAACGTATACGCGGAGGACAGAAATGATAGCAATTCAAAAGAGAAGCGAACCGGATTCCGCGTCAGGATGTGGATCCTGTAATAACACCAATTATTGTGGAACATATGGTGGCGCGTAGCCCTGGTGATGGGAGAAATATAGGGCAAGGGCTTGATTATCATAATTTTGTCGCTGTATGTCATGGGAACAGAGGGCCGCACGGAAGCCGGACAATATCCGATCTGACATGCGATGGGCATAAAGAAAATGCTGAATTCAGGAAAGTAAATCCGTGCAGACCAGAAACGCTAACATCGATTACATATACGTTAGATGGGAAGATTGATGCGGCGGATCCGGATGTTCGGTTTGATTTAATACATACGTTGAATTTGAATTGTCCTTCCTCGCCGTTAATAACAGAGCGAAAAGCGGCGTTGGAAAGTTTGATTGATGAGATGGGGCTGGTGCCGGCTGATGATTTGGCGGCCTATTGTTCTGGCATTTTAAAAGGCTTTCAAGCAGAAACCAATCCTAAGACTCCTTATGTGGGAATTCTGATTTGGTATTTGGAGTCGATGGTGTCAGCGATGGATAACAGTGAGTCACAAAGTGGATTGAGAGGAGCAGAATAGGTTCTGTTCCTCTCAATTTTATCGTTCTGCGAATTGTCTGCATGAGCATTAGCTCAATGAAACATCGAATTCGTCTCATAAGCCGGTTCGCTCGTCAAGTGCATGCCGAGCCGCCGGAAGGTCTTCTCATCCACGGAAGAAAGGATAACTGTGGAGTGGACTTCGCAGCCCTTAAGCTTCGGAAGCTGGCTTAGGGCCAGTTTGGCAGCATCGTCGGCGGCAGCGCTGATCGAGAGGGCGATCAATATTTCATCCGTATGGAGCCGCGGGTTGCGGCTGCCAAGATAGCTGGTTTTTAATGTCTGGATAGGTTCGATAGCCGACCTTGATACGAGATGGCGGTCATGGTCGATGCCGCCAAGTGTTTTCAGGGCGTTGAGCAGGACGGCGGCAGAAGCTCCGAGAAGGTCGGAAGTTCTTCCGGTGATGATCTGCCCGTCCGGCAGCTGGATTGCCGCTGCGGGATGGCCCGTATTTTCCTGGCGCATCATGGCGGCAGGGATGACCTTGCGGTCTTCTGCCGTAATGGAAGCCTGCTGCATCAGAAGTTCCAGTTTATATACGGTTTCTTTGGAACCTATTACGTCTTTTTTCTGGTCGTACAATGCCTGGTAATACCGGCGTATGATTTCCTGTTTGGATGCTTCCCGGCATATTTCATCGTCGATGATGCATTTTCCCGCCATATTTACGCCCATGTCCGTAGGGGACTTATAAGGGCTGTTGCCCAGAATCTGTTCGAATATGGCGTTCAGGACGGGGAATATTTCGATATCCCTGTTATAGTTTACAGCGGTTTCCCCGTAGGCTTCCAAATGGAAAGGGTCGATCATATTGACATCGTTTAAGTCCGCAGTGGCCGCTTCATAGGCGATGTTGACCGGATGGCGCAAAGGCAGGTTCCAGATCGGAAAAGTCTCGAATTTGGCATAGCCAGCCGTAATGCCCCTTTTGTGTTCATGGTACAGCTGGGAAAGGCAGGTCGCCATCTTTCCGCTCCCAGGGCCGGGGGCGGTGATAATTACCAATGGTTTGCTTGTCTCAATATAATCGTTTTTTCCATAGCCTTCATCGCTGACAATGTGGGCGATATTGCTGGGATAGCCTTCGATGATATAATGTAGGTAAGACCGAATTCCAAGAAGCGACAGGCGCTTGCGGAAATGGTCGGCGGCCGACTGGCCGGAGTATTGGGTAATCACTACGCTTCCCACGTATAAATCCATGGAACGGAACGCATCAATCAAACGAAGCACGTCCATGTCATAGGTGATGCCGAGATCTCCCCGCATTTTATTTTTCTCGATCGCATCGGCGCTGATGGCGATAATAATTTCTGCCTGCTCCTTGAGCTGGAGAAGCATTTTCAGTTTGCTGTCCGGCTGGAAACCGGGAAGGACGCGGGAAGCATGGTAATCGTCAAACAGCTTTCCCCCGAACTCCAAATATAGTTTATTCCCGAATTGGGCAATTCTTTTTCTAATATGTTCCGATTGTAATTTTAAGTAAGTGTCGTTGTCAAATCCTGAATTCATATGATGCTAATCCTCATGTTTCTTTTTGGCCGCCGCAATAAAACCCTTGAATAAGGGGTGCGGCCTGTTTGGCCTTGATTTCAGCTCCGGGTGGGCCTGGGTGGCGACAAAGAAGGGGTGATCCGGTATTTCGCATATTTCAACAATGCGTCCGTCGGGGGAAAGGCCGGATAACTTCATGCCGTTTTCAATCAGTACCGCCCGGTAATCGTTATTGACTTCATAACGATGCCTGTGTCGTTCGCAGATCGTTTCCTCCCCGTATAAAGCATAGGCTTTGGAGGTTTTGTCCAATACACAGGGGCAGGAACCGAGGCGCAAAGTGCCTCCGATGTCTTCCACGCCGTTCTGGTCGGGCATGAGGGCGATGACCGGGTGGGTGGTATGGGGATTCAGCTCTACGCTGTGGGCATCGTGATAACCGATGACATTCCGTGCATACTCAACGATGGAAAGCTGCATGCCGAGGCAAAGCCCGAGGAACGGGATCTTATGGGTCCGGGCATAGGAAATGGCCTGGATTTTGCCGTCTATGCCCCTGTCGCCGAAACCGCCGGGGACGAGGATGCCGTCTGCATGGTGCAGGATTTCTTCCGCATTATCGGCAGTGACGGTTTCCGAGTCCACCCATTGGATATTGACGGTGACGCGGTTGGAAATGCCGCCGTGCTTCAGCGCTTCCACTACGCTGATGTAGGCATCGTGCAGCTGGATATATTTGCCGACAAGGGCGACCGTGACTTCCCCGGAAGGGGAGCGCAGCGCCTCCACCATGGAAATCCAGTCCGTAAGATCCGGCTCCGGGCAGGGGAGATGGAGACATTCACAGGCAACGTGTGCCAGGCGCTCTTTCTCCATCGCTAAGGGAGCTTCGTAAAGGTATTCTACATCAAGGTTCTGCAATACGTGGTCGCTTGGCACATTGCAGAACAGCGCGATTTTATCTTTGATACCCTGATCCAAAGGATATTCGCTCCGGCAGACAATAATGTCGGGTCGGATGCCCATGCCCTGCAGTTCCTTGACGCTGGCCTGGGTCGGCTTGGTTTTCATTTCCTGGGAAGCCTTCAGGTAAGGGATCAGGGTGACATGGATCAAAATGACATTTTCCCGCCCGGCTTCATGCTGGAACTGGCGGATGGCTTCCAGGAAGGGCTGGCTTTCGATATCTCCGACCGTGCCTCCGACTTCGATAATGGCGATTCTCATGTCAGGATCTGTATAGTTTCGGTAAAATCGGCTTTTGATTTCGTTCGTGATATGGGGGATTACCTGGACCGTTCCGCCGCCGTAGTCGCCCCGGCGTTCTTTTTGCAGGACGGACCAATAAATTTTGCCGGTGGTGACGTTAGAGTTGATGCCAAGGTTTTCATCAATAAATCTTTCGTAATGCCCAAGATCCAGATCGGTTTCCGTTCCGTCGTCGGTGACAAAAACTTCGCCGTGCTGTATCGGGTTCATGGTTCCGGGATCGATATTGATATATGGATCGAATTTCTGCATGGTTACTTTATAGCCCCGGGCTTTTAATAATCTTCCAAGAGATGCGGCGGTAATTCCTTTTCCGAGACCGGAAACAACCCCGCCCGTTACAAATACGTATTTGACTGGCATTTTTCTTCTCCCCCTGTTCAGATGCTGAAAAATAAAACAACTTATGTATTATACAATGAGTAAGGCTTAAAAATCCAGAGTTTCCATAAAAAAAATTTAGAAATCTTTTATACATGGAAAAATATTTTCATAAATATCTTATTGATTTATCAAAACCCAGTCCCTATAATGGAATAAGCGACTGAAAGGATGAAAAAAAGATACGTAGGAGTCATTATGGATAATAATAATTTAAACCAATACGATGGGGGCGGTTATAACAACGGCAATCGTGGAGGGAATCAAAATAATAACGGGAATAAAGGGCCGGGCGGCAATGGGGAGAATCCGAAGAAGCAGAGCATCCTGCTGCTGCTTGTCGCTTCCCTGATCACGCTTTTCTGCATGAGCTATTTTATGAAAGCCATGACAGGCAACACGGAAAGGGAGATCACTTATAACGAATTTATCGAGATGGTAGAAAACGGCGAAATAGACAGCGTGCAGATTGAGTCGGACCGTATTTCCATCAAACCGAAAAAGCAGGAAAGCGCCCATGGACTGTATGGGTATGGCGTGACGGTTACTTACTACACGGGGAAGATCCAGGACGAAAGCCTGACCCAGCGTCTTCTGGAAAATGATGTGGATGTGAAAGGGGTAGTCCCTGACAGTTCAGGAATGATTCTTTCGATTATTCTCACTTATATAGCTCCGATGCTTCTTTTATGGCTTATTTTAAGTCTTTTATTCCGGCGTATGGCGAAGAGCGGCGGCGGTGTCATGGGCATCGGGAAGAGCAACGCGAAAGTATATGTGGAAAAAGAGACGGGAGTAAGCTTTAAAGATGTGGCAGGGGAGGACGAAGCGAAGGAATCCCTGCAGGAGGTCGTTGACTTTCTCCACAATCCGGGAAGATATGCGAAAATCGGCGCGAAACTGCCAAAAGGCGCGTTGCTGGTAGGACCTCCCGGAACGGGCAAGACATTGCTGGCAAAGGCGGTGGCAGGAGAGGCGCATGTGCCGTTTTTCTCGCTGACAGGTTCGGATTTTATTGAAATGTATGTAGGCGTCGGTGCTTCCCGGGTAAGGGATTTGTTTAAGGAAGCGACGAAGAATGCGCCTTGTATTGTATTTATTGATGAGATTGATGCTATCGGGCGGAGCCGCGACAGCAAGTTTGGGGGAGGAAACGAGGAGAGGGAACAGACGTTGAACCAGCTTTTGTCCGAAATGGATGGCTTCGATACTTCCAAGGGGGTTTTGATCCTGGGCGCTACAAACCGGCCGGAGATTCTGGATAAGGCGCTCCTTCGCCCGGGACGTTTTGACCGCAGGATTATTGTGGATAAGCCGGATTTGAAAGGGAGATCGGAGATCCTTAAGGTGCATGCCAAAGATGTCTTGATGGATGAAAGCGTGGATCTGGATGCGATAGCGCTGGCAACCAGCGGGGCGGTCGGCTCGGATCTGGCTAATATGATCAACGAAGCGGCGATTAATGCGGTGCAGAAGGGGAGAAATTATGTCTGCCAGCAGGATCTGTTCGAGGCGGTGGAACAGGTATTGGTAGGCAAGGAAAAGAAAGACCGGATTATGAGCAAGGAGGAGCGGAAGATCGTATCTTACCATGAAGTGGGGCATGCCCTGCTCAGCGCTTTGCAGAAAAATTCAGAGCCGGTGCAGAAGATCACGATCGTTCCGAGGACGATGGGGGCTTTGGGCTATGTGATGCAAGTGCCGGAGGAAGAAAAATATTTGAATACGAAGGCAGAACTCCATGATATGCTCGTAGGCTATCTGGGAGGCCGGGCGGCGGAAGAGATCGTTTTCGATACGGTGACGACCGGCGCGGCTAACGATATTGAGAAAGCAACGAATATTGCCAAGAATATGGTGACGCGTTTCGGCATGAGCGACCGATTCGGCCTGATGGGGCTGGCTACGATCGAGAATGAGTATCTGGGAGGAGGCTCCCGGCTGAACTGCAGCGACGTAACGGCGGCGGACGTGGATACAGAGGTCATGAACCTTCTGAAAGGATGCTATGAGGAGGCAAAACAGCTTCTGTCCGAGAACAGGGAATTGATGGATAAGCTGGCGGCCCATTTGATTGAAAAAGAAACGATCACTGGAAAAGAATTTATGAAAATATTCCGTGAGGAGAAGGGGCTTCCTGAGCCGGAAGAGAATGAGAAGGAAGAGAATGAGATAGAAAAGAAAACCGATGCAGCGCTTCCGGCCGAGAAAGACGGAGAACCGCAGGGCGGGGATGTGCAAGGAGAGGATCTGCAAGAAAGGAATCTGGAAGGCGAAGAACCGCAAGGCAGAGATCGGCAAGACGGAGAACTGCAAGGCAGAGATCTGCAAGGCGGAGGACCGCAAGGCAGAGACCTGCCTGGGAAAAAGGAGGATGTTGCAGCGGAAGGCGGAGAAAAAGAAAGCGTGGAAATCGACGGCAGAAAAGATGCCGGGGCAACGGAGGAAGAGCGGAAGCGGGCAGAAGCCGGGAATGGAGCGCTCGGACGTTTTTCCAACACGCCGGGAAGCTTTTGAATGTGACGGTATAACGGAGTAACGCGGATATGTTTGATTTTAACGAAGAATTGAAAAAGCTGCCGGCAAAGCCGGGCGTGTATATTATGCATGACGGGAACGATACGATTATTTATGTCGGCAAGGCGATTAATCTGCATAACCGCGTCAGATCCTATTTTCGGAAAAATATAGGAAGAGGGCCGCAGATCGATAAGATGGTGACGCAGATCGCCCGGTTCGAATATATCATTACGGATTCCGAGCTGGAGGCCCTTGTTCTGGAAAATAATCTGATCAAGGAATACAGTCCCCGGTATAACACGATGCTGAAGGACGATAAGACTTATCCTTATATCAAGGTAACGCTGGGGGACGCGTATCCGAGGGTGATGCTTTCCCGGGAGATGAAAAAGGATAAGTCCCGTTATTTTGGCCCGTTTACGAGCGCGGCGGCTGTGAAGGATACGATTGATTTAATTAATAAGCTTTATATGCTCAGGACATGCAACAGGAATCTCCCGAAAGAGGCCGGGAAGGACAGGCCCTGTTTGAACCACCATATCAAACAGTGCATGGCGCCCTGTCAGGGTTCCATTTCCCAGGAGGAATACAGGGAGGAAGTGGGGCATGCCCTGGATTTTTTAAGCGGAAATTTCAGCCCCGTTTTGAAAGAACTAGAGCGGAAAATGAAAGAAGCTTCCGAAAACTTAGAGTTTGAAGAAGCAATCAAATATAGGGATTTATTCAATAGCGTGAAGCAGGTATCGCAGAAGCAGAAGATTACCGACAGCGGCGGGGAGGATAAAGATATTATCGCTTTGGCATTGGACGAAAATGACGCGGTGGTGCAGGTATTTTTTATCAGGGACGGGAAGCTGATCGGCCGGGAACATTTTTATATGACACATGTGTCAGGAAATAAAAAGGAGCAGGTGCTGCTCGATTTCGTGAAACAGTTTTACGCAGGGACTCCGTTTATTCCGAAGGAACTGATGATCCAGGAAGAGATCGAGGACATCGAAGTGCTGGAAAAATGGCTGTCGGCAAGGAAGGGGAGCCGGGTCTACATCCGCGTGCCGAAAAAAGGGAGCAAAGAGAAGCTGGTGGAGCTGGCGGCAAAAAATGCAGCGCTTGTGCTGAGTCAGGATAAGGAGAAGATCAAACGGGAAGAGGGGCGCACGATCGGCGCGGTAAAGGAGATCGCGGCTCTGATCGGCGTGGAAGGCATCCATCGGATGGAGGCGTATGATATTTCCAATATCAGCGGATTTGCCAATGTAGGGTCGATGGTGGTTTATGAGAAGGGGAAGCCAAAGCGGAGCGATTACCGTAAGTTTAAGATAAAGACAGTGTCAGGGCCGGACGATTATGCCTGCATGAAGGAAGTGCTGACGAGAAGATTCGTGCATGGCATAGAAGAGCGGGAGGAGATGGCTCTGAAAGAGATGGAAAAGGAGTTCGGAAGCTTTACAAAGTTCCCGGATCTGATTCTGATGGACGGTGGAAAAGGGCAGGTTAATATCGCGCTGGAAGTCCTGCAGGAATTGCGGATCGATATTCCCGTATGCGGGATGGTGAAGGATGATAACCACAGGACGAGGGGGCTTTATTACCAGAACCGGGAGATTCCTATTGACAGGAGTTCGGAAGGATTTAAACTGATTACGAGGGTGCAGGATGAAGCCCATCGTTTCGCCATAGAATACCACCGCTCCCTGCGGGGGAAAAATCAGGTGAAGTCTGTGCTGGATGATATACCGGGAGTGGGGCCCGCCAGGAGAAAGGCGCTGATGCGGCATTTTAAATCCATTGAGGAAATGAAAGAGGCGGATGTGGAGAAACTGATGGAAGTGCCGGAGATACCGGAGCATATCGCGGAAGGGATTTATCGATTTTTTCATTCGGATGACCAATAGGGGAAAGAGGAGCAGGATGCCCGGACTGTCATATTGTGGAAATTCATAAAAAAGGCTTGACGAACCGGGAGCCATTTGGTATTATCATAGCATAAAAAGTAAATTTACTTAAAAAAAAGCAACAAAATAAACAAACTGAATAAGGCACGTGCAGATAATACGTTGTGTTAAATGGTAATAGCTGACTGTGAAAGGTTGTAGCATACTGACTCTACAAGAGTAGAGAGTATGCTACTTTTTTTTTCAGAAATTTGCATGCGGTTTCTGGGCGAATATATTTTGGGTCATAGCAGTCAGAGGAAGGAAAGGTGAAAATAAAGATTGAAATGAAGCAATTATTAAAAGATATGGTTCTGATCTGTGCGGGGCTGTTCATCATGGGGCTGGGGTCTGCTTTGGTCTATCAGGCTGCGCTGGGAACCGGCTCGATAGGAACTATGGTGGACGGCGTCCACCATACGCTGGGGATATCCAGGGGCCGGGCGGATATACTAATCAGTATGTGCCTGCTGGTCATAGTGGCCATTTTTGCCAGAGACTTAATTAACGTGGGGACGGTGGTCAGTATGCTGGTTACGGGTCTTTCGGTGGATTTCTGGAAGGGGATACTGGGATTGGCAGTCATCGAGTCGTCGGCAGGCATTTATGGAATGTATTTTCTTGGCATGATCTTCGGGGCTATGGGAACCGGGTTTTATGTAGCAGTCAATGCCGGCATCAGCGCCTATGATGCAGCGATTATGGTAGTCTACCGTTATACTCGCTGGCAGTACCGTTACGCGAAGATCCTGACGGATTTCCTGCTGATGCTGGCAGGCATATGCCTGGGAGGAACGATTGGCATAGGCACGATAGTCAGTACGATTGCTGGAGGCTATCTCACACAATTTTTTATCAAACGCAGCACAAAGCTGCTGGGAAAAAAGGCGATACTGGATAATGAATGAGAAAAATTATGGGAGGAAACAAAATGAGAACATGGAAAAAAATGATTTGTTTGTTATTAGCATTACTAATGGTTATGGCGGCGGCATGCGGGACATCGGAAAGCGCGTCGGAAAGCGTGTCCGATGCAGAGGAAGGCAATAAAAAGATATGCTATCTTACCAGCAGCGCTTTGGGGGACGATCCATTGGTGGATTCGATATGGGAAGCGGTGGAATCCGCCGGAAAGGATTTTGGGATGACGACGAAATGCGTGGAATTGAATAACGACACTTCCCTTTATGCTTCCTCTGTGATGGATTTATGTGAATCGGGAGAGTGGGATTTAATTATTACTGGATTTTATCAGATGGTGGACCCGGTTACGGAAGCGGTTGAGGAATACCCGGACCAGAAATTCCTGGTATTTGATACGGAGCTGGATTATTCGACCGGCAAATTTGACAACTGTGTGTCGGTGGAAGGGCTGCAGAATGAAGGGTCTTTTCTGGCAGGGGTTCTGGCGGCATGTCTGACTACCAGCGGGATCGAAGGATTTAATGAGGATAAGGTGGTGAGTTTTATCGGGGCATCGCCCAGTGTAACCCTTGATGATTTTCTTGTCGGCTATATTGACGGCGTAAAATATGTGGATCCTTCTATCGAGGTACTCTATTCCTATAGCGGAAGTTTTACCGATCTGGCGGCATCCGCAGAACATGCATTGGCGCATTTTGAACAGGGCGCGGACATAAGCTATGCCGTTATGGGAGCGGCCGGCCTTGGAGTGGCGGATGCCGCCCTGCAAAAAGGGGTTTATATGATCGGCGTGGATACGGATCTGGCGGCGGAGGTTTCCGGCAATAATGAGGCGATGGCCGAGCATATCGTGACGTCCTGTTGTAAAAACTATCAGGTCATTATCTATGACCAGATCAAAGCTTATGCGGAAGGAACTCTGGAACTGGGGAAACATACTAGGTACGGGCTTGCGGAAAACGGAATGTATCTTTGCGATAATAAATATTATCAGGCGATTGTGACAGATGAAATAAAGGCAGTGCTGGAAGAGGCAGCGCAGAAGGTGATAGACGGTGAAATTGTGGTAAGCACGACGATCGGCGCATCCGACGAAGAATATGCCGAAATGCTCAGGCGGGCCAGCGCCGACTGATTGCACGGTACCAGGGAACGATATGGAGGAGAAACATGTATGGCAAAAATAGCGGAGAAGACGGATGAGATTCTTTCCATGCAGCATATCACGAAAATTTATGATAATGGATTTATGGCAAATAAGGACATCACGTTCAGTATCCGAAAGGGCGAGATCCATGGCCTGGTGGGGGAAAACGGCGCAGGGAAAAGCACATTGATGAAAGTTCTCTTTGGCCAGGAGACGGCAGAAGAAGGGAGGATTTTGATTGACGGAAAAGAGGTGCATATTACAGATCCCCTCGCAGCCCTGGACTATGGTATCGGAATGGTGCATCAGCATTTTATGCTGGTGCCCTCCCTTACAGTAGCGGAGAATATGGTGCTTGGTTCGGAACCGAAAAAAGGAAGGCTGTTTTTTGACTACCGCAAGGCGGTTCGTATGACAAAGGAGATAGCTGAAAAATATGGTCTGGAGGTGAATCCTGAGAAACGGGTGATGGATTTATCGGTCGGATATAAGCAGCGGGTGGAAATATTGAAGATTCTGCTGCGGGGTGTCAGAATACTGCTGCTGGACGAACCCACGGCGGTGCTGACGCCCCAGGAAACGGAGGAATTGTTTATCCAGCTGAAAAACCTGAGAAAAAACGGATTTACCATTGTTTTTATATCCCATAAGCTGAATGAGGTCAAGGAAATCTGCGATCGGATTACCGTGCTGCGGGACGGCCGTGTAGTGGGCGCGGCTGATGTGGCGGATGTTACGGAGCAGGATATTTCGAAAATGATGGTAGGGCGTGATATTTCCATGGATATGGAAAAGAAGCCGGCGGAAAGGGGAGAAAAGATACTTTGTGTCAATCATCTCGGTTTTACGAACATGTACGGAAAAAAAGCGGTAAAAGATGTATCCTTTGATGTCTGCCGGGGAGAAATCGTGGGCATTGCCGGAGTGGAAGGCAATGGGCAGAGCGAATTGGCGCGGATGCTGACCGGGCTGGAAGAAATACAGGAAGGGATTGTTACTGTTAACGGCAAAGATATGAAGAAGATGAGCATACGGCAGATCCGTGAGGAAGGGGTATCTTTTATTTCGGAAGACAGGATGACGTATGATCTGGCGACTTCGGTTTCGATTGAAGAAAACATGATTTCGGATCGGTTTTATAAAAAGGAATATAACCGCAGGGGCCTGATGGACAGAGAGAAGATTGCGGAAGAGGCGGATCGGCTAATTGAAGATTACAAGGTGGCCTGTGACGGAAGGAACGCTTATATGAGGACGCTGTCGGGCGGAAATATGCAGAAAGTGATTACGGCCAGGGAATGTGCTTCCAACCCTTCCCTGCTGATTGCCAGCCAGCCCACCAGGGGCATTGATGTGGGGGCTACCGAATTCATCCGTAGAAAATTGATTGCCCTGCGGGACCAAGGGACGGCTGTGCTGCTTTTCTCGGCAGATCTGGCTGAAATTATGCAAATCAGCGATCGGATATTGGTATTTTATGGAGGGGAGATTGTGGCGCATATTACGGATGCGGCGCAGATTGATGAAACGATTCTGGGCGAATATATGCTGAACATCAGGACGCAGAGCAGGGAAGAGATTGGAGGTGCCGTGATTTGAGCATGAGGCATAAAGAAAAAAATGTGGAGGGGATCGAACGGAATTTTACGATGATACGGACCCTGGTCGGCGTGGGGATCGCCCTTCTGCTGGCTCTTGTATTAATTGCGGCAGTCAGCGACCAGCCCTGGCAGGCGCTGCTTGGGTTTTTGATAGGGCCGTTTACTTCCATTAACAGGATGGGAAGCGTGGTGGAAAAGGCAATCCCCCTTGTATTTACAGGAACGGCCGTCTGCGTCATTTTTTCCTGCGGGCAGATCAGCTTGGCAGTGGAGGGGACGTTTTACCTGACAGGCATTGCCTGTGCGGCGGTAGCCACGAAAACAGGAATTGCGGCCGGGTTCCACCCTGCCCTTTGTATTCTGGCGGCGGGTGCGGCCGGGGCGGTAATCTGTGCGATTCCTGCGGTTATGTATATCAAATTTGATACGATGACGGTAGTATCTTCCCTGATGATCAATTTTCTATGCCTGCATATAGGGACCTATCTGATGCATTATGTCATGAAAGATCCGGCGGCAGGCTTTGATGCATCGGCAAAATATGAAAAGACGGCAAGGCTGTCTTCCTTATTCCCGAAAACCAATATCCATACGGGCCTGTTTATTGCTGTTGCCGTAGTCGTCATTAGCTATCTGGCGCTTTATAAAAGCGCATGGGGATATGGGGTGCGGATGACGGGAGAGAATGCAAAGTTTGCCAGGTTTTCCGGGATCCATGTAGCCAAGGTGGTTTTGACGGCTTCTATGGCAGGAGGATTTATCACGGGAATGGGCGGGGCGGTAGAGCAGCTGGGGATGTATAAGCGTTTTTCCTATCTGGGCCTGCCGGGACACGGATGGAATGGGATTATGATTGCCGTACTGGCCCAGAATAATCCGAAAAATGTGCCGTTAGCCGTGCTGTTTGTGGCATATATAAGCGTTGGGGCAGATGTGGTGAACAGAACATGTGATGTTCCAATTGAGATTATCAATATTGTCCAGGCTGTCATCATTATGTTTGTGGCGGCAGACCGATTTCTGATCGAGTGGAAGCGCAGGAAAATAGTAGAGATGTCGCAGCGGGCAGCAGCGCTGCCCCAGAACATGGAAAGCAGATGAAGCAAGAGCAAGAAAAGCTATGCAAAAACTGAAAAACGATAATTAGGAGAAAACAATATATGAATAAAGCATATGAAAAGTTAATGGATTGCTGTAAAAGCGTAAAGGAAAAGATCGGGGAGTTTGAACCGAAAATTGCGATTGTTCTGGGCACGGGGCTGAATGCCTTTGGAGAGCGCGTGGAAAAGACAGCGGTGATTGATTATAAGGATATCGATGGGTTTCCGGTTTCTACGGTAGTGGGGCATGCGGGAAGATTTATTTTCGGGTATGTGAAATCTGTGCCGGTAGTGGTGATGCAGGGAAGGGTACATTATTATGAAGGTTATTCCATGGAGGACGTTATTCTGCCGATTCGCCTGATGGGGCTTCTTGGGGCGGAAGTATTGTTTTTGACAAACGGCGTAGGGGCTGTGAACCGCAGCTACCAGCCTGGGGATTTCATGCTGATTACCGATCATCTGTCCCTTTTTATTCCTTCCCCGCTGATTGGCGAGAATGTGGAGGAACTGGGAACCCGTTTCCCTGATATGACTAATGTATACCGAAAAGAACTGTGCAGGATGATACGCGAGGCGGCCGAAGAAGAGAAGATTCCTTTGCGGGAAGGAGTGTATGTCCAGCTGACCGGGCCCCAATATGAGACGCCGGAGGAAATCCGCGTTTTGGAGCGCCTTGGAGGCGATGTGGTGGGAATGAGCACTGTGTGCGAAGCTATCGCAGGAAATCATATGGGGATGAAGGTATGCGGCATTTCGGCTGTCGGAAATATGGGGGCAGGTATTTGTGACGAGATTCTTGTCCATGAGCCAAAGGATGACATCCCGGAAGCTTTTGAACGTTTGGTGACAACTTCTGTCGTAAAGATTTCCGCATTACTTTTCGGATAGGAGGGCATGTATGAATGAACTGGTAAACTATATTTTTTCCGTGGGATTTGCCAATTCCATTGTCCGCATGAGCACGCCCCTTATATTTGTGTCCATGGCGGCCGTTCTGGGGGCGAAAGCGAATATCCTTTGTATTGCCTATGAAGGAATGATGCTGTTTGCAGCTTTGGGCGGGGTTATCGGCAGCGCGGTTTTCCAGAATCTGTTTGCAGGCATGTTATGCGGTGTTTTGGCGGGCAGCATCATTGCCGGGTTATTTGCCTATTTTGTGCTGGTGTTAAAAACGAAAGACATGCTGGTCGGTTTAGCTTTGAATACGCTGGGCAGCGGCGGGACGATTTTCGCTTTGTATATGCTTTCCGGGCAGAAGGGAAGCTCGATTTCCATGAACTCCCTCCAGTTTCCGTCGGTGGCGATTCCCGTGATCAAAGACATCCCGGTATTGGGGGATATTCTTTCCGGGCATAATTTGCTGACATATCTGGCATATTTGTCCGTGGTGCTGGTCTATGTATTGCTGTACAAGACTCCGCTTGGGCTGCGGATACGGTCTGTGGGGGAGAACCCGGATGCAGCGGAATCCGTTGGGACGGATATTGTAAAGGTGAAAGTTATTGCGCTGATGATAGGAGGTATACTGGCATCTTTTGGCGGAATGTTTATGTCTATGGGTTATACGCCGTATTTTACCCGCGATATGATGAACGGGAGAGGGTTTAATGCCATTGCGGCTCAGAACCTGGGGGTAGGGCATCCATTGCTTACGATGGTTTGCGCGATGGTATTCGGCATGGCGGATGCTTTCGGCATAGCGCTTCAGACTTACCGGATACCCTCGCAGGTGGCCTCTATGGTTCCTTATATTACAACATTGCTGGGGTTGGTGATCATCGGACAGGCGCAGAAGAAAAAAGAAAAGAAACGCGCCCTTATGCTGGGCGCAAGGGAATGAGAGACGGAAAACAGAGTTGTTATCGAAAAGGAGATAAAAGGATATATGTATGCATATAATGAAAGAGGACAACAATACCATGTAGAACTTTCGAAAGGCGATGTGGGGAGATATGTCATCCTGCCCGGGGATCCCGGCAGAGTCGAGGTAATTGCCGCCTTTTTGGATCATCCGGTGAAGGTGGCTTCCCACAGGGAGTATGTCACCTATACGGGAACTTTGGACGGGACAAAGGTTTCCGTGACCAGTACCGGCATCGGCGGGCCGTCCACGGCCATAGCTGCAGAGGAACTGATAGCGGTCGGCGCGGATACTTTTATACGGATCGGGACAGCGGGGATGATACAGGATTATTTTGATTTGAATGATTGCATCATAGCCACAGGGGCAGTGAGGGATGAGGGTACTACGCGTCAATATATTCCCTTGGCATATCCGGCCGTTGCCCATTACCAGGTGGTAACGGCGCTCCAATATGCCGCAGAAAAATGCGGGAAGGTATCCCATACCGGGATTGTCCAGTCCAAAGATGCTTTTTATGGGGAGGCAGAGCCGGAATCCATGCCGAATGAGGATATGCTGCGCAGTCAGTGGCAGGCATGGAAAAGAGGGCAGGTGCTGGCCAGCGAGATGGAGGCTGCTGCGCTTTTCATAGTCAGCTCCATCCGAAAAGTACGGGCGGGCTGCATCCTGAACAACCGGGGGGATATGAAGGAAACCATAGCCGTAGCGGTGGAAGCGATGCGGTATTTGATTGTGGCGGATAGAAAATCATGACAGCGTAGCATGGGAATCCTACAGTTATCGTTTTGGGCTGTCGTCAAACTCAAATTTATTCAAATCGCCTCTGTAATGTGCAAATGCATAATCGACAATGGTTCCGTCCCCTGTCGTTGAAATATTATGGAAATAGAGCATTGGTGTATTTACTTTTACATTTAATAATTCAATATCCTCTGCAGTAGCATTCATGGCGGATACAATAGTTTTTGTGTTTGCAATCTGTGTGGATGGATTGTTCATCAGCAATTCATATAAAGAATGCACTTTAAAGTCATAGCTTAAAATAAAAGAACATAAATCATAAGGTATATAATTCTGGAATGTCACCATAGGGATATCGTCGGCGAAGCGTCTTCGGAACATGGATATTACTTTTTGTTCCGGCTCTAAATTCAGCTTTGCCGCGATTTCCGGCCTTGGTGTAATGACATTCAAATCGATTAATTCGGTACGGGGAGTTTTCCCCAGCCGTGAAATCTGCTGGTAAAAGGGTTCGAAAGAACGAATATAACTGGATTTCTGCTCCGGCTTTGTCACAAAAGTGCCTTTGCTTGCCTTTCTCGTCAGCCAGCCTTCCTGAACAAGCTCGGAAATCGCCTGTCTTACGGTGGAACGGCTGATATGGTAATACTCTACTAATTCGTTTTCGGTAGGAATGGTATCTCCTACCGAAAAACAATTCTCCTGAATATCGCTCAGTATAATACCTTTCAACTGAAAATACAAAGGTATCGGTGTATTTTTATCAAGTTTTTTCTGGAATAACTGCATATGGTTTCCCCCTTAAATGATCTCGCATAATTGCTTTCATGCTTTTATGTACGTACAATAAAACAAATCTATACTCATAATATGATATCATGCGAGAAAATGCAATAGATAATAAGGAAAAATGATATTTTTTTATAGCTTTATTGATGTAATGATGATAGGATTGGTTAAAATAAATAAATTTGAAAAATCATATTGACATTTTTTATTAAATATGCAAATATATAAACATACAAATGTACGAACATTAGAACGAACGTAATAATAATCAAAGAATAAATACACAATAAATAAAGAAGAATAAAGAGAAAAAAGAAAAGGAGAGTGGTTGGACGGATGAAAATGCTCTGCATAGGAATGATGGTATGCGATACGCTGCTTTTTCCTGTACCATCCAATATTTTGTCGCTGGACAGCGTAAAGATTGACAGGCCTTCCGTTTGCTGCGGCGGGGATGCCCTCAATGTGGCGATAGGACTTGCAAAGCTGGGAAATACGGTTTCTATTGCAGGAAGGATTGCCAAAGATGCCAATGGGGAGTTTATCTTGAATGAGTGCAGAAAATTCGGGGTAAATACTTCGGGGGTGGTATATGAGAAAGAATGCGCCACGGCGGCTTCTTATGTATTGATCGATGAAAAAGGCGAAAGGCACTTTTTAACTGAAAAGTCTATTTTTGCAAGGCTTTCCGGCAGCGATATTGATGACCAGGCGATAGAAGAAGCGGATATTGTATATATTGGCTCTGCTATGGCGATGCGGGAAATGGATGAGGGCGGTATAAAAGATGTTTTTTCCAGGGCTCGTCGCCTGGGGAAAATGACGGTTATGGATGCGGCTGTCAATTTGGAAGATCCAGAAAGAGATTGGCTTTCCTTTCTTGCACCGGCATTTATGGAAACGGATGTATTTTTTCCGAGCATGGATGAGGCGGTTAAAATAACCGGGCAGACGGAGCCGGAAAAAATTGCGGAATGCTTTCAGGAATTTCCGATGAGAATATTCGGAATAAAAATGGGGGCTGAGGGGTGCTTTGTTACGGATTTCAGAGAAAAAAGATTCATCAAGTGTCCGACAGGGCTGCCGGAGAGGAGAGCCAGGAGCCGGAGGGAGCAGAGGAAAGCCAGGAGCCTGCCGGAGAAGAAAGCGGATGGGCTGAGGGGATGGATCCATTTTCCAGCGCCGAATTCGCATCATGTGTGGCGGCGAAAAATGTAGGGAGCATAGGGGGAACTGCAGGAATACCGAAGTATGAAGAAGCTTTTGATTTATATCAAAGTTTTTATAAAAGACAATGCAAATAAAAAAGGAAAGGATGGAGATTATGAAATTTGCACCAATGAAAGAAATTTTAAAACTGGCAGAGGAACAGCAGATTGCGTATGGGGCTTATGTGACGGTTTCTTACGAAACGGCATTGGCAGCGATAGAAGCAGGCTCCGAATTGAATTGCCCGGTGATTTTTATTACGGGTACGGACTGCTGCGACCTCATGGGGGGATTTGAGGGAACGGTGGAAACCGTAAAAAGGGCGGCGGCAAATGCCAAGGTGCCAATCGCTCTTCACTTGGATCACTGCCGTACATATGAGGAATGTGTTGCGGCGATCCAGGCGGGTTATTCCTCAGTTATGATTGACGGTTCTTCCCTGCCCTTTGAAGAAAATGTTGCTTTGACAAAAAAGGTTGTGGATTATGCGCATACCCTTGGCATTACGGTGGAAGGGGAATTGGGCAAACTGGTAGGGGAGGAAGGAGATTTGATCGTCAAGGGTCCTGAGGCAGCGCAGACGGATCCGGCAGAAGCGAAAGAATTTGTAGAGAGGACAGGTGTGGACTGCCTGGCTGTCAGCATCGGAACTCAGCACGGGCATTATATTGCGGCGCCGCATCTTAATATAGAAAGGCTGAAAGCAATTAAAGAGGTGGTAAATGTACCGTTGGTGCTTCACGGCGGATCAGGAACTCCTATCGATCAGGTTCAGGAAGCGATCCGCAACGGAATCCGTAAAATTAATGTGGCGACGGATGTGCTTACGGCAGTCGCGGATTCTTTTGAAGAATTGAAAAAAAAGCCGGAATTTAAATATAATACGGCTATGTTCCTTCATTCCAAAAATTGCGCGAAAGAATTTATTAAAGGAAAAATGAAGGATTTCCGATTTGAAAACTGATTTGGGGTAAAAAATAATAAACGGAGGATAATGATATGAAAAAAAGATTATTGAGCGGAATATTGGCAATGGCAATGGCATTTTCTTTTACTGCCTGCGGTGCGGCGGATGAAACCCCGCAGCCTCCGGCATCTGAAACACAGGAAGAGCCTGCTGCAAATGCGGCGGAAAATGAAGCGGAAGAAATCGCAGCCGGAGAAGATGCTTCAGCAGAAGGGGAGGGAGCGGCGGGCTCCGTAAACGCTACCGTTATTTGGAGGGCTTTTGACGATCAGTTCCAGAGCGGGTTCCGCATTATCATGCAAAACGAAGAAGAAAAAATTGGCGGTATTTCTCTTGATATGCAGGATGCGGCAAACGATGTTTCAACGGCTATCAGCAAACTGGAAGCGGCGCTTACGAAGGGAACGGATGTAGTTGCGATCTGTGCGCCTGACAGGGAGAGTACGGAAACTATGGCTCAAAAATGTGGGGAAGAAGGAGTGCCGGCGGTATTTTTCAATATGGAACCTATGGAAACTACAATGGAGAACTATGACAATATTTTGTATGTAGGCGCTCAGGCAAAAGAATCGGGAGAAATGTGCGCGCAGGCCTTGATTAATTATTGGAATGCGAATAAGGAGATTGCGGATAAGAACGGTGACGGCATTCTCCAGCTGGTAGTGCTGCAAGGAGAAATCGGACAGCAGGATGTGGTGCTGCGTACACAGGCTTATGAAGAAACTTTAAGCGCACAGGGGATTGAATATGAAATCCTTGCGATGGATACTGCAAACTGGGATCAGGCGCAGGCATTGGATAAAATGAACGCTTGGATTACTGCATATGGGATAGACGGAATTGAAGGCGTGCTCTGCAACAACGACAGTATGGCGATGGGCGCTGTGCAGGCTTGTATCAATAATGGATATAACAGCGGCGATCCGGAAAAATTTGTTCCGATTGTGGGGATTGATGCCAATATTGACGCGTTGGAAGCAATGAAAGCGGGTTCCCTGCTTGGCACGGTGCTGAACGACAGGATGAACCAGTCCGATGCCATCATTAACGTAATAAAGGCCGTAAAAGAAGGCAAAGAAATTACGGAAGATGTGGTAGGCGTGGATTGTACGGTAGAAGGGAAATACGTATGGGTTCCTTATGTGATTGTAGACGGCAGCAATTTGGATGAAACGCTGGAACTGATGAACTCCATTTCGGAATAGGCAGGAAAGAGGCTGTAATCATATGGGCGGCCGCAAAAAAAGGCAATGGGCGGCCGCCCCATAGAAGGGAGGAATATTACTTGGAAAAGTACAGATTGAAAGTAAGTAATATGTCTAAATCATTCCCGGGTGTAAAGGCGCTTGATCAGGTACAGCTGGAGGTGAAACCCGGTTCAGTACATGCTTTAATTGGTGAAAACGGCGCCGGAAAATCTACATTGATGAAATGTCTGTTCGGATTATATCATCCAGAGGAAGGTACCATGGAGCTGGATGGGGAAACCGTGGAAGTGACAGACCCTAATACTGCCTTAAAATTAGGGATATCTATGATTCACCAGGAATTGAATCCGATTCCTGATCGGAACGTGGTGGATAATATATGGGTTGGAAGATTTGTAAAAAAGGGCATGGTAGTAGACGAGGAAAAAATGAAGGCAATGACAGAGGAGTTGCTGAAAGATCTGGAGTTCGACATCCCGGCAGATACGTTAGCCAAAAATCTGTCTGTTTCACAGCTTCAGGCTATTGAAATTGCCAAGGCGGTATCTTATGACGCAAAAGTGATTATCATGGACGAGCCTACGTCGAGCCTTACGGTAGCAGAGACAAAACATCTTTTTAAAATCATGAACAGATTGAAATCGGAAGGCCGTTCTATTATTTATATATCCCATAAATTAGAAGAAATTTTTGAGGTTGCGGATGAAATTACCATTATGCGGGACGGGCAGTACGTAGGAAAATGGGAAATCAGGGACATTACGATTGATGAAGTCATCCATCAAATGGTCGGGCGTAACATGGAGGAGAGATTTCCACCCGCAGAAGATACGATTCAAAAAGAAGTGCTTTTAAAGGTAGAGGATTTTACGAGTGCGCAGGAACATTCCTTTGAACATATTAGTTTTGAGCTTCATAAAGGGGAAATATTAGGGATTGGCGGTCTGGTAGGCGCTCAGCGGACGGAGCTGGTGGAAGCGATTTTTGGACTGAGAAAGATCTGTTCGGGGACGTTGACAATGAATGGGAAGGTCATTCAAAACCAAACGCCGCAGGACGCCATAAAAAATAAATTTGCTTTATTGACGGAAGAACGGCGGGTGACAGGCATTATACCCATGCTGTCCGTATGGGATAACGCGCTGGTAGTCGCTTATAAAAAATTGGCGGATAATATAATAGGATTAATTCACAGGAAAAAAATAGGGAAAAGCGTAAATGATATATGCAAAGAACTGGATGTCAGGATGGCGGGCACGGATACTTTGATAAAAAACCTTTCCGGGGGGAACCAACAGAAGGTATTGGTAGGAAGATGGCTTTTGTCGGATTGCGACATTCTTATTCTGGATGAGCCGACAAGAGGGGTGGACGTGGGCGCCAAATACGAGATTTATAAAATCATGAGAGATCTCGCAAAGAAAGGGAAGGCAATCATTATGGTTTCTTCGGAAATGCCGGAACTTCTTGGCATGTCGGATAAGATAATGATTATGTGCGAGGGGAAATTGTCGGGAATATTAGAGCAGAAGGAAGCAACGCAGATAGAGGTAATGAAATATGCTACGATGTTTTCCAATAAAGCAAAAGAGGAGGATTCTGAATGAAGACGATAAATTTAAAAAAGATATTGATCGATAAGGCTCTTGTTATCGTTTTACTGTTTATGATTATAGGGATTATAATAATAGAGCCTTCCTTTTTGCAATGGCGGGTATTTACCGATATTATTACGCAGTCTGCGGTAAAAATGATTTGTGCCCTTGGGCTGATGTTTCCTCTTCTTATAGGGGGAACCGATTTGGCAGGCGGAAGGCAGGTGGGTCTGGCGGCGGTTCTGGTAGCGTCCATGTCTCAAATGGCTGCATATTCCAATCGGTTTTGGCCGAATTTGCCGGAACTTCCGATTATCCTTCCGATTCTGGTTACGATTGCGGCTGTTGCCGTCATCGGGGCAGTCAATGGGTTTATGATTTCGAAACTGAAAATGGCGCCTTTTATAGCGACTTTTGGGATGTCAACGATTGTATATGGGATGAACTGCCTTTATTTTGCAAAGAAACCCAATAATTCACAGCCTATTGGAGGCATCAGGGATGATTTGCGTTTTTTAAGCAGTTATAAGTTGTTCGGACAGATCAGTTTATTGGTAGTCATTGCTTTGGCGGCAGTCATTATCGTATGGTTCGTCCTCAATAAAACAGTATTCGGAAAAAATATTTATATTGTAGGCGGCAACCCTGAGGCAGCCAAGGTTTCGGGCGTGAGTGTAAATAAAGTGATTATGAGTGTGTTTATCATTGAAAGCTGCCTGGTGGGCCTGGCCGGCATTATGGAGGTGGCTAGGACAGGCGGAGCCAACAGTTCTTATGGAAATGCTTATGAGTTTGATGCCATTTCGTCCTGCGTAGTGGGCGGTATCTCTTTAAGCGGCGGGATCGGCAAAGTGTCAGGGGCGGTCATAGGGGTTATTATTTTTACATTTATTAGCTATGGTTTGGCGTTTATCGGCGTAAATGCAAACTGGCAGCTGGTAATCAAAGGCATCATTATATGCAGCGCGGTTGCTTTGGATATGAGAAAGAATGCCTGAGGAGGAGCATAAATCAGCAGGCGGGAGAAAGGTATAGGTATGGATATGAAAACAATCAAATTATCAGAAAAATTATCGCTCTCTGCGATTGTACAAGGGTTTTGGCGGCTGGAGGGCTGGAAATGGACTTCAAAAGAATTGGCGGAATTCATGAACGCGTGTATTGAAAAAGGAGTCACTTCTTTTGATACGGCGGAGATTTATTCGGCAACTTTATGCGAAAAGCTGATGGGAGAAGCCTTTACGGAGGATAAATCCATTCGCGGGAAGATCCAGCTGGTTTCAAAAACAGGTATTTTCCAAGAGAAAATAAACGGGGAAACTTTTGGGTATTATAATACTTCTTATGAAAGAGTGATGAAGTCCTGCAAGGAAAGTTTGCATCGTTTGCAGACGGATTATCTGGATTTGTATTTAATCCACAGGGAAGACCCTTGTTTTGATCCATGGGAGACGGCAAGGGCGCTGAAGGATTTAAAAAAAGAAGGGCTTGTAAAGGAAGTTGGGGTGTCCAATTTTGATCCGTTTAAATTTGATGCGCTGCAGCAGGCAATGGACGGGGAGCTTGTAACAAATCAAATAGAATGGAATCCGGTATGCTTTGAACATTTTAACAGCGGAATGATGGACTATCTGACAGTGCGGCACATCCATCCGATGATATGGTCGCCTTTGGCGGGAGGAAGACTATTTAAAGCCGGGGATCCTCTTTGCTGCCGCGCGATGGAAAAAATAAGGGAGGTTGCAGAAAGGCATAATGAAAAGCCGGAAACGATTATTTATGCGTGGCTGATGTATCATCCGGCAGGGGTGGTTCCGATTTCCGGAAGCAATAAATTGGAAAGGCTGGATTTGGCGGTCAAAGCGATGGGCGTTAAACTGGAACACTATGAATGGTATGAAATCTATGCTGCCAGCGGCCAGCAGATATTACGATAAGGGGATCGGTCCTTTCCGGCTTTGCCTGTTGTCCTGTTTCCTGATGCATGTGCAGTCTGCAAAAATGATTCTATGATATGTATGTTGACACGGTTTGACATTCCCACTATAATGTTTTTGTGTAGATAACGATTCTATAAGAAACGGAGTGAGTGAGATATGAAAAAACTATCTGTAAAAAGCGTAGTTGCTATCGGCATCGGCGCGGCGTTATTTTTTGTCCTGGGAAAGATTTCCATTCCTACGCCTGTTCCTAATACATACATCAGTCTTCAGTATGCGGTCCAGGCAGTGTTTGCGATGTTGTTCGGCCCGATAGCGGGACTTCTGATCGGACTGATCGGCCATACGCTCATCGATGCAACGAATTACGGTCCGTGGTGGAGCTGGATCATTGCTTCTGGAATGGCAGGACTGATTATCGGTGTTGTTACGATGAAACTGGATGTGTCCGAAGGGCTGGACGGTAAAAAGCTGATTCAGTTTAATGTGGCTCAGGTGATTGCCCATTTGGTTTCCTGGGGTTTTATTGCTCCGTGCCTGGATATTCTGATTTATGCGGAGCCTTTGGAGAAACTGTTTATGCAGGGTCTGGTTGCGGGCATCAGCAATATGCTCACAACAGGCGTGGTAGGCACTCTGCTTTTGATCGCGTATTCCAAGACGCTGGTAAAGAAGGGTTCCTTAAAGAAAGAATAAAAAGCGGAATAGCGGCATCTGCCGTTATCCATTAGGAGGAAAAGTATAAGCTGTTGCTGTCCGGGCGACAGCTTTTTCCCTTTTTGCGATACGAATCTATACGGATATGCAGTCGCTGGAGGCGCAGACAATAGATAAAAGGAGTAAATGCATGAGTGTACCCATTATTTCGTTTCAGGATTTTGGATTCCAGTATACGGCGCAGGCAAAGCCGACCTTGTATGGGATCAATCTGGATATTTATCCGGGGGAAAAGGTGCTGGTTGCAGGTTCTTCCGGCAGCGGCAAAAGCACGGTGGCCAGTTGCATCAACGGATTAATTCCTTTTGCCTATCCGGGGCAGAGCACGGGAAAGCTGCTGGTGGATGGAAAAGAAGTAAAGGAAAGCAGTATTTTTGAGATGAGCCGTGTGGTAGGCACCGTGCTCCAGGATACGGACGGGCAGTTTATCGGACTGACGGTCGGGGAAGATATCGCATTTGCCCTGGAAAATGAATGCGTCGACCAGGAGCAGATGAAGCTGACGGTAGACGAGGTATCCCGGCTGGTGGATATCGACCATCATTTGCAGCATGCGCCCCACGAACTTTCCGGCGGGCAGAAACAGAGGGTCAGCCTGGCGGGCGTTATGGTGGACGAGGTCAAGGTACTCTTGTTCGATGAACCCTTGGCTAATCTGGATCCTGCGGCGGGGAAGAATACGATCGAATTGATTGAAAAAGTGCAGGAGCGCACAGAGGCGGCCGTGATTATTATAGAGCATCGTCTGGAGGATGTCCTTTGGCGGAGCGTGGATCGTATCGTCCTTATGCATGAGGGAAGGATTGTGGCGGACCAGAGGCCGGAAGAATTGTTATGCTCCGCCTTGCTGACGGAACACGGCATCCGGGAACCTCTTTACCTGACCGCGCTGAAATATGCAGGGGTAACGGTAACGCCCGAGATGCGCCCTGCCCATGCGGGCAGCCTGAAGCTGACGGATGAGCAGAAGGGAATGGTAAGAAACTGGTATCAAAGCCAGACAGGAAGCCGGACGCAGGACAGCAAGGCAGAGCCTCTGCTTCAAGTGGAACATTTGACTTTTGGCTACCAGCAGGGAAAAAATACGTTGGAAGATATTGACTTTACAGTTCATAAAGGAGAGATGATCAGTATTGTCGGCCGGAACGGCGCGGGGAAGAGCACGCTGGCCAAACTGGTCTGCGGTTTTGAGCTTCCCGTATCAGGGAGAATCCTGCTGGAGGGAAGAGATCTGCTGAATGATACGATCCGAGAGAGGGCGGAAAAAATTGGCTACGTGATGCAGAACCCGAACCAGATGATATCCAAGCCGATGATATGGGACGAGGTGGAACTGGCATTGCAAAAGACGGGGATGACAGAAGAGGAACGGCGGGAGCGGGTGGAGGAAACGTTGAAGATCTGCGGCTTATATCCCTTCCGCAAATGGCCGGTATCCGCTTTATCTTACGGACAGAAAAAACGGGTGACGATCGCCAGCATTCTCGTATGTCGCCCCCAGATCCTGATTCTGGACGAACCCACGGCTGGGCAGGATTATTTCCATTATACGGAAATTATGGAATTCCTGGTGGAATTAAACCGCCAGGGCTATACGATTCTGATGGTGACGCACGATATGCATCTGATGCTGGAATATACGCCGAGAGCCATTGTTTTTTCGGAAGGAAAACTGCTGGCAGATACGAGCGCGGCTCATGTGCTGAACAGCCCTTCTCTGGTGGAAAAAGCAAATCTGAAGGAAACGAGCTTGTATACGCTGAGCATTTCCTGCGGAATCGAAGATCCCCAGGCATTTACGGAGCGGTTTATCGGGTATGAACGGAAGGAGGCGCGCTGACATGGCAAAAGTCGCGATTATGAGTTATATCAGAAGGAAAAGCGTAGTGCATGAGCTAACCGGGACGACGAAGCTGGTGTTTTTCCTGTTATGGAGCGTGGCAGCGATGGTGACATACGATACCAGGGTTCTGCTCTGCATGCTGGCGGGGAGCTTTGTCATTTTTAAGATCAGCAAAGTACGTTTCCGGGAAGTACGTTTCGTATTGGGTCTGGCCGCTGTTTTCCTTCTGATGAATAATTTATTCGTTTATCTATTTTCGCCGGAATATGGTGTCGGCTTATATGGGAGCCGCACGGTCCTGCTGACGATCGCCGGCCCTTATACCATTACGTTGGAGCAGCTTTTTTACCATTTTAATATGACAATGAAAGTTATATGTGTAGTGCCGGTAGCCCTGCTTTTTATTGCCTGCACCGACCCGAGCGAGTTTGCAGCAAGCTTGGCCGGCATCGGCGTTAGTTACCGTATCGGCTATTCGGTCAGCCTGGCGCTGCGGTATATTCCCGACGTGCAAAGGGATTTCACCAATATCAGCCAAGCCCAGCAGGCCAGGGGAGTCGAACTGTCCGGCAAGGACAAATTCTGGACGCGTATTAAAAATTCCGCCGCTATCCTTCTCCCTCTGGTTCTGTCCAGCCTGAACCGGATCGAAACCGTCAGCAATGCGATGGAGCTGCGGGGGTTCGGGAAGAAACCGAAGCGGACGTGGTATGTCCAGCGGAAATTCCAGAAAAAAGACTGGATCGCTATGGGGCTTGCCGTTGCTATTATCGCCCTTGACCTGCTCATTACTTTTTGGGACGGCAGCCGTTATTATAATCCGTTTATTTAAGCGATAGCTATATTAGGAATCAATTTTTACAAAGGACACGGTGTGACGGGGCCGAAGAGATTACAGAGCCAGGGAGGTCTGGGATGAGGCTGGCGGGGCCGGTATTTTTCCATTATTGCGTACAATTAGCAATTTCACTTATGAAATGGTCAATAACCCAGGGGGAAATTGCCATGGATGGCAATTTCAGGAAAAGGGGGCATGGATGCCCCTTTTTTCCGCCCCGGTCGGCTGGACAATCTTTGACCATTTCATTAGTGAAATCTGATTGGAAGCCCCAGCAGAAAACGAGAACCCCGCCGCCCTTTCCCCAGC
>OFFC01000135.1_pt1 | contig 65393 bp, 53 predicted proteins | sample 1521271 | NCBI WGS metagenome assembly OFFC01 (sample SAMEA3504123, study PRJEB24116) | mouse gut metagenome | biome: mouse gut; feature: mouse-associated habitat; material: faeces | place: Denmark | collected 2011 | reverse complement strand
GTTTGCCTGTATGTTCGGCAGGAACACCCAGCACTACAAGAAGTTTCTCCTTGTTGATCATGATGCTTTCATCGATTATGTGGGCATACTTACCGCCTTGGGGAGCATCCTCCTCGTAGACGGAGAGTCCGAGCTTGCGAACCCAGTTGGCCACGGAGTTGTAGCACGGAATCTTCCCAAAGGAATCTCCGAGGACCTCCTCAAATATCCCGATTATGGATATTACAGTTCGCAGTCCGCATCCGGTCCGCACATAGATCAGCACGCAAAGCATTATCAACTGAATAGAGAATCTATGTCCGGGAACAGGCTCGAAAGTAACTTGCGTTGTTCTTCGGTCACGGTTATTGTCGGCACGTCTTTTTTTTTGAGTTCTTTCTTCAAGTCTAAGATTTTGGCTTTATCGGCTTCCTTCTGCGCCTTGAGCTTTGAGTTCTCTTTACGAAGACGTTTCAGTTCCTCTTCCGGGGTTTCTTTGGGAGTGTTTGAATCTGATTTTTTCATTGCTTTTCAGTTGATTATTAGACTATAAAATTACTAAAAATCAATGAATTATCCAAATTTTCAATGTACTCTTTTGCGCTAAAAATCAATATTTTTAAGCACGTGTTTTTATTAATTTTTCAGGTGTTTTGAATGACGTTTTTTGGAACATCAAACTGAACACCCTATTAAATAACCATCCTCCACTATCTTTGAAAAAGAATCCGGATAAAGTAAAAAACAAGGGCATGAGTAATACACCCAAAAGGCCTAAATTAGAAATACTGCAATGTCCGAGCACGACCAGGAATATACAGATACCCTTTGCTGTGTCAATATATTTTATTCGTGACGTGGATTGTTGTTCGACTCGATATTGTCCTTGAATGGCTTGATACATGTCATATGATTTTCTATAACAAATTTAGGCATTTTCGTACAATTTATCAGTTAATACTATTATAATAAAACATAAAAAATCCCGAACGAATTGTAATATTATTCTTTAAGGAAAGTGACCGACTGCAAATTTGGCAGTAGATTTAACAAAGTTTCAGAAAAAATGTCATGCTTTTAAGTATGGCATTTTTTTTGTATTTGTTGTAAGTGAGTACGTGTGTGTCCCGCACTTCTGAAATGTCAAATACTAAAACTATATACCACTATGCAAAAAGGAACAATTGGGGTAACTACCGAGAATATTTTCCCCGTCATCAAAAAATTTCTTTACAGTGACCACGAGATATTTCTTCGCGAACTTGTATCAAACGCAATTGATGCCACGCAGAAACTGAAGACGCTGTCATCGTTCGGCGAATACAAAGGCGAGCTCGGCGACATGAACGTGCGTGTGACCGTCGACAAGGCCGCCGGCACACTTACCGTCAGCGACCACGGTATCGGCATGACCGCCGAAGACATCGAGAAATATATCAACCAGATAGCATTCTCCGGAGCCGAAGAGTTCCTCAAAAAATACAAAGATACCGCCAACGCCATCATCGGCCATTTCGGTCTTGGTTTCTACTCAGCCTTCATGGTAGCAAAGAAGGTTGTAATCCGTTCGCTGTCGTATAAAGAGGGCGCTAAAGCCGTGCAATGGGAATGCGACGGTTCACCCGAGTTCTCAATGGAGGAAATCGAGAAAGCCGAACGCGGCACCGACATCATCCTCTATATCGACGATGACAACAAAAACTATCTCGAGCAGTCGGAAATCGATTCGTTGCTGAAGAAATATTGCCGCTTCCTCCCCGTCCCAGTAATCTCAGGCAAGGAGCAGGAGTGGAAGGACGGCAAATATGTCGATACCGACCGTGACCGTGTCATCAACTCTACCGAACCGCTGTGGCTCAAGAAACCGGCCGACCTTACCGACGAGGACTATCTCAAATTCTACCACGACCTCTACCCCGGTCAGGACGATCCGTTGTTCTGGATACACCTCAACGTAGACTACCCGTTCACCCTCACAGGTATTCTCTATTTCCCGAAAATCAAGAACAATATCGAAGTCACCAAAAACCGCATTCAGCTTTACTGCAATCAGGTATACGTGACCGACTCGGTGGAGGGCGTAGTACCCGAATTCATGATGCTGCTTCAGGGCGTCATCGACTCTCCCGATATTCCGTTGAACGTATCCCGCTCCTATCTGCAAAGCGACTCCGCCGTCAAGAAGATTTCGGGCTATATCACCAAGAAAGTCGCCTCGCGTCTTGAAGATATATTCAAGAACGACCGCAGCGACTTCGAGGCAAAATGGGACGACATCAAGATTTTCATCGAATACGGCATGCTGACCGACGAAAAATTCTGCGACGCCGCCATGAAATTCACGCTTCTGAAAGATGTCGACGGCAAATATTTCACCCTCGAGGAATACCGCACGCTCATAGAGCCGCAGCAGACCGACAAGGAAGGTACTGTCATCTATCTCTACGCTACCGACAAAACCGCGCAGTACGACTACATACGTTCGGCACAGGACCGCGGATACTCCGTGCTGCTGATGGACGGCCAGCTCGACAGCCACTTTATCGGACTGCTTGAGCAGAAGATTGAGAAGAGCCATTTCGTGCGTGTCGACTCCGACATCATCGACAATCTTATCCGCAAGGACGACAAGAAAGAAGCCGACCTCACACCCCTGCAACGTAATATTCTCTCGACTCTCTTCCAGTCGCAGATACCCGCAGTCGAAGGCGCCAACTTCATAGTCACTTTCGAGGCGCTCAACTATCAGGACAGCCCCGTCGTGATTACGCAGAACGAATACATGCGACGCATGAAGGAGATGGCCGCAATGCAGCCCGGCATGAATTTCTACGGCGAACTTCCCGACAGCTACAACCTCATAGTCAACACCGAGCAGCCGCTCGTGAAACGCGTCAAAGATGCTGCCGACGAGGCTCTCGCCGCCAAAGTGCTCCCGATGCAGAATGACATCGACGCCAAAAACGCCGAAATCACCAAGCTCCGCGAAAGCAAGGAAGAGGCCGACAAGAACAAGACTCTCGAACTCGAAAAAGAGGTAGGTGCAATACGCGACAACATGTCGAAGCAGATAAGCGAATACGCTGCCACGCAACCGCTCGTAAAACAGCTCATCGACCTTGCGCTCCTCGGCAACGGTCTTCTCAAAGGCGCTCAGCTCAGCGACTTCATCCGCCGCTCGGTAGAGTTGCTGTAAACCATCTGTTTCGCCCCACAATACACAATAAAAGCGATTGCCATGCTGCGATACCTGCAACATGGCAATCGCTTCTTTTATGCTCTGAATATACGTGTATTAATATTGTTGCGACCGGAGTGTATTGCCAAACCAAACCTTCTGCGGTTAAAAACCGCAGCTACTACACAAAGCATATTGATTATCAACATGGTAGTAGCCGCGTTTTTTAACCGCGGTCTGATAAAACTGAGTTTTGCAACGCCCACCAAATTTGATAGGTTATGGAAAATTTGTAATTTTACGGGCGAAAACGAACTATGAGCTATGGAAATGACAGATTTCAGCCGACATATTTATGATGCGCTTACTGCCATCGTATCAGAACAGATTGCCGACTCGATAATAATACCGTGCACGTTATTGGTAATAGCGGGAATGGCGGTAGCCTCCTATTACATCTGCGTCAGAATACTCACACCATTGACCAACCTTTTCACAAAAGCCACAACTACGGAATGGGACAACGACATATTGGACAACAAATTCCTTTCTGCCGTTTCCAAGCTCGCTCCGGCCATAATATTGGCATGGCTGTTGCCTCAGGTTGCCAACGGCCATGAGGCATGGACGCAATGGCTCACCAAGATATGCTATATCTATATCGCCTACACGGTAGTAAGGCTTGTGAATGTATTCCTGCAAAACATTTACAACGGCATCGAGAAACGTAAGATGTATCGCGAGCACAACCTTTCAGTAGTGGTTCAGGCGCTCAAACTCGTTGTCATCTGCCTTGGAGCGGTAGTGTGCATAGGCATACTGTTTGGCCGCTCGCCGCTGGCTGTGCTGACGGCGCTGGGCGCTTCAGCCGCCATATTGATGTTGGTGTTCAAGGACACGATAATGGGACTTGTCGCCGGCGTACAACTCTCGGCAAACGGCATGCTGCACAAAGGAGACTGGATCATATCGGAAAAAGCTCACGCCAACGGCGAAGTACTCGATGTAAAGCTGACCACGGTCAAAGTGCGCAACTGGGACAATTCAATCACTACCATTCCGCCCTATACACTCGTGTCAGACTCCTTCCAGAACTATCAGAACATGCGCAAAGCGGGCGCCCGACGTGTAGCCCGAAGCATCTATATAGACATAAACACCATCGGATTTCTTGATAATCATGCTATGGAGCGACTCAAAGCCAAGGGGTTGACTGATGATATACCCGACACGGAAAAGAACCGGGCAGTCAACCTGACATTGCTGCGCCGCTACCTTGAACGCTATCTTTCAAACCATCCTGCTATCAGGGTTGAGGATAAGCGCAATCCTGCAATCTTCATGATGGTACGCCAACTGCAGCCCACCCCCAACGGACTTCCAATCGAGCTGTATTTCTTTACGTATGAAACCAACTGGAAAAAATTCGAAGAGCTGCAAAGTGATATTTTCGACCATGTCTATGCAGTAGTCGCTGAATTCGGGCTGAAAATGTATCAGTCACCTGCCGGGACCGACATCCGGAACCGCTTAGAAGAGAGCGACAGATATAACGCAATCACGCCCCGTCAGTAATCCGTCAGAATGCTTCGCCTATGGCGAAGAGGATGCCTGAGGTGTGGCGCCCGAAACCGTAGTCGATGCGGGCATTGACGTTGTGTTTGAACTCGAAGCGAAGCCCAATGCCGAAATTCGGGAGCCATTCAGGCTTTATATCCTCCCGGCGAAATTCTCTCGGAGCCGCAAACAGTGCCGCACCGCCCACCCACGCGGTGGCACCGAGACGGCGGTAGATATTCTGCCGGTATTCAAGCTGCGAGGCTATCTGACAGTTGTCGATATACGACCCCATATAGTAGCCACGCATGCGTATGCCGTCTGACGCAATCATCTCGCGCATGGTCCATGGTGTGTGCGAGGAATTGAAACTGGCGTACAGGTCGTAAGCCAGAACGGCGCCACGCCACAGCCGGAAATAGGTATTGGCTATAAACGTATGGTTGAAGAATGACGCCGGAGCCGAGCCCAAAGCTTTCCAGAAAAACATAGGACGATAGGCAAAATGGAAGCCGCGTGTGGGGGTAAGCAGATTGTCGCGCGTGTCAAACTCAAACGACGCTCCCACACACGTGACATAATACTGACGGCGCTCTCCAAGCAGATACTCGGGATTGTTCACATCGCGAGCGTCAGTATAGTCGGCATGCAGACAGAGTCCCGCATAGAAATTGCGGTTCAGTTTATATATATAGTCGGCCTGAAGGTCAATCTGCCGGCGGTCATAACGCGACTTGGGGTTATTGGCGGTCTGTTCGGAGTTTATGCCCCAGAAATCGAGCCGCTTGCGGTAAAGTTCTATTTTGTAGCTCAGACGCGAACGCCGGTCGGGAAAGAGATTGTTTCCCTTGAAGGTAAGCACATAAAATCCGTTGAGCGATGCGTTGATTGACATGAACACATCTGACGGCTGCATCACAGAATCCGTACGGTCGATACGGTACAGCGCAGTCAGCGCTCCCCCGATACCGAAACCGGCCTCACGGGTATATGACGGCGTTATGGCAAAACTCATGTCGAGCGGCTTCTCATGCGTGCGGTCCACATTACCGCGTATGAGAGTCGAGAGGTAGCGGCGCGACCATTCCGGAGCCCATTTCAGCAATCCGATAGAGTCGGCATAGTTTGTCTCCCGCGATATAAAGTCGACCGAAAGCTGCCTGCGTGGCATTGATACGGAATCCGCATGGTCATGCGTGTCCGGGCCAACCGGTGGAGTCCTGAAATAAGGATTTGTGATGATATTTCCGTCATCACTGACACGTGTATCTACAACAATTGTGGTGTCGGCAGGATTCACCGCCGACACCACAATATGTATCATTAATATGAATACTGACAATATGACTTGCCGCATCTTGTTCATAGCATGTGCACTGCGCCTACTTTACATCTTCGGCCTCCACGTCTTCAATATTTCCATCGGAATCAGAAGCATCTGAACCGGAGGCACTTTCAGCCGAATCGCATTCGCCTGCCTTGGCTGATTTATCGGCATTCTGAGCCGCAAGGATTTCGTCGGTACGCGATGTCCATGGACGTTTGCCGAATATCTTCTCGACATCCTCGGTGAAGATGACCTCACGGGAGATGAGAACATCGGCAAGCTCGTTATGCCCCTTGGCGTGCTCGCGCAATATCTGCTTGGCGCGCTCATACTGCTCGGCAATTATGCGTGATACCTCTTCGTCGATTATGCGGGCACGTTCGCCGGAATACGGTTTGGAGAAACCGTAGTCCTGACCTGTGGAGTCATAGTAGCATATATTGGGCAGTTTGTCGCTCATGCCGTAGTATACGACCATGGCGTAAGCCTGCTTGGTGACGCGTTCGAGGTCGTTGACCGCACCGGTAGAGATACGTCCGAGGAACAGTTCTTCGGCAGCCCGGCCGCCAAGCGTGGCACACATTTCATCGAGGAGCGCCTGACTCGGGGTAATCTGCCGTTCTTCCGGAAGATACCATGCCGCGCCGAGAGCCTTGCCACGGGGCACGATAGTAACCTTGATGAGAGGATTGGCATAACGCAGGTGCCATGATATAGTGGCATGTCCCGCCTCATGTATGGCAATAGAGCGTTTCTCTTCGTCGGTAGTGATTTTCGAACGCTTCTCAAGGCCGCCGATTATACGGTCGACAGCATCGATGAAATCCTGTTTTTCGACAGTCTTTTTATTATGACGCGCTGCGATAAGGGCAGCCTCGTTGCACACGTTGGCAATGTCGGCGCCGGAAAATCCCGGAGTCTGGCGGGCGAGCAGTTCGATATCGACGGAGTCGTCAATCTTGATTTTCTTCAGATGCACTTTGAAGATAGCCACACGGTCATTGAGGTCGGGAAGCTCGACATAAATCTGGCGGTCAAAACGTCCGGCACGCATGAGAGCCTTGTCGAGAATATCGGCACGGTTGGTCGCAGCAAGTATAATAACACCGCTGTTTGAGCCGAAACCGTCCATCTCGGTGAGCAGCTGGTTGAGTGTGTTCTCGCGCTCGTCGTTGGCACCCATATTGGGGTTCTTGCCACGCGCACGTCCCACAGCATCAATCTCGTCGATAAATACGATACAGGGAGCTTTTTCCTTAGCCTGACGGAAGAGGTCGCGCACACGCGACGCGCCGACTCCGACAAACATCTCTACGAAATCGGAACCCGACATCGAGAAGAACGGCACATTGGCTTCGCCTGCCACTGCCTTGGCGAGAAGTGTCTTACCGGTTCCGGGAGGGCCTACGAGAAGCGCACCCTTGGGTATCTTGCCGCCGAGATCGGTGTAGCGCTGCGGATTTTTGAGGAATTCGACTATCTCCTCTATTTCGGTCTTGGCTTCTGACAGGCCGGCCACATCCTTGAATGTCACCTTGTTGGAACCGTCCTTGTCAAATATCTGGGCTTTGGACTTTCCGACGGAAAATACGCCTCCGCCGTTGCTTCCACCGCCCGACATGCGCCGCATTATAAGTATCCAGAACACTATCAGAAGTATAATCGGGCCGAACGACCATATATACGTGCCGATACTGCTGCCCTCCTCGTACTGTTCGGGGGCATTGAAGCGCTTGCTGTTTCTCCAGGCCTTCACTTCGCGCTGGAACTCGCCGACATCGCCGATTTTGGTCCATATCTTTGCCTCCTGGCCTTTGCCGGGTGTGAACTGGCTCGCATGGAAATTAGCGGCAGCCAAAGAATCCGACAGATAAGCCGTGGCACGTCCTTTTTTGGTATCTATGACCAGCTTGGTGATGCCCGACAGGTTGGTACGCGTACTGTCTTCGGGGGCTACTATATTTTCAAATTCAGTATAGGAGACTTCTTTCTCTATCGAATTGTCGTCGAGATAAAATATGCCGGCAAGAAAAAGGAGTATGATGGCATACATCCAGAACATGCTGAATTTTATCTGTCGTTTTTTAGGATTGGGTCCGGGCATAATTTTAAATGAATTTTTTCGTTGGATTTGCAGGCGTAATCAAACGTCATGTTCAACAATATCGCACTATCAGAAAGTCAACGGAATCTCTCAGTCGAGGTCAGGAATATCCGTGACAACGGCATCGCTCCAAAGGTCTTCGAGATTGTAGCGCTGTCTCGCGTCGGGACGGAACACATGCACGAAAATATCGCCGTAGTCTATCACAATCCATTCGGCATTGGCATATCCGTCGTAATTGTAGGGTTTTATATGCCGGTCTTCAAGCAACCGCTCGCGCACATTGTCGGCAATGGCGCTGACCTGCATTGAAGATGAACCTTCGCAGATGATGAATTTAGAGGACGCGGCGCCTTCGATATGGCTGAGGTCGACTACTGTGATATTGTGTCCTTTTTTATCCTGTATACCGTCTATAATCAGTTGGTCTATGTTATTTTTTTCGCTCATTAAGAGAATTTTATGTTATGCGTCAGTTACGCTGTTGCAGTTGAAACTAAATTGTTTATTTCACTCACAAAGTTAATAAAAATTTCGGGTCACTTTTTAACTATAACAACAAAAAAAGGAAAAAAGTCGAATAGAATGTTAAAATGGCTGAAAGTATAAGAGAAAAGCCCAAAATATAGCTCAAAAGCTCTCTTATTCGTAACGCAAAATCGTGGCCGGCTTCAGCCGTGATATTATCATCGACGGCAATATCATTATGGCGGTTGCCACGACTATCGCCGCACCGTTGAGAGCGAGCACCTGCCAAAGCGTGATTCTTGCAGGAACGAAAGATATATAATACGACTCCGGGTCGAGCGGCAGTATGTGCAGATGCTGCTGGAGCAATATCAGCGACAAGGCTATCACATTGCCGACCACAAGCCCCTTTACAAGCACTTTGAGGTCAAGCAGAATAAACACGCGCCGTATCATCGAATTGGTGGCGCCGAGCATTTTCAACGTGCCGATCATATTGACCCGCTCGAGTATCAGGATTATAAGCGAAGCTATCAGCGTGAATGAAGATATGGCGGTCATGAGCACAAGTATCACCACCACGTTGGTGTCAAGAAGTGAGAGCCAGTTGAAATACACGGCTCCGGTGTTAAGTATACTGTCGGCCTTGATATACTGGGGAAGCTCCCCCGAATAATAATATGCATGCGCCAGCGCCGACTGAAGTGACTGCTGCGCGGCGGCAATATCATCAATATCAAGCCCGCTTACCTCCAGTGCGGACGCGGCTTCCTCAGGAATACCGGCTATTTTTTTCAGGACGCGAAGCGGCGCGTATGCCACAACCTTGTCATATTCGCCAAAACCTGAGTCATAGACAGCGGCTATCTCAAAGTTGCGCAACCGCACCTTGTCCGTGACGAAAAAACATGTATTGACCTTATCGCCTACATGCAGTCCGAGTTGTGACGACACTGTGGAAGATATAACGATGCTGTTGCCCGACGCGGCAGAATCAGGCATTGCACCCTCTATTATATTATCAGAGATAAAACTGTCATGCCCGTTGCCCCCATATCCGCGGAACACTACAGCCGAGAAACTGTCGTCGGTCTTAAACATGGCAGGCACCCTGACACTTTCTTCCACTACGGCACCGGGAACAACTTCCTTTACGATTGACTCAACGGCATCGGGCGACGACATCACCGGCTGCGGCGAGACAACATCGACAGCCTGCGCCTGCAATGTAAGCTGCGCGTCAAACCCCACGAGCTTATTGACAATCTCATGCTTGAAACCTGAAGTTATGGCCATCGTTATCAGCATGATGACCACCGACAGAACTACCCCCGCCGTCGATATCCTTATCGATGTTTTCGTGCGGTTGCCGTTACTGTCGCTGAGCCGGAGGCGCCGGGCTATATACAGGTCAATGCGCATTTCACTGGATTGTACGTCCCGGATATGCCTTCAGCGCTTCCTTCAGCACTACCAAAGCGTGCGCAAGGTCCTCCTTGTTGAGCACGTAGGCCATGCGCACCTCATTTTTCCCGTGGTCGGGATTGGCATAGAAACCCGAAGCCGGAGCCATGAACACCGTAGCGCCCTCATACTGGAATTCACGGAGACACCATGAGCAGAACTTCTCGGCGTCGTCAACCGGAAGGCTCACCACGGTATAGAACGCACCCATAGGTATAGGCGAGTAGCAGCCCGGTATGCGGTTGATACCGTCGATGAGGAATTTACGACGCTCCACATATTCGTTGTATGTCATCAGCATATAGTCGCGCGACGCGTCAATCGAGGCTTCGGCCACTATCTGACCGAGCAGTGGCGGACTGAGACGCGCCTGACAGAATTTCATGACATTTTTCTTAAGCTCCTTGTGCTTGGTGATGATTGCTCCGATACGTATACCGCACTCGCTGTAACGCTTCGACACCGAGTCAATCAGCACTACCTGTTCCTCGATGCCCTTGAGATGGAATGCCGAGATATACGGCGCACCCGTGTAACAGAACTCGCGGTACACCTCATCGGAAAAAAGAAACAAGTCATGCTTCTTCACGAGGTCGCGTATCTGGTTCATCTCCTTCTGGGTATACAGATACCCGGTAGGGTTGTTGGGATTGCAAATGAGGATACCTTTGGTGCGCTCCGTAATAAGTTCCTCGAATTTCGACACGGGAGGCAATGCGAAGCCCTCGTCGATGGTAGAGGGGACGGTGACAATCTTTGCACCTGCCGAAATAGCGAATGCCATATAGTTGGCGTATGCCGGCTCGGGCACGATGATTTCGTCGCCGGGGTCAAGACATGCCATGAATGCGAAAAGCACCGCTTCCGACCCTCCGGTAGTGACGATTATATCATCGACATCGACATTGATGTCAAAACTTTTGTAGTATTGCTGCAGTTTCCTGCGCAATGACAGCAAACCCTCCGACGGGCTGTATTCGAGAGTGGTACGGTCGATATGCTTAAGCGCTTCAAGACCTTCTGCAGGCGACGGCAGGTCCGGCTGCCCGATATTAAGGTGATACACTTTGATACCCTTGGCCTTGGCTTCATTGCTCAACGGCACAAGTTTTCGTATTGGGGATGCGGGCATCGACTCACCACGCTGCGATATCCTGGGCATATTGTAATTTTGTTTGCTTTTTTATTGGAACTGAAATGCCGGCATACGGCGGCCTCGTCGCGTGTAAACACCGTTTCCGGCAACACGCATGCCTGTGCCGCTTCGGCAATATCGTGCAAAAGTAATAATTTTTAGTTTATAAACATAGTTTCACGGCATTTTTTGTTTCAAAATTATTCTCAATTTTATTATCTTTGTAGCGAATTTATACCGATATGCTACGTTTTTTAAAGAATATACTACAGCTTATTGTCAATCCGTCACGCGGATGGGAAGATGTGTCGCACGACGCCGACGAGCCTGCCGAATTGTGCCGTGACGGGCTGTACCCGCTGCTCGCCGTGGCGGCTCTGTCGTGCGTGGGAGGGTTTTGGAAACTCGACTCCGAAACTACTCTTATTTCAGTCATACAGAACGCAATAATAACTTTCGCGGCATATTTCGCGACAATGTTTTTCGCGGAGTTCATGATGAGTATGACGATGGAAAAGATATGCGACAAAGAGCCGTCGCAGCGCAAGAACTCGACGGTCGTCATCTATTCGATAGCCATTCTCGCCCTCATCACTATACTTATCAATGTGATACCGCTCGATCTGGCTGTGCTTAAATTCCTGCCCATATACGTAGGCTTCATCCTGTACAAAAGCATACGGTATGAGTCGGTGGCACGGGACAAGACCGGGCACTACATGTTCCTGACCGTATTCACAATAATCGTGCCCCCCTACCTGCTGATGTTCGTTTTCGACCTCATCAAACCTTAACAGGGGAGCCGGACGTTATTATGTAACAATATACGACAATACGACCCAATGAAACTTGCCAAAGATATAAATATAAAGAACAAACGCGCCACATTCGACTATGCCATCGGCGACACTTTCACCGCGGGATTAGTGCTGACCGGCACAGAAATCAAGTCGATACGCATGGGCAAAGCATCGCTTGTCGATACTTTCTGCTATGTCGACAACGGCGAAGTGTGGATAAAAAACATGTATATCGCCGAATATTTCTACGGCACCTACAACAACCACTCGGCGCGCCGCGACCGCAAACTCCTGCTCAACCGCAAAGAGATTGCAAAGCTGGAGAAATCAGGCAAAGAAACCGGCTTCACCATCGTGCCGATACGCCTGTTCATCAACGAACGAGGCCTCGCAAAACTCGTGATAGGAATAGGCCGGGGCAAGAAGGAATACGACAAGCGCCAGTCAATCAAAGAACGGGAGGACAAGCGCTCAATGGCTCGCATGTTCGAGCGGAGCTAAGAGCTTGTCTAAGACGGAAAGGCGATACCCCCTACTTACTCTTTTCTCATGACCAAAAGCATCTGGCTGCCGCCTTTCAGCGTCACGCCGGCCACTTTCACCGTATCACTCTCCTTAACTTTCAGCTTCGCACGCAATGTGGCGGCCGTACACGGGAAATTGCGCACACTGACCGATGCGGCGGGATATTCTTTCGCAAAACGCTTGATATATTTCGAGGCGTAAGGTATTACGGCCTCAATCCGATACCGTTTCCCCGGGAAGCCGTCGATTTTACGCGGTGAGACATAAAGATGCGTATTGGGATGGAGCGCCCCTACATCAAATCTTTCGCACAGAAGTTTAAACGGAGCCGCCTTCATAATGGCAGGCGACGGTTCATAAAGATATTCACCTGCGGCAGGCTCGGCATAACGTTCGGCAGCCGCTGCCTCCTGCGCTCTCGTAAATGAGAATTTCCAATCCATGCTGACGGCCTCAATCTCCGTCGAGTCGCTGTCCGACTCCACATCGCGGCTGATATGCGCGAGCAGTTCGCGTACATCCCCCCTCTCCTCCACAATGCAGACCTTGCGCACATGCCGCAGGTCGGCTATTGTGGCCGATATGTCGAGCATGGGCGACAGTTTGACAAGCACATCACGTGCATGCGTCAGCATCAGCGGCAATATCTCCGCCACATCGGGTGTGCAGTCATGGATATTGTACACGCGGCGTCCGATGTCGTCACGGCGAGCAGGGTCAATGAAAATCCAGTCGAACATCCTGTCGGTGCTCCGCAGCCACTCCACGCTGTCGGCATTGATAATCTTCATGTTAGCGATATCCCGATAATTCTCTTTTGCAAAAAGGCAAAGACGGCTGTCGCGCTCTATGGCAGTCACTTCGGCTCCGTCAAGTGTAGCGATGGCGGCCGCGTCGACGCCGAGTCCCATCGTCATGTCAAGGAGGCTGCGAAGCGGCGCCACGACCGCGGCATGGAAACACGCCACCGTGGCCGACGATGCCTGTTCAACGCTCAGCGCTGTCGGAAACCATTGCGGCGCGAAGCTGCAATCCACAGTTTCGGCACCTCCGCCCATCTGACGGCATTTCATGAACTTGTCTGCCGCTTTCTGCCGATATTCTATCTGCGATACGGCTTCCTTGATTTCGGGGGAGGCAGACGCATGACGCAGCCGCAAAGCTGTGACATTGTCATGCACATGCTCCTCAACCCACTTTTTAAATTCATTATCAAACAATTCCATGGCGATATAACATTATCAAACAAACAGGGATACCCCTCTATGCGGTTTTCTTAAGAGCGTCGGGATGTTGCAGCGCTCTATTTTTTCCGCGGTTGAAAACCGCGGCTACTACACGGCTGATTACCAATATGCTTTGCTTAGTAGCCGCGGTTTTTAACCGCGGAAAGTTTAATTTTGCCACACAAAATATTGACACCTTAAGCAAACGTCATTGTGACGCCACCCTATCTTATATAACAAAAACGGGCACAATGCAATTGTTGTTTAATTGACTGTGCCCGTTTTTTATGGTTTTATAGAGGATTATCCTTTGATAGCGGCGATACCGGGGAGAATCTTACCTTCGATAGCCTCAAGGAGAGCGCCACCGCCGGTCGATACGTATGATACCTGATCGGCAAGACCGAACTTGTTGACGCAAGCGACAGAGTCACCACCGCCTACAAGAGAGAACGCACCGTTGTTGGTAGCCTCTACGATAGCGTCGGCGATAGCACGCGAGCCGGCAGTGAAGTTGTCGAACTCGAATACGCCGGCAGGACCGTTCCAGAGGATAGTCTTGGCGTTCTTGATTACATCGGCGAATGCCTTGCGGGTCTCGGGACCTGCATCGAGGCCTTCCCATCCGTCAGGTATATCCATGCATGATACGACCTGAGTGTTGGCTTCGTTGCTGAAGCTGTCGGCAGCCACGCAGTCAGTACCGAGCACGAGGTTCACACCTTTCTCTTTGGCTTTCTTCATGATGTCGAGAGCGAGGTCGAGTTTGTCGTTCTCGCAGATAGACTCGCCTACATGACCGCCCATAGCTTTTGCGAAAGTATATGTCATACCGCCGCAGAGGATGAGGTTGTCAACCTTGTCCATGAGGTTCTCGATGATACCTATTTTGGTAGACACTTTCGAGCCGCCCATGATAGCGGTGAACGGACGCTTGATGTCGCTGAGGATATTGTCAACGGCCTTAACCTCTTTCTCCATGAGGTAGCCGAGCATCTTGTCGTCGGAAGCGAAATTTTCGGCGATGACGGCAGTGGAAGCGTGCTTGCGGTGAGCGGTACCGAATGCGTCGTTTACGTAAACGTCGGCGTAGCTTGCAAGTTTCTTTGCGAAGTCTTTCTGACGGCCTTTCATCTCTTTCTTTGCTGCCTCGTAAGCGGGGTCTTCTTTGTCGATGCCTACGGGTTTGCCTTCCTCTTCGGGATAGAAGCGGAGGTTTTCAAGCAACAACACTTCGCCGGGCTTAAGATTGGCGGCGGCTTCTTCTGCATTGGCGCAGTCGGGAGCAAATACGACATCGCGGCCGAGAGCCTTGGCTACATCGTCCTTAATCTGAGCGAGTGAGAATTTGGGGTTGACTTTGCCTTTGGGTTTACCCATGTGCGACATGATGATGAGCGAGCCACCGTCCTCAAGAATCTTTTTGAGAGTGGGGAGCGCGCCGCGGATACGGGTATCATCGGTGATTTTACCGTTCTCGTCCAAGGGCACATTGAAGTCCACGCGGACAATCGCCTTTTTGCCGGCGAAATTGTAGTTGTCGATAGTCATTTTGATTGCTATTTTAGATTAATTTAAATAGACATATTTATCGAACGCAAAAATAATGAATTTTTTCCTTATTCAATCACAATTAACAAAAAAAAGCAATCCATTAATAATTAAGTCCGAAATGCCACAACGGAATTACTATACCATGTCCGTATTCTATATCATCTCTTACAACGATGCCATTGGCAACATCCTCAATCTGCTTTTTTCCTTTCTTTTTCCCTCCGATTTCAAATGTATATTCATTTATCATAAAGTCTGATACTTTTGATGAAATAACATCATTTTTCACCCTCATCTGGTTATAGAAAAATGTTTCTCTAATATTACCTATTTCCGGATTTCCTCCTGCAAGCACTGTCATCAGACTCGGATTATCGATATACACTTTTTCTACCTTACCGAGTCCGCGCAAACCGCCGGTATCATCTCTAAGTTGTCCTACCATTCCGGCCTTTTCAAGATATAGCAAATATTCTCCTACGTTGTTCTTGCTGACTGAAATTTCCGATGCAAGATTTTCAGCATTAGGTTTGAAGGGTGCCAATTTAGACACTACTACCAACATTTGCTTCAATTTCCGTGCGGTCGTCGCTTTCATGTCGGCATATTGTGGGATATCGGCCTCTACCGTCTGCGAAACAATCTGTTGCATACGCAATTCAAATCCACCCTCAATTGCAAACGGATAATAGCCTTTTTTCAGATATTCACGAAATAAAGGCAACGGGTGAGACAACTGAGGTATATCTATTTTATGCGACAGAATTTCTTCCAATGAATAAACCGGAACCTTTATACCGTGAAACAACTCCAGATATTCCCGAAACGACAGCCCCTGCATATTGTATATCAAGGCACGGCGACTTAAATCAGCCTCTCCCTGCCTTATATCCAGGACAGACGACCCAGTAAAAACCACATGCAAATCAGGATGTACATCATATATCTGTTTCAATTCGCGCGACCAGCCTTTATATTTATGTACTTCATCTATAAAAAGATGCGTTCCCCCTTCTTTCACAAAATCATCTGCAAGAGAAATAAGGGAATTTGTGGAAAAGAAAGTATTGTCAGCCGATACATACAGATAATTTTCCATACTTTTGGAATTCAATATATGTTGCTGTATCATTGTCGATTTTCCCACGCCACGAGGTCCTACTATACCTACAAGTCTGCTATTCCAATCTATGTCAGCATATTTGTATCTGACAAAAGTTGTAGGAGTGCGCTTGAGTATTTCCGACATGTAGCTATATAACGAAGTATCTATCATAATTGTATTTTTTGCAAATATAACAAAAATCCCTCAATGAGTGCTCATTTCGATAAAAAAAGCACTCATTGAGGGATTTTTATAGGGGGGGTATATATAAAATTCGTTATTTGAGCAGCTGCGACATCTGGTCGCGGAGTTTGCGCGCTTCTTCGCCGGCGCGTTCGGCGAAGTCTGCGCCGTTGGAGGCATAGATTATGCCGCGGGAGGAGTTGACGAGGAGGCCGCAGTCGTCAGTCAGACCGCGTTTCGACACTTCCTCGAGGCTACCGCCCTGCGCTCCGACGCCAGGCACGAGGAGGAAGCTGTTAGGAGCGATGCGGCGTATTTCGTCGAACATCTCGGCCTGTGTCGCACCACATACGAACATCAGTTCGTCGGGCGTAGCCCAGGTCTGAGCCTTCTTCATCACGGTTTCAAACAGAGGTGTACCCTCTTCATCTTTGATATGCTGGAAGTCGAGACTGCCCTTATTGGAAGTGAGTGCGAGCAGTATCACCCATTTGCCCTCATAGCCGAGGAAAGGCGTCACGCTGTCCTCACCCATGTAGGGAGCTACGGTCACGGCATCGACATCGAGTTCCTCAAACAGGGCGCGGGCATACATTTTTGAAGTATTGCCGATGTCGCCGCGCTTTGCGTCGGCGATGATGAACTGGTCGGGATAGTTTTCCTTTATATATTTCACGGTCTTTTCAAGTGCAATCCAGCCGGCCACTCCGCAGCTCTCATAGAAAGCGAGATTGGGTTTATAAGCCACGCAGTAAGGCGCGGTGGCATCGATAATGGCTTTGTTGAACTCGAAAATCGGATCTTCTTTTTCAAGAAGATGTGCGGGAATTTTCTTGATATCCGTGTCAAGACCTACACAGAGGTATGAACGCTTTGCGCGTATGTTGTCAGCGAGTTGTTTACGGTTCATGATTTTATTATTACTTGACTATAGAGTCATTTGTTATTTTTGCTCTTTTTAAAACTATTTTTTAATTTTGACATCAAATAATAACCCAAAAGGTAGATTCCTACCAATACGGATATTATAACGAGCCCAACTATCAGATGGTCTAACTGATACCACTTTATTTTGTCTACAATCAACAGATTGGACAAAAGGTTAAAAACAGTCATCATATCTCCGATTCCTTTAGTTTTTCGGCATTCTCGGCCACTATGAGGTGGTCGATGCAGTCCTGTATGTCACCGTCCATGAAACCCTGGAGGTTATAGACGGTGTAGTTGATGCGATGGTCGGTGATACGTCCCTGCGGATAGTTGTAGGTACGTATTTTGGCCGAACGGTCGCCGGTCGATACCATTGTCTTGCGACGCGAAGCGATGTCATCGAGGTATTTCTGATGCTCCTTGTCGTAGATGAATGTACGCAGGCGCGAAAGGGCGCGCTCCTTGTTCTTGGGCTGGTCGCGGGTCTCGGTACACTCGATAAGGATTTCCTCGGTGACACCGGTGTTGGGGTTGCGCCACATATAGCGCAGACGTACGCCCGATTCCACTTTGTTGACGTTCTGGCCTCCGGCGCCACCCGAACGGAATGTATCCCATTTGATTTCGCCCTCGTTGATTTCAACGTCAAACTCCTCTGCCTCGGGAAGCACCGCCACGGTAGCGGCCGATGTATGCACGCGTCCCTGAGTCTCGGTGGCCGGCACACGCTGCACGCGGTGCACGCCGCTCTCATATTTCATCGTGCCGTACACACCTTCGCCGGTGACAGCGAAAATTATTTCCTTAAATCCGCCGGCAGCACCTTCGCTTACGCTTGAAACGGCCACATTCCACCCTTTCGACTCACAGTATTTGGTGTACATCTTGAAAAGGTCGCCGGCAAATATGGCGGCCTCGTCGCCACCAGTACCGCCTCGGATTTCGACAATCGCATTCTTACCGTCCTCAGGGTCGGCAGGTATGAGGAGCAATTTGATTTCCTCCTCGACTTTCGGGAGTTCGGCAGTGGCCTCGTCAAGCTGCTCGCGGGCCATAGCCCTCATATCGGCATCGTTTTCATTGGCCAGTATCTCTTTGGCCTCGTCGACGTTCGACAGCAGGTCGCGGTAACGGCGTGTGGTCTTTGTCAGACGCTCAAGGTCTTTGTATTCTTTAGTCAGCTTGACGTAGCGGCGCATATCGGCTATCACCGAAGGGTCCGTAATCAGTGTCGAGACTTCGGCAAAACGTGCTTCGATACCGTCAAGACGCGATAAAAGGGAATTATCTGACATTATGATATGTATTGGTCAAAAAACAATTAACTTATTCAAGACGCGAAGTTACGAAAATTTTTCCCTTTTTCCATATTCACGGCGGCCAAACAACATTTTATCCATAAATATTGTTAAATTTGCATCAATATTTCAATACTCATCACATGCCTACAGCAGTATTAACATCATTATACAGTCAGGTGACAGGTACATCACCCGACAAAACCGTCGAGCTTACAGGCTCCGGCTCCAACCGCCGCTACTACCGCCTCGAAGGCCCCGCAGGTACCTACATCGGTGTCATCGGCGAGTCGGTCGAGGAGAACAAGGCATTCATCAAGCTGGCCAACCGTTTTGCCGACCGCAATCTGCCTGTGCCGCGCGTCGTGGCCGTAACTCCCGAACGCGACGCGTATCTGCAGGATTATTTAGGCGACACATTGCTCTTTGACGCCATAGCCGGCGGACGCGCCACCGGCGTTTTTTCCGACGAAGAAAAGCATCTGCTGTCGATGACGATACGTAATCTTGCCGACATCCAGTACCGCGGGGCCGAAGGTCTCGATTTCAACGTATGCTATCCGTTGCCCGAGTTCTGCCGCCGCACGGTGATGTGGGACCTGAATTACTTCAAATACAATTTCCTCAAACTTTCAGGCATCTGTTTCAACGAGAGCCTGCTTGAAGATGACTTCGAACGGCTCGCCGACTATCTTCTTGCCGAGGAATACACCACTTTCATGTACCGCGATTTCCAGTCGCGCAACGTGATGATAAAGGACGGCAGCCCGTGGTTCATCGATTTCCAGGGAGGGCGCAAAGGTCCCGCGCACTACGATGTGGCATCTTTCCTGTGGCAGGCCAAAGCCAACATACCGGCATCGCTGCGCGAAGAACTGATTGACGAATATCTCGATTCAGCCTCGCAGTATGCCGCTATCGACCGCGATGCATTCCGCCGGCGGTTGCAGCACGTTGTGCTTTTCCGACTGCTGCAGGTGCTCGGCGCCTACGGTTTCAGGGGCTTGTTTGAAAAGAAACTGCACTTTCTGGAAAGCATTCCACCCGCGCTCGAAAAGGTAAAGGAACTTTTGGCCGCAAATGATTTCTCGTGCTATCCGACCCTCGTAAACATACTCGGTCGTCTTGCCGAAAAATTCATTCCATCAGGCACAATTCCCGACCATCTCACCGTCACCGTGCGCAGCTTCTCCTACAAGCGCGGCATTCCGGACGATGCCTCAGGCAACGGCGGAGGATATGTGTTCGACTGCCGCGGCATGCACAATCCAGGGCGATATGATGAATATAAGAAACTTACCGGGATGGATACTCCCGTGATTGAATTTCTTGAGGCCCGCGGCGAAGTGCAGCCGTTCATGGAGCATTGCTGCGCGCTTGCCGACAGTTCGGTCGAAGTATATCTGCGTCGGGGATTCACATCGCTGACAATAGATTTCGGATGCACCGGAGGCCAGCACCGTTCGGTATACTGCGCGGAAAAGATGGCGGAGCACCTGAGCGGAAAGTATGGCGTAGACATCCGCCTGTGCCACCGCGAACAGCGCATCAACAAACGCTTCACCACCCTCGGACAGCAGATAGTCGAAGAAGAATAACCCCCTGACACAAATGAAAGCCATCATATTTGCTGCCGGACTCGGCACGCGTCTGCAACCATTCACATTACAACATCCTAAAGCTCTCGTCGAGGTAGGTGGCAAACCGATGCTTCAGCGTGTCATCGAACGCCTGCGCGATGCCGGGATAAAGCGGATTGTGGTCAACGTGCATCACTTCGCGCCGCAGATAGTCGGTTTCATCAACCGTAATGACGGTTTCGGGTGCGACATCTCCATAAGCGACGAGTCGTCATTGCTTCTCGACACCGGCGGCGGCATTGCAAAAGCGGCCGACCTGCTCGACGGTGACGAACCATTCATGGCATATAACGCCGACATACTCTCGGATTTCGACATCAGCAAAATGATAGAGGCTCACCGGCTTTCGGGAGCCGACGTAACCCTCCTTACATCGTCGCGCAGCTCATCACGGCAACTTTATTTCGATAACAATGAGCGTCTCGTAGGGTGGCAGAATCTCAAAACAGGAGAATGCCGTCCCGCGTCATTCCATCCCGACGGAGACTGCCACGGCGCATCATTCAACGGCGTGCACATAATAAACCGCAAAGCATTGCAATCACTCAAGCAATGCGCCGCCGGTAATCCGGTATTTTCAATAACACCGTTCTACATCGACAACATCTCCAACCTCGACATCCGCTCCTACACCCCGACAGAAACCTATCAATGGTACGATATAGGCCGCAACGAAACCCTCGCCGCCGCCCGCACCGGCTTTCGAGAATAAACATATACAATTTATTTATACAAAAACACAAGAGCATAAAATTTTATAATTTACCATATACATGCTCCTTGTACTCCTTGTGTTCCTGTACTCCTGTTTTATTTTAAACAAGAGCACAACAGTACAAAAGCCCTGGCATGAGAATCAAAACAATAACTTTATTCTCATGCCAGGGCTTTTGAGCTGCTGTTTTATCTGTAGGGTCAGATGCTTTTGGCGTCGAAGCCGGCGAGACGTACGGCTTCGATGAGGGCGGCGCTGTCGTGGTTGCCGTCGACTGTGGCTTTACCGCCTTTGAGGTCAACTTCCACTCCGGTCACACCTTCGACCGACTGAATGCTTTTTGTTACCGCTGCCTGGCAGTGCGGGCAGTTCATTCCTGTTATAATATATTCTTTTGCCATATTTGAGATATTTGTATGTTTTTTTGTTAGTCTGACTATTACGAGGGAATAGAGAAGGAGCGCCACAAGTATGGCCGAGCATATTGTCGGGAAGAGCGGGAGACCTGCCGCATGCTCGTGCCCGGCATGCATTGCCGTAAGCGCGAACCATTGCTGCGGCAGCAGATAGTCTATTATAAGGCCGAATCCAAGCGCACCCACGATAATCGAGCCGAGATACGTAGCGGCCGCACGGTGTCCCATCTCACGCGAAACAAGTGTGTACGACGCGAAATTGACGGCCGGACCCGCCATAAGAAGCACAAATGCAGTACCGGGCGACAAACCTTTGAGCACCAAAGCGAGCGCAATCGGAATTGAACCGGTGGCGCATACATACATCGGCACAGCCACTATCAGCGCCACGAGCATTGACAGGATGGGCGTACGTCCGAGTACGGTGAAAAAATCATCAGGCACATAGACCGTTATTACCGCCGCTATAAGCAATCCGACGACGAGCCATCCGCCGATACTTCCCACAAGGTTTATAAAGCCGTAGCGCAGAGCACTGACCACACGTGCGCCGAAACCGGCAGGCATATCACTGTCAGGCTCCACGGCCTTCATCTCCCGGCTACAACTTTGCGCCGCCCCACTCTCCTCTTTATCAAAACGCGACACTACCGTGCCACCCGCCACAGCCGTGACAAGTGCAGCCACGGGACGTACTATCGCAAAAGCGGGACCGAGCAACGACCATGTGGCGGCTATTGAGTCGACTCCGGTCTGCGGAGTAGCGATGAGAAACGAAGCCGATGCGCCGCGTGAAGCTCCGTTGCGGCGCATCGATATGGCGGTAGGCAACACGCCGCACGAACAGAGCGGCAGCGGCACGCCGAGCAACGCCGCTTTCAGCGCAGGTTTCCAGCCTCGCCCCGACAAGTGGCGCGACATTGCGGCACGCGGCACAAACACATGGATAATGCCCGCTATCAGGAAGCCGAGCAATATATAAGGCGACATGCTGTTGAGCATTGACAATAACGATTGCAACATATTTTATCTTTTTATATTATATTTTATGGAGTTCTGACCGGACGCGGATACCGGATTGTCCGGCGCTCTCCTGTTTTTCTGATACAAATTTACGCAATCTCCGGTGCAACCCGGTTGCAAATAACAAAATTTATAGTCCGGCAATATTTTTTATCCCATAAATTGTTTTAACTTTGCGTAAACTTTAACTTAAAAATCAATTCTATAAAATTTAAAGATATGCTAAAGACTATATTATCGGTATCCGGCCGTCCCGGACTTTTCCGTCTCGTCAACCAGGGTAAGAACATGCTCATCGTAGAGTCACTGCAAACCGGCAAACGCGGTCCCGTGTACGCCCACGACAAGGTAGTGTCACTCGGCGACATCGCCATCTACACCTATAACGACGAAGTTCCCCTCGCCGATATTCTCGAGACAATCAAGGAGAAGAACGACGGCAAGCCCGTAGATGTAAAAGCGCTCGGAGGCGACGACAAAGTGCGCGAATATTTCGCCACTATCCTCCCCGATTTCGATCAGGACCGCGTCTACACCAACGACATCAAGAAAGTGTTCTCATGGTACAACCAGCTTATCGCAGCCGGTGTCGACAAATTCAAAGAAGACGAAATCAAAGAGGACCAGGCAGCCGAAGCAGCTGAAGCCGCCGACAAAGCCGCCACAAAAGAATAACAGAATTACGAAGATATTGCAAAACTGCGAAATTTCGGTTAGCAAGTAGGGACGCACGGTCTGTGCAATGCGGTTCAAATAGCTGAGAGCCGAAGGCTCGGAGGTGTTACTATCCCCGTCCGACGCGTAGCGGAGGGCGGGGCAATCGCAACCTTTCATAAAGTGAGCCCGTGGAACGGGCGAATGTGTTGAATACGACATCTGAAGCCATCACACACTCGCCCTCTACGTGGGCTCGCACAGCATATTCCCTTTTACCCCGCCCTCCGCTACGCGTCGGACGGGGATAGTTACACCTCCGAGCCTTCGGCTCTACATTGACGAATTACTCCTTATTTGAACCGCATTGCACGGTCTGTGCTAACCTTTACCCACAAATAGGCTAAAAGATTGAATTACAAGTATTTATAATTTTGCGCAACTCACTGATAATTAGATATATATCTCATTTGTGGGTAAAAGTTAGCACAGTCTGTGCGTCAGATAATTCGTTGATAATCAGTGTCCGCTTTCCGGACGCACAGACCGTGCGTCCCTACTGTTAGAAGTTTTGCAACGTCCTTCTACTATTTTATCTGTTCGGCATTGCGGTGGCGAGTGGTGCGGAGGAATGTGTAGAGAAAAAGGGCGCCGGCAGTGAAAAGGGATACCGAGAAACTGAGTGCGATACCTACGATGCCCCAGCCGAATACAAACGCCATTATGTAGGTGGCGGGAATGCCGACTATGACGTAGGAGAAGAACGCTATCCACACCATCGGCATGACATTGGCCGTGCCGCGCAGCGCATTGGCGAAATTTATCTGCGTGGCGTCGCCGAGCTGATATATGGCCAGCGGCACCATCATCAACGCCGTCATGGCTATTACTGCCTCATCGTCGGTGAACACTCCTATCAGATGCGAACCGAGCGACAGGAATACCACGCATGCCACGGCCGCAAGCGCAAGAATAATAACATAGCCCGAACCGGCTATGGCCCGCATGTGGCGCGCCGCATCGCGGCACGACGAGGCATTCGCCACCAGCACCGACATCGCGGCCGCCATACCGTAATATATGACAAAGCCGAGCGAGCCTATCGTCACAAATATCTGAAAAGCAGCCAGCTGGTTCCGACCGAGCCAACCCGCCATCACTGCCGCGACGGAAAAGGAAGCCGTCTCCAGACCCGTCTGCAGACTGACCGGCATCGACGTGCGGAATATAACCCCGGCCCGGTGCCCGTAGCGCCCCGGACGCAATGCCGTCGGCCTATACGGACGGTAACGCTTCGCTATGACAAATATCGATATAATCACCACCACGGCCGCCCATCGCGACACGAATGTGGAGATTCCCGCACCTGTCAGTCCCAGCTCGGGAAACCCCATATTGCCGTAAATCAGCAGCCAGTTGCCCGCGATATTGACGACATTGCACGCAAGCACGACCCACATAGGCATCATCGACGCGTTAACCGCGTACGACGTCTGCGCGAATGTCTGGAAAAGCGATATAGCCGCCACAGTACCCAGATAGATAAGGAAATACGGACGTATCAGAGGAAGCAGATGCTCCGGCTGTCCGAGTTTGTCGACATTCAGGTAGAGTATTCCCATCATGGCGGTTATCACCATTGAAAACAGGAAATTGATACGTATGCCGCGGTGGAGCGTAGCCCCGATGTCCTCATTGCGGGCAGCCGAATAAAGCGCGCCGATAAGCGGTGTCAGACCGTAGGTGAAACCAAGACACATCAGCAGAGCTATATTGAAGATATTGTTGACAAACGAAGCTGCCGCAAGTGCGTCGGTCGAATAATGCCCCACCATGGCAGAGTCGGCAAATCCGACTATAATCTGACCGACCTGACCCACCAGTATGGGCGTGCCGAGCCTGAGTATGGCCGCATAGCGTCCACGCCGCGTAAGCAGCTGACTGTCAATCGTCGATTGTACCATATAAACAAAAAATTCTTACGGAAAGCAAACGTGCAAAATTAGGCAATATTATCGGGATACACAAATGGTTTACAATTGCAAATAAAAAACTCCCAAAGGGAGCGTTTTCCCCTCCGACACCGCATAACGGCGCGAAACGGCACAGGCAGCCGCAATTCTTTAAAATTCAACCGATTGCACGTTTTAACTATAATAATGTGAAAACCTATTAAAAAAAATTGCAAAATTGTTGAAAAAATTCGCTGTTTATTTTCGTAAATTCCGATAACTTTTTAGTAACTTTACACCCATAAGAGACGAAGTGTTAATATATATTAACATCGCCCCGAATCAGTCAATAAAATACCCTCTTTACATGCCTGAAGAAGTATACCATATACCCGCCCTGCTGCCGCAGACCATCGAGGCGCTCGACATACGTCCCGACGGAACGTACATCGACGTCACCTACGGCGGAGGAGGCCATTCGCGTGCCATCGTAGCGAAACTTTCCCCCGAAGGACACCTCTACGGCTTCGACCAGGACATGGACGCCGTAAGCCGCGCGATGAGCGACAGCCGCTTCACCATCGTACATTCCAACTTCAGATATATCGTCAATTTCATGCGCTACTACAAAGTCGAGTCAGTCGACGGCATACTGGCCGACCTCGGAGTGTCGTTCCACCATTTCGACGACCCCGGGCGCGGATTTTCATTCCGCTGGGACGGTCCGCTCGACATGCGCATGAACCGCAACGGCCGACTGACTGCGGCAGAGGTAGTCAACACATATCCCGAGGAACGTCTCGCCGACATATTCTATCTCCTCGGCGAACTCAAAAACGCACGCCGTATCGCCGCGGCAATAGTCAAAGCCCGCACCGACGGCAGCATCGGCACTATCGAGCAACTTCTTGCCGTCATCGACCCGCTAATCGACCCCGCGCGCCGCAAAAAAGAACTCGCCAAAGTGTTCCAGGCCCTGCGCATCGAGGTCAACCACGAGCTCGACGCACTTGAAGACCTCCTGCAGGGAGCGCTCAGCCTGCTCAAACCCGGAGGACGCATAGCAGTAATAACCTACCACTCCCTTGAGGACAGGCTGGTCAAAAACTTCTTCCGCACCGGCAACTTTGAGGGACGCGAGAACAAAGATTTCTTCGGCCGGAGCCTCTCCCCGTTCAAACTCCTGACATCGCGCCCCATAGTCCCCGACGACGAAGAAATCGAACGCAATCCCCGTTCGCGGAGCGCCAAGCTGCGAGTGGCGGCAAAACTATAAACACTCACTACGACGCTGATTCCGGCATAAATTTATCAACTACTCCATTTCATCAACCCGACAATATCGCATTACTCCCCAATGGCTACGGAAAAGGTAAAAAAGAAAAAAGGCTCGGTCATAAGCTCCGCAGTGCGCGGCCGCTGGCTGTCAACACGTTTTTTCAGCCGCAACTGGGGCATCATTCTCGCGCTCGTGGTGCTCGTGATGATATACATCACCAACCGCTACCAGTGCCTCACCGCAATGGAAAACATACAGAAACTCAACAAAGAGCTCGAGGTAATCAAATCGGAACGCATACGCCAGAAGAGCGAATACATGAACGCCATACGTGAAAAGACCATGCAGAAGAGCATCCGCGAAGCAGGTCTTGACCTCACACACCGCGAACAGCCACCCTTTAAACTCAAGATAACGAAATGAAAAGAAGCACGACCCCCGACCGCCGCACCGCCACTGCCAAAGGCAGCAATGCGCCGTCTGCCAGAAAAGGCAGCAACAACCTCTCCCACATCATGTTCCGGTACGTGATTATCACGTTGTTCATTTTCCTGTTTGCAGGTGCAATCGGCTACAAACTCTTTTCCACCACCGTCCTTGATGCCGAGGAATGGAACAGCAAAGCCAACGCAGAGCTCCAGAAGACCGACACAATCGCTCCGGTGAGAGGCGATATTCTGGCTGCCGACGGTACAGTGCTCGTCACCAACCTCCAGTTCTACAACGTGCGCATCGACTTCGGATCGGAAGCGTTCGCCAAGAAAGAATTCGTCGAAAATCTCGGGGCGCTGTGCGACAGCCTCGCCAAATATTTCCCCACACGCGATAAGGACGGCTGGCGCGATGTCTTGCAAAAGCAATATACCGCAGAAAAGAAATCTCGTTCCTACAAATTGCTGAGCCGTATATCGTATGCCGACCTCGAGCTCGTACGCTCGTTCCCGTTCTTCAACATGGGGAACGCCAACAAAACCGGATTCATCGAGGAACCCTTCAAAAAACGTGACTGTCCATACGGCGAGATGGCACGACTCAGCATCGGAAGTGTAGGCCAGACCAAAAAGTGCAAGGAAATACACGGCGTGTCAGGGCTTGAAAGGTCGCTCGACTCACTGCTCTACGGCACGCCCGGCACTTACAAGCGCGTGGCATTCACCAAACGTATCGGCAACTGGACCGACGTGCCCGCAGTCAATGGCTGGAATGTCACCACTACCATTGACATCACCCTCCAGGACATATTGGAGCAGGAGCTCATCACCATGCTCGACAGCTGCGATGCCGAATGGGCTTCAGCCGTGCTCATGGAAGTGTCGACAGGCGACATCAAAGCCATCTCAAATGTTGAGCGCGACACCACAGGCAATTATGTCGAAGCCTACAACCGCATAGTGACAGCCTACGAACCCGGGTCGGTAGTCAAACCCATATCCATGATGATAGCCCTTGAAGACGGCCTTGTCAACGATATCGACGAAATAATACCCATCGGCGCCTCATTCCCCTACGGTGGCGGACGCGCCATCACCGACTCCCACTTCAACTCGCAGCTCACCGTAGCCGGCGTCATCGAACAGTCGTCTAACATAGGCATGGCACGCATCATAGTGCGTGGGTACGACAAGAATCCCGCTGGATTTGTAAAACGTTTCGAAGACCTCGGCTTTTTTGAAAAGATGAATTCAGGCATTTACGAAGAGGAGCAGCCGCGCATACACCGCAACCCGAGCCGCCTCGACATGTCGCGCATGTGCTTCGGCTACGCCACCGCCATACCGCCGCTCTACACCCTGTCGGTCTACAACGCCATCGCCAACAACGGTCGCTATGTGCGCCCACGTCTGGTCAAAGCGCTCAACCGTGACGGCATTGACTCGGTAATACCCGTAAGCTATATACGCGACCGCATCTGCTCGGAAGAGAATGCCGCCAAAGTGCGCGCCATGCTCCGCCGCGTAGTCGACGGCGACCACGGCACAGGCCGACGCCTGAAGCACTGCAAGGTACCATTGGCGGGCAAAACCGGCACATGCTACCATCTCAATCTGAAGACCAAACAATATGAGACTGCCAAGAAACGTCTGGCGTTCTGCGGCTTTTTCCCCGCCGACAATCCTAAATATTCCATGTTCGTGCTGACGTTTCATCCGCGCAAAAACCTCATGGGGGCCGCCTCCAGTTCGGGTCTCGTGATGCAGAATGTAGCCGAAAAGATGTATTCGCGCGGCATGCTCGGCAACACCTCCGACTTCCATACCGACGCGCCCGAGAATCCCGCCGCACCGCTCATCAACGCCCCCGCAGTGGCAGGAGCCTACACCGTGCTCCGGAATGCGCTGTCGCACAAGCTCAAACCGCGTGTCATCGCCACCCCCGACGACAAGCACGAGACAGGGATGCCATCGGTGCAGAACCTCAGCTTCCGTGATGCGCTCTCGAAACTCGAAAAAGCGGGTTACGACGTCACTTTCCGCGGCACCGGACGTGTTACTTCTCAACAATTGATTGACAAAAAGAAAGTTTTACTAACTTTGTCCAATTCTTAGAGATTGTCTTAATTTAGAGAGTGTCTCTTAAATTGATCGACGAAACAAGATAACCGTATATATGCAACATAATCTTAAACATCTGATAAGCGCGATAAATCCGGTCATGACAATCGGTCCGACCGACCGCACGGTCACATCGCTGACCGACGACTCGCGCAAGGTGACCGACGGCGCCATGTTTGTGGCAGTGCGCGGCGTGACAGTCGACGGCCACAGTTTCATACCCTCACTTGCCGATAAGCATCCCGCCGCCATAGTTGTCGAGACAATGCCCGACACGCTTTTCGACGGCGTGACCTACATACAGGTCGACAACAGCGCCATCGCGCTCGGCTTCCTCGCCTCGCAATGGTACGGCAACCCCTCGCGCCGGCTCAGGCTCGTAGGCGTCACCGGTACAAACGGAAAGACCACAACGGCCACGCTCATCTATGAGATGGCGCGTCTCGGAGGCCACAAGGCCGGGCTTCTGTCGACCGTATGCAACTATGTCGACACCCGCGCGGTCGCCGCAAAGCAGACCACTCCCGACCCCCTCACCATCAACATGCTCCTGCACGAAATGGTAGAGGAAGGGTGTGAATACGCGGCGATGGAGGTAAGCTCGCATGCCGCCGACCAGCACCGCATCGCAGGTCTGACATTCGCCGGAGGAGTATTCACCAATCTCACACGCGACCACCTCGACTACCACAAGACTTTCGACGCATACCTCGCAGCCAAGAAATCATTCTTCGATATGCTGCCACCTGAAGCGTTCGCCCTCACAAATATCGACGACAAAGTAGGCGAAGTGATGCTTCAGAACACCCGCGCGAAAAAGCTGTCATACTCACTCAGGGCTATGGCCGATTTCCGCGGACGCATCATCGAGAGCCATCTCGACGGCACGCTCATGAGCTTCAACGGCAACGAGGTTCATGTGCTTTTCACCGGACGCTTCAACGCCTACAACCTTACCGCCGTCTACGGTGCCTCGGTCATGCTTGGCTGGGACAAGGACGATGTGCTGCGCCGCATGAGCATGCTCGTGCCGGTGGCAGGCCGTTTCCAGACCATACATTCACCTGCCGGCGTCACCGCCATCGTCGACTACGCCCACACCCCCGACGCCGTCGTCAATGTGCTTGAAGCCATCCGCGAGGTAATAGGCACTTCGGGCAACATCATCACCGTAGTCGGAGCCGGAGGCAACCGCGACAAGGGCAAACGTCCCATCATGGCCCGCGAAGCCGCTCTCCGCAGCGACCGCCTCATACTCACCTCCGACAATCCCCGCTTCGAGGAACCCGACGACATCCTCGCCGACATGCGCGCCGGTGTCGCCGACCCCGCGCTTGCCGACCGCACTCTTGTCAACGCCGACCGCCGCGAGGCCATACGCATGGCAGCCGCGCTCGCCCGCAAGGGCGATGTTATCCTCATCGCCGGCAAGGGTCACGAGGACTATCAGGAAATCAAGGGCGTGAAGCATCATTTCGACGACCGCGAGGTAGTAAAAGAGATTTTCGGACTCGACTGAACCCCCACAGATGACAATCAGCCGAAATATTAACATATTGTAAATATTGTAAAAGGAGACAAGAGAGCCAATCCAGTTATGCTATATTTTATTTTCGAGAAACTTCAGGATGCCAACGTGCCCGGCGCACGACTGATGGACTACATAACATTCCGCTCGGTGATAGCGATGGTGCTGTCACTGTTCATCGCCACGGTGATAGGCCGTAAAATCATCAACCGCCTGCAGCTGATGCAGGTGGGCGAGATTGTGCGCAACCTCGGGCTCGAGGGGCAGATGAAAAAAACCGGCACACCCACCATGGGCGGCATCATAATCATCATAGCCATCCTCATACCCTGCCTGCTCGTGGGCAACCTGTCGAACATCTACATGCTTCTGCTCATCGGGGCCACGATATGGCTCGGAGCCATCGGTTTCCTCGACGATTTCATGAAAATCAAGAAGCACAACAAGGACGGGCTCAAAGGCAAGTTCAAGATAGTCGGCCAGGTGGGACTCGGCCTCAGCGTGGGCCTGACAATGTATCTCAGCCCCGACATCGTGATACGCGAGAACCACGAGATACGCAGCGTCGACACCGACCATATCGTCGACATCACCTACGAAGGCAACGACATCAAGTCCACACAGACCACCATACCATTTGTCAAGGAACACAACTTCGAGTACAGCGACCTGACGCAATGGCTCGGCGACCATGCCGAGACCGTAGGATGGATACTGTTTATCCTCGTCACCATATTCATAATCACGGCCACTTCCAACGGTGCCAACCTCATGGACGGGCTCGACGGACTGACTACCGGCTGCTCGGCAATCATAGGCGTGGCGCTCGCCGCCATGGCCTATCTCGGAGGCAGTGTGATTTATTCATCCTACCTCAACATAATGTACATACCCGGCTCGGAAGAGATGGTGGTGTACATGTCGGCGTTCATCGGGGCGCTCATAGGCTTCCTGTGGTACAATGCCTTCCCCGCGCAGGTGTTCATGGGTGATACGGGCAGCCTGACACTCGGCGGCATCATTGCCGTATTCGCCATCCTGATACACAAGGAATTCCTGCTGCCGCTGCTCTGCCTGCTATTCTACATCGAGGACCTTTCGGTGATAGTGCAGGTGCTCACATGCAAAATCACACGCCGCTGCACGGGCAAGACCCGCCGCATGTTCAAGATGACACCGCTCCACCACCACTATCAGAAACCGGGCGACGGAAGCATCGACGCCATCATACAGCGCCCACACGCCGCGGTGCCGGAATCGAAAATCGTGGTGCGTTTCTGGATCATATGCATCATACTGGCGGCGCTGACATTCGTTTCGCTCAAACTGCGATAAGCGACTGTCGCCGTATCATTTTAAACACGACACACAGATACTGAATACAACTAAAACATATCATATATGAGACTGGTAATACTTGGAGGAGGAGAAAGCGGCGTCGGAGCCGCCATCCTCGGCAAAAAACTCGGTATGGACGTTTTTCTGAGCGACTCGGGGGAAATAGCTCCCCGCTACGTGGAAATGCTCAGGGATAACGGTATTCCGTTCGAGAGCGGCGCACACACCGAACCGCTCATCATCAATGCCGACGAAGTGGTCAAAAGCCCCGGCATACCGCCCACGGCTCCCATTGTCAAGAAGATTGTTTCCAAAAACATTCCCGTAATATCGGAAATCGAGTTCGCCGGACGCTACACCGACGCCAAGATGGTGTGTATAACCGGTTCAAACGGCAAGACCACCACTACCCTGCTCACCTACCATATACTCAAGAACGCCGGCATCAACGTGGGCCTGGCGGGCAACGTGGGACAGAGCCTCGCACTGCAGGTAGCCAACGACAAGCATGACGTCTATGTAATCGAGCTTAGCTCCTTCCAGCTCGAAAACATGTACCGCTTCCATGCCAACATAGCCGTGATAATGAACATCACGCCCGACCACCTCGACCGCTACGACTATAAGTTCCAGAACTACGTCGACGCCAAGTTCCGCATTCTGCAGAACCTTACCGGCGATGACGCATTCATATTCTGGGAGGACGACCCCGTCATCAAGGCTCAGCTCGAGCATGTCGCCACCGAAGCGCGCATTTTCCCATTCTCCGAGCACCAGGAGGAAGGGAGCGCATCGTACATCGACGCCGACGACCGCCTCATTCTCGACACTCCCGACGAGAAGGTATCGATGCCCCGCGCCGACCTCGCCCTCAACGGTCTGCACAACCTATTCAACTCGATGGCCGCCGGCCTCTCCGCCTGCCTCCTCGATATAAAGAAGGATGACATACGCCGCTCGCTCAGCGACTTCGAGGGAGTGGAGCACCGCCTGGAATATGTCGACACCGTTGACGGCGTGCGCTATATCAACGACTCAAAGGCCACCAACGTAAATTCATGCTGGTACGCGCTCGAAAGCATGGGAAAGAATACCGTGCTTATACTCGGCGGCAAAGACAAAGGCAACGATTACAGCGAGATAGCCGACCTCGTCGATGAAAAGGTCAAGGCCATCGTGGCTATGGGCAAGGACAACGCCAAGATTGTCGACTTCTTCGGCAAGCGCGGTGTCAGGGTCATCGACACGCATTCAATCGACGACGCGGTAGCCGCATGCCGTGACATAGCCGTCGACGGCGACACGGTGCTGCTGTCGCCCTGCTGCGCGAGCTTCGACCTATTCAAGAGCTACGAGGACCGCGGCCGCCAGTTCAAGGAACGGGTAAAAGCTTTAAATAGGAAATAATATTTAATTGGGGGATTGCAAAACTGCAAAATTTCGACTCGTGATGTAGGGACGCACGGCTCGTGCGTCCGACAATCAGCCAAAATATTTTATGGACGCACAGACCGTGCGTCCCTACAATTTGGTATTTGCAACACCCGAATAGGAAAACACCTCTATGTCAGAACTTGATGAAATGCTTCGCGCCGCCGGCGCGCCCGCCACACAACCGGCGTCGGCCGACGCAACAGTGACCGCCGACACCGGCAATAAGCCTGCCGACGCATCGGCCGACGCTGCCGCCGCCCCGCGCCCGCGCCCCGACAAATATCTCATCGCCTTTTATGTGGCGCTGTGCCTTATCTCGGTTGTCGAACTTTACAGCGCATCGTCGCGTGAGGTCAGCTCGGGCAATATATTCGGCCCGCTGCTGCGCCACCTTATGATGCTGGTGTTAGGCATCGTGATATGTATTGGAGTGTCGCGCGTCAAACTGAAATATTTCGTCATACTTACCCCGTGGTTCGTGGGTGTCAGTATATTGCTGATGATCTACGTGCTGCTCAACGGACAGGTCATCAACGGAGCCTCACGAAGCATGTCGCTGCTCGGCATACAGCTGCAGCCGTCGGAGATGCTCAAGATGTCGGCGGTGCTCGTCATAGCCTACATCATGTCGCGCAACCAGGAGCCGCACGGCGTAACAACCAAAGGTGTGATATGGTGCTGCGTATTCGTGTGCATATTCTCGTTGCTGCTGTTCTCGCAAGGACTGACCAACACGCTGCTTCTGATGGGCATAAGCCTTTCGATGATGCTTATAGGCGGCATACAGTGGAAGAAATTCGGACTGGTGCTGCTGTTCTACGGACTTGCCGGCGGGGCGGCGCTCTATCATAAGATGAATGAGGAGGTCAAAGATGTTACAACAATAACCGAAACAGGTACCGATGCGCAGGGCAATAAGGCGACCATCGGCCGACAGGGCACTTGGGCAAGCCGCATAAGCCGCTGGAATGACTCCATACCCCTTTACGAACAGGAAATAACGGCATATAACCGTCAGGAGATGTACGCCTACATGGCGCAGGCCAACGGCGGCGTCACCGGTGTATTGCCCGGCAACTCGCGCGAGACGGCGCGTCTGCCGCTCGCTTTTTCCGACTACATCTATTCGATTGTCGTCGAAGACCTCGGGCTGGTGGGCGGACTGTTCCTGCTCCTCGTCTACCTGTCGCTGTTGGGACGGGCCGGCGTCATAGCGAGCCGGTGCGACAGGGCGTTCCCGTCGATGCTCGTCATGGGCATGGCGGTGATGATAGTGTTCCAGGCGTTGTTCCACATGGCAATCAACACGGGAGTGTTCCCTGTATCGGGTCAGCCTCTCCCCATGATTTCGAAGGGTGGCACGTCGATGCTTATCACGTCGCTCGCATTCGGCATCATGATAAGCATAAGCCGGTATGCATCGACCGCCGGACGCAAGAAGGCCGCCAGAACCGACACCGACCTTCCGGCCGAACTTGATGCCGTCAACCCGATGCAATTGAAAAAATAAAATATAGCAGACACACTGCAAAACAGGATATAATTATGAGTGTAAAGAAGGTAATAATAAGCGGCGGCGGCACGGGAGGCCACATCTTCCCTGCCCTGTCCATAGCCAACGCGTTGCGCCGGCGCGACCCCGATATAAAAATACTCTTTGTGGGAGCCAAGGGGCGCATGGAGATGGAGCGCGTACCCGCCGCGGGCTACGATATAGAAGGCCTGGAGGTGATGGGCTTCGACCGCAAACGCCTGTGGCGCAACTTCAAGGTGCTGTGGAAGCTCATGAAAAGCCGCCGCAAGGCTAAAAAAATCATACGCGATTTCGGTGCCGACATCGTGGTGGGTGTAGGCGGATACGCCTCGGGTCCCACGCTGATGATGGCGCAGAAACTGAATATACCCACCCTCATCCAGGAGCAGAATTCCTACGCAGGTGTCACCAACAAGCATCTCGGCAAGAAAGCGGGATGCATCTGCGTGGCCTACGACAATATGGAGCGCTTCTTCCCCGCCGACCGTATCGTCATGACGGGCAATCCGGTGCGCGAGGCCATCACGGCATGCACTGTCGACAAGGCCGAGGCAAAACGACAGCTCGGTTTTGACCCCGAAAAGCCGCTTGTGGCGGTTGTGGGAGGTTCGCTCGGCGCACGTACCGTCAACGAGGCGGTGAAAGCCTCGATGGATCGTATCACGGCTGCCGGGGCGCAGATATTGTGGCAGACCGGCAAATACTACGCCGACTCGTGCATTCCCGCCGCCGAAGGCAAAGAGGGGGTGCAGGCGATGGCGTTCGTCAGCCGCATGGACCTTGTGTACCGCGCCGCCGACCTCATCGTGTCGCGGGCGGGAGCCAGCACCATATCCGAGCTTCAGATTGTGGGCACTCCCGCGGTGCTCATACCGTCGCCCAACGTGGCCGAGGACCATCAGCGCAAGAACGCGCAGGCACTCGCCGACCGCGACGCGGCGGTGATGATACTCGACGCCGACGCTACGGCATCGCTTGCCGACACCGTAACCTCACTGCTCGCCGACAGGGAGCGGCTGGCATCACTCGGCAAAAACGTGAAAGCGATGGCGCAGGAGCACTCCGACGAACGCATCGTCGACCATATCTACGCCCTCTGCGACAAGGGATAATTATCAGTAATGTAGGGACGCACGGTCTGTGCGTCCGATAATCAGCCAAATATCCTGTGGACGCACAGACCGTGCGTCCCTACTGATTTAAAGCCGCCATATACGGTAACCATATTTAACAACACGAATCTACAATGGACAATATATATTTCATAGGCGCCGGAGGCATAGGCATGGCCGCTCTCGAACGCTATTTCAAATCGCAGGGCGACAATGTGGCCGGATATGACCGCACGCCTACCGAACTGACCGACAGCCTCATGGCCGAGGGTATCGACATAACATTCGACGAAAGCGCCGACGCCGTTCCGGCGCTCTACCGCGACCCTGCCAATACGCTCGTGGTCTACACTCCGGCCGTTCCCGACACGATGCCGCAGCTGCGATGGTTCCGCGACAACGGATTCAAAGTGGTGAAGAGAGCCGTAGTGCTCGGCGAGGTCACACGCCGCAGCAAGGGGATATGCTTCGCAGGCACCCACGGCAAGACCACCACATCGTCAATGGCCGCCCATATACTGCACACCTCCAAGGCCGGCTGCAACGCCTTCCTCGGCGGCGTGCTCCGCAACTACAACAGCAATTTCCTGCTCGACGCCTCGTCGCCCTACTCTGTCATCGAGGCCGACGAATACGACCGTTCGTTCCATCATCTGTCGCCCTACATCGCTGTCATCACCGCCACCGACCCCGACCATCTCGACATCTACGGCACGGAGGAGGCTTATCTCGAAAGCTTCACCCGCTTCACGCAACTAATTCACCCCGACGGCAAGCTGATAGTGCATACCGGGCTTAAATTCCGTCCCGACGCACCGGCAGGCGTGACGACATACACCTACTCGCGCGACGAGGGCGACTTCCACGCCGCCAACATCCGCCGCGGCAACGGCACCATCGTCTACGACCTCATCGTGCCGCGCGCTATACTTCCCGAAGGGAAAGTGGCCGACATCGAACTCGGCGTTCCGGTGGAAATCAACATTGAGAACTCCATCGCAGCCGCGGCAGCCACACTGCTCACCGGCGACGTCACACCCGATGACCTGCGCACGGCCATAGCATCGTTCATGGGTCCGAAACGACGGTTTGAATTCCATCTCAGAGAGAAAGGGGAGCATGGCCGCGTCATAATCGACGACTACGCCCACCATCCCGACGAACTCAAGGCTTCGATATCGTCGGTCAAAGCACTCTACCCTGACCGCAGGCTGACCGTGGCGTTCCAGCCCCATCTCTACACGCGCACACGCGATTTTGCCGCCCAATTCGCCGAAGCGCTGTCGCTTGCCGACGAGGTTGTGCTGCTCGACATCTACCCCGCACGCGAGGAACCGATACCCGGCGTGACGTCAAAAATCATTTTTGACAAAATTTCTTGCAAAGAAAAGCATTTGATTAGCAAACAGCTATTGACAAAGACAATAAAAAATATTAATTTTGACATCTTATTGACAGTTGGGGCAGGTGACATCAACACCTTTATCCCCGAAATTATCGAGTCAATAAAATAAGCAATTATCTATCAGTAAATTATGCTCACGAAGCGCGGTATAACACTCTGTCTGCTGTCACTGATGCTCACACTGTATCTGGTGATAGCCCTCGCCACGTCGCAGGGTATGGCGGCCGAAGCGCCCTGCAACGGCGTCAGAATCAGTGTGTCGCAAAACGCCATGTCGCCGTTCGTGACACCCGACGACATCGACCATGAGCTCGGCGGCATTGTGGCGTCGGCCGACTCCACTGCGGCCGCTTCCTACAATCTCCGGGAGATGGAACGCCGTCTGGGCGCGCTCAGCATCATAGAGAATGTGAACTGCCGCCGCCTCGCCAACGACATGATAGCCATCGACGTGGTACCGATGGTGCCGGTGGCGCGCGTGTTCGACAACCGCGGCTCATACTACATCAACCGTGCCGGAAAGCACCTGCAGGCATCCGCACGCTACCAGATTGACGTGCCCGTCATCATCACCGACAACGACTCCCTCGCCAACGCCGAGGAAATAATCCCGCTTCTCGACCGTATCGCCGAGAACAAAATGTGGTCACAACTCGTTTCTGCATTGAAAGTCGACCGCAGCGGAGACATCTTCATCGTGCCGGCTGTCAGCGGCCATATCGTCAACATTGGCGACGGCAGCAACATCGACGACAAGATGACCCGTCTTTTCGCATTCTACAATCAGGTGCTCGATGTCAAGGGATGGAACTATTACGACACAATATCGGTGAAGTTCGCCAACCAGGTGATAGGAAAGATAGTGCCGGGCAGACTTCGCAAAAACGTAATCGACGATGACGACCTCAGTTTTGAGGATGAAGATATCGACATCGAAATCATCAACCAGCGCGACAGCGTCAATGTCGCCGATATAAAGCCGAAAATCATTTAACACCAATTCAAGCCTATTTATGGACGACAAGTATATCGTAGCCATCGAAATCGGAAGCTCCAAGATACGCGGGGCGCTTGCTTCAATCGACCCGACAGGAGCACTCAACATCTTAGCCGTGCAGGACGAGCACGTCAGCGACAGCGTGCGCTACGGGCACGTCAAGAACGTGGAGGATGTAAGCACCAAAGTCGACAGCATCTGCCGCAAGCTGGAGAACGCCCGCGCTATCCAGCCACGCAAGATTGCCGGGGTATACGTAGGTCTGAGCGGATGCACCATCGGCGCATCGCTCGCCACAGAGACTTCACGCTTCGAGGTCGACACGGAGATTGACTCATCGTCTGTAGAACGGCTCAAAGGGCTCATCACCACCGTAGGCCACGGCGACAAGGAGATATACGAACTGCTCCCCTACGAATTCCTCGTCGACAACGAGTCTACGCTCAACCCCGTGGGACGCATCGGGCGCTCCATCAAAGGCACATTCAGCCTCATCGAGGGCGTACCGGCCATAAAGAACAATCTCAACCGCGTGTTCGAGCGTCTCAGCCTCCAGGTCAACGGCTACATAGTCAGCGCCCTTGCGCAGGCCAACATGGTGCTCACCCCCGACGAGAAGCAGTTAGGCTGCATGTTCGTGGATTTCGGCTGCGAGACAACGACTATAATCATCTACAAGAAGGGCGTACTCCGCTACATGGCGACGCTCCCGATGGGCTCGCGCAACATCACCCGCGACCTCGTGTCGCTCAATCACCTCGAGCAGCACGCCGAAAGCATCAAGCGCTCCATCGGCATCGTCCCCGCAGGCGACGGAACACGCCATGCCGGACAGCACTCCATCGAGCAGCCCGAACTCAACAGCTACATATCGGCCCGCGCCGGCGAAATCGTAGCCAACGTGATAGCCAACATCGAATATGCCGGCCTGACACCGGCCGACCTCCCCTCAGGCATCGTCACAGTGGGCGGAGGTGCGCGTCTCAAAGGCCTCGGCGACATGATAGCATCGCAAAGCAACATGAAGGTGCGCACCGGCTCAACACCGCGCAACATACGCATATCCGACACCTCCATATCGGCCGACGACATCACCGACGTCGTGGCGCTGCTGATTGCCGCCGCCGAGCGCAATCCCATGGACTGCCTGTCGCCGGTAGTGAATCTCGAAGAGCCGGCTACGCACCCCGGTACCGCCGCCCAGCGGAGGACGGGACATTATCCGGACGATGACTATGACGACAACGGTCCTATCCGTGTCGGCGAAGAGGAAGACGATGATATCCTCAACGATGACGATTATATAGACAGACACAAAGGTAGCCGAAGCCGTCAGCCGAAAACACAGAAACCACAGCGCGAAGCGAGCCCGATAATCTCGCGTATAAAAGAGAAATTCACCAAGATATTCCGCGACGACGAGGCCGACCGATTCGACGACGAGGAGGAAGAATAACCACCGCGAATCAGCCGTTGCGCGTCCCCAATCATTTTATTCAGCACCCGTAAAATAAGTCAATCATGACAATCGAAGATATATCACAATCATCAGAATTCATTCCGCAGGCCACCAAGAGCAGCATCATAAAGGTAATCGGCGTGGGCGGCGGCGGCAACAACGCCGTGCAGCACATGTACAACCAGAACATCGAGAACGTATCGTTCTGGGTGTGCAACACCGACGAGCAGGCGCTCAAAAACTCTTCCGTGCCCAACAAACTGCTGATTGGCGAGACAGGACTCGGCGCCGGCAACGTACCTTCGGTAGCACGCCAGGCCGCCTTGGACAGCGAGGAGAATATCGCCGACCTGTTCACCGACAACACCAAGATGGTGTTCATCACCGCCGGCATGGGCGGAGGCACCGGCACCGGCGCAGCCCCCGTGGTGGCACGCATAGCCCGCGAGCACGGCATGCTCACCATCGGCATCGTCACCATTCCGTTCCTCTTCGAAGGTCAGAAAAAGATACTCAAGGCGCTTGAAGGCGCCGAGGAGATGAGCAAATATGTCGACGCGCTCCTTGTCATCAACAACGAGCGGCTGACCGAGATATACCCCGAACTCAACTTCATCAACGCGTTCGGCAAGGCCGACGACACGCTGACCATAGCGGCCCGCGGCATCTCGGAGATGATAACCAACTCCAACACCGTCATCAACATCGACTTCAACGACGTCGACACCACGTTGCGCAACGGTGGCGCCGCCGTCATATCCATAGGCTACGGCGAAGGGGAGCACCGCGTCACCAAGGCCATCAACGACGCCCTCAACTCACCGTTGCTCAAGGACCGCGACATCTTCGGTTCGCAGCGTCTGCTGTTCAACATCTACTTCAACCCCGAGGGCGACCAGGAGTTCCTCATGAAGGAAGCAAGCGAGATATCGGAATTCGTATCCGACATCAACCCCAATGTCGACATCATCTGGGGTCTGGCGAAGGACAGCTCGCTCGGCAACAAGGTCAAAATCACCATCCTTGCCGCCGGATTCGCCACGCAGAAGGAGAAAGCCGAAAAACCCGTCGCCGAAAAGGTGAAAAAGGCCGCCGACATCGAGAAAAACGAGCCTGTAATACTCCGCGAACCCATCGACAAGCCCGCCGACCCGACCGAACGCCTCGCAGCCCTCTACGGCAAGGACAAGACCGAGACAATAGTGCGTTCGCCTGAGGCACAGAAATACATAATCCTCACCCCCGACCAGCTCAACGACGACTCGATAATAGAGAAATTCGAAAATCTGCCGACATCGTCGCGCGACCGCCGCGTAGTGGAAGAAATCAAAAAATCCCACAAGAAAACCGCTACCCCCGGCGACCCCGAATCCCTCACCGACGCCGACGGCACCCCCGCCCCCACCGACATCCCCACAGGCAGCACCCGCATCGTCTTCTGAAAAAGCAAGAGGGCGTGTCAAATCGGATTTATACGGAGATATTGTATCCGTATAAATCCGTATCGATTTTTCCGATTTTTTAAATTAATTTTGGAAATTTAAAATTTATCAATAAATTTGTGAAAATCTATTGATAAATCAGCTATGAGAGATATGAATTACCATGATTTTTAAGCAACATCTTTACCCTATTATATCACCTTTAATACCTTAAATTATGCGACACAGGATTTACTTTTTATACTTGCTGCTTTGCAGCATGCTTCCGTTGCAATCGTCCGATTTGCCGTTGCGTCCTGTGAGCGAAGCCGAGGCGCTTGCTGTAGCACAACGTGAGTTCGACGGACAGGATGTCGACTATCTAATCCGACGAGACAACAGTACCACGGAATGGACAATTTTTGTAGATGCCGAACCAATGAAAGGCTGGACTCAAGACTGTTACATTCTGACAATTCCAAAGACTTCCGCCTTGGTCTTGAAATATTTATACCCGACAAAAATAGAAAAAAGGAATATGCCTCCCGATACTGGTGATTATGATATTCTTTCTGTAAAAGAACGAATAGCCGACGGAGGAATAAGAATAGCGAAGGTTGCCAAACGGCAGCTTACACCTGCTGAGAATGCTATTGCGAGTAATACCTATGCAGTAATCATTAGTGGAGGAATAAACAAACATTCCAATTATTATCGTTACTGGAATGATTGTTCTTTTATATATAATACTTTAATAAACAAATATGGTATTTCTAAAGCAAACCTTTTTCTATTAATTGCCGATGGCGACAACCCGGAAGATGATATGCTTCATAATGGAAATCCTTCTTATTATACATCACAACCGCTCGACCTTGACGGTGACGGTAAAGATGAAACAATACTTGCCGCAACAAAAGAAAACGTAACAAGGACATTGAATGAACTTTCAACGAGATTACATGAAGGCGATCATCTATTTATTTATGTGATAGATCATGGGAGCAGCTATAGGGATTCTGTTACTTTTCAAAAACATTCTACAATCTGTCTTTGGAGAGGTTCGCAAGAATACAATGCTAACGATAAATTAAAGTATGAACTGGCCGATTTTGAATTTGCCAATCTCATATATCCATTCTGTGCTAATAAAGTAGTGGTAAGCGTAGTATTGGGACAGTGCTTCTCAGGCGGTTTTATCGATGATCTCGAAAAAACCGGCTGTGTAGTTGCAACTGCATGCACCGCTACAAGAGGATCTAATTCCCACCCATATCTTCCATATGATGAGTTTGTATACAATTGGACTGCTGCAATGAATGAAGCAAAGCACTATGGGGATCCCATAAACAGCGATTCTGACGGCGACGGGATAGTGACAATGAAAGAGGCTTTTGACAAAGCGTTGGAACTTAGGAAACAAGATGAAGAACCGCAATATCAGTCCACGCCTCAGGCACTTGGCGATGAACTTGCCTTTAATTATATGCCGGCCGCTATTGATTTATACATTAAAGATACAGAAGAGGATACAGGCAAAGAGCCGAACTTGGTTTCGGAAAATTTCTGGAGCAGTCCATCAATCTGCGTAAGAAACAATCCTGACGGAAACTTTACCCACCAAAATCCTGAATACTCAACCTCGCACACCGATGCCTACGTATATGTGCGCGTCCACAACCGCGGGCGCGAGACTTATGACGGGAATGACAAATATGTAGCATTATACTGGGCTTATGCATCGACAGGAATAACGACTAAAGTATGGAAGGGCCGGGAAATGCGCGACGACGGCAAACCGACCGGAGGATATGCTGGGTCGGTGAAAATACCAGAAATACCCTCGGGAGAATATCGTGATGTAATGATAGAGTGGGCATTGCCTGAAATGGTGACTGCACTTGGCGAAAGCCAATCTCACTTTTGTCTTGCCGCAAGGATAATGGACACAGTGACCGACAATGACAATGACGCGTCTAACTGGTGGTTTGATATGAAAGGGTCAAACGACCTTGCACAGAAAAATGTCACTATCGTAAAAAATCGCGATATGTTAAAAAAACACGGCGTGATTATCCGTAATATTGTGCCGGCAGACGCAACATATTCAATAGAGCTGCAACCGCGCACAACCGCCGATGAGGCGCTGTTCGAGGCATCAGATATATATCTTGAAATGGCAGACAAAATATACCGGGCATGGGAACGCGGAGGATCTGGAGCTGAGAATGTGGACTTACCCGGCACTGCCCGTCCTCAATCCGTAAAATTGCATTCTGCCCGCAGCAGGTTGATTAATGTCGCAATGAAAGCTGATGAGTTCGACGAAGTGAAACTTACATTCGATTTTGTGCAGACTACCGAACGAAGCGACACAAAATATACCGTAAACCTCGTGCAGACCGATGCAGATGGTAAGATTATAGGCGGTGAGACATTCGAGATACTCCATCCGATTAAATTTGTCACACCGATTGACCCGATTATAGATATCGAACCTATTCCACGCACAGAAAATAGTGTCCGGCTTACCGCGACAAATCCGCAGTTGAAATCATATACATGGATTAACGACAACAAAGAGGTGATTTCCGAGAGCAAGTCAGTAGAGGTTATGTACAATGCCGCGAATAAATCAGTAACAGTTATTGCCGAGACAGGAGATGGAGAGACGTCTACAGGCAGTGTAGATCTGACATCGCTTTACGGCATTGAGAATGTCACGGTAACGAAAAGTGACATTATAATAGAACTTAAAAACTCCACTATGGCAAATTCGACAGTTGAGTTAGTGTCAATACTTAGCGGGGAGGCAGAACGAACTTCTGAAGTAACCGGCAAATCCATTTCGTTTGACAGGGCAGGATTGACAAGCTCGCTGTATCTTGTAAATTATATGGTTGATGGAGAAATCCTCGACCGGGTGAAAATAAAAATAGAATAATTCAAAAAATACTGACAACTATGAAAATTGCAAATATGGAAATTAAAGTGATGGCTGTTGTTTTCGCTATCGTTTCTGGTGCCGTTTCGGGAAGTGCGGAAGTGCTTAAAGCGGAAACATGCAGAGATGGATCTATGGATATGGGTTGTGTGGAAGATATGGCAAAACCGATGTCTTTTTATCCGGAATATGACGGCTACTCACAGGAGCCTATATGGCAGATTACGTCAAAGGCCGGAGGAGAGGTTGGAGATCGTCTATGTTATGATTTTAGCCCGTATAAACTTGTAGTCAAGGGAATTATTAATTTGGCCGATTTAGAACAGATGTGGAGATCGTCATTCAAAAGGAAATTAGTTGAAATAGACCTTGGGGAGGCTGAGCTGGAAGGTGGTGTAATTCCGGCAAATGCGTTTTGGCATGTAGGGAAGCAGCATTCATCCACATGCGCTCATGTGGATTACATCAAACTGCGGAGTATCGTCTTGCCCTCGAATATACGTGAAATAGGAGCCGAGGCATTTGCCAATGCAGTCAATCTCGAACAGGTTGTTTTTCCCGAAGGGTTGGAGACCATAGGCGACAAGGCTTTCTTCAATACTGCGTTGAGAGAAGTAGATCTGCCTAACTCTTGCACCAGTCTTACAGGCGGGTCGCATTTCAAGAACTGCTACGAACTTCGGCGCGTATCGTTGCCTGACGGACTTGAAATCATCCCCGATCGTTTCATCAGCGGTTGCATCAACGTCAGCGACTTCAATATACCATCAACAGTGAAGCATATCGGCGACCGGGCCCTCAACGAGTGCAGGTCACTTGCCACTCTACATCTCCCGGAGAGCCTTGAGGCTATAGGAGACTACGCTTTCTGGTGCTGTGACGGGCTTAAATTGGTAGTATTTCCCGCCAACCTGAAATCAATAGGCGTGAGAGCCTGCGAATACTGGGATGTGGTGCCTGACCGCAAAATTTATTCCAAAGCTGTCGTACCTCCCGCGTGCGCTGTTTATGATAATGACATCAAATACGGGCCTTTCGGAAAAACTACAGCCAACTACCACCTCAACACCGGCAAATTCGGCGTAACAGCACCAAAAGGTTGTGCCGAAGCCTACAACAACGCCATAGGCTGGAATTATTTCCCCGGTTTTGCCGAAACTGACGATTTCCCCGATGCCTCCGTAGATGTCGTCACACAGGACGATAACGACGCCGAAAGCGCATACTACGATGTGACCGGCCGTGAAGTATTGCACCCACAGCCGGGGCAGCTTTACGTAGCCAAGGGCAAGAAAGTGATATTCAGATAGAGTTTCTTGCAAAGAATAAAATTCTTGGTAGGGTGAAGATTAAAATTGTTTGAAATAAAATATATAGTTATGAATAAGTTAATTGCGGCTGTGATGACAGGATTAAGTGTCTTTTCGGCCTATGCTGACGGCAATCATTATATCCAGGGTGAGATATCGGCTGGCGAACAGGAAGTTCAGCCTATGGGAACAGAACTATCCGATGGAAGTCATGTGATGGATCCTGTGGAATATTGGACGGTTAGGAATGCCGGGGAGTTTAAAAACTGCTTTAGTACCGAATATTACAAACTCGTGCTTAGCGGCAAAATAAATGCCGATGATGTCAGAGCCTTATGGCGCATGTCGTTGGACGGTATTCTCACCGAAATAGACCTGAGCGATACTGAAATTGAGGATGGAATATTTCCGGCTAACGCTTTCTGGCACGAGGACGAACAACACTCCGGCATCTGCGGGCACCCCCACAACATACGCCTGCGCAGCATTGCCTTGCCTTCCAACACCAAAGAGATTGGTGCCGAAGCATTTGCCCATGCCATAACGCTCGAGGAGATTGTGTTGCCTGAAGGACTTGAGACAATCGGAGACAAGGCGTTCCACAATACCGGATTGAAAGAGATTGAATTACCCAACTCGTTCAACGAATTTAAGGGTACCGCCCAGTTCAAGGACTGCTACAGCCTGTGCCGGATTTCATTTCCCGACGGTGTGAAGGACATTCCCGATTACTTTGCCAACAAATGCCTTAACCTTAAGGAGATAAACATACCCTCGAGCGTCAGGACAATCGGCGAACACGCTTTCAGCGAGTGCCGCTCATTGCCCGTGCTGTATTTGCCCGAGGGCGTAGAATCGATAGGTGACTACGCGCTGTGGTGCTGCGATGCGATTAATGTTGTGGTATTTCCCTCCACACTCAAGAACATCGGCGAACGCGCATGCGAATTTTGGGCAGTCAATCCCGAGCGCAAGATATACAGCAAAGCGGCAGTTCCGCCGACATGCAAAATGTCAAATAATGACAAAACCTATGGCCCTTTCGGTAACAGTTTGTCGAACTTCCAGGGCAATACCTGGATTGCGACCGACATATATGTACCCAAAGGCACCGCCGGCGCCTACCGCAGTGCAACCGGCTGGAATTACTTTGTCAATTACATCGAGACGGACGATTTTCCCGATGCTTCGGTTGATGAAATCGTGAAGGACGATAGCGCTGACGAAAGCGCATACTACGATTTGAACGGCCGAGAAGTACCGCACCCACAGCCGGGACATCTTTACGTAAGGAAAGGTAAAAAGGTGATATTGTCACCGGCACGTTGATGCATGCTGTCTTACCATCTTTTTGAGCACAATGGCGCTTTCGGGCCCCAATTACCATCGTATTTCAGAAGTTGTTTTGAAATTTTACGAAAATATTTTTATTCGAAATTCTTTCAGGAGTATTGAGGATGATTTTTGGCTGTTTTTGCCAAGGTTCATCCTCAATACTCCTGAAAGAATTTCAAAACAGCTTCTCAATTAACCGGGCAAAATTTCCAGAAAAGCAATAATTGTCCTAAAATTTAAGACAAAAATTCGTATATTTGTCCCAAAACAAAGGACACATGGATAAATTGTATATCAAATCTCAGATAGCAATGCGTCAGGCCGAGTTTCCGACAGACCTGCTGCCACGAGAAAAACCGCTGCCTGTAGGCGAAGGAAAAATTGTCATCATACCCGGTGTACGCAGATGCGGTAAGTCGTCACGCATGGAAATCGTAATAAACGATCTTTTACGCGAAGGAGTGGCGCGCGAGCGTTTCCTGTGGGTAAGTTTTGACGATGAACGTCTCATACAGATGACCTCGGACGAGCTCAATATGATAATCGAGGCATACATGGAAATGTATCCCGAAATTAAAATGAGCGACGTTTATATGTTCTTCGACGAAATACAGCTGATCGACGGGTGGGAATACTTTGTCATGCGGTTATACAAGCACTATACCAAAAATATATACATTAGCGGCAGCAACGCGTCAATGCTCAGCACAGAGCTCAAAACCGCACTTCGTGGCTGGCCTGAGGAAGAAGAGACATTACCGTTGTCGTTTCGCGAATATTGCAGATTCAAAAACATTGATACAGGCAATCTCCTTGAACAGAATCTTGCAAAGATCAGAAATGCTTTCCTCGATTACAACGACGAAGGCGGATTTCCCGAAGTTGTACTTACGGAAAATCCTATCAGGAAAGCAAAGACCCTACAATCATACTTCGACACAATGCTACTGAAAGATTTGGCCGAACATTATGAAATATCCAATATAGAAGTTTTAAGGTATTTCCTTAAAAGAATAATGTCTAATCTGACCAAACCGACATCAATCCGCGGAATACATGGCGACATAAAGTCGCGCGGGCTGAAGATATCAAAAGATACCCTTTATGACTGGGCCGATTATGCCTGCAATATATTCCTGTTTATCAGAATACCGAATTACAGCCGTTCGCTACAGAAGACCGAGAATTCATTACCAAAATACTACTGTATTGACAACGGAATGCGTGACGCTGTACTCCTGCCGCAGAGCAATGACAATGGTAAAAAATTAGAAAATACGGTTTTGCTGCAACTTTACCGCATGTTGTCGCCAATGGATAAGATTTTCTATTTTTCGGGAAACGGAGAATGTGATTTTGTAGTACAGCGCGGTATTGAAATCAGTCAGTTAATACAGGTTAGCTGGAACATTGATGACGAAGAAACGCGCATACGTGAAATCAACGGTCTCGTAGAAGCATCCGACGCAACCGGCTGCAACAGCCTGTATATCATCACTGCCGATACTTATATGGAATTATCTACCCCCGACGGACGCAATATTCATGTCGTCCCCGCATGGCGCTGGCTTTTGAATCTATAATATCCGTCCAAGGCCATTGGACGATTTGTAATCACAAGAGATTCCGTTGATAGGCCATAGTTGTCCCCAAATTTAGGACACCATATCGATTTATGTCCTAAATTTTAGGACAACTATTCTTGTTTACGATACAATCATAGATTTCCTATCATCTTCCGGAGAATGAGGGGGGATTCGGGGCCAATGTTGAAGATTAGGTCGAGGACACTCAGGTGGGGAAGGAAGCCGAATTTGTCGTGACGCACCTGATAGTATTCTATGGGTTGGACAGGCAGGTCGGATTGGGTTATTGCGGGGAGCGCGGCGGATGTGGGGCAGACGGTGGATTGAGAGGCGTAGGTGATGTCGTTGTCGAGGCCGAGGATTGCGCGGACGGCGGTGTCGGCTTCGTGGCATAGGGTAGCCACGTCGGGATAGATGTCGGGGGTGGAGGATGAGAAGAACGGGCGCAGACGGTCGATATAGAATTCAAAGAATGGTGTGCGACCGTAGGCCGAGGCGAGGGTTTCGGATACGACATGCCACCACTGTCCGTGACGCGACACGGCGATGTCGCTCCAGCGCAACGGTCCGACGACGTTGTCGGGACGGCTTACGGGCACTGTCAGCGATTTGAGGCCGTGGGTGTCGACGATGTCCATGCGGTGGGTGCCTTTCTGCCGTTTGTCGTAGCGGGCCGTGTCGTCGACCGTCACAATGGCGCAGGCGCCCATCGCCGCATAGTAGTCCACCGTGCCGAAATAGCGCAACGGCAATGTCAACCGGGCTTCAATATGTCCGAACCGCCTCATTTATCGGGATTGGCATCGCGAAATATTCTGTTCCAGCGTATCTTGCCGTCAAAAATCGATTTGTCTTTATCAAACGAGATGATGACGCCGACGGGAGTGCCGACGATATGGTCCTCGGGCACGAAACCCCAGTAGCGGGAGTCGAGCGAGTTGTCGCGGTTGTCACCCATCATGAAGTAGTAGTCCATGGCGAATGTGTAGGTGTCGGCAGGTTTGCCGTCGATATACACTTTGCCGTCTTTCCACTCAGCGGTAGGATTGTCCTCATACACGCGTATGGCGCGCTCGTAGAGGAGCCAGTTGTCGTGGTCGAGTTTGACGGTCATACCCTTTTTGGGAATATGGATGCCGTTCTCGCCGCCGAAATCGGAGCGCGTCCACCCTTCACGTGCCGAAAGCTCGAAGGGGAAGATGCGCAGGGGGTCGTTGTCGGCCGTTTCGCGTTCAACCTGAACGACATGCGGATTTGACTGCACCTGCGCGAGCATACTGTACGTGAGCGGCAGGCGGTAGACGGGCGCATATCCGTCGGGCACCGCAAGCGAGATACGGTCGTCTTTGGCAATATCCAGCTCCTCAAAGAAGCTTTCGGGCAAATGGGTGCCGTCGGTGATTACATAGTATGCGAACTGTGCGTCACGGGGCATAGCCTGCTTTTTGCCGTTGATATATACTTCGCCGTCAACTATCTTCAGACGCTCGCCGGGGAGGCCGACGGCACGCTTGACATAGTTCTCGCGGCGGTCGACGGGACGGGTTATCTTCTTGCCGAAGACGGCCTCGTTGTTGTTGACGGCGTCATAACCGTTCATCGCCACGAGCTGGTAATAGTCGGGATTGGGCACCTTTGACATGACAGTGTCGCCGGCGGGGAAATTGAATACGACGATGTCGCCGCTCTCTACGCTGCGCAACCCTTTGAGACGATGGTATTTGACGTGGGGCCATTCAAGATAGCTGTTGCAGTTGAGGATAGGGAGCGTGTTGTGAACCAGCGGGAAGTGTATCGGCGTCATCGGCACGCGGGGGCCGTAGGTCAGCTTGTTGACAAAAAGATAGTCGCCCGTAAGGAGCGTCTTCTCAAGCGATGACGAAGGTATCGTATAGTTCTGTCCGATAAAGTTGAACACGAAGTATACCAGAATCAGGGCATAGACAAGCGCGTCGACCCATGCCATGACGGTCCTGACCGTCTTGTTCTTGCTCCGTTTCCACCAAGTGAAAGGGATATATCCGGTGATATATATGTCGAAAAGGAGGAAAAGCACTAAGAAGAGCCACCATGTCTGCATCCACACGGTAAACGCAATCCACAGGGCGGCGACGATACCGAAGCGCACCCAGCGCGTTGTCTTTATGCCCGACGTGCGTGCCCGCAGGCTCGGCCCTATTTTGGCCGTGAACTCCTTCATCTTGGCGGCAAACCCTTTGGAAGATGCCGGGACGGTATTGTTTGTATTGTTTTTTTCCATTGCAGAATAATCTTATTTGAGAAGGTCGCCCATGAGCTGGTCCATGGTTAGAATGCCGTGGCGACCCTTGGTGTACTCGGCGGCGATGACGGCGCCCAGCGCGAAGCCTTCGCGCGAATTGGCCTCATGGCTGATGGTGATGGTGTCGACCGGCGATTTCCAGTTTATGATATGCGTGCCGGGCACTTCACCCTCGCGGCGATGGTCGATGACAAGCGTATCGTCACCTGCCGGTTCCTCAGCCCAGCGGTCGATGCGGGCAGTCTCGTCGATTATTCCCTCGGCGAGAGTCTTGGCCGTGCCGCTCGGGTGGTCGAGCTTATGGATATGATGGATTTCGAGCATCGAAGGCTGATACTGGTTGAAATGGTTCATGATGCGGGCAAGATAACGGTTGACCGCGAAGAATATGTTCACACCCACGCTGAAATTGGAGGTCCAGAAGAATGTGGCGTCATATTTCTCAATCATCGGGCGCAGGTCGTCGACCGAACCCCATGCCGTAGTTCCCGACACCACCGGAATGCCGCGCTCAAAAGCACGCTCATAGTTGGCGACAGCCGTAGCGGGCACTGTAAACTCAATCGCCACATCGGCAGAAAGAAATCCCTCCGAGTCAAAATCATCCTGATTGTCGACATCTATTATCGCTACTATCTCATGCCCCCTCCGGCGAGCTATATTCTCAATCATCCGGCCCATCTTTCCATGGCCGATAAGCGCTATTTTCATATTAAATCCTGTTTTAAACACGCAAATTTAATCATTTACCTCCAATTGCCAAAAATAACAACCTGAATTACAATTTATAAATTTAATTTAACTATCGGCCGACGACAAAAAGCATACGTCGGCCGCTTACTGAAATAACAAGCATTAAATACCTACAAATTAGAAAAAAAGATTAACTTTGCCATATAAGCAGATAACCTCATTTAGAATAAATATATGGCCACCACAATTGAAGATTTATTAAATAACCTTTCGGAAATATATGAAAATGACGAATTGGAATTCAAGGGAGCAAAAGGGGGATTACCAAAATCTTTTTGGGAAACCTATAGTGCGTTTGCCAATACTAACGGTGGCGTAGTCATACTGGGCATCAGTGAAAAACATGGGATGTTCAAGTTAGAACATCTGACTGACATTGAGCTGAACAAATTGAAAAAAGATCTATGGTCAGGACTGGAGAACAACTGTACGACTAATATCAATCTTTTGAATAATAATGATGTATACGTCCATAATTTGGGCGATGCAAACGTATTGGTGATAAAAATACCTCGCGCCGGCAGGGAGCAACGTCCGGTATATATTGGCCTCAACCCATATAACGGGACTTACAAAAGAGGATATGAGGGCGATTTTAAATGCACCCGCAGTGAGGTGCAACGAATGTTTGCCGATGCAGATTTGACCCTGACCACCGATAAGCGCATATTAAAAGGATATTCAATTGACGATATTGACAAAGAGTCGTTACGCCAATATCGCCAATTGTTTAATATCGCCAAACCGGAACATATATGGTCGACACTATCAGATATGGATTTCCTTAAACAATTGGGGGCATATCGCCGTGACCGACGGACCGGCGAAGAAGGATTCACCGTAGCGGGAATACTTATGTTCGGGAAAGGGAATTCCATCACCGATGATGAATGCCTTCCGAATTTCTTCCCTGATTTCCGCAACGAGACTTCTTTAGACGGCATAAGCCGATGGATTGACCGTATTTATCCGGATGGAACCTGGGAAGCCAATCTGTTTCAATTCTATATCCGGACATTACCGCGACTGCAAAGCTTCCTGCCCAAGCCATTCACACTGGCCGGCAGTCAGCGTATAGACCAGTCTCCGGCACACATAGCTATCCGTGAAGTGTTCGTGAATCTCTGCGTACATCCGGATTATAAAGCTGAAGGTTCGTTGACAGTAATATATAACAGTGGAACCTATCATTTTTCCAATCCCGGAACAATGCTTGTTTCCCAAGAACAATTTTTTGAAGGAGGTGAAAGTATATGCCGGAATCCGACTTTACAGAAGATGTTCATGATGCTTGGTCCTGCAGAAAAAGCAGGAAGCGGCGGTGCAAAAATAATGGAAGGGTGGCGTAAGAACAATTGGAAAGCCCCGTTTGTGTCTGAACGTTCTCGACCTGATAAAGTGGAAATATGGCTATCAATGCAATCACTCATACAACCTGAAATTCTTGAAGAATTAAATCAGCGTCTTGGTGTGGATGTCAAGGCTTTTACATCAAACGTACAGACGATTCTGACGCTTGCCCTTACAGAAAAACATATCTCAAACGAACGTCTGAGATACATATTGCGTCTTCACAAATCGGATATTACGACTCTGCTTCAACAATTGTGTAAGAAAGGCTTACTTGTTTCAGACGGCTATGGCCGTGGCACAAAATACAGTCTTCCTCCATGTTCAACAGTTCCAATTTCCCAAGACAATCCTGAATCGGAAGCTAAGGAGGGTAGCTTAGGAGCTAAGGAGGGTAGCTTAGGAGCTAAGGAGGGTAGCTTAGGAGCTAAGGAGGGTAGCTTAGATACCCGAAAGGTGCCGCTTAGTGACACAAGCAAATCCTTTTTATCAAAAAAACGTCTTAATAAAAAGCAAATGGAATATGTAATCTGCGAAATAACGGCTCAATGGCGGACTCCACAAGAAATATCCGATATTATCGGGAAAGAAATCAAATATCTTAAAGACAAAATAATTCCAACCCTTATCGCCAACGGCATTTTAGTGCGTGAATTCCCTAATATACCCAACCACCCGAATCAAAGATATAGACATTCCGTACGGTAGGAAGTATGTAATTGCGTATTCTACAATGTTGCCACACAATTCTCCGACAACTTAGAGAGTATTTGGATAGATAAATTTAATGGAACGAAACATGTCAAGTCTTTGCCATATCGGAAATAATAAGTAACTTTGTTGGCATTATGACAGATTGATATGGAAAATGACAAAACTACATATTGGATTGAAATGTCAGAATATGATTTGGAAACCGCCCAAGCCATGCTGGACACTCACAGGTATCTGTATGTGGGATTTATGTGTCATCAGTCCATTGAAAAAGTATTGAAGGCGTATTGGAGCAATGTCATGGAAGAACCGCCATTAAAAATACATACCCTTTCAAAACTTGCTTCAAAAACAGGCATTGACAATGAAATGAGTGAGAATCAGCTTGATTTCATTGACACATTAGAACCTCTGAACATAGAAGCCCGTTATCCGTCATATAAGGAAAGACTATTGAAAAGTCTTACTCCTGACAACTGTATGGAACTGATTAACTCAACTAAGGAATTGCACTCATGGATAAGGAGCAAGCTCTTAAAATAGCAAAGAAATACAAAGAGATAGTGGCTGAAAAGCTACCGTTAAAAGCTGTGTATCTTTATGGCTCATATTCAAAAGGCAATTATACCGAAGGCAGCGACATAGACATAGCGGTTGTAGTGGATAAGCTGAACGACAACTTCTTTGAAGATACACCTCTTTTGTGGAAACTACGCAGGAAAATAAGCCTGATGATAGAACCTGTACTTATTACGGAGGATGAATCCAATCCTCTCTATTACGACATAATCCGAACAGGTACGTTAGTATGACAGCCCCAAAGTATAAAATCGCGACTTTTAAGGCTCACAGCATCTGATACTGACTGTATCTTTGATTTTTAACAATAGTTTAACCAACAGCAATTTATTTTGGACGTAGACCCTTTACCTGCTACCCAAACCTTATGTAGCATTTTAGCGGATATATCCGGATTCGGAGCGGCGCAGATAGTGGCGCTCGCATTCGGTATACTCTGCCTGTTTGTATCCGGCTTCGTGTCGGGCAGTGAAATAGCATTTTTCTCGCTCGACGCCGACGACGAGCGTCTTGACGACAACCGCACAGGCGACCGCATACGCGATGTCATCGAGCAGCCCGAACGCCTGCTCGCTACAATCCTAATAGCCAACAACCTTGTAAATGTCACCATAGTCGTGCTCTGCAACTTCGCCCTCGGCCCTGTGTTCTCGGGCATGTCGGCCGTGCTGAGTTTCGTGCTCCAGACTGTAATCCTCACATTCCTCATACTCCTTTTCGGCGAGATTTTCCCGAAACTGCTCGCCAAGCAGAATCCGCTCGCGTGGGCTACGAAAGCAATCGGAGGGGTGACATTCCTGATGAAACTGTTCCATTCCCTCTCGTCGATACTCGTAAAGAGCTCGGGCATCGTCAACCGTGTGGTGACGAAAAAGCATGACAACATCTCGACCGACGAACTTGAAAAGGCGCTCGAAATCACCGACATGAAAAGCGGAGCCGACCGCGACATGCTCAAGGAGATACTCCGTTTCGGCGACACCACCGCCTCCGAGGTAATGACACCGCGCGTCGACATCACCGACATCGACATCACCTGGGACTTCGACAAAGTGATGGACGTGGTGCTTCAGTCGGGCTACGCGCGCCTGCCGGTCTATGAGGACACGCAGGACAACATACGCGGCGTGCTCTATGCCCGCGACCTCCTCCCCTACATAGGCAAGGAAGATAAGGAATTCCAGTGGCAGAAACTCATACGCAAACCGTATTTCGTGCCCGAATCGCGCTCAATCGACGACCTCCTCGAGGACTTCCGCAAGATGAAGATACACCTTGCCATCGTCATCGACGAGTTCGGAGGCACCCAGGGCATAGTTACGCTCGAGGATGTGCTCGAAGAGATTGTAGGCGACATCAACGATGAATACGATGAGGAGGAGAAGACCTACAAGCGTCTGCCCGACGACACCTATATATTCGAGGGGCGCACGCTGCTCAACGACTTCTTCCGCGTCACCGGTCTCGACGAGGAGGAATACGCCGACGTCACCGAAGACTGCGAGACCCTCGCGGGAATGCTGCTCGCCATCAAGGGCGATTTCCCCAAGGAGAAGGAACCGCTCGTCTACGGACGCTGCCGCTTCCTCATACTCGACATCGAGCACCACCGCATCACCAACGTGCGCGTCAAGGTGATGAACGAGGTGCAGACCACCTGACCCCACTCAAGGGCTATCACACGACAATAACCAAAAATTACGAATATATCTGATGCCGCTCATAATCCGCCTGATATTGCTGACACTCATAGCGGGTGCCGCTGCCGGTTGCTCAGGCAACACGGAGTCGGGGAACGACACCGGCAACTCCGCTCCGATACCGCGTCGCCAGGCCTATCCGCGCATCGAAATCCCCGACTCGGCGTATACTGACCTGGTGGCGAGGACGACTACTCTGCACATTGCCGTCAACGAAGCGGCCATCGTGACGCTCCGCACGTCGGACGACGGCAATTCACAGTTTGTCGACGCCGCATATCCCAAATTCAACTCCACGATATTCTTCACCGTGACACCCGTCGACAGGACAACCGTAGCCGACGTAATCGCCAACCGCATGGAGCGCGTGCGGCTCAACCTCGGCGGCTCCGACGCCGAGCTGCTTGAATTTGACTCGCCCGGCGGATTTGAGAACAAACTGTTCGTGAGCCGTGGCGACATCTCGACTCCCGTGCAATTCGTGGCCACCGACGGCAACGCTTTTGTAGTCAGCGGCGCGGCATTCGTCAGGGATGCGTCGGCCGCCACCGCCGACTCCATAGCCCCGGTAGTGAACATGCTGCGGCGCGACATCCTCCACGCCCTTAAAACCATGCACCGATGAGTCTGCATGAATATCATATCGACGGTATAGTCATTATTACGGGGAACTACGATGACATACGCATCGCCGGCTTTTCCGATGCCCAGAACACCGACGTGGAGCAGTGCCGCAACGAAAAACAGCGCCGCGAGCGAGCCCTCACCTATACCCTTCTCAACCTTGCGGGGCGCAATCACAAGTGTTTTTCCCATATAACCGGCGCCTCCCTCGGGCACCACGACTCCGGCGCGCCGTTCCTGAAAGGGGAAGGCAATCAGGCTCCCGCCACAGGTATATCCCTGTCGCACTGCCGCAGCGGGGCATGCATAGCATTAGGAGCCATCACGCAGCAATTCGGCATCGACATCGAGGACGTTTCCGACAAACTCGCACACGTCGCACCGAAATTCATCAACGCACGCGAGGCAACATTTATCGGGCATGACATGTTGTTAAGTGCGTGGACCGTCAAAGAAGCCGTCTACAAGGCCGCCGGCACTCCCGGACTCTCACTGCGCGACGGCATAGACATCCTGTCAGTCACGGCGGCAACATCCGAATCGCCCTTTGGCCACGATTTTCCGCTGGAGGCGACGGCAGCAGCCGCAGGCGCCACGTTCCGCTGCCATATCCGCCCGGAAGGCAACCGCTGCATCACCGTCGTGCGCCTGATATGAAAGCGGCATTACCGGATTAACGGGCAAAAAACACGTTCATTTTACTAAATTTACCTAAAAAGTAGATATTTGTCACAATTTTATTTAAATTAACGACATTTATAAAGAAAAAATATTGTATTTTTGCAAAATATCTTATAATACAAATTATAATCTGACTGTATGCGCAATTTCTCACTATCGCTTCTGCTGGTAATGTTTGCAGCTCTGTTCATGACATCGTGCGACGATGACGACGACTACTGGTACTCTCCCCTTGAAGGAAGCTGGACCATCGTCGACCCGCCGGGCGTGGACTATAACGAGTACACCTTTTATAGCGATGGCACAGGAGTATATTACATAGAGGACTACGCCGGCAACTCGACGTATTACTTCACATGGGAGACATTCAACAACAATCTCTACGTATACTTCAATATGGGCGAGACATGGCGCTTCACGTGGCTGATACGCGACGGCTATCTGTACCTGTACTCCCCGGGGTCAGGCGTCCCGCTGGTCTATGCGCCGTTCTGACAGTGCGTTCCGGTAAATGGGACATTAACAAAGTGATAAATAAAGAAGCCGTCACGCCAATCATGCCGACGGCCGGAAATAAATAATTTTTTTTAAGGTAGAAAGATTATGTCAAACAATTTGAAAGAAGCCGCATTGGACTATCACCGCTATCCGCGCCCCGGAAAGACGGAGGTAGTCCCCACCAAACCCTACTCCTCGCAGAACGACCTCGCACTGGCCTATTCGCCCGGCGTGGCATTCCCCTGTCTGGAGATTGAGCAACACCCGCAGGACGCTTACGAATACACCAACAAGGGCAATCTCGTGGCCGTGATTTCCAACGGTACCGCAGTGCTCGGCTTAGGCGATATAGGCGCTCTCGCCGGCAAACCGGTAATGGAGGGCAAAGGCTTGCTGTTCAAGATATTTGCCGGTATCGACTGCTTCGATATCGAAGTCAACGAGAAAGATCCCGAAAAATTCATCCAGGTGGTGAAAGCGATAGCGCCGACATTCGGCGGCATCAACCTCGAGGACATCAAGGCTCCCGAGTGCTTCGAAATCGAGCGCCGTCTGAAGGAGGAATGCAACATACCCGTGATGCACGACGACCAGCACGGCACCGCCATCATCTCGGCTGCCGGCCTCCTCAACGCACTCGAGCTCCAGAATAAGAAAATAGGCGACATACGCCTCGTGGTCAACGGTGCCGGCGCGGCTGCCGTAAGCTGCACCCGCCTCTATGTGGCCCTCGGCGTCAATCCCGCCAATATCGTGATGTGCGACTCCAAAGGCGTAATCAACCGCAAGCGCTCCAACCTGTCGCCGCAGAAAGCCGAATTTGCCACCGACCGCGACATCGACACTCTTGCCGAAGCAATGGTAGGCGCCGACGTATTCCTCGGCCTGTCGGTAAAAGATGTGGTGACCACCGAAATGGTCCAGTCAATGGCCGAGCGTCCCATCGTGTTTGCCCTCGCCAACCCCGACCCCGAAATCTCCTACGACAAGGCAATAGCATCGCGTCCCGACCTGATTTTCGCAACCGGACGTTCCGACTATCCCAATCAGATAAACAACGTGCTCGGTTTCCCCTACATATTCCGCGGCGCCCTCGACTCGGGAGCGACGCAGATCAACGAGGAGATGAAACTGGCAGCCGTACGCGCCATCGCCGAACTCGCCAAGCAGCCCGTACCGTCGGTAGTCAACGCCGCCTACGGCATGACCAACCTCAAGTTCGGCCGCGATTATATCCTCCCCAAGCCACTTGACCCGCGTCTGCTCACCACCGTGGCACCTGCCGTGGCACGCGGCGCGATGGAATCGGGCGTGGCACGCCGTCCCATCACCAACTGGGAGGAATACGACGTCAAGCTCCGCTCGCTCATGGGTGTCGACAACCAGCTGTCGCGCCGTTTCACCGACGCAGCCAAGGCCAATCCCAAACGCGTCATATTCTCCGAAGGCAATACCGACTCGATGCTCCGCGCCGCCTCTACGGCAATGCGCATCGGCATCTGTACGCCGATACTCCTGGGCAACGAAGAGATGATTGAAAAACGTGCCAAACGTCTCGGCATAAGCCTCGAAGGCATCGAGATAGTCAACCCGCGCCACGACCGCGAGGCCGACCGACGCCACGAGTTCGCTCTCAAACTCGCGCAGAAGCGCCAGCGTCAGGGCGTCACCTACCCCGAAGCGCTCGAAAACATGTTCGACCGCAACTACTTCGGCATGATGATGGTAGAGGAGCGTCTGGCCGACGCCATCATCTGCGGCACATACTCATCCAATCCTCTCCCCGGCGAAATCGCCAAGGAGGTAATCGGCATTCGTCCGTGTTACAAGCACTTCGCTTCGCTCCATATCGTCGACACGCAGAAAGGCATACTCTTCATCGCCGACACCGCCATAAATCAGGCCACCGACGAGGATACGCTGTTCGACATCGCCCGTCTGGCACGCAACTCGGTGGAATTCTTCTCCCACGACCCGAATATCGCTATGATTTCGTTCAGCAACTTCGGTTCTAGCTCGATGCCCGAGTCAGTGAAGGTGCACAACGTCGTAGACCGCATGCAGGCCATGTATCCCGAGCTTCCCATCGACGGCGAGATGACCCTCAACTACGCCCTCAACCAGGAACTCCGCGACGCCACCTTCCCCTTCACCCGCCTCAAAGGGAAAAAGGTCAATACCCTCGTGTTCCCCAACCTTTCAGCCGCCTCGACAGCCTACCGCATGCTCCTCGAGATGGGCGTAGGCGAAGCCATCGGCCCGATCCAGATGGGATTGAACAAGCCCGTTCACTTCATCAACGTCGACACCCCCGTACGCGACATCGTCAACCTCGTGGCAATGGCCGTACTCGACGCCGCCGTGCAGCAGAAACTTGAAGCAGCAACCTGCGTCAAAGTCGACAAGTAAATTTAGAGAGTGTCTCCTGACAAAAGGACAAAAGTCCCGGTTACACAATAGGAGAGACATATTAAACAAAAAGAACAAATGAACAAAAGGATTGCTTGGTTCCCTTTGTTCATTTGTTCTTTTTGTTATGGAAAAAGGATTATTTGTCTGTTTCCGTTGTTTTCTTACGTGTAGTTTTTTTAGTTGCCGGTTTCTCGGATTTATCCTGAGTTTTGGCTTTGCAAGCACGCTTTTTGGGAGCGGGTGTTTCGGCTGTATCCTTGGCCGGGGCTTTTTCCTTGCCTTCGCGGAGGGCGTGCTCCTCGTTGTAGTGCTCTATGTTGAGGCGCATGGAGCTTACCTCCTTGTTGAGCGTTTCGATTTCGCGCGCCTGGTTGCGGATTGTGGTAAGGAGGGCGTTGAGTTCCTCGTTTTCAATCGACAACGGGTACTGCTCCTCCACGCGCACTATGAAGTCGGCGAGCACGTTCATGTAGTTGGTGAACGCCTGATAGGGCGAGTCGTAGGGTGAGTAGAGCGAGTGGATTTCGCCGTCGGCCTGATGCTTTGTCGACATGTAGAAGAAGTGGTCGGAGGCCTGGAGATAGTACCAGTCCTGCTTCAGACGGCGGTCGTCGCACAGACGTACGCGCTCCGACACCGAGTAAAGTTTGTCGAAAGCCTCTTTCTGGAGCTGATTGCCGAGCCATGCCGAGGTGTCACGCGCCTCATCGGCCCACGACATCGGGAACGGCACTCCCAGCTCGGCCACAGCCTTGATTTTGGATACGGCTTCGGTCGGTGTGATGAACTCGATGCCGCGTTCGGCGGCAAAGCGGGGAAGCGCCTCAAGGAACTGGAATATGCCTGAATCGCGGTTCTGCAGCTGGCCGAACGTCTCCATGGTCATGAACAGGTTGAATATCTGCTCCTCCTGCGGAGTGTCGGCAATCCAGCCGATATATTTGTCGGCGGTAAGAGGATATTCGCTCCAGTTGGTATTGGAGAAACGGAAAGTAATGTCGTCGGAGAGCTTGTCGTTTTTCAGCAGCATCTTAAGTTTGGGCGCTGAAGCGGCGGCATAGACGTAGTTGGGCGATTTCCAGCCGAGTATGTGCTTGGCGCCTTCGGTGATTACCCCCTTGTAGCCCATGGCGAGTATCTGCGGGGCGAGGTCGTCGCAATAGATAAGCTCGGTATTGCGCAACACTTTGGGGTGCACGCCGAAGAGTTCATGAACCTTCTCATCGTGCACTTTCACCTGGTTGGCAAATTCCTCGGGGTCAGCGAGCGACGACAGCGAGTGGGCGTAGGTCTCGGCAAGGATTTCGACACAGCCTGTCGAAACGAGTTTCTTCAGGAGGTCAAGCAGTTCGGGTACATACACCTCAATCTGCTCGAGAGCCACGCCCGACACCGAGATGGCGCACTTGAACTTGCGGCCGCTATCCTCAATCATGCGCAGGAGCGACTCGGCGGCGGGGATATATGATGTATGGGCTATACGGGTGATTATGTCGTCGTTGGCAAAGTCATCGTAATAGTAGTGGTCGTTGCCGATGTCGAAAAAGCGGTAGCGTTTCAGACGGAACGGCTGATGTATCTGGAAATAGAAGCAGATGGCTTTCATATCTTTATCTGGTATTGGTTGGTGTTAGTAATGAAAATTTTAAGGTCTTTGAGACTATTATAAGGTCTTTAAGGTCTTTAGAGTCCTTAAGGACATTAAGGCAGCTGATGACCTTTTCAGTGGGACGGTTTCAGTGGGACCGCTTCAGGTTGCAGGTCAGGTGCGGCCGAGCACTTTGTTGTAGATGTCGATTACCTTGCGTCCGGCCTTGTCCCACGTGATCTGCGCCACTTCGGCCATGCCGTCCTCGCGCAGCTGGTTGTACATGGCGGGATAGTTGCATATTGAGTAGACCGCATCGGCCATGGCGTCGACATCCCAGTAGTCGGTCTTGATGACGTTGTGCAGGATTTCGGCGCAGCCCGACTGCTTCGATATGATGGAGGGAACGCCCATCTGCATCGCCTCGAGAGGCGATATGCCGAACGGCTCCGACACCGACGGCATCATGTACACGTCGGACGCCTTGAGCATCTGGTACACCTCTTTCCCTTTCTGGAAACCGGGGAAATGGAAGTGGTCGGCTATGCCGCGGCGTGCGGCAAGGTCAATCATCTTGTCCATCATGTCGCCCGAACCGGCCATTACGAAGCGTACGTTATGGTCAAGTTTGAGCACCTTTGCGGCAGTCTCGACGAAGTATTCGGGACCTTTCTGCATGGTTATGCGTCCGAGGAAGGTGACTACCTTCTCCTTCGGGCGGCTGACTTCGACATTGAGCAGCTCCTCGCTCAGCGGTACCACGGCATTGTGCACCGTGGTCACCTTGGCCGGGTCGATGCCGTATTTATCAATCACGGTGCGGCGCGTAAGCTCCGACACGGTGATGATATGGTCGGCGCGGAGCATGCCATCACGCTCGATGCCGAACACCGTGGGGTTGACGTTGCCGCGCGAACGGTCGTAGTCGGTGGCGTGGACGTGGATGACGAGCGGCTTGCCCGTCACCTGCTTGGCATGTATGCCGGCAGGATAGGTCAGCCAGTCGTGGGAGTGAATGATGTCGAAATCCTCGGCACGCGCTATCACGCCAGCCATTATGGAGTAATTGTTGATTTCCTCGAGGAGATTGTCGGGGTAACGGCCGGAGAACTCTATGCAGCCCAGGTCGTTGGTACGCATATAGTTGAAGTCCGCATATATTTTGTCGCGGAGACGGAAATACTCGTCGGGGTCCATGACCTTGCCGATACGGCTCTCGACGTAGTCGCGGCTGACGTCGCGCCATGCCACAGGCACCTGCGACGCGCCTATTATCTTGGCGAAGCTCTTGTCCTCGTCGCCGTAAGGTTTGGGGATGACGAAAGTTATGTCCATGTCGCCGCACTCCCACATGCCTTTGGTGAGTCCGTAGCTTGCAGTGCCCAAGCCTCCTAAGATGTGAGGTGGAAATTCCCACCCGAACATTAATGCTTTCATGATGTGATATTATGTTAAGTGGGTTGTTGTCAGGCGTTCAGTCGTTTAAGTGTGCGGAGCGTGCGCAACACCTCGGCCACGTTGGTCGCGTGGGATATGGCGCCGCGGCCGTCGTAGGGCGGGTTGCCGTCGTAAAGCTGCGACAGCGAACCGATACAGCCGTTGGTCATCTCGTCCTCGAAGCCGATGAGCATGCGGTCGATGTATGACACGCCGCTCATGCCGAACACGCGCAGGTAGGCGTCGGCATAGAAACCGATGAGCCACGGGCGCGCCGGGCCGTTGTGCATCGTTATCTCGCGCTCGTATGGATTACCCACGTATGTCGGACGATAGCCGTAGCTGCGTGGCGACAGTGTGCGGAGGCCCTTGGGTGTGAGCAGTTCGCGGGTGACGACGTCGAGCACACCTTTGCGCTGGCGACGGTCGAGGGGCGAGTTGTCCAGTCCGATGGCAATCGCCATGTTGGGACGCACCGACGGGTCGGCGAAAGAGCCGTTGACATAGTCGTAGAGATAGCCCGACTCGTTGAGGAACATGTCGATAAACGGCTGCTTCATCATCTCGGCGGTAGCTTTCCAGCGGTCGGATACCGATGTAAGCTCAGGCTTGTCCTCAAGCATCTGCACGCCGAACATGAGCGCGTTGTACCACAGCGCATTGAATTCCACCAGATAGCCCGAACGGGGTATCACGGGGCCGCGGTCGGTAGCCGAATTCATCCACGACACAGCCTTGCGGCGGCCGTCGGTCACAACGAGTCCGTTTTCATCGACACGGAGATTGGGATAATTGTTGTCGAGAATAAAATCGAGGAGCCTTGTTACAAGAGCCTCATAGCGTTGCGAAGCCTCGGCCATGGATACGCTCTTGGCGTACTGCTGCACCGTCCATACGGCCCACAGCGGTATATCGGGCATGTCGATGCCGTGGATTTTGGCCGACGGCTTGCCGCTGTTCATATAGCGCGTAAGCTCGTGGGCCATCGTGTCCATTATCTCCTCGAAGTCCTTGCGGTGGTCGATGGCGAGGGTATTGCCCGGGAGCGACATCAGAGTGTTGCGCGCTATGATTGTGCCCCAGGGGTAGCCCGACAGCATATAGTGGCGGTCGCCCTCCTTGAAATAGAACTGCTTGGCGGCATTCTTCAGGCAGTTGAAGAACGATGTGCGCCGGGTGCGCGATGCCAGTTCCTTCTCATACAAGGAAGCGAGCTGCCGCGGATTGATTTCGGAAATACCGGCCGAGAAGATAATCGACTCCCCTTTCTTGATGTTGACCTGGAAATAACCGGGCACGTAGAGGTCCTCGCAGTATGGCACTCCCCTCTCGAGGTCTTTTATGTATTCGATGCCGTTGTACCAGTGAGGGTCGTCGACCCATTCCGGTTTTCTCGACAGCTGCATGCACAGCTGCGGGTAGCCGTTGTAGAGCGAACAGCTGACGCCGTTGTTGACCGGTGTCATTGTGCCGTTGATATTGCCGTTGGCCACACACAGCTCATTGGCCTCGCGGAATGCCAGGAACGGCCGGAACTGCAACGTTGTCGGGGAATGTGCGTCGACGAGGGTGTAACGTATCAGTATTCGGTTTTCTTCCGAAATGAATACCATTTCTTTTGTCAGAATCACGCCGCCCACACGGTAAGTGGTGCGTGGCACTGTCTCGCAGTCGAACTCGCGTATATACTTGTGCCCGTTGGGGCTGTATATGCCGCCGCGGTAACGGTGAAGCCCGAGATTAAAAGGCGCTCCGTGCTGTATCACGGTCTCGTCGAGCGACGACAGCAGCACATGAGGACTATACTCCTCGCGTCCCGGCATCGGGATGACGAGCAGACCGTGCTGCTTGCGGGTGTTGCAGCCTACCACCGTGGAGCAATGGTACGCTCCGGCGCGGTTGGTACGCAGCATCTCCTTGCGAAGCGACTGCTCGAGATTAATCATCAGGTTTTTGTCAAATTTGAGATAACTCATAGGATTATGTGGTTGTAAAATGTTAGTTGTGTTATCAGGGTTTTACGAATTTCATGGATACTGATAAATTCAACGAAAATAAGTAAAAAATGATTATTAAACAAAGTTTTTTTTAAAATTATTAAAAAGTACCCGTTAAAATTTAACTGTGTAGAGTCCAAGGGCAAGTGCAATATTAGCGAAAATGTTTGAAAAATTCAGCTGTAGGAGTGGAGAAATTGAGTTTCTCTCTTGGTCGTCTATTGAGCTTGGTCTGTATCTTCTTGACGAATCGAGGTGTAACAGTATCGAAATCAGTGCCTTTAGGGATATATTGCCGGATAAGCTTGTTTG
>OFFC01000121.1_pt1 | contig 70044 bp, 70 predicted proteins | sample 1521271 | NCBI WGS metagenome assembly OFFC01 (sample SAMEA3504123, study PRJEB24116) | mouse gut metagenome | biome: mouse gut; feature: mouse-associated habitat; material: faeces | place: Denmark | collected 2011 | reverse complement strand
CAATCTTGAAAAAACAATCCCAACCCCATGTAGTGGAATATGCGGTCTTTGTACCGTAAGGAACATACAATGTAAATTCTTCATTTTCATCCGGTGGGGAGAACGGACCACAACCAGGATTAAGGGTGTCTTCTTCGCAAATGGGAGGGATTCTTGCAGCACATCTCACTTCATGCAACGTAGAGGACATGGCTCCGAAACACAAGGCACCTAATTGTTGCAATGTTGGAGGAAGATTAATGACAGTTAGTGCACATCCGTCAAACGCATAATTGCCTATTGACTCGAGGGCTTGATTGAAACTTATGTCACTTAGTTTTACGCACCACATAAAGGCATCATCTTCTATATGCTTACATTTATTGTTGATCTTCAATTTCTCCAAGCCGTCACACATTGAAAACAGCCCTTGGGGAATACTTTCTAAATTTTCTGGAAGTTTTATTTCTTCTATAGCCCAGCATAACTGAAATGCCATGGGACCGATAGTCAAGCATGTTTCTGGCAATGTAACATGGCATAGTGCAGTATTCTGAAAAGCACCTTGACCTATTTCCTCGAGACCCTCCGGAAACGTAAGATTGTCGAATCTTGTCATGGAGAATGCGTGTTCTCCAATTCTTTTCAATGACTTAGGAAGCGTTGGTGCAATGGTCAGCCGGTTGCATTCGTTAAAGGTCTGATACTTTATCTCCTCAACACCTTCAGGAATAACTATTTCGCAGTTTAGCCATCTGTCATAACCGAAGGCTGTCGAGCCAATTTCTCTAATTGTGGAAGGGATGTTTATTTCTTCTATCCCCATGAATGGGAATGCGGCCTTCCCGATACTTACAACACCTTCCGGCAGAATGATACGTCTTATTTTAAGCCAGAAGCCTGTCTCGAACTGTATGGGGTCGTACATGGCATAATCCGGAATCGCATTGTTCTCCATTGTTGCGTTCTCAAGATTCAGAACTTGCATATTACCATATACAGCACAGTCCCAGATTGCCTTGAAGTCATCCTTGTTCATTGGTCCAACAACAACAAGGGAATCTATTTCATTACCTTTATTGGCTTCCAAAATGGATTTCAACTGGCCGTAGTCATCTGTCACGGCCTTGAAGCCCACAAGATTCACGGCCTTGTATTTTGATTTACGGCATGATACCGATATCTCAGTATCTTGCCTACCAATGGCGTATGAGGGCAATGATAATGATTTATTGTCAACTTCAACCAAATCTACAGGCACGGCGTGCGAATATGTTCTTGAAATGTCAGTCTCTTCCTTAGCATAGCCAGGGATTGTTGCAACTGCCAACAAGATGATTGTTGTTATTATCTTTGTCATGGTTATTTGTTATTTTTGTTAATTTGTGGCGATTCTAAGGAGAACCAACGTACAAAGATACAACCAATAAAAGTAAAACCTCTAAACATTTGTTTAGAGCGTGTTTGAATTTTTTCGTAAAGATAATGAAAATTTTTACTTGTAAAAACATGAATTTGGTAATATGATGAGATTTTTGTAATTTAGCCAAGAATAAAAAGATATGACGGATGGGAAAAGAGACTTTCATGAATCTGATGACCGACTTCGCTTTCAAAAAGCTCTTCGGTGAACAGGCAAACAAAAGGATTCTTCTGAGATTCCTCAACATCCTCTTCGCACCAGAGGGCAAGGAGGTCAGGGACGTGACCTTCCTTGACAAGGAGGTCTTGCCCGAAGGCCCGGACGGGAAGAGGATCCTGTACGACATATACTGCGTCTCGGCAGGAGAAAAGGAGCATATCATCGTGGAGATGCAGCAGGTCTACCATGATTTCTTTGAGAACAGAACGGTGTTCTACTCATCCAAGGCCATGGCAATGCAGGGAAGGAAAGGTGGCAACTACAACGAGCTGAGACCCGTATATTCGATTTTTCTGGTCGACTTCCATTTCCCGCACATGACCAAGAAGACAATGCACGACGTGCGGCTGATGGATATCCACAGTCATGAGATCTACTCGGATCTCTTCAGGATGCTGTTCCTTCATCTGGCCGATGCAAAGCATGACTGGGACAGCTGCACAACCGACTACGACAAAATATTGTTTCTTATTAAAAACATGCATAAGATGGACAAGGATTCAAAAGCATACAAGAGCAGGGAGTTTGACGAGATGTTCCGCGAAGCCGAGATTGACAATCTTGTGAATGAGGAAGCGGTGGCCTACAGCCAGTCGCGCCTGAAATATGAAGAAACATTGGCAGCAGTCGACTACGCCTCAAACAGTTCTTTCGAACGCGGCATAGCAATCGGCGAGGAACGCGGCATAGCCATCGGTGAAGAACGGGGACGTGTGGCTGGGATTGCCATTGGCGAGGAACGCGGCATAGCCATCGGTGAGGAACGCGGCATAGCAATCGGCGAGGAACGTATCCGCATGGAGACAGCCAAAAAACTTCGTGCTGCCGGGTTTGACGAAAACTTGATAAAGTCAATCACCGGAATCTCAATATAATAGAACACTTGCACTTACAACCGTAAAGGGTATCGGCAACAACGTTTGGCCGATACCTTTTATAGTAAAATATAGTCCCGTATTTTAAAATCCAGATTTATCAGTATTGTCTCTGTAGGGACATCGCTTCGCGATGTTTGGGTTGCACACGCGTAATTATTCTCCTGAAAGCCCATATCTCAAACCCAACCCCTTTCACATTATTACCTGAAATCAATAAATCCCGGTTTATCTGACACACCTCCGCAGTGACGCACGACCCGTACGTCCGGATTCAACGGCTGCTTAAAATCCTATGCCCTGATTCATTCACCAAACTTTTAGGCTTATCCTCCCCATCATTTCAATCTTCCCCATCCAAATCTCTAAACAAGAGATACTTATTTAGTAGTTGCAAAGTTATAAAAAAAATCTGAATATTAAGGCTATAATCCTTGACTAAATTAATTATGTTTTACAACATAGATAGCCTTTTGCAACTATTTTGTTTAGCAAACCTCAATACTTAATATTCTAACCACTTGATTTTAAACAATCTATAGCGCATCCAAATCTCTTGTTTAGAGATGCTTGTCGAGATGTCTTCTGATATGGCAATAGCGGACGGGAAATATTAGCCATGAAAAAATTTTTATGGACTATTTTTGAATTTTTCTCCACATGTTTCCATATCACAGTCAATACACAAGGCAAAAAAATAAGCTTACTGCCATTTGAAAGTATGGTATGTATATTCTAAAACTAAATAAAAAAAATATGGCTAATCAAGAAAACAAAACGCCAAACACAGTCACTCTTCAACTTTGGGGAGAAGGCATCAGGATCGATGTCCTTGACTGCGATGAAGCTGTTGTTGATTGCTATAATGCAATCACCTCAGATATCTTTGAAGTCAAAGTAATTAATGACACAAAGATAGAGAAGGAAATCTCCAAAGCTGACCTTGGTGAAGGACTCGGATACACTGATGAGGATGATCCGGACTATACCAAAGTTTCAAACTGGGACGAGGAGTGCAATCTTTCTGAACCCGAGGAAAACGAATGGATTGAGAGCATCAATCTGATACAAACCAAAATTTACGGGGAAGCCCTGATCGAATTGACCGAGGATGAAGTCTTTGATCCTAAAAAAGTAAGACTTCTATGGAAGGAATTCATTCTTCCCGATGAGGAAGTTCCCGTTTATTTCGGAGTTCTATACAACGGCAAAGAGTATCCAATCACGTTAGACATCGATTCGGAACGAGAAATCGCTACTGAAACAATATGGGAGCTCTAAAATAAAGATTAAAATCGAGTGGTATCTGACATGTTTAATTATGCACATACCACTCGATTTTAATCAACGTCCGGCTTGACCGGTTCATAGAAGGAAACATCAATAAGGAGTAGTTATCACGCAAGAGAATGTCGGATAAATTCTTGCATCGGACACAAGCGTAACCTTCATCGTGGAGCCAAAGTTTGATGATACGAACTCCTTCTCTGAGTGATTAGCAAGCGTCTGTGTGACAGTTGAGGATTAAGGAAAACCCTCCTCACATACTTACGACTGTTAATGACAATCAGATAAAAACTGCCGCCCGGAATATGAGCCAAACATCTGCCGGGTGGCAGTCACGGCAATGAAGATAATCCCCGGAGCATGGCCTCGGCGATAGCCCGCGACTACTGCGTCAGCGCTGAGCGCGACATCATCGCCAGACTCCGCTAATGGCTCAGCAAAAGATGATGTTAAACAAGGAAAATAACATGACAGACCAACAGTATAAACAGGAAGCAGAACAGCCGGCAGGAAATGCTGAGGGAATCCATATCGCACTTGACGATAATGGAGTGCTTACTGTAAGCGGCAAAGGAGAACTGTATCCATATTTCGACTTCAATCCGCTCGCCAATATAGCTCCCGACCCAACCGACCCGATGGGATTTCTTGCAAAAATGCAGAAGGCCCAGACTCTCAAAGCCGAGCGCGAAGCCATGCGACGCAATGTGCGTAAACTTATTGTTGATGGTGCTGTCGAGGATCTTTTTGAAAATCGACCGTGTGAGTTTTTTCCTAATCTGGAAGACGTAGAGTTTTCAAACGGTTTGGTTGCGATACCGGAAGGCGCATTTAGCGGAGCAGGGAATTTAAGGTCCGTTATTTTACCTGGTAGCCTCGAAGTGATTGGAGACAACGCATTTCATGATTGCGGAAAACTCGGGAGAATCAGACTGCCCGAAAGTATTCGGGAGATAGGCTACGGTGCGTTCGACCGTTGCTATGAGATGGAGTTGGAAAATCCGGAGATTCTGGCAACGGGCAATGTTGAGTTCAATCGGTTCACATCTTTTGCAGGAGCGAAAGTAGATGTCGAGGCTATCATGAATGGCCAAAGCTATCCAGAGCAAGCTCATGAAGATGACGACAGCACCTGCTACTGGGACAACCATGATCCATTCGAAGAATTTGTGGGAATGCCGGAGGTGAAGGCCCGGCTTAGCGAATTTGCCGAGACGGTTGAGATGCTCCGGAAAAGCGGAAGAACGAACGTACGTCCGCAATGCGACACCATCATAATGGGTGCAACCGGCACCGGCAAGACGCTGCTGGCCCATGTCATTGCAGTGGTTCTCTATAGAGCCGGTCTGCTCACAAACAAGCAGTGTTTCAGCAACGGCAATCCCTGCGCATATATCATCGATGCCTCCGACTGGAAAAATACAAACATCAGCCAGATTATAAATGACCTTCGTGGCGGTATTCTTGCGATAGACAATGCCCACAAGCTCGTTACGCAGGAGTTCTCAGGCTCGGTGGATGCACTTGATACCCTGTTCACCGAGATGGACAAGTGCAATGGAAATCCGACGGTGGTCCTTATGGGGCAGACGGCAAACCTGCGGGAGTACATGCTCAATAATCCTGCCGCGCGCCGACGGTTTGAATATTTGTTCGTGCTTGATGAATACACCGACCGCGAACTTGCCGAAATATGCCGGCAGGAACTGCTGGAAGAATATGAGGTGACAATTGATGATGAGGCTATGGACAGGCTCACGTCTGTGTTCCAATATCAGATTATCCGCCGTCCGGAGGGTTGGAGCAACGCCCATGTCGCAGTGGCCAAGGCGGAAGAACTGTTCATAAGCATGACGCGCCGGGGAGGCGACTCGGTTACAGCCGGGGATGTAAAAGGCGAGACATACCGCCGCAAGTCCTACTCCGAAATCATGTCGGAACTCGACGGCTTTGTCGGCATCGACAACATACGCGCCGAACTCAGCCGCATAATCAGCCGCGTGGAACAGGACCGCGAGGAGAACGGCAAAGCCACATTCGACATGCACTTCTCCTTTATCGGCAATCCCGGTACCGGCAAGACAACCATCGCCCGCAAGATGGCAGAGATTCTGAAGTCGCTCGACGTGCTTAAAGTGGGACATCTTGTCGAGGCCACCCGAGCCGATATGGTTGCTGAATGGCTCGGTCAGACCGCACCCAAGACAAACGCTCTGATTGATTCGGCAATGGGTGGCGTACTGTTTATCGACGAGGCATACACACTGATAAATCGCCATGATGATTCGTTTGGCAAGGAGGCAGTCGATACACTGCTCAAACGCCTGAGCGATGACAAAGGGAAATTCGTGTGCATCGTGGCCGGCTACCCCAACGAGATGTTCGACTTCATGCAGAGCAATCCCGGTCTTCGCCGCCGTTTCAACAAGGAGATACGCTTCAACGACTACAACGGACCGGAACTTACCGAGATATTCCACCGCAGCCTGAGCCGCCGGAATCTCACACTCGACGAAGCCGCCGAAAAGCATATCGGCAACTTCTTCGATATACTCTATGCGCAGAGGGCCAATGATTTCGGCAATGCCGGGACGGTTGAGAATATCCTCAGCACAGCCATAGAACGCCGTGGCGAACGTCTGCGCAAACTGAAAGATAACGGACAGATTCCAACCGGCCAGGACAAACTGCTCACGCGCGCCGATATCGAGGGCATCGAGGCTACCAGAGAGCTGAATCTCGACGAGGTCATGACAGACATTGAAAACTCCTTCATCGGGATGGAGAACGTCAAGAATGAATTGCGCCGCATAGGCAAGAGCGTGCAGCTCATGCAGATGCAGGCGGCCATAGGAGCATCGGCTGAACCGTTTGCCATGCACCTGATGCTCACAGGCAACCCCGGAACAGGCAAGACCGAGGTGTCGCGCAAACTCGGCAAGGTGCTAAAATCCATCAAAGTGTTGCCGACCGATGAAGTGATAGAGACAACGAAGGCTGACTATGTCGGTGCTTCGGTAGCCGAGACCGTCAGCAAAACGGAAGATATGATACGCCGCGCCATGGGAAAGATATTGTTTATCGACGAGGCATATCAGTTGGCATCGGACCGCAACGGACGTGAGGCGATCGAGACCCTTATGAAGCGAATGAGCGACTACAAGGGTAAATTCGTTGTGGTTCTTGCAGGATACCGCAAGGAGATGAATGAGTTCCTCGACGTGAATCCCGGTCTGTCGCGCCGCATAACCCACAAGATCCATATCGAAGACTACAAGGCAGACGAACTGTTTAGGATACTTCTCAAAATGGCGGATAAACAGGGACTCGTTTTCACTCCCGACGCTGAGCGTAAGGCCCGTATCGCCGTAGAGGGCATCGTGGCCCGCAAAGGGAAGAACTTCGGCAACGCCGGTGAGATGGAAAAACTGCTCAAGGAAATACGTACCCGCATGAGCGAGCGTCTTCTTGAAGCGGACAATTTCACTCCCGAATTACTCAAAACGATTGAGGCCCCGGATATTCCTGGTGCTGACAACGCGTCAGCCGGAAGCATCGACGATGTTATGGCTGAACTCGACGGCCTTGTCGGTCTCGACAACGTGAAGAAGGAAATACGCACCATCTCCAACAATCTGCGCGTCATGAAGATGATGGCCGAAATGGACGGCAAGCCATTTATCGCTCCCGCCGACCATTATATCTTCCTCGGCAATCCCGGCACGGGCAAGACTACCGTTGCCCGGATTATGGGAAAAATCTTCCATCAGCTCGGAGTTGTTCCAACCACAACTTTTGTTGAGGCCGACCGTTCGGCTCTTGTGGCTGAGTATGTGGGGCAGACTGCTGCCAAGACCTCAGCAGTCATCGACAGCGCCCTCGGCGGAGTGCTCTTTATCGACGAGGCATACACACTCGCACAGGGTGGTTCGGGCGATTTCGGCATTGAGGCAATCGGCACTTTGCTGAAACGCATGGAGGATGACCGGGGCAAATTCATCTGCATCGTGGCAGGATATAATGATGAGATGAGTCAGTTCCTCAACTCCAACTCAGGCTTGGCGGACCGGTTCAATAAAACACTCCAGTTTGAGGACTACGATGCCGAGGCTCTCGCTCACATATTCAGGAATCAGGCAAAGTCGCAAAATCTCACCATGGATACATCGGCTGATGAGGCGATGACTGCCATGATGAAAATGGTATATGAAGGTCGGGGCAAGAATTTCGGCAATGCAAGGGCTGTACGCAAGATTTTGTCGCTGGTCACCAACCGTCGCAATGAGCGTCTGGTTGCGCTCATGAGCAACGGCAATATGCCCACGCCGGAGCAGATGCACGAGATTCGCCCCGAGGATTTCAGAATCAATTATTTCTAATCTTAAATGATATGAAAGTCTTTCTTCTTACAGCTCCGCGTCAACTCACACCACGCATACCGCAAGGATTCTTTTTGCAAGTGGTATCAGCGCAATCCGGGAATCGTCCGGATGTGCAGGAAGTGAAACAGGCTATGATCCGGACCGGTCTGACAGATCCCGTTGATTTGGGATGGAGCGGACCGGGTAACTGGAATATCAAAGAACTTAAATAAGAAACTGCCGAATCGCATGAAAGGACGTAGGCAAAACATATAACAGACCATCATTATGGCATACACATTCAAAGTTACAGGCAAAGGCCAGTACAACGCGCCCAAAGGTGCCACAGTTCAGGTTGTGAAGAGTTCTTCAACCATTACAATGACCGATATCAAGGAGGCTTTCAAGAAGCAGCTCGGCCTTGACGTTACCGGTTCGACCTCGAACTACGACATCGTCAAGATGTAATCTGACGTTGACCGGAAAAACAACCACCATGAAGCATCTCAAAGGTTGATTCATGGTGGTTTTGCTTTTTCATCGTGTTTTTTGAATTTTCCGGTAACACCGGCTATATTGGACAAGTAACTTTTAATTTTTTGATTATGATATTCGCGTACGACACGCTGAAGTTCTATCTTGAGAACGAAAGCGAATTTGAGGAGTGGCTCGAAGATGCACACCTCAACGGCATAGACCTGACAAGAATCGACGGTGCATACCCCGCCCACTACCCCGTACTTGCCCTCGCCATCTGCATATACATCGGCAACCACATAGACAGTGCCGAAGTCTATTATGCATATCCTGAAGACTGGACCGGCAAGGATGCCCCCGTGAGCGGTACGGACCGCAGGGTAATCAACTCGGCCAAGGAGTTCAGGCAGTGGTGCGAGGAGATGGAGGTGGAAGAGGACATACTCCTCTCTTTTCCTGACCCTGAAAGCAACCGGCCGCTGAAATACCCATGTTTGCTCGTGAGCCATGATAAATATGGCGACGAGGGTAATGACTCCTCGGAAGTCATGTTTGCTTATCCCGAAGACTTTTCAAATGAATCAAATGAATAAGGATACGTTAGAGACAATTTACTCCCACACCCTTCGCAACCGCAAGGAACTCGAGGCTTCGTGCAACTGCGGCTGCGCCGGATGCCGCACCATATTTCCTGCAGCCGAGACGGTGAAATGGGCCGATGAAGGCCAGACAGGCATATGCCCCTATTGTGGCACCGATGCTCTTGTCGGGGATGCCGCCGGCTGGCAACTCACCACGGAATTGCTTGAGGAGTTGAACGATTTATATTTTTAACAGAAAACCATGAGCAACATGCGGTTATGATACTTATTCCGAACAAAAAGATATTGCTTGTGGCCGATTTTGGCGAGGATTCCGGGATGGACGCCATTGTCAATCTCAAAGCGGCCATTGAGAGCCGTGGGGCTTATTCCGTCAATATTGTTGACTTTCCTGCCATGGCAATAGCCGGGCATCAGGGCGAGGAGCTGTCTGAGGCGCGTGTCATAGAACTTTGTGCCCGCAAACTCGAGCAGCTTTCGTCTACAGATGAACTGGTCTGGGATGAACCGGACCACTACCCTGATGAGAAACAGCATGACCGTCCCGACACGGTAGTGGTGTTCGGCAAGTCGGCAATGCTTGCCGGTGGACTGGAGGGCACGGATGTACTCTTCGTAAATCCTCAATATGACTCCGAATGGCCCTGGAAGAAACAGTATTACGCCGACCGGCGCGTTGCCGGGCAATACCACAAAAATAAATACGAATACGAAAGAAACCGGATGACTACCGTGACGTGGAGCGGGAAAGAGGCAAAGATAGGCAGTGGCTATTCCAAACGTTATGGCGTGTTCACACGTGATACCGGTTTCTATGAATTCTGGGACCGTTATCCACAGATGGCAGAAATGGATGAGAAGCTTGAAGGTGACACCGATGGTCTTGCAGATTTCATCTGCCGTTTTGCAGATGGCGACATTACCAAGTTACAGGAGACGCTCAGCACCCGCAGCAAACTCAAAGAGCAGGAAAAGCCGCAGAGACGCATTCTGATTGTTCCTGACTTTTTCACCCCTTACGACTCACCCGCTGTCAGAGAGCTTTATAAGCAGCTTACAGCCATGGACTATCAAGTGGCTGTATTGATGCCTGATTCCACTCTAATGAAGTCCCGGCAGGCTCTTGAACGCCGTTGCAAGTCAAAGCCTTTCGATCTTATCGTCACTCTCGAAACCGGCTGTCTGCTCGCGGCACGGGTGACAAACTGCCAGCGCATATTTGTCAATCCCGACTGGTGCGCATGGGAGTGGATGAACCTCCGTCTCGGGGAAGAAAAACAGAAATATGAAAGGCGCGGTGCCGACAAATCCGGTCCGGTCTACTCCTACATCCTCAATGCCGATGAGATTGAGGCGGCTCGCGAAATGGCTGAGCGGAGCAATATCAGGCGCGGCAACCATCCGGCAGCCGGATGGTTCACCGAAGATGCCGCTGATTCCCACCTGCCCTTGGAGCATCTCAAGCGCTTCAACACAAGCACCTTCATCCCGTCGCTGAGGCTCGACACCGAAGAAGGAATCGACATACTTGCCACTCAAATTCACAACATCCTCTCAATCTCCGATTAATAATACAAATTTCCAAAGTACCAATCCCGATAATTTTGTTAACTTTGCACTTTCTTTTGACCAAACGACAAAACGAGCTGATAATATCTGACAATATATGGTATCTGTAGATGGACTGACTGTTGAGTTCGGAGGCACTACCCTCTTCAAGGATGTCTCTTTCGTAATCAATCCGCGCGACCGCATAGCCCTCATGGGCAAGAACGGTGCCGGCAAAAGCACGCTGCTCAAGATTCTCGCCGGTGTCCGCGCCGCAACCCGTGGCGCAGTCTCCGTGCCGAAGGACTGCACGGTGTGCTATCTGCCACAGCATATGCTCACCGAGGACAGCCGCACAGTCTTCGAGGAGGCATCGCAGGCTTTCGCCCATCTGCGCGAGATGGAGGCCGAGATTGACGCGATGAACGCCGAACTCGCCACCCGCACCGACTACGAAAGCGATTCATACATGGCACTCATCGAGAAGGTAACATCGGTTAGCGAGAAGTTCTACGCCATCGACATGACTCATTTCGAGGAAGACGTGGAGAAAGCCCTGCTCGGCCTCGGGTTCGAACGCACCGACTTCGACCGCCCCACCTCCGAATTCTCCGGCGGATGGCGCATGAGAATCGAGCTTGCCAAACTGCTTCTCAAGAATCCTGACGTGCTCCTGCTCGACGAGCCGACAAACCACCTCGACATAGAGTCGATAGGCTGGCTTGAGGATTTCATCAAGAACAGTCCGATGGCCGTAGTTGTCATCAGCCACGACCGCCGCTTTATCGACAACATCACCACGCGCACCATCGAGGTGACCATGGGACGCATATACGACTACAAGGCCACATACAGCCATTATCTGGAACTGCGCAAGGAACGCCGCGCGCAACAGCAGAAGCAGTACGACGACCAGCAGAAACAGATTGCCGAGGCCCGGGAGTTCATCGAGCGGTTCAAGGGTACCTATTCCAAGACCTTCCAGGTGCAGAGCAAGGTGAAATGGCTTGAGAAACTCGACATCGTGGAAGTCGATGAGGAAGACACCTCGGCACTCCGTCTGAAATTTCCGCCCTGCCCCCGCAGCGGCAGCTACCCGGTCATAGCCGAAGGCGTGGGCAAGAGCTACGACGGCAAGCCGGTATTCTCGAACGCCTCGTTCACCATAGAGCGCGGCGACAAGGTGGCGTTCGCCGGACGCAACGGCGAGGGAAAGTCAACCATGGTCAAGGCCATAATGAAAGAGATTACCCACGACGGCACCCTGACATTGGGCCACAACGTGAAGATAGGATACTTCGCGCAGAACAGCGCCTCACTGCTCGACGAGAACCTGACCGTGTTCCAGACAATCGACGACATAGCCGTCGGCGACGTGCGCCTCAAGATCCGCGACCTGCTCGGTGCATTCATGTTCGGAGGCGAGGAGAACCAGAAGAAAGTCAAGGTGCTGTCGGGCGGGGAACGCGTTCGCCTCTGCATGATCAAGCTGCTGCTCGAACCGATCAACCTGCTCATACTCGACGAGCCGACCAACCACCTCGACCTGAAGACAAAAGATATATTGAAACAGGCATTGCGCGACTTCGACGGCACGCTGATAGTGGTCAGCCACGACCGAGACTTCCTCGACGGCCTCGTGACCAAAGTCTACGAATTCGGAGGAGGCCGCGTCCGCGAGCACCTCTGCGGCATCAACGAATTCCTCGAAAAGAAACGCGCCGAACAGCAATAATCCCTCCCGGTGAGTTGTTAGGAATGGAATTATTTCCATACATCAAGGGTATTCCAATTTCTTGGAAAGCCCATTTCACGCAGATTGAGAAGATTGCCCCCGTCTCCGATTATTGAGAGTATATTTCGTTTGATGTTGCTATCCGGGCTGATAATGTTACTGATGTATTTGATGCAGCAGAGAGCTGCAAATATTTTATTGGGTCTTATGTTACGAATAGTCAAGCAATCGAGAAATGGATTGTCTGCGTTCGTGGGCATCTGGACACTGACAATACTGCGTCTATTCCATATTCTGCTATGATGGGCACAGCAGTTGCGCCATACTGCTATCGCATGAAGCCAGTTGGCGAATACACGGTCATCGTTCAGTCCGAACTCTTTGGCAATTCTTTTCTTTATGGGAGATTTATTGAGCAACTGATATAAACGGCTCAAAGTTCCGAGCGACAACACCTCCAACGTCATCCACGCCGGTGGCATCGGTGGATTATCATATTTGGAGCAATAATGCTTTATAAAATCCTCATTGCTGCGTTTGACTTCACTTTATAATCCGCAAAACGAAATGTTCGCCGCTTTTGAAACGAACCGTTCATTGCTGAAAAACGAAACGTACCCCAAATTCAAAAAATTTTCGCCCGGCTTCGCCGGGGTCTGAAAGCCTCCCGGCGCACCTCCCCCACTATATTTGAATGGCCTCCGAACACTGTCCGAAGGCCATTCTTTTTGTTTTATCGCTTTTTCGCTTTGGGTCGCTGCGCGACCGCTTTCCGCTTACGCGACCTCGCTCAACGCTTTGTACGCGGCCACGCTCTGCGCCCTGACGAGAAGTCCGCGGAAGGCCAGCCGCGAGCCGACATTCGCGTACGAATTCGAAGCATCGTAAAGCGCATTCGCATACGCGAACGACACGCCGCCAACCGCATACGCGTAGTAGCTGCCGCGATAGACCACACGGCCTGTTGCTGTGCTGATATAGTAGATGTCGCAGAAATAGGTGCTTGAGCTGCCGCTGAATGACCCGGTCGGCACCATGTCCATATAGAGTCCATGATGTACCCCGGTTATCCACATGCCGCTGCTCGTTGAGCCTTTGACATAACGGAATGTTCCATCGGGCATCAGTATGCGCCATTTGCCGGAGTTACCGCTGTCATTCGGCAGATCCACGCCATCCATCATTTCATATTTGTGTCCGTAGAGGTTAACATATCCGAGACAGCAGATATTGTTGACTTGGGTCACTGTCTGAGCTCCGAGTTCATCAACACTCCTGAACCACGCATACTGATGGACGAGATTCTCCACAAGGCTGTTGGTGACATTGGGATTGATTGCCTTGGCATATTCATAGCCGATGGTGTCCGTCATGCCTCGGTTCATCGTTTCCGCACCGATAGTTCGGTTGTTGGTATGAGATCCCGCGCCACATTGCTCCTGCATATCCCTGCGGCCATAGAACGCATAGGCGAGGTTGGCGATACGGGAATGCATCATCGCGTCTATCTGCTGCATCCCTCGCTGAACGCTGTAGTAGTGGAAGTCTGTCCACGTCATGCTCGCCACGGAACTGCCTCCGGTCAGACAGGAACGGAATTTCTCCCCTACCACAACGGTCTCGACAACGGCGCAGAGGTGCTCCTCGTCATAGTACCATTCCGGCTCCATGTCCTCGATTTTGTCGGAGTTCGACAGGACTACCTTGTCAAACTCGGCGGTGTTGAGGATGGAGAAGTTGAGGGTTGTTGCACCTTGGGGAACATCCTTGACAAGATACATACCTGCCTCGAATTTACTTGAGAGCGTGGGAACGACTATATTCTCAAGCACTTTGCCTGTCGAGTCGCAGAACACCGCGCCGATGAGCCCCGTGCCGGGAACGCTTGGGAAGCGCACTCTCTTGTGTCTTGACACATCGACTTGGCATACTGAATATGTCGCATCGGTTGTGTAGGACGCAGCCAACGTGTCCTTTCCGACAATCTTCCTTCCGGCGAGCACTCCGCCTTTTGATTTCAGATCATCAAGAGTGAGGACATCCACTACAGGAGTGGCAGGTCTATGGTTCTTGTCGTTGGAGCTGTAGCATGAGTAGGTCGCTCCGTTGAGGTAATCGTTGACTCCCTTTTTCCACATTCCCGGCTCATACATCATGATGTCTCCCTCGCTGCCATCGAGTTTTGCCGGAGTGCAGTTGGCGATGTCCTCGGCATCGGCATAGTAGTTGGAGTTGGCATCGTGCAGGGGGAAGTAGGTCATCTGACCGTCCGCGTTGTTGACAGTGACATCGGTGTTCGCCATACGCACGGTTCTCGTGGTGGCCTTCCTTGTCACCTTGGCGAGGACACGGTGGCGTTTGGCGTAGATTGCCGCGATGTGGCCGCTCATCTTATACTCCTTGCCGAACTGATAGCCGGTGTTGTTGTCGAGGTTGGAGACGCTCTCGTCATCGCTTATATGGTCGATGCGGATTGTGGTGTATTCCGGCTGTATGATGTTCAGTTCCGGGAAATGGGCACACATCTTCTGATATTGCGCCTCATCGATGTATCGGGTAAGCCGCACTGTTCCGACAAGGGCACAAGTGTCGGTGGAGTTGCCGGAAGCATCGACACCTCCCATCGACATAAACTTGTTGAGCCATGTGCCGTCATCCTCACGGTCTATCCCGGTTACACGGAGACGGTCAACATTGGCGCACCGTGACAGCAGTGCCTCCCAACTCAAGCCGGGACAGTTGTCGAAGATGAAGGTGCGCACATTGCCGTAACTCTCAAGCGTAAGACCGGACGATGTGAGTTTGCTCAGATACTCAAGCCGGAGCGTGGTGATTGTCGAGGGCATACGTGCCACTGTCACCGGCGCACCTTTGGCAAAGGCTATGCTCTGAACTTTTGTGCCACGGGCATCGAGTTCCTCAAGTTTGGTCTGATTGGTGAGGTCAAGGGCGGTGCTTGTGCTGCCCCCGGTCTTTGCCTGTGACTGATTGCGCAGGTTGATTTTTCGCAGCTGCTTGCAGTTGTCTATCGATAGCCACCATCCGGTGGAGCCACCACCCGTAGCCGCCTGAAGGTTGAGCTCACGCAGTGCGGTACATTTACCAAGGTCAAAGGCGTTTTTAAGGTGGTCGGACGCTCCTGTCATGTCAAGAACCTTTATTCGGCTCGCTCCATAGACTCGCAGAGGGTCGTTAACAGTGAACGCTCCTGTTATGTCAAGGGTTGCCACTGCTCCACCTTCCACGATGCCTGTGTTTGCGAGATTGGGGCTGTTGTTCGTTCCGTAACCAAAGGCGTAGGTCTCGTTGGCGGTGATGCGCAGGGTGTCGGCTGCATCGGTCGCGCTCCTTGCCATATAGAGGTCGATGTTGTCGGAGGTGAAGTTGCTCGTGCCGTATTTGGCATCAAGCAGGGCTGCGCGGTTGGTGAAGAAGAAGGTGCGGTGGCTCTTGTTGCTGCCCTGCAACGCGAAGATGAACGGCCACTTTTTGCCATACATGGTCTGAACCGCCGGGGCGATATATTTGAGATAGCCGGACTTGTTGAACGCCCGGTCACACCAGTTGCCGCTCTGCTCATCGTTGAGCATGGAGAGGACGCGCTCGTTGGTGAGGACGGCGCGGAGATTGGCGGCGCAACGCTTGAGGTCATCCTCAAGGTTGGCAAGGACGAGATTCCAAAGCCACGAGTCGTGACCCTCGAAAGCGTATTTGCTTGCCTCGGCATCCCATGTGTCTCGGTCGGTGGTATAGAGATACACAAGGAAGCAGTCATTTCGCTTGCCGAGCTGTGTGTCGCCGTCATAGTAAGTGATGAACCACTTGAGACCGTCCCACGTGCGGAGCATCATGTTCTTGGCTCGTTGGTCAACACTGAGAAAGTAGTCGGTGAAGACATAGTAGGTCAGAATGAAATCCTTGTCGAAATATTGGTCGATCTCGTTCTTGAATTTTTCGCTCTTGAATGTCGAGAGGTCGTTGGAGTTTGCTCCGGCAGGTACACAGGCGCGTATCCATGAGTACAGACGCTTGAGTGCGGTCTGCTGATTGGTGGCAAGACCCGACCATGTCACATCACCGTCACTCTGAACCTTGCCGGAGGAATCCACGCCGTAGTTCACCTCCGCCCCGGCATCGAATTCCTGTGCGAGATGGGTGTCGCTTGTTGTATGGAAGAGGCATATCGGAGAGGTGTTGTTGAGCATCTCAAGGGCGATGGGACATTCCGGGGTGTAGCCTTCCACTCCCTCCATGCCGAATACAGGGCCACTCTTGGATTTCTCGTTGTTGAAATTGTACTGTCCGTAGTAGGTGTTCTCTCCGTCCGCTGTCTCGGCGCAGAATATGTCGATGGGCATACCGTCAATGGCTGTGCGGACATTGATCGCGCCGAGGCTGTTGCCTCCCTGCTCGTACTGATGTCGCTGCGGTGGCGTGAGCAGTCCGAGTTCCTTCATCGCATCATTGAACAGTTTGGCTCCGCCTGTGTTGAGTGACATCGAGGAATCCGAGTAGTCCGACTTGCAGCACACGATGGGGACAGGAACTGCGCCGGGGCGCATGACATATTTGTTGCCGGAGAGGACATTCTTGCCTGTCATCGAGAGCAGCTCACTGCCCTTGGTGAAGTAGATGCGGATGTTCTTGCTCGGATATTTGGTTGATGACGTTCCCTGTATGCGGATGTAGCAGTTGGTGAGAATGAAATCATAGTCGCTGCCGAGGGGTGAGTAGAAATAGACATCAGCGAGGAAGTCCGTCTTCTTGTTGTTGGTCTCATAGACATCGTTGAGCATGTTCTGACGCACGATGCGGAGGACTCCCTTGCCCATTGCACGGAGTTTGTCCATATCCACATCACCGGTGTCACCCATGATGTCGTTTGCAGAGTATATCTCCATCATCTCATCGGTGGACTCGCTGTCAACCATGCGGTTCTCAAGCTCCTCGTCATCACTGATGGCGCGGTTGTAAACCCTGATACTCTTTATCTCGACATCCGCCTCGGAACTGTCGATGGTTATCTCCTGCGGATTGTCCTGCCGGAAATTGAATGATGCGTCATAGATGTCCGCACCCGTGCGGTTGCCTGTGACATACAATTGCATCAGTCTGTCTTCGGCTGATGTCCCCACCATGAGTGCCACCTTCATCCAATCTCCGGCGGTATAGTTGGTGGCGAGCTTGGTCTCTCGCTGTACGGTCTGACCATCCTCGTTTTCGTATGAGACGGTCTGCCCGGTCTTGAAACTTGCCTCCTGCGTTGTGATATGGAGACCTTTGCCGTTGTCAAGGCAGCTGACTACGGCGGCATTCCTGTCCATCACGTTGCTGACTCGCATTGTGATCTCTATCGTTAGACCGGTGTTCTTGACATCGGTGGAGAATGGCTTGGTATGGATCACAGCCTTTGCCCCGTTGGTGAGTCTGAGCGCACCATCGACCCATCCGCTGCTTGCCCAGTCCACACCTTCGAATGATGTTGTAACGCCGTTCGACTCCCATGTGGCCGGATTGCTCTCTTCGTTGCTGCGCCCGGTGGCATCGAGTTTGAATTGCAGACCGTAGGTCGCCTCACTGATGTCGATGCCGCTTTCCGCTATGTTGAGATTGATCGTATAGGTAGATGAACCGAGTTTGAGCCGGATGGTCTGATTGCCCTTTTCGGTGAACCGGTTGCTGTAGATCTGCACGGTTCGCGGTGCGCTGACTGTCCGGGCGAGTTTGCCGTTCTGCCACAGTTCAACGGTTGCCGGAATGACCGTGGGGTCATACGCCACGAATTCAAACTCGCATTTCTCATACTGCCCGACCTCGATGGTGGGTGTGGTGTGTCCCGTTCCGGTCAATATACGCCCGTCAGGGTGAATCATCTTTGTGCCGATGAACGGTGCGCTGCTGCCTCGTTTGAATATGTCGAAATAGATGCTCTCGCTCTTGAGCGTGAGTCCGTCCTGTTCCATCTCGGCAACCATCTGTACCGTATGGCGACCGACCGAGAGTCCGGCCATGTCGAGGTTGAAGTTGCTGTTGGTCGTGCCGGAGCGGGTTATGGAGTGGAGATTGCGCTGCACCCCATCGACATAGAGCGCGACTGACTTGGTTCCCGATCCTGTGACGGCATAGGGTATCTCCACCGTGTCCCCGGTGGCATAACCTCCCTGCGCGATGCCGGAGGCGAGGTTGTAGCTGCTTGAGAGCGACAGTGTGACAACCTTGACAGAGATATAGGCTTGCTTCTTCTGCTCTTTACCGGTATTGGGGTCGGTTGTCGTGGCGATTACATAGATGTCGCTTGTTCCAAGGAGGAGATATTTAGTGAGGTCAATGGTGTAGGTGTTGGCGTTGACATCCTGCTTGGTCTCGGAATAGGTTACGACCGTTCCGCGCCGCACTTCGATGCGGACGGTTGCCTTCTGTCCCGTGGACATTCCTTTGTCATCGCCGCCAGAATACTGATGGTCATAGAACCATGTGAGAATGGCGGTGTCCCCTTCCTTGATGGTCTTCTTGTCGATAGAGGCCGAGAGGACTATTTTGGTGGTGGAGGCATCGTCACCTCCACCGCCGCCGCCACCTTTGACGGTAAACTCGGCGATGGTCGATGTCTTGCTCTGCAACTTGACCGTTGTCGAGCCGTCATCATTCTCTTCGGTATCGACACCGAACAATGTACCGGCTTCGAGTTCCGCTACCTTGGAAGCGACCACACCGTTCTGAATGGGATTGGTGCTGTCCGGGTCGAAACTGCTGTCAACCTCCACCTCATCGATGGTGAGCGATACATTCCCCTCGGCATCGGGGGTCTTTTTCTCGCCGTTGACGGTTATCTGCTTGACCGTGTTCTTTGACCCATATTCCTCCCATGCACCGGGCGAAAGGAACGTGGAGAGGGTTGTTCCGATAAAACGGTAGTCGTCCCATTTGCCGGGCGCGGACTCGAAGGTGATTATCATGCCCCTTTTCTGCTCGTCCTCGATGTCGGCATTGGCAAGTGCCGCCACAGCGGTTGCCTTGGTGTAGTAGCCGGAGGTGAGAGGCTGCTGCTCGGTCAGATTATAGAATCCGCTGCCGCTCCCTTTGCCGCTCGCTTCAACAAGGTCTCCCTTTTCATCGCTCCACATGTACAGCGTGTCGCCACATAGGAACAATTTGTTTTTCCTTACCTGCGAGATTCCGACATTATACATCAGCATCGGGTATGTGTCATTAGACCACGACAAATAATATTTGCCCTGCAAGACGTAGGCGAAGACCTTCTTTTGGGTAAGATATACGATTTCTCCTCCTGCGGTTGCCGAGCTCATCATTTCCGTTGTCACATTCAGATTGACAAAGCGTGAAAAACGGGCTGTTGCGCCATCCCTTGCTGCCACCGCTGTCCCTTCATGGATTGACACCACTTGCTGTGCATCAGCGACCGCTTGCTTCGCGGCATTGGCTGCTGTTTCTGCCGTAGATGCAGCTGCATTTGCGGTGGCCGCAGCAGTGGCTGCTGAGTCTCGTGCCGAATTTGCCTGTGACGCCGCATTGGTGGCGTTTGTGGCCGCTGTGTTAGCCTTTGCCGCAGCATCCTCCGCAGGTTTGCGTAGGAGCGACACGGGAACGCTCACGACCTCCGTGCCACGGATCGCCGGAAGTGAGACCACACCGTCAAGGCTCGTGGCTTGGGTCAGTTCATCAACGCCAAGGGACTCTGCCTTGATCGCGTTGAGCATTTCATTTTTGTCTGCTTGAGTCAGTGCCATTGGTTATATGGTTTACGGGTTTTGAGATAGTAAGGATTGTTCTGATTGTCATACGCCTCTTGCTCATGAGAGATAGCGTAGTAGGCGACTTTGGCATCCCACTCCCGGAGTAAATGCCAGAGCCACTCCATAACGTAGAGAAGATAGAATGGCAGATAACCGAGTTCTCTCATCTGCGCGGTGTGTATTGCTTCGTGATTGAGGTCGTGTTTGCTCATGAAGCAGCCCTCTCTCACAAACAGGACTCCGAACAGGTTGATGCATTTGAATCCCTTGAACGGGATGAGGCGGTTGTAGATCACTTTCATTCCTCACCCCCTTTCAGTATTTCCCGGAGTCCATCGATGAACGCCGGAGTGCCGTAGGCGTTGGCTACATCGGTGATTGTCTTGATCTCCTCATCCGAATAATCAACCTCGCCGTCACTCTGATATATCTTCATGGCGAGCGCATGGGCGCGTATGCCATTGACATTAAGGTAGAGCATATTCGCCACGCTCTCCCTCGCATCGCCGTACTGATACCGGCTCTTGTCTATTCCCGTAGGAATTCTGAACTGTTGGAAATTTATTTTTGCCATGATTATAGAGGTTGGTTTATTCTTTTATTACTGCCACAATTAACCCACTGCGAACTTGGAATCTAACTTTATCAAGGTCGTAATCCGCAGGGTTGAAATTTACTCCGTTGAAGTATTGTGTATATGTACCATCAGACTTCATGTCTGTCGCGACTCGTAGCTCATTGCTGCCATTTATCACCACATTTCCATTGAGCGCATGATAACCGCTTGCATTAGCTCTTATATCTCCGTACATGAATAAGCCGATGTTGTTCCTGCCGCCGGAGACATTGATATATGCGGCATAGTTATCATAATATTGCGATGGGGTGCTATTGGTGATACGTAACTGACAACCTCCAAGCATCGTTCCGGCAGGCATTGTATCAAGACCTATGCCCACCCAATGGTATTTGTCGGAAAATCCAAGGAAACCACTGCCGGAAGAATACAAGAAAAATTTACTTGTCGATGTATCCACTCCACCATATTGACCGCCGGTGTAGCCTCCATCTGCCGAGATACTGTTGTTGGTAATAAGAAAGCCTCCTATTGTGCCTTTATCAGCAGTTATCTCTCCTGAGAATTTCCCATTGATGGTCTCTATACTGCCGTCCTCCAATATCTTGAAATTACCGTTGGCTGTGACCAAGCCTTCAAGTTGGATATTGTCGGCTTTTATTTTCACACCCTCCTGTCCTGCACCGACAAAAGCCTTGAGACGACCTTCGCTATCGATAGCATACAAGCCGGACATTTGAGCTGTGGTCACAATGCCGGACTCCTCAAGAACCTTGCCGTCCCGGTCAAAATTCTGAGCCGCAATTTTGACGAGCTTTTCAGACTGTTCAAATAGAGTGCGGTACTTGTATGTGAGAGCCTCGACCTTGTCGGTTGACATCACGAGCATATACACGTAGATCTCCCCGGTAAATGTGAGCTTGAAATCACCTGTGCCGTTCCACAGTCCATCGCAGGTGAACTGCACATAGCCGGAGGTGGATTCCAAATCCTCCTCGACACTGAACGAGTTGAAATTCTCAAAGCCGGATTTATCAACACCATCAAAGCCGATAGTCAGTTTGCCCGGCTTGATACATTTGTAGAAGAAACTGAGATAGACCGGGAGAGCCTCTTTCTTGCCGTCTGAATTGACCTCGAATGTAGGCTTGCTGCGCAGATTGGCGTTTTTCTGAGTTATGTACTTGTCGATGATTCGGACTACGGTACGACCGTCATCTTTGGTCACACTCGCGGAGTTGCCTTTCTTTGTCAGCACATTGTTATTTACCCACAGCCATTTGTTGCCCACAAGGAAGAATACAGCCTCGTTTGAGGTATCCCATTTCTCCATGCCGGACGCAAAGGCCGGGTTGCTCAAGTAACCTTTGTCCGCAACAAAGTCATCGCGGACAGCCTCGATCATGCTCTCAATCCGCCCCTCGACAATCTCGAACTTTGTCTTTATGTCTTCGCCTGTTGACAGCAGGAATGTGCCGCGCAAGTAGGCGTTATCAGAGTACAGACCATCTCCGTGAGGCTGATTGTCTGCCGGGAACCAATCATCGGTTATGCCGTCAAGGTTACCGAGTCGAGTGCGAAGGCAACCGGTGAAGTTGGTAGTATGAACACCATCGAGGACATCGATACGGGGCTGACCGTCCTCGGTGGCTGAAATTAGTATGAGGTTCTGACGCTTGGGGTCAGAAACATTTCCCATCAATACACACTCATCACCTTCTTCCGGAATCGCACCGGCAAAATCAGACTTATATACACAGACATAATCTGAACCTGCCTCACGAATTTCAACCCAATAGCTCTTAAGATGTCCTTTTGTAAAGGTCTGGCATCGCATCAAATCGCCTTTAACAAAGGTATTCTCTTGTTCAAAGGATATATGCCAATGCGTTCCGATATTATCAACCCGTTTGATTTTGCCATTGGCGGCAGACACACATATCTGACCACCTACACTGCGGATCTTTTCAATCAGCAGTTCAAAGACGGTCATCACCTGACGCACGGTCAGTTTGTCGATGGTGAGATGCGACAGTTCGTTCTCAAGCCAAATGCGCCATCCCTCTCCATCGAATCCGTCAACGAATTTCGGACTGCTCAAAAAGCGGCGCACAAGCAACGTCAACAGTTCGGCATTGCCCGAACCATCGATTGCGCCACCTTGAGAACCGGGAATAAAATCCCCGGCTTCGATACCTTCATCAAAGATTATCTTCTTCTTTGCACGATCGGGGGAGTTCTTGCTGATAAATTCCCGTTGGCTGCGCCGGGCAGAAAAGAGGTTATTGTCAGTCGGCAGAGTATTATCCCATGTGCGGATCACATCCGGCAAAGCTGTGGACTCACCGATTGATTTGGCGTAACTGCGCACATCGGCGATTGAGTCAGCCATTTTCTCTTGAGATGTCCGGCTGAGAGCATCGCTGATTTCAATATCCATCGATGAAGGGAGATTGACTTTCCGGGTAATCTTGGTGATGCGACTGTCCCGGAAGCCAAATTCAGGAAAGTATTCCTCGCTCTCAAGACGGACTCTCCGGCCAAGAGTGAGTTCCACTCCATTCTCCTCAATCCAAACGTGGTCGGTGGGAGCCTTATAGACGGAGATGTCAAGGTTATGCTCGGCATTGTATGCGTTGACCGCCGTCAGGAATTCCTCCTCTGCGAGCGTGTAATACTCGTCCGGCATACGCAGATTCCAAAGGATATATTTATCTCCGGCTTTTGGCACGAGCTTGTCTCCGGGCAACTGCATGTCGTTGTCATACGGCCATATCGTTATGATTTCAAACTCACGGGTCGTGCTGTTGAAATTGACTTCAAAATAATATGTGCCGTTCTCTTCCTCGCCAAGTCCGGCAAGTTCGCTTCCTTCCTGAAAGGAGACTCGTTTCACAAGACCGCCGATTTCGTAATCGTTGGGGTCAAATGGAAGGCTGTTGTCAGTGAAGTAGTAAATGGTGAAGGGATTTCCGTCTTCGCCTGTCTTGACCTCACTGCGCACACTGCTGACTACACCTGTGCGCCGGGGGTATATGTCGGCAAACGCATCGGCCTCATAATGGTCAACACGTCCGTATTTGTCTGCATTGATTTCAACATATTTCGCGCCGCCGGGCAACTGCAACCGGGTATAGCCATACTTTTCCCGGTCAATATTTCGGCTGCTGCCTACCGGGTAAAGACGGGTATAGAATTTTACGTTGTCTGCGGTGTCCGGATCTATTGATGTCAGACCCTTGTCATAGCCGAGATGGACAGGCTCACCATGCTCACACTTGCAGATGTTGACGGTCTGCCCCTCGACCCACCATTCAGCACCTACCTTCTCGGCAATCTCCTTCAGTGCCTCATCGCAGTATTTGCCGAAGTAGTCGATGACAATATTCTCCGTGCCATTGACCTGTCCAACCTTCCAATCGGTTATATTGCCCATGCCATTGTTCATGCACTTGACAATCATGGCTACATGGTCGCGTGGTGGCGCGGTCAAAGTGAATACGGGGTCTTCCTCATCATCGACCGTCTTGATCACGAGCAGACGTTTTATCATGCTCTCCACCCCATAGAGTTTGAGGTCATAGACCCATTCCTTCCGGGAGTTCTGCTTTGGACGATATTTCTCGGTCAGCCAAAAACGCTCACCAAGGAAATCGGCGTAATCATCCACATCCAGTTCTATATGCTCGTAATGGGTAAAGGAGAGCGTGAGGACACTGTCACCCTGCACCTCCTTTACCTGCGTTGAGCTGTCATTCGGGGATAGTTCAACCTTGGGGTTGCCTACCGAGTCGTATATCGTTATAAGCATATTTGAACGGCGTTTGAATTTCGTTAAAACGAGGGTACAGGCTCACGAAATTTAACCTTGAACCGGCTTGCATGGACTCCCTCTTTCCATAGATATGTGAGCGGTTTGTATGAGGAACTTTCCACATAATACAGCCGCATGGTAAGGTTCAGTTCCGGCAGTCGCATGGAGAGCCACCCGTTCTCACCCTCCTTGAGGAAGGTGATGAAATCCCGGTACTTCTGCAACCATTCGCTCCGGCTCTCGGCAAACAAGGCGAAATGAAGGGTGACATCGCGCTCCTCGTTCTTGACATCAAGAACCGATGAATACTTACTCCCGTTCTCTTCCCGGATATTGACCGCCACATGAGTCTTGACTTTCGAAGGAGACATTATTGAAGTGAGGTTCTCCCGACCGCCTTTTTTCTCCTCGGTCAGGAACGCCCCGAATTCAGTCCATATATCCTTGCCGTTGATGATGACAAGGTTCTTGAGTGCTTCGCTGTTCATATCATCGTGTTTTGATACCGTCTCTGATTATCTTTTTCACATCATCGGCGACCTCATCAAGTTTATCTGCGGCTCGCCCTGTATTTTCCTCGATCTTGCGAAGAGTGTCCGAAGCCGCACCCCACTTCGCCGTAACATCCTCGATATTGTCATCTATCGATGAAAGATGCATCTGTGCGCTCACAAAAAGACCCTCAAGTTTAGTCCCTTGGTCTTGGCTCATGGCTGCGAAACTTCCGGATTTACCCGATTGGCTTGACCCACTTGTCTCCGGATCATATCCCATTGCATCGGCCAAGGCATCACGCTCGGCAATCGCACTGTCAACAATTTTTTTATAACTGCTGCGCAATGCCGCCAATTCCGCGTCATCGAGTTTGCCGTCATTGGACATGGCATCTGCGAGGCTGTTGTACCAATCCTTGAGCATCTCGGAATATTTGTCGCTCATCAGACTCTCAACAATAGTCCCGAATAGCATCTCATCGAGGTTTTCCGCAAAGGATTCCGCATCAGACTCCATATCGAGCAATTGACTCTTGAAGTTATCCCGGAGACTGCTGAACGACATCCCTGTCAATTTTTCCCGGAGTGCGTCCTGCAACTCATCGAGCTGCTTGTAGTAGTCAATGTAATCGTCCATATATTGGGCGGCATTCTTGTATCCATCATCAGCCAATGCCTTTATCTTTGAATAAAGGTCATTAGCTTCATTGAACACCTTTGCCATATCCTCGCTTGACAATCCGAAGAATGCCCCGGCACTTGTAATGTCTTTGCCCACAATGTCGCTGATGCGTTTCCAATCGGCAGAGGACATCCCTTTATTAATCTTGTAGTTTGAGGAATGGTGTCCTCCGATACCAAGGAAACCGTTGCTGTAAGCACTGCCTGAACGCTGCATCATTTGCTGCGTATTAGCCATTGATTGCTCAAGCAATGCCTTCTGTCGGTTATACACAGCCTCTGCATCCGCAACCGACCCCTCCTCAAGTTTTTCAGCGAGGTTGTCGATGGATTTCTGCAAATCCTTATTAGATGCAGTAAGGTATTCGATGTCGGACTCAAGCGTCTTGTCACTGTCACCGCTGCCGAACCATGAAGAGAAGCCTCCCCATGTCAAGGCATCGAATATTTTCCCGACACCGCTCAGAATACTTTCACCAAGAGTCACGAATAAATCACCGGAGAGTATGTCGTCAAGGATTCCACTCACGGCATTGAATACGGCATCAAGGAGTCCTCCGATGACAACACTGAGACCATCCTTGAACACATCGATGATACTTGCAATCCACCCGATGATGGGCACATCTTCAAGTGCATCTGCAACCTTTCCGAATGCCTCTCCAAGTTTGCCACCCATCTTCTCCGCACCTTTGCCGAGAGAAATCAAACCATTGTAGGCTCCGGACAGGCTTCCCGATGCGAGTTTCTGCAAGCCATCGACAACACCGTCCATTGCAGATTTTAGTCCTGTTGCGGTGTCGGAAACGGCTCTTTGGGCGGCATCGGTGACATTCTGAGCATTTTCCACATTCTTTGCCGCAGCAGCCTCATTTTCCTGCGCTGTAGCAAGGGCTTGCTCTGCCGCTTCCTTCTCCGCTTCCGTTCCTTCAGCCTGTGCCGATATGTATGCCTTTTGCGCCGCGATCAATTCCGCATAACACCGGGCATATTCCTCCTGCGACTCCTTAAGACGGATCACTGAGGCTTGATAATCATTTATCTCGTTACCGAGCCTTTTGAAGCTGAGATTATTCGCACCTCCCATGTTGCGCTCCATCTGCCGGATGGCATCGATGAGAGCCTCTTGACTCGCATGGTCGGAATTCTTGAATTCATCGGTCTCAATATATGCCTTCGCATCGGCAAGGACAGGGGCTATCACCTTACTGAACATACCTCCGAATTCACCGAACACGACACTCCAGTCTATATTAGCCTTCAGTTCCTGTGCCTTTACACCGGCAATGAGACTGTCCCTTTCTTTACCGAGTGACAGCCTCTCTGCCTCTGACCCGGCTTTCTTTATCTTTTCTGCATACTCACTTGCTATCGCAAGTTTCTGCTGTTGATATGATCCATATTGACGGAGATGCTCCTGCATGAGGGCAAATTCCCCCTTATAGGCTTCGGCAATGGCTTTCTGCCGCTTCGCTTCATTCAACTCATCAGCATAGTCGATTGCCTGTTGCTGTTCCTCATTCAGATCAGCGGAACGCCCGGCTTTCACATTATCTACCTCCCAATCGCTCTTCTGTTTTGCGATGGCGTTTTTCCGAGCTTGATAATCATCCTCTATCTGCTTGAGTTTTTTCTGCAAGCCTTCATCCATAGCCTCAGTCTCGGCTTGGTCATTCTCCTGCTGCATTGCAACAAGTTCGAGTCCAAGTTTTCGCTCAACCTCAAGACGGCGAGCAGCCTCACGTTCCTGCTGCTGTCGCTGACGCTCGGCTTTCTGACGCTGACGCTCAGCAGACTGTGCGTCCTTGTCTGTTCCGGGCTTGACCTTGTCGTATTCTTTTTTAGCCATATCAGCAGCCTCCTTGAGTTCCTTGGCTTTTTTCTCAAAGTCCTCTTGGGAGAGTGAATTGTTGGTACTGCTGATGAAATCATTGTAGGCTTTCAATGCGTCCTGATATTTCTTTTTTGCAGACGCGACCCAATCTGCGGAACTGTCCACCGGCTTGTTGCGGCGGTTCTGCTCCGACTTGAGTTTATTGAGCTGATATTGCAACTCGTCTCTTGAATAAGTACCGTTGAGTTGGGCGGTGCTTTGGGTAATAGATCCGTACTTTTTCTCCTCAACCGCCATTCGCGCCAAGAGATTCTCTCTGCGCTTAATCTCTGCTTCAAGAGTGTCATTGCTTACTCCCGTCAGATTCTCGAAATATGAATTGACCTCATTCTTGCGAACCTGCGTCTGCAAGGAGCCTTTCTTTTTCTGAAGCATCTTATACTCCGCCAACTCATCCGGTGTCAATCCTCGCCTCTCAGTCACTTTGACATAGTTGTAACGACCGGGCTGATGGGAGTCTGCCTCAGTCTTGGTACGGGTCACCATCTGTTGGCTCAAGGCTGTCAGTTCCTGCAATCTTTTCTCAACTGAGTCAAGTTCATTCTCTGCCTTTGTGATGGATTGTTGCCCATCAAGCGCAGCGATCTCCTCCTTGATTTTTTTGATATTCTTGAGTTTCTCGTATTCGGTGTCATATTTCGCAAATATGTCCGGGTACTTCATCTCAAGTTTATTGAGAGCCTCTCGCCGGGTGTCCGTTGATATTGCCTCATCCCCGGCTATGGAACATAATTCCTCAATCTTACGGCGGTGCTCCTCTTCCGCTTCGATTACTTTATTCTTTTGGCTTTCGTATGCTTCCTCCGCCTCCTTGACCCGTTCTGTCTCATTCTTCATGGAGATCAGAGCCGCTGCCACTCCGGCGAGCAGAGTTGCCACGAGGACGTATGGATTGGCGAGCATTGTGGCATTCAACATTTTCTGCGCCCTTTCCACAAGGAGCAGCCAATTATAATGCAATGCCTCTGCCGCAGTTGCCCATCCTTTCATTGCCACCACAGCCATAATCGCCGTGCGATATACACCGTATGTTCCCACGAGACCGAGCAGGATTCTTCCGAACCGCTCGTAGTTTTCAATCATGTAGGAAACACCGCTCAGAGTCTTGTTTATGACACCCTCGGACTGCTGACCAATTTCGTTGAACATCATGAACACGGCATCCTCGATGTTGGAGATCTGACCTGTGATGGTCTTGGACTGTTCCTCCATCAGACCGCCGAATTTGCCGCCCTCGTCAGTAAGGCTCTCGATGACCTTCTGAACCTCCGGGAATCCAACCTTTCCGGCTTCCACAAGTTCCTTGACCTTGCTTTCTGCCACACCGAACTGTTTGGCGAGTTCGCCAATCATAGGAATGCCACGTCCGGTGAACTGATTAAGGTCTTGGGTGTATAGCCTGCCTTGAGCCATTGTTGTGCCGTAGAGGTACACAAGATCATTCAACGGCACGGAAAGTCCGGCAGCGATGTCTCCGAGACGTATCAGGGTCTCATTGACCTTCTCGGCTTCAAGACCATAGGCGAGCAACTGTTTCGCGCCATTGGCTACATCTTCAAGACCAAACGGTGTGATTGCCGCTGTCCTTACAAGCTGCTGAAGCAGTTCATCAGCTTGGGATACACTTCCGAGCATTGTCCGGAAGGCTACCTCAAGCTGCTGAACCTCTCCTCGTACATTGGCGATTTTTGAGACGAGCTCCTTGACAGCGAATGCCCCGGCAAGCCTACGGAACGTCTTGTCCATAGACTGTGTGGTCTTGTCGAGTTCCTCCATCTGACGTTTGGTCGCTTTAGCGTCATCGCTGAGTCCGGACACAGTGTTCCTCGCCCAGCTGACGCCTTGCGATGCCCTGTCATTCAAAAGTATCTCAATTCTTACCGGCTGCATACTGTTCGCTTTTATGTGTCAAGTTTACTTCGGAAAAATCCTACGATATTGTTTGCCTCATCCTCTGCGCTGACGGCGGATGAGTCACCGCCTGTCCCATTTACTTTGCGCCGGACATAGCGCGGTGCGTCACTGAGCATCATTATCAAGGTCTGATAATTCACACCGTTGAGTATGTATCCTATGCTCCACCCGGTGGCACTCGCCACCTGCCACACAAACCCGAAGAGGCTATGGGAACCTTCATATTCGGTTCTTAACTCCCCCTCTTTCTTTGGCTCATCCTCAGCTTCATCGGATTCGTCCTCTCCGCTGATTTGATAATAGGAATAAAAGGGTCTGTGCCCATCAGCGAGACGAAACGCTTCATCACGCCGAGCAGTTGGTCATTGCTCATGCGGTTTCTCACGAGCCATGCCATAGGTTTCAGCAAGAACTTTCTCGCCAATGGACTCCGGCACATGGTGTATGCGATCATCCGGGACAGTGCCACTCCGTGTTTCGCTATAAACTCCATTGCCTGTCGCTCCGTGAAAGACCACATCTCATCGCTTGTGACTCCCATCGACAGGTATGTCCTCGCAATGAGTATCTGCCCGGAAAGGCATGGTCTTTTCATCCTGACCAAAAATTCAATCGGCTTCTTACGAAAAGGAAGGCGCAGACTGAACAAGGGTACATCGACCCCGGCATCAAGCAATGCGTCCGCGCCTTCCATCTGTATCCGCCTTACCGTGGCGTCATCCATCATGCTTTAGCTGTAGATGCGGCACTGGCTGAATCGGTGATAGTGTAAGGCGCACCACCTCCTTCGGGCTTGTTGACCTTGAGCTGACATTCAAGTTTGGAGACCTCGGTGAGAGTCAGCTTGCCGCCGAGATTGCCGAGCAGAGTTGAGTTGGGGACTGTAAGGGTCTGACCCGACACAAAATTGATGACACATTTGCCGGAGTTCTGTACAAGGTCAGAGGGGGCATTCCAACCGGTATAGTTGGGTTTAGTTCCGGTAAGAGTACCACCGAGAACCTTCTGAATGTTCTCGTAGTTGAGCTGGATGATGTTGAAGGTCGGTGCAATCTGACCGTTTTTCTGTGCGAGTGTCAGAACCGGTGCATCAGGCACCTGCTCGGCCTCTACATCAACCGATTCGGGTTTTGTACCACCCCAATCCCAGGATCCTTTCTCAATGTATCCTATCTCGAAATCCGAGAATGTCACACTGGCGATGCCATAGATGAAGTTTTTATTTGCTGCCATTGTTTCTTTTGAGTATGATTGTGAATACTGTTATTATCACTCCGCCGACTATCCCGATCACGAAGTTGACTATCGGATTCGCCAACGGCTCCGAACGCTGTTCTTTCAGCGTTTGAACATCGTTCTTATACTGCTCAAGCGCGTCCCTCGCTCGGTAGTAGAGTTCTTCGTAATATTCCACTTGGCGTTGCAGACTGTCGCAGGTGGCTGCCACATATATGACCTCTCCTTTCCTTGTCACTGTTGCGGTAGCCTGTCCGTTGTGCTGCGAGTAGGACGCATCCGAAGGAAGCCTAAGGAGGCTGTCCACGGGAATTGTTATCTCCGCACGGCTCTCCGGCACGGTTTCTTTTAGGATCAACCTTGTTACGGTTGCCACGGAGTCGCGGTTCTGCAAGACCGCTTCCGTCCGAATCTCCTCCGTCTGATTCTTTTTGGTTGTCGCGCAGCCTGTGCAGAACAGGGCAACCACCGATGTTATCAGAATGAGGACAGCCGGAAGCAGCCTCGACAGCCTTGCGCAGACGTTGCATTTCTCTCTTGGTAGAGGCCATTTCCCTTTTTGTGGCCTGTAGGTCTTCGCGTGTTGCATTGAGTTCCTCTTTAAGGGGTTTCACTATGTTCTCGACAAGAATACGGGTGGCGTTTTCAGTGTTGGTAATCCGAACACTCTCGGCATCGGCCTTGGCACGCTCCGCATCTGCATTGGCTTTCCTTACGGTAGCCTTGAGGGTGATGACCCCCACCACCAGAGCAAGGAGGCCACCGCCAAGTAAAATGTTGAGGATTTCACTGAAAGTCATTGCCACTCGTATTTTTGTTTGTCACTGTTTTATGCGGCCTGATTTATGCCGATTGATTTGAGCCATTTCTGAACATCGAAGCTCGGACACGCCTTGGCCGCGATTTCATTATGACCGATGATACGCACATCCGGGAAGCGTCTGTGGAAATCCTTGACATAGGCTTCCATCGCCTTGAGTTGCGCTGCGGTTCGGGTGTCCTTGGGATTCATCTTGCTGTCACAGCCTCCGGCATAGACAACATGACGGCTCACCGAATTGTAGCCTTTCGCGCCATTGGTGATTTCCCACGGATCGACATTCGCGTCCTCGTTGTTATTCACGAGCCGCTCGACCCTTCCGTCAATATGGATGAGGTCGGTGTATCCAACCTGCTTCCAACCGTTGCCACCGGCACTCACCGGGGAGGTGTGCCACTGACGGATCTGTGCCGCCGTGACATCACGCCCCTCCGGCGTGGCGGTGCAATGGAGTACGAGATATTTGAGTTTTGCCATGATTACTCGCCGGTTGTGGTATTTGCCTTGAATTTGGGAGTTGCACGGAAGTCCGCCACCACAAACTCTTCACCGAAGGCGATGTTGGTATCAGCCTTCATGAGCAGTTTGAAGAAATAGAGTTCCGAGGCCGCTGAGATCTTGTCAATCTGAATCACGCTCTCATCATTCTGAAGATTGACTGCTGCAAAGAGGTTGCCGTCTGCGTCCATTGAACAAAGGGTGCAGACAATGACTCCTTCCGGCCACGCGGCGACAGTCTCGATGGTGATGCCCTTGTAGCGCATACGGTTGACCTCGGTCTCGCTCGCATTCTTTGACTCACGCTCGGTGAGTTCATCATCATACTTGTCGAAGTCCTCGACACTCATGACGATGCGGAGATTGGAGTTCTGACGCATCGCCTTGGGAATCTTGGCGCGGATTGCCTTGAGCTTGGCAAGCATGGTCGTAGCCTTGGAGACATCCACGAAGATGTAGTCCTTAGCCTTTGCGGCCTGTGTGAGGATACCGTTCATGAGCTTGGTGTCATCGTCACCATCGGCATATTCGCCGTTGACATAATGGTCGCCGAGTTCGAACTGAACCTGTTTGGAGAGTGCGTCAAGCAACGCATTCTGAGCCTCCGGAGGAAGTTCGGCGAACACAAGGTTCCCCTTGGGTTGCCATTTGCGCCAGATATACTCGAAGGTTCGGGGATTGAACACGGTGAAAGCCATGAAGTCCTCCGGGTCAAGGCTCTGCTCCGAATAGTTGAAGTCACCTTTGGAATCCTCAACCTGCGGGTTTTCCTTACGCTTCTGAAGCATCTTGCCCACCTTGAGACGGGGGATGCTGATTTTCTTCTCCACGCCGGGAATGACGTGAATGAGACCCTTGGTCACAAGTTCATTCCCCGTGGTGGCAACGGTGAGGATGCGCTCAAGTACCTCACCGTTGTAATTGGTGTTGTCTACTCTGATTGCCATGTTGAAATGGGATTATGGTTGTTATTTGTTGAGTTTGCTTCGGATCTCTGCCATCTTCTCCTCCCACGGACTTTTGGCGAGAGTCTCATCCACCGGTGGCTCCTGCTCGATGACCGCGCCGAGTTTTACCTGCGGAGACATGGCGGCGAGGGTCTCCTTGAGTTCATCGAATCCGAGTTTCTGACCGATGTTGATGAAGTGCTGCTTCTTGTCGGCAGGAATTTTCTTTTCCCCGATTGCCGCGTCCACAGCCTCTGTAATCTGAGCGAGCTTAAGCTCCTCGTTCTCCTTGCGGATTTTATCCGCTTCTTCCTTGGAAGCGTTGAGTTCGGCGAGCTTGGCGGTCACCGTTGCCTCATCTGCCGTCTCCGGCAAGCCCAACTGAAGGGCAAGTGTCTTGAGTTCCATTTGCGGTTGGTTATTATGGTTATTGTTTAGCAGGGGGAGCGGACAGTCCATGCCGTCCCCAAGCGTGATCATTTCTCCGTCCTTGCGCAGCACTATGGCATCGCCGTTTGCTCCGATGTCAACTATCGACACCTCGAATATCCGGCTCTTTGTCACTGTTGGTCTTGTCTGACCGTCCACAAGCAGGGACTTGTCGGTGCTTACCTCAAGGACATCGAACCCGATGCTCACCATGCGGAGCGAACCCTTTTCCCATTGCTTCTTGCACTGCACTGATAATTCGGTGGCCTCATCGAATTCCGGGACACCGGTTATCTCACCGTCACCTACCTTCAAGTCGGTCATACGGCCTATGACCCGGCCTCGCTCGTGCATATAAAGCAGCACCGGGTTCTTCTCATACAGCGACAGGTCGATGCCGGATGTCAGCACCCGGTATCCGTAACTGTTGAGAGAGTCGTTTGTCAGTCTTACTCTTTTGTCCATTGCGGCGTGTTGCGTTTGAAATTCGGTGCAATATTACGAGGTAATGCGCTGGCTGGCAAAAAAGTGTGCAATGGTTGCACACTTGTATGAAACCATTGCACACTTTTTTTGCGCTCACGTGCGAAGTCGCCAATTTTGCGGTGATTTCCGGCTGCACTCATGTAGGATGCCGGGAGATAACCGCGCAAAATCATTATCAACATGACGAAGGCAGAACTTGAAAAGAAAAAAGACCTCGCACGTGCGCTGTTCCTTTCCGGATTGGAACAGACCGAAATTGCCGACAAGGTCGGTGTGTCGAGGGTCACCATAAGCAAATGGTGTACGGCAGACGGGTGGAAGGAGGCTCGCGCTGCCAAGAATATCACACGTCCGGAACTTGTGAACAAACTCCTGCTTACCATTGACAAGCTGATTCAGCAGGTCAATGACTCCGAAGATCCGAATCTCATCTCAAGTCTCGGCGACAAACTTTCCAAACTCGCATCGGTAATTCAGAAACTTGACAAGCAAGCCAATGTGGTATCTGCAATTGAGACCTTCATGGCTTTCTCCAAGTGGCTTGAATACCGCGCCAAGACCGACCCCGATGTTACGCCGGAACTGATCAAGGCTATCAACAAGTATCAGGATAAGTTCCTCATTGAGTCAATGAGCAAAGGCACTCTCGCTTAATACCTGCGCTTATGAAAATGACCAAGGAACAGAAGGAGGCTCTTGAGCGGTGGCAGGAACATTGCCGTGAGGTTCAGACGTTGACCGAGGTGTCTATGGCTGTAGCCAAGGAGACCCCGGTCGAACGTGACAAGCGTATAAAACGTCTGCTCTCAAACTATGATGAGTTCTGCGAGTATTATTTCGCACACTTCCTGACCCTGCGCGACAAGACTACCGGCGAAATCATCAAGACTATCCACAACGCGCCTTTTCATTCAAAGGCTGCGCTCAAGATAAAGAACACGCCAAACCTCAAGGCGGTCTTCAAATGGCCTCGCGGTCATGCCAAGTCCACCCATATCGGCGTGTTCATTCCTCTTTGGCTCATATTCCAACCGAAGAGGCTCATCAATTTCATGATCACAGTCGGCAAGTCTGAGGATAGCGCGACCCGTCTGCTCGGCGACTTACAGGCCGAGCTTGAATTCAATCAGAAACTGATTGCCGACTTCGGTGAGCAGAAGAACCTCGGTTCATGGCTTGAGGGGGAATTCAAGACCAAGGGCGGTGCCAAATTCCTCGCGGTCGGTCGCGGTCAGTCTCCCCGTGGTCTGCGTGACCGGGAGGCTCGTCCGGATTATATCATCATCGATGACTTGGATGACGATGAGCTTTGCCGGAATGAAAAGCGCGTGAAAGATCTGACCGATTGGGTCAAGGAGGCTCTTTTCGGATCTCTTGATGTCGGACGCGGTCGCTTCATCATGGTGGGCAACCTCATATCCAAAAATTCCGTCCTCGCCAACATCGCAGCCTCCAAGGGTGTCCATGTATCCGAAATCAAAGCTGTCGACCGTGACGGCAACCCCGTATGGACCGAGAAATGGACTAAAGAGGAGGCACAGGCTTACAAGGATTTTGTCGGCTATCGTGCTTGGGAGAAGGAGATGATGCACAACCCGATTACGGACGGCACGATATTCCGGCATGAGTGGATTCGCTTTAAGAAAGTCCTTCCGCTCGCCAAATACGATATGCTCGTCTGCTACACAGACCCTTCGTTCAAATCCACGACTGCAAACGACTACAAGGCTTGTCGATTATGGGGCAAGATCGGGACAGAGCTGCATCTCATCGACACCTACGTCCGGCAGGATACCGTTTCCGGCATGGTACGATGGCTCTACAATCTTTATGAGCGGTTGCCGGAGAATGTGGTTGTGACCTTCTACATGGAGGCAAATTTTATGCAGGACATCATCCTCGATGAATTTGCCACCGAGGGAAATCAGCGAGGGTATCAGTTGCCCATCATGCCGGACACACGCAGAAAGCCGGAGAAGATCCAACGCATCGAGGCTGTGTCCCCATTATGGGAAAGAGGCTTTGTATTCTATAATGAAGCTCTGAAGGAGTCGCCGGACATGGAGGTGGGCATTGAGCAGACCCTCGCTCTTGAACGTGGTTCTCGCGTCCATGATGATGCGCCGGACGCTGACGAGGGTGCGATATGGTATCTTCAGCGCAATACTCGGCAAGTAGTGTTCAAACCTGTCGCAGTCTCACGACCGCGACCTAAAAATTCTTGGTGACTATGTTTATCAATGCAGAAGATTACAGGGTTGTCATCGGTGATGCCGCCTTGAAGGTTGTCTCACAGTCCACCCCGGAGAATATCGCAACTGCCGAGGCAGAGGCTATCGAGGAAATCTCAAGTTACCTGCGCCCGGTCTATGACTGCAATGCCATTTTCTCGGCTGAGGGTGATGCACGAAATAGGCTCATCGTGATGTACACTGCCGATGTGGCTCTTTATCATCTCGTGTCCTCACAACCGGGACGCTTGAACAGCGAGATCCGCAAAGAGAGATATGACCGGGCAATCAAATGGCTTGAAGGAGTACAGGCAGGGAAGAACATTCCCGACCTGCCTCTTGCCGTCATTGATGAAAACGGTGGTGGCTTCGGGACGTCATACCGCTCCGCGCCCAAACTTAATCACGACTGGTAACTATGGCAAAGAAAAGGAAACGTGCCATCGGCACATTATCAAAATCAAAGGAGAAAGCAGCCCGGCAGAAAGCCTCCATCGTAATGGAGCTGTACCGGACTACCGAGTTTTTCTCCAAGAACGACATCGCCAATTGGAGAAATGCATGGCAAGCAGCTATTGACGTTAGAAATCCGAACCGACAGAAACTCTATGACATCTACCGGGACGCGATGACTGACGCGCATCTCTCCGGCTGCATTCAGCAGCGTGTGGGATTCGTAATGTCCCGGTCATTCAAACTTGTCGATGAGAATGGTGTCACTCATGAGGAAGCTGAACACTATCTTGACCAATCATGGTTCAAGGAACTGTGCCGTCTCGCTCTTGAAGCGAATTGGTACGGTCATTCCCTCATCGAACTTGGGGATATTGTCACTGACGGTGACGGCCACCAATCTTTCTCCCATGTTTCCCTTATCCCTCGGAAGCACGTCATTCCTGAATATGGACGTGTCGTTCCAAGGGTCGGCATGACTTGGCCGTCCGGCATTGAATACCGTAAACCTCCGTTCTGCGATTGGTTGATTGAGGTCGGTCAGCCGGATGCCCTCGGTCTTCTCCTCAAGGCTGCATTGCATACCATCCCGAAAAAACACGCTCTCTCATTTTGGGATTGCTTCGCTGAGATATTCGGTATGCCGATGCGTATTGCCCGGACTACGACACGCGACCCGAAGGAGTTCAAGCGTATCGAGGACATGATCTATGACGGTGCCTCCAACCTCGGTATGGTTACCGGCATGGACACTGAGATACAATTCGTAGAATCCGGCAAGGGTGACGCATACAATGTCTATGACAGGCGCATTGACCGCGCAAACTCCGAACTGTCCAAACTTACCATCGGACAGACCATGACTATCGAGGACGGTTCTTCTCTCTCGCAATCGGAGACACATTTGCAGGTATTCGAGAACCTCGTGGAGGCTGACCGGGATATGCTGCGCGATGTCATCAACAATCAGCTTATCCCGAAGATGATCAGACTTGGCTTTCCGCTCAAGGGTCTGCGCTTTGAATGGGACGATGCCATCGACTATACCCCGGAGCAGCAGATAGCCTATGAGAAGATGATCTCCGACCGCTACGAGGTTGACCCGTCATATTTCGCAGACAAGTACGGGATGCCTGTAGGAAAGCGCATACAGAACACTCCGGCGTTACCCCCAAAGGAGGAAGATGAGAACGAGGAAGAGGACGAAAAGCGCAAAAACAATCATCCTTTTTTCGACTGAGCCCCTCTGACTATGAGGGGCTGCACCACCGCTATGCTTCCATTCTTGAACAGGAACCGGGACTGCTTGTATCCGGCAACATGAAGGATGAGGAGGTTGTCAGGAAAAGGTTATCATCACTGTTTGACGGAATGATGAAAGCCGCTTACAATAATAGCGGTTCCGAGTTATCCATTGAAATTCTCGCCGACCCGCAGGTGAGGGAGTTCATTGATGCCCATGCCGGGGTTCTTGACAGTTCCTTTGAGCGGACTTCCATGTCGGAGGCTATGCGCCGGAGACTGCAACGCTCCGATTTCATATTCTCCGGCATGAAGACATTTCATGAGCTTAACGAGGCTTTTCCCTCCATGCTTGATGAGAATGGAGAACGGAAATCATTCGAACGCTTTTTGAATGATGTTCGAAGCATTGACGAAACCTACAATGCCAACTACCTCCGGGCAGAATACAATTTCGTGTCTGCCTCTGCTGAAATGGCTGCTAAATGGGAGGAATTTGCGGAGGATGGAGACCGATACAATCTTCAGTACCGTACACAGAAGGATGACAAGGTGCGCCCGGAACACGCCGCTCTCGATGGAGTGACACTGCCACCTTCGGACTCTTTTTGGGAAGAGTTCTATCCCCCCAATGGGTGGAACTGCCGGTGTACGGTGGTGCAGGTGCGTAAATCCAAATATCCGGCAACTGACCATGACGAGGCTATGACACTCGGTGATGTCGCCCTCCAAAGGGATACCAAGGGGATGTTCCGGTTCAATGCCGGAGCAGAGGAATCCACCGTGCCGGATTACAATCCCTACACAATCAGCAAATGCAAGAACTGCGACATTGCAAAAGATAAAGGGTTGCTTTCACATACAAGTCCACCCGACAATGATGTGTGCGCAGCTTGTCGATGGATTCACAAATGTGAATACCGTGACTCCCTGACAAAAAAGGGCACAAAGATTTCCCCGGAAGAAAAAGATGCAATCCTGTGCAAACCCTATGATGAACAATTCCTTTCAGAATATAAGGGTGAATGTGGCATGGTATATCAACACCTTCTCCATTGCATAGGTAATGTTGACCGGGAGTATGTATTCGATGTTGCCAAGGCTTTTGCCGATACGGAAGGGGATTGTTGGATTAACCCTGAGATTCGCTCCAGCTCCATTTATCGCCGGGCGTTTTATTCGGATCTGCCCGAAGATGCAAAATGCAATCCCGACATCAGAACCGCTCTATATGGCTATGTTGACGTAAAATCGCCACATAGCCAAGAGAACTGTGGCAAAAATGCGACTCACGCTTCAATGAAACAACAGTCTTGCGTTTGCCTCACTAACCACCGTATGGAGATAACTGAAGAGCAGATTCTGCATAGGACACAACTTATATGGAAAGACCCGAATTACACTCATGATTATGTATTTTGGCTCATAGACGGGGTGCTCCGAAAATACAAAAGACCATAGTTCGCACTACGGTCTTAGGGTTCCGCGTCGTCGCAGGACGCTTTCAATGGTTTTATCTCCCATGCCGCAAAGATAACACTTTATTTTCAAATACAATTCATTATGGACAAGATTTTTCTCTTTTTAAAGACTTCTAACCGATACAAACACCTCATCGGCGGTTTTCTCGTGGGTCTGTTCGCCCTCGGCGCACTCCCTGCGCTCTATTCTGCCGCGGTTGCCGGAACTTGCCTCGAACTGAAGGACAAACTCCACGGCTGCTATTGGGATTGGCTTGATTGGCTTCTGACGGTCGCCGGAGGTGGATTCGCTGCCTTTTTGTGGCTTCTGCTGTAACATATTCACTGATGAACGCCGTTTTATGAGTAACTTTGCACTTTGAAAGGCGGTGTCCCTCAATAGGCCGTGTGGTCTATCGCGGCAACAACAACGCGAATGCGAATGGCGGCGTGTCGTACGCGAATGCGAATAACGATGCTTCGAATTCGAACGCGAATGTCGGCTCGCGGCTGGACAACCAACAATCGGCGTACATCACCGGGAACGTGTTCCCATTGAGGTGCCGAGAGGGGCAAGCCTCGGCAACAGCGGCATCAGCCGGAAAGCCGGAACATCAAGTGAACGAGTAGGGTTTGGTAGGCGTAAGCTCGAAGAACCCGGACTCAAAGAAGGAAGGCTCAAGGAGCCGAATTACAATCTATAACCCAATCAGTATGCACAGGGACGGACATATCATCGAGGAGATTGTGGCTTATCCGAATATGGCACAGTCATTCGAGCAGGTTCTGCGAGGCACAAGCCGGAAGCGGAGTCGGCAGGGACGTTACCTGCTTGAGCATAGGGAGGAGGTTATCGCGGAGCTCTCAGCCAAGATTGCCGATGGCAGTTACTTCATTGCCGGAGGCTATCGGGAGCGGTTCATCATCGAGGGTGGAAAGGAGCGGCGCATACAAGTGTTGACAATGAAAGACCGCATCGCCTGTCATGCTGTGATGTCGGTAGTGGACGAACATCTGAAACGCCGCTTTATCCGCACTACCTCGGCAAGCATCAAGGGCAGAGGGATGCACGACCTCAAGGCTTATATCGAGCGAGACCTCCGGGAACATCCGGAAGATACCCGGTACTGCTACAAGTTCGACATCTCCAAGTTCTACGAGAGCGTCAACCAAGAATCCATCATCGAGTGTGTCCGGCGAATATTCAAGGACGCGAAGTTGATAACCATTCTTGAACGCTTTATCCGGATGATGCCTGAAGGCGTGAGCATCGGTCTGCGCAGCTCACAGGGACTGTGCAATCTGCTTCTCTCGGTACACCTTGACCACATACTCAAGGACAGGCTCGGCATCCGGTTCTTCTATCGATACTGCGATGACGGAGCGGTTCTTGCCGCCACCAAAGAGGAACTGTGGAAAATCCGCGACATCGTTCATGAGTGTGTCGGGGCAATCGGTCTCAAGATAAAAGAGAACGAGCGAGTGTTTCCGGTGACTGAGGGTATTGACTTTTTGGGATACGTCATCTATCCCGACCACGCGCTTCTCCGCAAGCGCATCAAGAAGAAGTTCGCCCGGAAAATGGGCGAGGTTAAAAGCCGAAAAAGACGGCGTGTGCTGACAGCATCGTTCTACGGTATGGCAAAACACGCACAATGTAATAACCTTTTCAACAAATTAACAGGCACAGAAATGAGATCATTCAAAGACCTAAACGTAGCTTACAAGCCTGATGACGGCAAGAAGCGTTTCCCCGGAGCGGTGGTAAGCATCCGGGAATTGGTAAACCTGCCCATCGTAGTCCGCGACTTCGAGATGGGTGTCAAGACCTCGCAGGGCGAAGACCGCTGTGTGGTCGCCATCGAGCAGAACGGTGAGCAGAAGAAGTTCTTTACCAATTCGGAGGAGATGAAAAACATCCTCCAACAAGTTAGTGAAATGCAGGACGGATTCCCCTTTGAAACCACCATCAAGGCGGAGATGTTCGGCAAAGGTAAAACAAAATACGTCTTCACTTAAAACATGAAACGAGTCCAAGGCAATCCCGGTGTCGCTCTCATAGAGTGTACCAATCCCGTCCGAGGCAAGTGGCGCGTCCGTTGGGATGTCTCCACTGATGAATCCGGCACGACCTCCTACATGGAGGAGGAATTCAAATATCGTCCATCAGTTGATGAGATCAAATCTCTTATCTGCGGTTGGATTGATGAACGAACCAAGGAAACGATACTTTCCGGCTTCACTTATGAGGGTAATCCCGTTTGGCTTTCGCAAGAGAACCAAGCGAACTATCAGCGCACCTATCTTCAGACAACTCTTTGTGACGGCACTCTCCCCGTGACATTCAAGTTCGGCACCGATGAGGCTCCGGTTTACCGGGTCTTCAACAACGCCACCGAGTTAGGGGCTTTCTACCGGGCATTCTCCGACCACATCCGACAGGCACAACTTGAAGGATGGAACGCGAAGGATATGATTGACTTGGAACCTTACAAAGCAAACTGACACCGCAGCCCTTCGGGGGAGGGCATAAAAAATGCCCCCGGCCTGTTAATAGACGTCTCACTTTCTAAAAACATAAACATCCGTAAAGGAGCCAGCCGGGGGCACAATGCCCTTTCGGCTCCTTTACGGATGTTTTTTCGTCCGAGGACGAGGTTTTTATAAGTGAGACACTGCAAAATTAACAATTTTTTGGGACATGACAATATTCGATGTGCTGAAATTCAACCGGGAGCTGCTTATACGCATTCGCAAATCCGGCATCCGGCTTGAAGATGCAGACTATATTGACCTTTTTGTTGACTTCAACAATATGGTCGCCAATGGAGACAAGGTATCCTATGCCGTGGCTTGCCTTGCCACCGATTATCAGATTTCAGAGCGGAAGGTTTACTCGCTGATCAAGCGGTTCCAAAGTGACTGCAATCCGGGTGCAGTGTAATTCGGTATCGGGATAGTGTCGCCATGTCGCCGCCTCACTATCTTTGCATCGAATTAATCAATCACCCTATGGTAACTACAAACCCAACATATCCCAATACCCTCTATCTCTCCGCACCTCTACCTTTCGTAGGGCAGAAAAGAATGTTTGCCAAGCACTTCATCGAGGTCATCAAGCAATATCCCTCCGGCACGGTATTCGTTGACCTTTTCGGTGGTTCGGGATTGCTGTCACACATAACAAAGCACTTCCACCCGGAATCAAGGGTCATATATAATGATTTCGACAATTACCGTCACCGCATAGGCAACATTGACCGCACCAACCGTCTGCTATCTCTCATACGCCCCATCGCATCGCAATTCCCCCGGCACAAACCCATCACCGGCGAGGCAAGGGAGCGCATCTTCAATCTGCTTGAGCAGGAGGAACGGGAGTCGGGTTACATCGACTTCATCACGCTCTCCTCCTCGCTGATGTTCTCTATGAAATACAAACTGAGCATCGGCGAGATGCGAGGCGAGACACTCTACAACAATGTCCGCAAGGCTGACTATTCCCCTTGCCCTGATTATCTCGCCGGGCTTGAGGTAGAGTCCTGCGATTACCGGGAACTGTTCGATCGGTTCAAGGATACACCGGGGGTAGTGTTCCTTGTTGATCCTCCCTATCTCTCCACCGATGTCGGCACTTACCGTATGTATTGGCGACTTGCCGATTACCTTGACGTGCTGTCAGTGCTGCCCGGTCATAACTTCATATATTTCACCTCCGAGAAATCCTGCATCGTTGAACTGTGCGAGTGGATGGGACGCCATCCATCGCTTGGCGACCCATTCGCCCGGTGTCAGAGGAGGGAGTTTAACGCGACGATGAACTACAGTGCCCGGTACACGGACATCATGCTGTTCACGATACCCGACCTTCCTCCCGACAACGCTGCATGATGCCGTTTTTCTTGCCCATATATCGAAAGAGAGCCGCCACCCGATAAAGTGACGGCTCTCTGCTTTTCAACGCGACACAACGCGCCTGTGTGGCTCACATGCCAACACTTTTAAATGCATTGCACCCGTATATCTCGATATTCTCGACAATGTCCTCATGGTTGTGATTGGTATGGGATTCAGCGAGCGTGAAATCCATGAAGGAGGTTCCATTCAGTCCTGCCAAGGCATCATGTATGTGTTCAGGAAGATCAAGCATGGAAATCGCGCCGTTTGTCTCATCAACTGCGGCAGTTGCCCAGTCGGTCACTATATGGAGAAGGATACGAGGCTCCGCGCTGTATTGTACCCCCGGAACAACAGTCGTCCATTTCACAGCCTCGAATTCTATGAATACCGCCGGGCGAGGCCACGCATCTTCGTCCTCAATGAATTCGACATTGCGGTTCCACAAGTCAACATGCTTAACCACCGGTTCTACAAGATCGCTGTCCATGTCATCGGGAGCCATGTAGTATTCTCCGACTGCGTTGACGCATAGACGGGAGAGTCGCTCCTTTATTTTTAGAAAAATCTCTTTTCTCATTTTATCTGATTGTAAAGTCTGTGTTGAAATATTCCGTTATGTTCTCTTCGATGATCTCTCTGACTGCCTGTTCAACTTCGGGCGATTTGCCGAGGAACTGACGGCGTGGTATTTTTATAGATGCTCCAACTTTCATCAGAGCCATACATTTCCAAAACTCAGCCTCTGTTGTAAGCCTGTTGTTCCGTTTGTCTCTGCGGAGGCTTCCATCCTTGCGCCTTCCGAATGTTCCGGTAGTGGAGTAGTATTTGTACCAAAAGAACTTCTTCATGCGCTGAGTGACCTTTATCTCTCCGCCTTCGTTGTGGATAGCTGCGTAAGGAAGGTCACTCTTGAATACTATGCTGCTCTCTTTGATCTCGCTCCGGATACTGCGTCTTAGAGTGCCGCTGTCAACGAGCAGATGGCCGTCTGCCCTTATCGGACTCTTGCGCCGTTCCCAAGCCTCTGAAAAGAATGCCTCACGCTCGAAGTTGCGGTCAAACTCATCCGTGAGCTCAACCTGTATGTCTCGTAGGATCTTCTTTATCGTCCGGGTAAAATTGTCAGTCATCGATGTCATCAAATAGAGTGGGTAAATTACTGCAAGAATCGGCGAAACCCGGCTTGGTCGGGGCTTTCAAAAGGTTGTAGAAAGTACGCTCACAGATACCATGCACAGGATATATGTACCTGCGCCATATTTCCCGGTTGGGAATCCCTTGTTTGGCGTGGAGGTCATATATCCTGTTTATGTCTGCGACTCGTTTCAGATAACTCATTCCGGGTTTCTTACCCATTCATCAGCGTCTTTTTGAGTGGTTCGGTTTATATGGTCTGATGTCCAATGTCATCTCGCAACTTACGGTTACTCTGCCGCTGCCTTCGCACTGTAGGCAGGTATGGCTCTCGCCGGGTTCATCCCCGGCAACCCTGCCGGTGCCTTTGCAGACCCGGCAGAGTGCCACTTTGGGCGGTCGTGATATTTCGCGTTTCATGCAGCACCGTCTTCTTTTTTAGGTTCTACAAAGAAGGTCTCGTCCTGTGCGACCATGATGCCGCAGTCAATCATGACCTCTCTCAAAGTGACTCCCGGACCGAGGGGGTCGCCGGACTGCATGACTTGGGTGTCGCGCTCCGCCAAGAGTCTGTCCTTGGCAATTTCCTCGGTCGAGCGAATATAGCCGGGGAGAAACTTCTTCACAAGGGTCAGAGCACTCGCCCATGTGAATCCCTTGAGGGTTTTGAGTTTCGGTGTGCCGGTGCGGAAACCGATTGTTCCATGAACCATCTCAAGGCTCTTCTTCTTGTTGAAGAGTTCGGCTTGGTTCTCGGTGGCAAATGCTTGGAGGGTATCGAATGCACCGTCCATCGTGGTCTGCAACTGTGAGAGCTTCTCTTGGTGCTTCTCACGGATCTGCGCACACTTCAGCTCAATGTCGGCTGTGATCTTTGCGTGTTCAGCCTGTGCCTTGGCGTAGGTGGCGAACGCTTCCTCGGCGGAGTCTTTGCTCACGCCGGTGATGATTGTTTTTTTCTGTCTTTTTGCCATTGTTGTATGGGTGTTAAAGGGTTTATTGCTCTTCGTTGAATTCTTTGAGATTTTCCTCACGGTATTCGGCGATGTCTGCCTGACTTGTCGCCCATTCGGAAATCCCTCTCATGAGGTTCACATAATCCTCGTTATCCATGTCCGAGGTGTGAAGCTGAATGTAGTTCTTGATCTGCTCTGCTATCTGCTTCATATCAGTTTAATGTTGAGCCGGGATACCCGGCAAGGTTGATGAGGTAAGTTATATGTTGCTTGGGGGATTCTGCTTGTGGCTGTTCCTGCTTGCGCTGCCACCCCTTGCGTTTTATTTTTCGGAGTTTGGTGGCGAGTTCCATCAGTTCCTCGATACTCAGTCTGCCAAACTCTTTCCCGGTAATCCTTGGATGACGGCAGAAGTCATTTATCTGCGCCCAATCGGTGGTGTCAACACCAAGTTCCTGCATGAGCTTGAGAACTATGCTGCGCCGGGCTTTCAGTTCATCACGACCACCGTTCATGGCTTCGACCGCCATACAGAGTGCGGTGTATTCCTTTACGGTCATCTCCTTGAGGGAGTCGGTGCGTCCGGCGGTGTACTGTAACACAAATTGCCGTCTTGCCTCGTCCGGCTCCCCGTGGATCGTGAGCTTATGGAAGGCGGAGAAGAACCTCCCGAAGTTTGTCACTTGCTGTGCCATATCACTTACAGGTTTTATGGGCGAGTGCAAAACTAATGTTACCCTGATACTTCTCAAGCCACATCAAGGCTTCTTCGATTTTGGTTTTCACCAAAGAGACCTCCCGGTTGGGATAGACATTGGCTATTGTCTTAGATGCCAATTGCAGGTGGGTCTGAGTCGCTGTTACGACCTCTTCCAACTCCTCAAGTTGGTGCTTATTCAAATTATCCATATCATTGTGCTTTATTAGGTTTCCAATCAATTGTCACTATTGCGATAACCTCGCCACTCCCTTCGCAGTCGGGGCAAGTTATTTCCGGCATACCGATGCCATTGTAGAACCACCCTTTGCCACCGCAGTATGGGCAGGTCATTGGCCGGGTACAGAAAGCCTCCTTGTGAATGCGTCCACCCGGCTCAATTATTATCGTTTCTTGTCTCTTGCTCATATTATCCAAGATTGTTAGATGTTCTTAAAATGCCTTCTTCCCACACGGTGTAGTAACTTCCGGGGTCTTCGGTAAAGCGACCTTGGCAGAACGCCTTGTAACCGACAACCCGGACTTTCAATCCGGCGATGTATCTGAGTCGGACAGCAGCCTTACCCATTGGCTGACCTTTATGCTCCTGCGAGATGAAGATGAAACTTTTTGCCGGGAAGCGGTCGATGAGGTTCTTGGCTTGGTCATAAGTCCACCCGGCTACCTGAAAGCTGTCCACAATCACGAAGTGGGGACTCTTCGGCTTTGCGAGTCGCTCGACCAACTCATCATAGGTATCACTCGTTGCGACCCGGAAGCGACCTTGCACCTCGGCCATTTTGAAGCGGTCAATACGCTCCTTGAAAGATTGGCTCACGCCTTCCTCATAGGAGAGGTACAGGGTCATTCCGTAGTTGCAGAGTTCTTTGGCGAGCTGCATCACAAAGCTGCTCTTGCCGGACGCGGACGCACCGCTGATGAACCATGCCTCGTTGGTGGTGGGGTAGCCGAATGGCTGACTCCATTTCTCACCCCAAGGCAGGGTCTTGTAGGTCTTGGCAAGAACCTCTTTCGGACTATATGCTCGCTTGGCCATTGTTACTTCTGATTTTTGAGCTCCTCTACCAATAGTTTTGCAAGAGTCACTGAGGTTTTGGCTATCGCCACGGGAGCACCCCATACAGGCTCTCCCTCTTCAGTTACCTCATCTACTATCACCGGATTGCTAAGAATTGCAGCCATCGCGTCTTTAGCGATTTCATAAGTGCGCTGCTCCCAATCTATCTCTCCACTTTGCAGACGGCGACCCATTCTGATTACCGTTTCCATATATTGTTTCTCAAGTACGCTTATCATAATCATTGTCTTTTTTGTTTTGAGGTTTTGGCTGTATGTTTATAGCACCAACCGACTATCATTGAACCATTAAGTACGGGAGGCATCAGTTTTTTACTTCTAAGGGTTATATTTCCGTCCTCGTGAACTTGACTTAAGTAGCCTTCAATAGTTCTGCCGGTTACAAACACAAAAAGTATCAGCTTTCGCTTGTTGGCTTTTGCCAACTCTGACGGGTCTTTGAGAACCCGTCTTGAGCCATCGGCAAAGGTGACTTTTATCTTGTAGCCGCTCATTGTCTTTTCAGTTTTTCGATTTCTGTATAAACTCGGCGAAGACCGCCGCCACTCTTCCGGGCAATCTCCCCGGCATCCGTTCCCTCCGGCGCATTGATTTTGGCTACGATTCGCGCCTGTTCAAGGAGGAATTTGGTGCGCTCCTTACCATCGTCCGGCGTAACCTTGCTGTAGCGGTCTCCATAGCGACTGAGCATCTCGGTGTAGCCGACCTTCTTGCACTCGATGGAGCGGTTGATCTTCTCCTTGAGTCCGTCCGCACCCATCATGTACCATGCGCAACAACGCTCAGTGGCATTCCACAGTGCCTTCAGTTCGAGGAAGGCTTCATATTGCAGGTCTCCGGCTTCATCAAGTATGATGAGGGGGCAGTCGAGTGAACGGAGGTAGAAGACAAGGTCTTCATACACGTCCGAGTAGCGACCCTTGGCGTTGACACCAAACTCGGCGGCGATTTTGCGGACGAGCTTCAGCTTTGTCTTCACCTGTGAGCAGTCTATATAGACGGCATTCGGATGGGTCGAAACATAGTGCTTGGCGGTGAAGGTCTTCCCGATATTAGGCAGGTCGCACATGATTGCGCTGATGCCGCTTGCCTGACAAACCTCCAACTGCGCCGTGATGAATTGGAAGGTGGGGGTCTTTGCCACCTTCCACTCAATCTCATTGCGGAGGGTGACTCCGAGTTTCCGGGCGATGCTGATCCAATTAGCATCGCTGAGGACGCGGTCGGTCTGACCATTCTTTACCGCGCTATAAACCGAGGTCGTGATGCCAAGGAAAGCTGCGTGTTTCGCATCGCTCGGATAGTTGGCGCGGTTCGCCTTTATCGCGGCGAGGATTTTGTTTTTGATTTCTGTTGTAATCATATTCTAACAGTGTTATAAGTTCGTTCTAAAGGTCTGCCAAGGCTCGTGCGGCGTAGTCGTCAGTGAAGCCCATATCTTGTGTTTCTCGCGGTTCTTCCACCGGAACGGGGACTTCTTCGGGTTCGACTGTTTCAGCGGCACTGTCGCGCTCTGAGAGGCCGACACGGGCGATTGCGTGGTCTTCGATGTATTTGTTGAAGTGGCTGATCTTTTTGCGCTGCTCAACAAAGACCTGTTCATCCTTTTCGGTCTGCTCGGCTCGTGCGGTGCAGAAAGTGCCAACGTTGTCAAGTCGGTCGATATACATGTCACCTTGGTAGATAAACATATCGGTGATTTTGCCCTCGGCATCGGTGAGGTAGTAAGCCTCGACCTTGTAGTCATTGGGGGCGAGCAGTTCGATTGCCTCGGTCTTGCTCAACCACCAATCCTCACCCGCTACCCGGCAGTAGGAGTTTCTCCTGATGGTGGTGCTGACCCTTTCGCCTACATACCGGGCGATGGTCGCTTTGTCGAGGGGTTGCAGGGTCGGGTTGATATTGGCGACAAGCACGTCCCACCGGGTCATCCCCTTGTATTTTTTCTGATTGGGGTGCAGGGCGTGGTTGTATTCGTAGATGTCGCGCAGATCATCGGCAATCAGTTCGTCCCATGTGTAATATTCCTTCTCGACATAGGTGTCGTTCAGTTCATCAAACACCTTGACGCTCTCGGTTCGGTACTGTCTGCTCTTGGCGTAGAACCTGCCGATACCGATATGGTTGCGGTGCTCTATGCTCCGCTTTTTCGCGCCGTTGAACTGCTCGGCGTGTTTCTCCTGCGAATTCATCGGGGCGCAGAACCTTACGAAGGGGAACATCACCCCGGCGCGGAGGAATGAATCGCGCCATTGACTCATGAGGTGATTCTCGACCTCAACCTCTGCCGGGCAACCCCAACCCTGACGGTCAAGGAGTCTGAACATATCTCGGAACATATCAACCACAAGATCTACGTTCTTGGCGCGGTTGTAGGCCGAACCTATGCAGCAGCCGCTTGTAACATCGTAGGCGTAGTAGGCTTTCGGACGAATCCGGCTATCCTTGAGTTTGCGCGGAAGGTCGCGGTCGTCAAACGATACCTTGGAGAGTGAGAATTCTCCGTGGTGGCGGTGCATGTGCGGCATCTGCTCGTGCATGAAGGTAGTGTAGCTTGAGAGACGGTGTTCAATCAGCACCCGGTTCTTAGGTTTGTTGAGGTAGTTGTTTATGGTCGCCTCGCTCAGAACCATCGGCTCACCATTCTTGTCTGTGAATTGTTCGGGGTCAAAAAGCTCGCCGGTTTCGGGGTCATATACATCAAGTTCCCCGGTCACGAATGAATTATAGAGCTCAAGGACGTTCGTATTCCAAGGCTTATTAGGCAGGACGGCGATGCCGAGTATCAGACGCTCGGTCTTATGGTCAACCTTTCTCGCTGACTGGTTGCCGAACTTACCGCTGATGAGGCAAACGTAACCGTTGGCCTTGTAGTCGTTCACCTTCTTGCGGAAACGCAGGGTCGAAGCCGGAAGGGTGTGACCGAAGTGCTTGCGCAGGGTCTCAATGGTCGTGGCCATCATGCTCCAATCATACTTACCACCGAACAGTCTCTGAGCGGTCGAGGCTCGTTCATAGAGTTTGATGCAGGTATTGAGTACTGAGGCATTTGTGATATATTCCTTGGCTTTGTCTGCTGTGAGAGCCACACCACATTTGCCCTTGTCAAAGAAGAAAGCGGTGGCTGCTTGGTCTACCTCATAGTTGCTCTTTATCCAACCTTCAAGCCGCGCCTGTGCGCCGCCGGGATAGACCTCGTTGACTTTATCTTGATAGCGTTGGGGTAAGCTGTCAACGGCAACCAACGCATAACATCCGGCTGCGCCGCCACCCCTGCGCACCACATCAAAGCGGCCACGCGAGGCGAGCTGCTTGTAGTTCGGCTCGGACATGATGCCGCCGTCCACAAGGTCGCGCATGGAGATGCAAAGTCTGTTACCGTAGTATTCCATAACCCAATCAGTTATCTGAGAGCAGCCGCCCGTTCCTGAATTTCGTAAATCATCGGGATTGTCACATTCTCGAATGATGCAACCTCCTTACCTCGGAAGAAGATGTGTCCTGTTCCGTCAGTTCGATAGAATTCAAGGACAGCACCATTGGGCAGATACTGACGCATTGTACCGTCAGCATCGTGAAAGGTTTCTGTCATCGGGAGTGTCACCATCAGCACACCGCCACGGTTCAGAGCTGCCTTGCGGATTCGCTTATGAAGATCATTGTCCTCATACTTCGTTGACAGTGCATTAAACACCGTGCGCTCGGTAACCTTGAACAGCTTCATCAGAAACTGCCGGTCGGCTCTTGATACTGCGATTTGTTTTTTCATTTGCTCACTTATTTAGTTGTTTATTCATTTTTTCGATGGTCTCTCTCAGCGAAAAATATCCGGCGTTGAGTGCGTTGTACTGCTTAGAGCAGCAGCACTCGTAGTCATCGTGGGTTACCTCAAAATCATTAAGGACTAACCCTATCTCCGCAGTCTTGCGCTCCAAGTGCTTGAGGAGCATCTTGACTGCCTTATCGGTTCTTTTTTCTGATTTCGCTTTCATCTTTTGAAAATTTGGTGGGAAGACTCGGACTCGAACCGAGGCAATACAGTCGGTTTGGTTACCGCTGTTGTTCTACCAACTGAACTATCCTCCCGAAATGCCGCCGGGCTTGCATTCCGGCGGCGGTTCAAATGTTGTGCCTTTCGGCTTTCCCGGCTCTCTCGCCGGAGGATTGCCCTCTCTTGGGTCTAACCCTTATACAAGTAAATTTTGCAGGTTATCATTTTCGTACAGATACTCATTCATCTTCTATTGTGTAGCCAAACCTCCCTTCTGCGTAATTTTCGCACTGGTCAATCATTTGCTTGATTTCCTGTGCGTCCGCATCGCTCGCGTTCGCCTCAACCACCCATGATCCATCTGCCCATACGCAGTTTACATGATCATCAAGGAAATCACCAAGCCTATCCTGTAGTAAAATCGCGATGTCGCGGTCATTGGTGTTGATTATTATAATCTTGTTCATAATCTTAAATTTTGTAAACTCGCGGTTTTTTAGTACCTTTGGCCGCTCGTTCATTACTGAATACGCTGCAAAGTTACAGAATTTCTGTAACACCACCAAATTTATTTCAGAAAAAATGGAGATATTTCAGAAATTACTATCCAAGGAGGAGATTAACAACCGCTTTATTCGGGCGGTTAACGCAGTTATAAGCCACAATTTAGTCCCCAACAAGTCTGCATTGGCAGAATCTCTTGGGGTAAAACCGGCAAAATTTTCAGAAATTCTGAACGGACGCATGAAAGCCGGAACTGATATGCTCGCTATAATGTGCGACTTCTATAAAGTTTCTGCGGAATGGCTACTCATGAGCCGAGGCAATAATATTTTCAGAGAAAATCCCAATCTGCCAAAATATTGGGTGGACGATGATGATTTAACAAGCATTTACCCAAGCGAGAGCCAAAAGCCACAGAAAACAAGCTCGATAAGTGGTGCAGAACCGTTTTTAGCATTAATCCGAGAGAAGGATGATGTTATAAGGTCTCAAGCAGAGGAGATTGGAAGGCTCAAGGAACGAGTAGAACAACTTGAACGCGAAAAAAACGACTATGCACTCTCTTCTCAGACTATCCCAAAGGAGTTGGAAATCTCCCCGACAGATTAAGAGACGAATGGGAGAGTACCGGGATATGTCCAAACTGAAACCAAGGGGATACCAAATCGCCCTCTGAACGTACCCGGATTCGCCCTTTTTAGGGGTGTTACCCCCTTAAAACGGGATCATTTAGAGGTTAAATCGCTGATTTTAGCCTTTTTAATAAGGTGTATAATTGCAATAGGGTGGTTTTTTCTTCATAGTGAAATGCGTTTTTCGGGGGTCAAACTTGAAAAATCGGTATTTTACCCCCTCTCTATCTACCCCCCTGAATACCCCAAATGTGTAACCCCAGTTTTCTCAAAATGTAACCCCACTTTGTAACCCCACCTGTAACCCCACCACCTTAAATTGCTCCGTTTGGGCATAAAAATAGGGGAGCGGTGGGGCTCCCCGGCAGAAAGGCTTTCTAACGGCACTCTAAAGCCGTTCCGACCATATTCTAAAGGCATCAATCATCTACGCCGTCATTCGCCCCACGAGGGGCTGTGAGCAGCGTAGATTGCTTTATTATAGCACGTTTGGTAACTACTGTACCGCCGCCGCTCAACCCGGCACGGCGCAGGTAATCATACCCACAACCGACCTGTTCCGGGGTCAAATGGTGGAATACGGCGGCAATAGACCCAAAATAGAGGTCTTTACGCTTGCCGATGAGATGGACGTGTATCACTTTGATTGGTCTCATAGTCTTGAATTTTTCCGCAAATATACACATATAACCGCTATTTGCAACCTTTTGAAATAAATTATTTTGCGACAACCCACAAAAAAATCGGCGCGAAGCCGACTCCCCTCCCCTATCCTACCAACCCTTCCGGCCATGCAAACCAACGCAAGCCGATGATGCGCCCCATGCAAACCCTCGTGTAAACTTATGAGGCCGGAATGTAAGCCAAAATTAAACCAATGTAAACGCTTCGTTTTTTTCGCGCCACTCCCCTACCCTCACCTAACTAACTGAAATCAAAAGGCTTTCATCAAAATCGACCGACCTCAACATCAAACGCTTCGTTCTGTGCCCCATAACTTTCAATATCTCTCATCAACAAATCAAAAGCTGTTGTCATACTGCCGTTGCGATCTCTCCTTTCCTGATGTTTATAGAGATTCCTGTCATTGAACCAATGGCTGTCGCCGGTCGTTTCTGCGTATGCCTGAACAATTTTCGTGCGTACCGCCACCTCTATCTTCTCTATGGCATTGAATATCACAGACCGCAGTCTTCTGTCAAAGCGATAGAGGTCAATGATATCAGAGAAATGAATGTCGCTCTTCTTAAACCTATGGTCAGCAATGGGATTGTCGTTGTCTTGAAAAGGATATGTATAGGCGCGAAGCCGATAATAACTGATGTTTGACAAGTATTCTTTCGCCAGTTGCTCATCATCAATGATCAACCCGCGATTCCGGAGTTTGTCAACTTGCTCTTGCAGTTGCAGAGGGCGTTTCGTGTAGTCCATAAAAATCGAAGACCTCCCCGGGTGCGCTGTTCTACGGGAAGCGTGGGAGGTCGTATCAATTGCAAATTTAGCACAAATACTCCTGTCCACCAAATTTCCAATTAAAAAAAATTATAAAATTTATAATCTCTCTGAAATTTTAAATTCAGCAGACGCAAACTGCATAAGCCTTCAGGTTGGTCTAATTCTGTTTGCGGTAGGTCAGGGCGGCCGCCAGATTGGTCAGCAGGGCGAAGGCTGCGAGCATCAAGTATTGTGTCTGAAGAGAGGAGACCGGTGTGGCTTTCAGGTAGAGGGAGCGCATTATGTCTATGAAATAACGTGGAGGGAGCGCGTAGGTCAGATATTGCGCCCACTCAGGCATGGAGCTGATCGGCGTGAGAAGTCCGCTCATCAGCACGCACAGCAGAACCACAAACAGCATCAGGAACATGCTCTGCGACATGCGCGCCGAATAATTGGCTATGATGATGCCGATTCCCGACATGACCAGCACAAACAACATGGCCGCCACATATACGGCGGCAAGGCTTCCGGCCGGAGTCAGTCCATAGACCAGCGCGGCAATCAACATGCCCAGCGAGATGTCCACAAGCCCGATAATCCAATAAGGAATCACCTTCGACAACACAAACACCGGTGTCGGCACCGGTGTGACATTCATCTGCTCGATGGTGCCGGTCTCCTTCTCCCCCACCAGATTGAGCGCGGGCAGAAATCCACAGATCATTATAAGAAGCATGATCATGAGTGCCGGTATCATGTAATTTCGGTACTCAAGCGTGGGGTTGTAGAAATAAGTCACCACACTGCCGGAGTGCATCGGCGTTCCTGTGAAAGCCGCTATCGTTCCCGTCACCGACTGCATTACATATTTTGACCCGAGTGTACCCTTTATGCCGTTGACCCCGTTGGCACTGATATGCGGACGCGCCGCACGTCCCGACTCCACATCTCTCTGGAAATCGCGAGGCAGTTCCAGTATGACATCCGCCTCACCTTTCTCTACCGACCGTAACGCGGCCTCGTAGCTCGCGGCGGCCGACACCGTGAAGAATGGAGAAGCCTCCAGTCCGGCTATTATCTCACGCGACAACCCGCTGTGGTCATGATTCACCACCGAGACACCAACATGCCTCACATCCATCGTGGCAACCAACGGTATGATAAGGATTACCATACATGGAAATATGAATGCCACTTTCGGAAGAAACCGGTTCCTCCTGAAGAGTATGAACTCCTTGCGTAAAAGAATAAACAATGTCCGCATCACTGCAATCTGATTTTGAAACGTCTTACCGATATGAGAATCAAAGCCGATGTCATCAGCACCAAAACTGAAAGCTCTGTGACGACTGCACCGAAGCCGAGACTCTCGATTATGATCTTGCGCATGGCCGGTATGTACCATTTCGCCGGCACGATGTTGGAAATCCACTGAAGCAGAACCGGCATGTTCTCGACCGGAAACATCATGCCCGAAAGCATTATCACCGGAATTATGAAAACCATTCCCGACACGAGCAATGCTGCCATCTGCGACTCCACCAGCGTTGACACGAACAGGCCGAGCGCAAGGGCAAGCACTATATAGACCAGCGAGACCACCACAAGCGCCGCTACCGAGCCCGACAGTGGCACTTCGAGAGCATATTTGGAGATCAGCAGTATGATGGTGAGGTCAACCGCCGCGAGCAGGAAGTAGGGAATCATCTTGGCAACGACAATCATGGCCGGACGCACGGGCGACACGAGAAGAACCTCCATCGTGCCGGTCTCTTTCTCCCTCACAATCGATACTGATGTCAGCATGGCGCATATCAGCATGAAGATAAGCCCCATTATTCCGGGCACGAAATTATACGCGCTCCGAAGCTGAGGATTGTAGAGTATTGTCACCCCCGGGGTCATTGCCCCATCGGTCTCGGTGAGAATCTGGGTGAGATAACCCGAAGCCGTCTGGGCCGTGACCGGATTGGAGGCATCGACCACCACCTGATAATCGCCCGAGGTGTCATAATCAGCGGCGAAGACCACAACGGCAAGCGCTTCGTTGGCCGAGATGGCGCGGTCTGTCTCTGAAGGTGCCAGATAGCCCTTGAAGGTTATGTATGGATTGTGGGCGAGCTGCCCTACCTTCGACTCCACAGCCGGAGTGATACATGGGGCCGACACCATGACCTCCACATCGTTGACCTCGGTCGAGATGGCAAAGCCGAAGAGTATCATCTGCACCACAGGTATGAGGATAGCTATCATCAGTGTGCGGGGGTCACGCACTATGTGCAACGCTTCTTTCCGTATAAAAGCAATAAAACTCTTTTTCATCTGTCGAAGTTGTTTAGAGAGTGTATATGCCTATTGGCGCGAGGCCCGCGAGGCAAGGCATCTGAAAACCTCGTCCATATCGGCAGCGCCATATTCTCTCTTCAATTCCGCAGGAGTGCCCATCGCCTTGATACAGCCGTCGACCATTATCGATACCCGCTGGCAATATTCCGCCTCGTCCATATAATGAGTGGTGACGAACACGGTTGTGCCTCCGGCGGCGGTTCGGTAGATGAGTTCCCAGAATTGCCGCCGGGTTATGGGATCGACTCCACCGGTGGGTTCATCGAGAAACACCACGTCCGGTCGGTGTATCGTGGCCACTGAAAACGCCAGCTTCTGCTGCTGCCCCAACGGGAGCACCGACACAGGCATATCCATCTCGGCCGTGAAATCGAGCGAAGCGGCAAGCGTAGCGCATCTTTCCTCTATTTCACGCCGGCGAAGTCCGTAGATTCCGGCAAACAGGGCGATGTTCTGGCGGACGGTCATCTCGTTGTAGAGCGAGAACTTCTGGCTCATGTATCCGATATGACGTTTGACCTGCTCGCTCTGACGTGCCACATCATATCCGGCAACCGAGGCTTTCCCGGCGGTCGGTTTGCTGAGACCGCACAACATGCGCATGGCCGTCGATTTTCCGGCACCGTTCGCACCGAGGAACCCGAATATCTCTCCGCGTGCCACGCTGAAACTTATGGCATCAACAGCCGTGAAGTCGCCGAACCGCTTTGTCAGCCTGTCGGCACTTATCACCGCTTCTGATTTGCACGAATCTTCCATCTTACCTCTCATTTCCTTTTCCGAGTATTTTTATAAATACATCCTCGATATTCGGCATTATGCTTCCGGCCTCGATGATTCCGGGCAGCGATGAAAGCGCCCGGCCGTCATATCCTTCTTTCAGAAACACATGTATGTATTCGCCGAAAAGATACGCCTGCTCCACACCCGCCTCCCCGCGCACCTGCTGCAAAAGAGTGTAGTTGTTCTCTCCCCGCACGGCGAGAAGGGGCATCATGTTCCTGTCAAGTATCTCCCGCAAGGCTCCGGTCTCAATGATGCGCCCGCTGTCCATAAGCGATATCCGGTCACAGCGCGATGCCTCATCCATATACGGTGTGGAGACGATAATGGGCATTCCTTTGCACTTTATATCGGAAAGAATATCCCAGAACTCTTTTCGCGAAACAGCATCCACACCTGTGGTCGGCTCATCGAGAAAAAGAATCTCCGGCTGGTGTATCAATGCGCAGCAGAGCGCGAGTTTCTGCTTCATGCCCCCCGACAATGCGGCTGCCTTGCGTTTGCTGAAAGGGGCAATCTGACTGTATATCGGCTCAATCATCCCGAAATTATCTGATACCTTCCCGCCGAAAAGCGACGCGTAGAAGGTCAGGTTCTCCTCTACCGACAGGTCGGGATAGAGTGAGAACCGCCCGGGCATATACCCGGCCATTCGCCTTATGCTCCGGTAACGGGTCACGATGTCGGCACCGCAAACAGTCGCGCTCCCCGAATCGGGAAGGAGCAATGTGGTCAGTATCCTGAACAAAGTGGTCTTCCCCGCGCCGTCCGGACCTATCAGCCCATAGATTTCGCCACGCTCCACGTCGACCGACACTCCGTCGAGTGCCTTGACCCTCCCGAAGCTCTTGCAAAGCCCTTCTGCATGGATTGCCGCTCCACTCATAATATCACCTCTCCGAAGCCACCGATCTTGAGCCGTCCGTCGTTCCTGACGGATATCTTCACCGCATATACAAGATTCGACCGCGAGTCGCGGGTCTGGATATTCTTGGGGGTGAATTCACTTTCCGGAGAAATCCATGTCACCGTTCCCGGATACTCGTATTGCCGGTCTCCGCCGAAATCGGCTATGACCTTGACTTTCTGTCCTAACTTGACATCGGCAAGCTGCGCGGAAGTAAGGTAGGCGCGGAGATACATCCTGTCAAGATCGGCTATCCTTACAAGGGGCTTGCCGGGGGCAGTGTATTCACCTGCCTCGCAATACTTGGTCAGAACCGTTCCGGTCAGGGGGGATTCGATACGGCAATCGGCTATACGGCGTTCAATCTGACGTATCTGCATGGCGAGCGAGGAGGCTGACTCATTTATCGATGCCGTATTGTTGGCCAGCGATGACTGCTGGGCTGAGATTCTGTCCTCAAGCACCTTGATCGCGGAATTGATGTCGTCAAGTTGTTTGGTGGTCGCGGCTCCGTCGGCCAACAGGTTCTCAACCCGTCTCCTCTCTGAAATCTGCTTCTCAAGCTCACGTTTCGAGGCGGCGAGTTGCAACGCGATGTCGGGCCGCGAAGCGTTCGAGGCCGATTGCTGGTAGAGGAGCTGTTCTTTCTGCAATTGCAGCTGCACGGTGTCAACAAGTGCCAGAAGTTCTCCTGCCCGCACTGTGTCTCCCTCTTCGACATCAAACATCAGTATCTTCCCCGCTGTCTCGGCCGAAAGCGTGACATCGGTCGCCTCAAAGTTGCCCGAGGCATCGTATTCCTCATTTTTTGAGCATGACAGAACAGTAAGCGCGGCCAACAGCGGTGCCACTGCAAGACTTATCTTTCTCATTTGTTTTTCAGATGGTTAAGATTATAAATAGCTTTGACTAATTCGATGCGGTGCTGCGAGAGGTCGTTTTCCGCAAGCTCCTCGTCGGTGAGTTTCGTAAGCAATGCCGTCGCATCTATCACACCGTTGCGGAGCTGGGAGCGGGCGGCGGCCATGACGGAGGAACGCAGGCGCACTATCCGCTCGTCATCGCGCATGACCTCTCTCAATGCGGCTATCTTCCCCATTGATTCTGTCATTGCCACGTCATTGTTGAAATTGAAAGTGGCGCGCTCCACCTCTACCCTGTCCCGTCGCAACCGCAATCTGTCAAGAGAGTTACTGCGGGTGTACAGTGCTCCGAAATTCCACCCTATCTTGATTCCGGCCATGAAGTTGAACGAGAGGTCGCGGGTCTGCATGTTGCGGAACATGTTGTAACCCGGATAACCGTAGTATGCCGAGGCAAACGCGCCCACGGTCGGAATCAGCGATGATTTCACCCCTACTTCGAGGGCTGTCAGATTGGCAAGAGTGCGGTCGAAGAGCCGGTTCTGGGGGTTAAGGTCGGTCGCATAAGGTCCGGCATCTTCAGCCGGAAGAACAAGCTTGCGGTCTCCGAGAGAAGTCCCTATGAATATGCCGAGTATCCGGCCGAGACTCTCGCGCGATGCTGTCAATGTTGTTTTCTGCTGTCTCAGGGCGAGAAGCCTCGCCTCGATCTGGTCGCAGTCGCTCTGCATGGCCACACCGTTCCTGAACATCGAGCGCACCTGGCTCAGTGTGGAATCGACGAGGGCGATCGACTTATCGGTCCTCGTTATGCGTTCTTCGAGCAACAGAATGGAGAAGTATATTTCCTCCACCCGCGCCTCAAGCTCATAAAGCTGAACATCCAATGCGGCTGTCTCAACCGCCGAGGATGTCTCGGCCACCTTCCGGCTGGCGCGTGACCGCCCGCCATCCCATATCTGCTGCGCGACATCTATCCCTACACGGTACTGTGCCTTGTCAAGTCCGGGATACTCCACTCCGTTCTGGGCAAGCATACGTGTGAGCACATCGGGCAACGCCGCCACATCATTCTGCCATGTTACCTGCGCTCCGACCGTTCCCTGCGGAAGCCACGCTTTTGAGATGTCTGAAAGGTCGAGCCCTGCCAGTCGTTCTACCAACCCATATTGGGCGACCAACGGGTAATGCTCACGGGCGAGCCTGACACATTCACCGATGGTGATCTCCTGCGCCGACAACGGCAACAGCCAACCTAAGGCAATTATTATTGTAAGAATCCTTCTTTTCATGGTGTCTGATTTTTTCAACTTCCGGATTATCCCGTTTAGAGAATGCGAGATATGAAATTGCCTCACACCCTAAAGTTTTCAGCCGGGCAACAGCTCAGGAGATTCGTTTCATGATTATCTCCACATTCTCTTTCTTGCGTGCCTCGATATAGTCGTCAAAATCGGCATAGCCCATTACGGCCATCATCAGCGGATTGGCAAGAAAGGGGAAGACATTGAGACAGGCCACATCCCCTACGAGAGCACGGGCATCAACCTGAGCGATCTCCCCTCTGGCATGTGCTGCATCAAGTTCGCGTTGAAAGGCATCCATTCGGGCTGAGGCAGAAGCCGAGAGATTTGCTATCACATCGCCATACACTTCCGGTCGCGAATTAATGGTGGTGACGAAGAAGATGGGCAGCTCCCGGTTCTCCTTCAGGAAATCGATATGCGCCCCGATACCGTTTCTGATTCTCTCGCGTATATCGCCCGACGATTCCGCGAGTGGCGCGAGCACCATATTGATGATGTAGCCTAACTTTTCCTGAAAGATTCTCTCGAAAAGTTTCTCCTTCGTCCGGAAATAATAATGGAGCATGGCGTGCGTCACGCCCGCTTCGGCGGCTATGGCCGAGGTCCGCGCACCATCAAATCCCTTGGTGCTGAACTCCCGTGCGGCAGCCTCAAGTATCAGCTGCTCAGTATCCTTATTGGCCTTACTTTCTTGTTTATCCATATTGACTAACAATTTTGTTAGCGCAAATTTAAACAAATTTTCTCACCCGCCAAAATAAAACCTGAGAAAATTTGCTTTTGTCACCGATTTATCGCAAATTTGCAAACGAGGAAAATTATTCAAACAAATGGATAGGATTATGAATGGATTAAGGAAAATTTTGATTGCCGGGGCGGTTTTGCTGGCGAATGGTGTGACCGGCGGCTGGTGTGCGATGGCGCAGGGGCTCGACGGAGTGTGGACCGGAAAACTGGAACTTGGCGGCGGACGCTCGCTCAAGCTGGTGCTGCATGTTTCGGAGGCTGACAACTCGGTGCTGATGGACTCGCCCGAACAGAGCGCTTACGGTCTGACCGGCGAGAATGTCTCTCTCCGCAATGATTCGCTCAGCTTCGAGATTCCGAATCTCAGAATGTCCTACTCCGGCACGCGCAAGGAGAATCTGATTACCGGAACTTTCAGGCAGAATGGTTTCTCGCTCCCCCTCTCTTTCGAGCCGGGTGAGGTAAAACCGGAACGCCCCCAGACTCCGCAGCCGCCATTCCCGTACACTCAGGAGGAAGTCCGGATTGAGAACAAAGCGGCCAATGCCACATTGGCCGGGACTCTCATCTGCCCGGAAAACTGCACCACCTCTACCCCGGTTGTGGTACTCGTGACCGGAAGCGGCCTGCAGAACCGCGACGAAGAGGTCTTCGAGCATAAGCCGTTCGCCGTCATCGCCGACTATCTGGCCCGCAACGGCATTGCATCGCTCAGATATGATGACCGGGGCTACGGGGAATCTACCGGTGAAGTATTGACGGCCACAACAGCCGACTTCGCGCAAGACGCGCAAGCCGTAGTGGAATGGTTGCGCCGCCAAGGAAGATTCGGCAAAGTCGGCATAATCGGCCACAGCGAGGGTGGACAGATAGCCTACATGTTGGGAGCAGCCGGCGAAACAGACAGAACTGACGGAACAACCGGAGCCACCAATGCCTCCCCTGGAGCACCCGACTACATCATCTCGATTGCCGGGCCCTCGGTCAAAGGCACCAAGACGATAGCATATCAGAACAGAACCGCACTGCAACGGTCAGGCACGCCCGAAAAATATCTCGACGATATGCAGAAGGCGGTGGAGCAGGTATTCGAGTATAAACTGAAAAATCCTGACATCACCTCGATTTCCGATGAAGTGATGACAGGATTATATCCCGGCTGGGATGAAGACATGGTGACACGTCAGTTCACGGCCATGCTCAGACAATCAGTGATGGAGAAGCCGTCGAACGACTGGATGGTCTGGTTTCTGAACTACGACCCGGCCGAAGACATGCGCAGACTGAAGATACCGGCACTCATAATCTACGGAGAGAAAGACACCCAGGTACCACCGTCGCTCAACAGTGAACCTGCACGCCGGGCACTCCCCGCCGCGCAGATCAAGACCTACCCCGGGCTCAACCATCTCATGCAGCACGCCACCACCGGCTACAGCGACGAATACGCCACAATCCCCGAGACCATCTCCCCCGAAGTCCTCGCCGACATCCGCAACTTCATCCTCGCCCGATAGCGACACCCGACCCCTGCCTCCGCGATGTTTGCTCAGACCATGTGCCTCGGCGGGCGGCGGTCAGAAGCTGAAGATCTGGGCGCCGATCTGGAAGTAGGCGCGGTTCTCGACGGGATTGAACATTGCTGTCGCTGAAACAGGTATCTGGTAGCGGTCGGTGATCTTGATGTCGTATGTTACTTTCGCCTTGACATCGATTATTCCGGGCTTGTCGGAATAGAATGTAGACCTGTCCCCCTCCTTGTGCGCAAGGGTGAAAGCCCCTCCAACCGAGACATCAACCGTCCACCGCTGCTTGTCGAGACATCTGTATCCGGCCTCGACGTAAGTCGAGTAGCGGTTCTTCGAATCTTCGGAGTAGAGATTGTATCGGTCGCGTCCGAATATGATTGTCGACCATGACAGCGACAGCGGAAACTTAGGCCCGAAATTGTATGACAGGATGCAGTCGAGGAATCTTCCGGTCGTGCGGGCGTCGTAATTGAAGAATTCCTTGTTGTTGTAGTCCGCGCCGGGCGAGAAGTTGTATGTGTCCCAAAAGGCGAGCTTGAACCCACGGAACGAGAACTCAAGGAAGTAGTTGAATTCCTTGTAATTTCCGGTCACGTTGGTGCCGTTCCATAAGCCGAAATTCACATACTTGTTCTTGTCGTGTACGCTGAGCGAGGTACACATCACCAGTCCGTCGCTGACCTCTATTCCGCGCCACAGGTGGTTGTTGGCTATACGGAAATCGAAGTCCATGTAGTCTGCCACGGGACGCAGTTTATCGGAAATCGTACCGTTTCCACCATCACTCGCCTTTGCGCATACGGCACCGGTCAGAAGCGCCATCACTACAAAACATTTCCTCCACATATCTTTTACCATTCTTCTTGTCAGCAATTTGTGTTATTATCAAGGTCGATGATCACTTTCATTGATGTGTCGCGGTTGTCATCGATAAACCGGTAGGCATCGTCGTACCGCTCGAACGGGAACCGGTTGCTCACCAACGGTTTCAAGTCAACAATTCCACGGTTCACGAAATCGACCGCCGTCTCGTAGTCTTCGTGGCGGTACATCATCGAGCCGATAAGCTGCAGCTCATGCTCGCCGAGGTAGAACATGCTGAGCGCAGGATCTTTTGAGAAGACCGCCACTATCACTATGTCACTCCCCTTCTCGATTGTCTCCATCAGCGACCGGATGCTCGACTCCACTCCGGCCACCTCGAAGCCAACCTGATAGCCTTCGTCGCCGAACACCTCTTTCAGGGCTTCCTTGAGCGGAGTCACTGCCACGTTGGCCGTGTATTCTATGCCGCACTCGCGCGCCTTGCTGAGACGCAGGTCGCTGATGTCTGTGATCAGCACCTTGCGGGCACCGCGTGCCTTGCAGAACTGAGCCACGAGATTGCCGATTGTTCCGGCACCGCTCACAACCACATTCTTGCCGGCCACATCGGTGCGTATCGAGGCATGGGCACCCACCGCGCAAGGCTCCATCATTGCTCCGTCGTCGAAACTCATCCCCTCGGGGAGAACCACGATGCGCTCGTCGGTTGTTACGAAATAGTCCTGCGCAACGCCGTCGGCCTGAAACGCCTCTACCCGCAGATTCTCGCACACGTTGTACTGTCCGCGACGGCAGGGTCCGCACTTGCCGCATACCTCCTGGGGACTCGCCGTCACCTTGTCACCGGGCTTGCAGCTCTTCACGTCAGAACCGGTGGCGACAACCACAGCCGAGAACTCATGTCCCTGTACCACCGGATATTTCGTGGCCGGATGAAGCCCGTGGTATGAATGTATCTCGCTGCCGCAGATTCCGATACGCTTGATATTTATCAGAACCTCGTTCGGTTTGAGGTCGCGGGCCTCGGGAGCCTTGACATCGGTCTTGATCTCGATGTGCTTAGGCTCGGTCAGAATTGCTTGTCTCATATTTTCAGTCTTATGTTTTTCTCTGTTTATTTTTTCTTTGAATTTCATTACATTGCAGGACAATCATGTCCGGTGTTACCGGTGATGTTTCTCGACCGGTGCGCCTGTCCATCCCTCATCAATCTTGCCGTCGATTTCCTTGACAATCTTATTGTATGTCTTCTTGTCGAGACGGTAGAAGAGCATGATTCCCGCAGTCAGGACCCACAGTATTCCGGGTATGGTGCTGAAAGCCATGTGGAACACCTCTTTCACACTCTCGCTCTGCATGGCGTTGGCCACATATCCGGCCTCACCCATGGCCAAGGCAAGCAGGGCGGTGCCGAGTGCCATACCGATCTTGTTGGCAAGCGAGATGAAAGCATACTGGAAACCGTCGTTGCGTATGCCGGTCTTCCATTCTCCATATTCCACACAATCAGGTATTATCGCATATATCGCCGTATTGAATCCCGAGAAGAAGAACTGGGCTGTGGCCGCCAGCGTGTAGAACATCACCGGCGATGTGTTTGGCGAGAAGTAATAGAGCAGTATCATGCTCACTCCGGTCAGCAGGCTGAACACGCTCGCGGCCCATCCTTTGTTGTTGGTCATCTTGAATACCAGGGGGAAGAGTGCCGCTCCGGCTATGCTCGGCAGGATTATCACCATCGAAAAGAATGAGAATAGATTCTCGTTGCCTTCCACATACTTGAAGTAGTAAATCATGTCGGCATTTCGCCCGTAGAGTATGAACCCGAAAAGGAGCTGACCGATCACTGCCATAATAAAGGGCTTGTTCTTGGCCACCGCCCGCAACTGCTGGCCCAACGGGTAGGACTTGCGAGACGGAGGTGTCACCACTTCCTTGGTCTTCGCGAAGCAGAACCAGTGGCAGGCCGTGAAAATGGCACCATATATTATGGCCACACACATGAATCCACGGGCGTTGCTGAGTGTGCCGTCACCGCAGAATTTCACCAGAGGCACGGTGACTATGTTGATTATTCCGATTGCCACCATAGCCGCCACCGAACGGCTCGTGTTGAGCTTGGCACGCTCGTCGATGTTCTGTGTCATCGCCCCGCACAGCGTGCCGTAGGGCAGATTGACGCATGTGTAACCGAGCACCAGAAGTCCGTAGGTGAGGCTCATGTAAACCACCTTCCACGTGTAATCCATTTCAGGCTGGGCCCAGAAACATAGTATCAGCACAATCGATGTGAGCGGGGCACCGAACAGCAGCCAGGGTCTGAACCGTCCCCACCGCGACCGTGTGCGGTCGCTGAGACTTCCGATCAACGGGTCATTGACAGCGTCCCAAACTCTCGATACAAGGAGCAGCGTCGCCACCGCGCCCATGCCTATGCCGAAAACATCGGTATAGAAAATCATCAGGAACGACACCACGAACGACCAGCTGAAATTACAGCCTACGTCGCCGAATCCGTATGCTATCTTGCTTATCAGAGGCACCTTGATGTTTTCTGCCGCTTCAACAGAATTTTTCATGTCTAAATTTGATTTCGAATTGATTTTAAAGTTTCGCGATACAAAAATAGGGTGCCGTTGTTCTAAAGAAAAGGGAAATTCAAAGAAAATTTTACGCAACCGTTCCCGCAACCGTTCCCAAAATCCGCAACCGTTCCCAAAAATAATCTCAAATCGTTAGCCTTTTTGAAAATAATGTCTTATATTTGAATCCGGATGTTTCCGGACCGGATTATCGGGAATCCGGTTGCTGACCATGTAAAAACTGTCGTATGCCATGAAATATGTAACGATAATCGACATAGCCCGTGAACTCGGCATCTCAAAATCGACCGTCTCAAGAGCTCTGGCCGGTGACTCGCACAATGTCAAGCCCGAGACCATGCGCAAGATCCAGGAGACGGCCGCAAGGATGGGATACCGCCGAAATGAACTTGCGGTTAATCTCCGGCGCCAGACCACAAGAAACATCGGTATCGTCATACCGGAGATTGTCACGCCCTTCTTCATGAGTTTCATACAGCACGTGCAGCGCGACATGCGCCAGAAAGGATTCAGGTCAATCATCGCCGTATCTAACGAAGACTCCGGACAGGAACTGGAGAATCTTGAGATGCTTGAGCAGTGCCGCATCGACGGCATTCTCATCTGCCCGTGCCATAAGTCGGTGAACATCCCGACTTACCGTCGTCTGATAGACAACGGTATACCGATGGTGTTTTTCGACAGGAAAGTTAGTGGCATGGAGGTCTCGCAGGTATGCATCGACGATGACCTGATGTCGCATTTCATGGTTGAGACACTTATCAGAAAAGGGCGCAAGAAGATTGTGCATATCGCCGGACCCGACTATGTTAGCAATGCTGTGGACCGGCTGCGCGGCTACCGCGAGGCGTTGGAGAAGTTCCGTATTCCTTACGACAGCCGGTACGTAGTGAACGGCGGACTCACGGCCGACGAAGGAGCCGCAGCCATGGAGAAGTTTCTTTCTACGGGTCTTGAGTTCGACGCCGTGTTCGGCTTCACCGAGACAGCGATATTGGGAGCCAAGAATGTGATACAGAAACATCATTACAACGTACCGGAAGATGTGGCTCTCTGCTGCATCTCCGGCACTGCGCTGTGCACGCTCGTCTACCCTACAATCTCGGCGGTCGAGCAACCGGTGGAGCTGATGGCGGCGGAATCATCGCGCATACTTCAGCATCAGATGGAAACCCACGACATTACCCCCGAGCGCATAATACTTCGCGGCCACATGAAGCTCCGCGAATCAACCTGACCCGAGCCGCCGCAGCTTCACGAAGCGCACGCCCTCAGAGTAACTAAAGAGCTGCGATGTTGCGCAATTTTGAAAGACGTTCCATGAATGTCTTGTCCTGCTTTATTGTCTGCATGTTATACCTTGTCTGTAGACGCATCAGGGGTTCAGGGTCAATTCCCAATGCCGCCTCAAACAATAATGCGGTTTTCTCTGTCAATGGTCTGTGCCCATTAAGAATTTCATTAAGAACAGTATATCTTATCCCGATATCCTCAGCCAACTTTCGTTGCGATATTCCGCGAAATTCAATCTCATCTTTCAGTATCTCCCCCGGATGAGTTGGATATGCAGGAGTCAGATTATTAGCAACCATATTTCGATCTACGCTTTCCATACTATTCATTTATAATGATTCGACAACTCGGTGATATTACAGATAGATGCTATTACCTCAATCCCATCTGTTATTTCCTCAAACTCTATACGATATTGATTATTAACTCTTACAGAAGATAATCCGGATTTATCTCCGCTCAGCTTCTCATAATTAAGAGAATTATACTGTTTCATGGACAAGACATTCGGTAATTCAGTCATCAAATCAATCACCCGGATGTAACGTTTGACAATATGCGGTTGATAACGATGTTTTTTACCTGCATCGCCATCTTCGTACAAATCTTTAAGGTATTGTTTATCAAACCGAATTTCCATATTCTTTCTGCCTTATACCGCAAAGTTATAAAAAAATATTCATGTTCACAAAAAAAGTGAATACAAATCTCAGTTATCAGTCCGTCTTACGAATGTTGTAGCCTAATTTCCGACTGGTACTGCCGGTAATATGCGCTATCGCGTTCGGGTGGTCAGCATGTAGCCGAAGCCGCGTTGATTGATGATGCTGATGCCGGGGTCGTGGCGGAAAGTACGGCGCAGCTTGTGGATGTAACCGTGCAGCGAGTTGCGGTTGCTGACCTCATCCCTGCCCCAGACGGCTATCATCAGTTCGGAGGCATCGACCGTCCTGCCGATGTTTGTCGCCAACTTTTCCAGTATCCTTGCCTCGATATTCGATATAACTTTCTCCCGACCATTGAATATAAGCAACTGGTTTGTCACATCGAATCGGTATTCACCCACTTCATAGACAACATTTTCCAAACGGCCGTTAACCTTATTCCTCAGAAGAGCCTTGACCCTAACGAGCAATTCACGAAGTTCAAACGGCTTCTTAAGGTAATCGTTGGCACCGATATCAAACCCCTCCTCCACATCGTCTATCGTACTCTTTGCGGTCAGAAAGATAATCGGAACTGAAGATGAGCTGCGCCGTATTTCCCTGGCCATGGCGAAACCGTCGAGCCGAGGCATCATCACATCTGCAACCACAAGGTCTGCTCCACCGGTCTTGTATTTCGCAAGACCATCAATGCCGTCAAACGCCGCCACAACCTCATACCCCTGCTCACGCAACGTGTCGCAGACTATCAGCGAAAGGTCGCGCTCATCCTCCACAAAAAGTATCTTAGCTTTCATGACTGTCAAATTTTATGGTGAATACCGAACCATTCCCCTCCTGACTCCTTACAGATATGCTCCACCCCATCTTTTCGAGAATGTGCTTCACGTAATAAAGACCTATTCCATAACCACGCACATCCTGACGGTTGCCGTGGGGCACACGATAGAACTTGTCGAAAACATACGGCAGACTCTTCGAAGGAATACCAATGCCATTGTCAGCCACCTCAAGGCTGTCAGAATTTACAGTTATGCTGACGGTCACAGTATCGCCGGAATACTTGATAGCATTGTCAATCAGATTGTTCAGCACATTCGACAGGTGCGACTTGTCGGCCGTTACCGAGACATTCCCCGTTGACTGAACTTCAATCATTATATCCTTCTCACCTCTCATCCGCTGGGCTTCGGCAACCTCTCTGGCAAGTTGTGTCAAATCTACCTTCTCCGGTCGCAGGGTCATGGTCTTGCGACGCTCCATGCTCATGGCGAGAATATTTTCCACGAGTTCGCCGAGCCGTTTGAGCTGCTTGATTGCTATGGTGAGATAAGCAACCTTTTTCTCCGGGTCGTCGGAGGTATCATAATTGAGCAGGGCATCGTTGGCCGAGTAGGCGATTGATATAGGCGTTTTCAGCTCATGGGTCATGTTGCTTACAAAATCATCCTTCATCTCCTCGATGGTGCGCAGTCTGGAAACCGTGCGGAACAGATAAACAAAAGCTGCGGCAAAGGCCACCATCAGAAGAAATGTCGTGACAATCACTCCCATCATCTGAGAGAGGATATGACGTGTCAACGGAGTCATGTATGCTTTGTAATACAGGTTCTCATTCGGGTTTATGATAATCCTGAATGTATCAAGCCCCACACGGTTTTGGATTTTAGGATTGCTTAGAATCACGGAATCACTGCCGTTCACCACCTCGACCGCCACAAATTCCGGATAAATATATCTGTGTGCGAGCTGGTCATTCAACACACTGTCCATTACCGACACATCAAAACCTATATACTTATCCATGAGAGTATGGAACTGCTTGCTTATTGCATCGACCATCTGATTGGAGTAAGGTACGTCCTCGACCAGCATCCCCTTTTCCTCAACCACCGTTCCGTCCACTTCTGTTCTGGCAGATATGATTTGTCCGTTTTGATCCTTGTATGTAGACGCCTGCGCCCTTCTCGGAGCCTTCGGTTCCACTGACTCATTCGCTTCTGTCGAATCATTGGCATCTTCCTGCATCTGGACATTTGTGGCAAGTCCTTGCGCCCTGCCGGCGCGGCACATAAGGTCATCGATATCCGCATCTGTCATTGCCACCATAACCTCACGTTCCACATTCTTTCTGATAGAATCATAAAGTCTGACAAGATAAAATACATTGCAGCCAAAGATGACCGCAATGACCGATATGAAGACCACAGAATTGATTCTGAATTTTTTCATACGCGAAGATACCTATAATTTCCCGCACATCCACACCCCACTCCACACATTTAAGACAAAATAAGGGATAACAGCCCCACCGCCCTTCAAATCCCGGTTTGTCTGACTGTTCTTTCTGCGCTTTTCCTGCCTGTTCTCCGTTGAAATCTGATGCCACAG
>OFFC01000118.1_pt1 | contig 71167 bp, 68 predicted proteins | sample 1521271 | NCBI WGS metagenome assembly OFFC01 (sample SAMEA3504123, study PRJEB24116) | mouse gut metagenome | biome: mouse gut; feature: mouse-associated habitat; material: faeces | place: Denmark | collected 2011 | reverse complement strand
GAATGGATTGTGTAAAGACAGATCTGTCTGTGACAGCAGATCTGTGCAGAAGGGTATTGGCACTGCCGATGCATCCGTATTTGACAAAAGAAGAACAGGATGTGGTGATCGAGGAGATAAAAGGATACCTGAAGTTTTAGATTGACATTTTCCTGCATTTCCTGTTAGAATTATAAAACATATTCAGAAGCCGGAAAGAAAAGAGCAGGAACATGGAAAATGATATTGTCAGAAAAAAACTGATTTTCAAAGGAAAAGTACAATTTGTGGGATTTCGTTTCCAGGCGAAATATCTTGCAGATACGTTGGGGCTTACCGGGTATGTGGAGAATCTGGATAATGGAGATGTACTGATGGAGGTGCAGGGCAGGGAGCAGACGATCGACGATCTGATTGTCTGCCTGCATCAGAGAAAACCGATTCGTATAGATTCCATAGAGCAGGAGTATCTGTCCCTCCGGGAGAGGGAAAAGGAATTTCGATATATGTGGTGAATTTATGGACGGCAGCAGTTTAAGTATTTTTACTGCTGCCGTTTTGTTTTCAGAAGAAAGACAGGTTTTTTACGCTCTGAAATAGAAGCTGCAAAAAGAAAAAAGTGTTGACAGGAAAAAGAAAGTTGTATAGAATAAAAAGCAGAATAAAGAAAGAAGAATAAAGAAAAAAGAAGATTTGTAAGACAGAAACATTATTATATTTGGGTCAGGAGGTATGAGGATGGATACGGTCAGCAGGCGGTTAAAAGATGTGGTGCGCAGTGAGATGCAGGAAGATAAAATATACAATAACGAGGAAATTCGCCAGCTTATATATGAAAAGACCGGAATGAGATATAAAGAAGAATATAGAGAGACGCATTTTGCGGGCTGCCTTAGTGCTTTAAAGAAAAGCGGCGGGATCATACAGGTGGAAAGAGGAAAATACAGAAAGGGGAATGTCAGAACAGGGTTATTGAATAGCAATATGTCGGATCAGGAATCAAAGAATTTCCCCGAAATAATGCCGGAAAATGAAACATTCATATTACAGGTAAAGAAAGAGATCTCGCAGTCGGTTAAACGGGAACTTTCCTGCCTGAAAGCTGTGACAAAGAAGATCGTTCTGCCTTTTGACACTTCAGAAGAAGATCTGCAGTATATGTTAAAAGTAAAAGAATTGATTAGGAATTTAGAAGAATTTGAACGGTAGATAAATAAAAAGAAAGGAGGAAAGACAGGATATGCAACCTTATTACTATTTCCTGAACAGAAATAAAAACGGTGATGGTTTTCAGGAACTGCGAAATGGTGAGATTTTTATAGATAAGACGGGACTGATAGAAGAAATCAACAGCAGGATCGCAACAAAGGAGAAATGGATCTGTGTGAGTAAACCCAGGCGTTTTGGCAAGACAATGGCCCTGGAGATGCTTGCGGCATATTATACCAAAGGTATCCACACAGAAAGACTGTTCCAGGGGTTGCAAGCGATGGAAGGAAAAACCTTTTACAAACATTTGAATGCGCATAACGTGATTTATGTGAATTTTAATGATTACTTTGGGAAAAACCAATCTGCCCGAGAGGGGATATCAGCCGTTTCTTCTTATTTGATCAAAGATCTGAACTATGCCTTTCCAGGTATTCTGGAGAATACGGAAAATCTTGCGCTGTGCCTTGATATGATCTGCCAGGTAACAGGAGAAAAATTTATTTTTCTGGCGGATGAATGGGATTGTATTTTCAGAATAAGAAAAGAAAAAAAGGAAGAACAGGAAGAATTTCTTGAATTCCTGCGAACTTTGTTTAAGGATAAACCATATTTTGAACTGGTGTATATGACAGGTATACTGCCGATTAAAAAATATAATACAGGTTCCTCGCTGAATATGTTCCGGGAGTTTACAATGCTGGAGCCAAAAAGTCTTTCTCCATATTTTGGATTTACCGAAAAAGAAGTAGAAGAATTGTGTAGAAGACAGAACAAATTATCAATGGAAGAATTGAAAGAATGGTATGATGGTTACAGCATGGGCGAGTGGGGAAATATATATAACCCCAGATCTGTGGCAGAGGCTTTAATGGAAGGGAAATGTTGCGACTATTGGAATAAAACAGGCGGTTATTCCGAACTGGAGGAATATATTACCATGAATTTTGATGGGCTGGGAGAAGCGGTTACAAGGATGCTGGCCGGTGAAAAGGCAAAAGTGGATGTTCTGGGATTTTCTAATGATCTGGACAGTTTTCAGGACAAGGATGAGGTGATAACGGCATTGATCCATCTGGGATATCTGACATATTCGGAAGGAGAAGTGAGTATTCCAAACAGAGAAATTGGCGAGGAGTTTGCAAATTCAGTAAAAAAATTGTCATGGGGTACTGTGACAAAATTATTGAAGCAGTCAAAGGAACTGCTTGCGGCTACCTGCAGTAAAGATGCGGATAAAGTTGCGGCCATGCTTGAGTCTGTACATGACGACATGCATGAGTTGAAAGAATATAATAATGAACATACACTGAAATGCGTAATACATCTGGCTTATTATGCCGCACAGGATGATTACTATCTGTGCTTTGAGGAAAATGCAGGCAAAGGGATTGCTGACTGCATCATGCAGCCAAAAAGGGCGGGGGTGCCGGGAATTGTGCTGGAACTTAAATATAATCGATCTGCCGGGGAAGCAGTAGTGCAGATAAAGGAGAGAAATTATGCCGGAAGGGTGCTGCAGATAACGGACCGGGTACTGTTGGTTGGAATCAATTATGATAAGAAATCAAAAAAGCACCAGTGCATCATTGAGGAAATTTATACGCAATGATATCGCCGGAAAAATCTTCTATTCGATTCAGGACTGCCGCTTTGCGCCTATGGACCTGACTGCTGTAAAAAGCAGATAAAGCAGTATGGTGATAATGATCATCAGTGTAAATAGCGCATAGACTTCCGTGGAGATCTTCCCTCTTGCCATACCGTAGACTTTGATGGGCAGCGTGGTATCGCCGGCACCGGTCACAAAATAGCTGATGATCACATCGTCCAGAGAAAGGGTGATGGATAACAGGGCGCCAGAAATAATGCCGGGCATCAGCATGGGGATCGTCACCCGCTTTAAGGTGCGGAACTGGTTTGCACCGAGATCCATGGCGGCTTCCTCAATGGATTTGTCAAAGCCGGCGATCCTTGCCCGCAGTGTGATGATCACGAAAGGAACGCAGAAGGTAACATGAGCGATGACCAGTGTCCAGAAACTGAGGGTAATGTTCAGTGTGGTGAAAGTGGCCAGGGATGCAATACCAATGACTAACTCCGGAATGACGATGGGCACATAGAGCATATTGTCCAGGGTTTTTTTGAGTTTAAAGTCATAGCGGTGCATACCGATGGCGGCCAGAGTGCCTAATACAACGGAGATCAGTGTGCTGACAAGAGCCAGCTCCAGTGTCAGCATAAGAGAACTCATGAGTGATCTGTTCTGGAACATGGCGCCATACCAGTGCAGTGTGAAGCCTTTGAACACAAGGTTGTTATCATTTGTGTTAAAAGAGTAGCCGACCACCATAAAGATCGGCAGATATAAAAACAGGTAGATCAATCCGGCATAGAGATAGGAAAATGCGCCGAGCTGTCTTTTTTCTTTTCTTTTCATCCTGGTTTCCATACCCTTTCCACAGTATTTGGACTGTCATACATGTTACCCATGCAGTGTGTATGCTCAGAGTTTACAGGTTCTCCTGCATATTTTCCGTATGCCATGTGCACCCATAATACTCATATCTTCAAGTGTGTTTTCCGCGTGTCCGTATCTGTCACGCCAGATCCTCCAGATTTCCGACTTTTGTGTACAGTTTTAATACGATTAAAGTAAAGATAATCAGAATTACGGAGAAAGCGGCGCCGGAGGGCCAGTTTCTGGCGGCCATGAACTGATCTTTGATCAGGTTGCCGAGCAGCGTGGAATTACCGCCGCCCATGACATCAGCAATATAGAAAGCATCCAGACTGGGGATAAATACCTGTATCGTGCCTGCAAAAATGCCGGGCAGTGTGAGCGGCAGAATGACGCGGAAGAATGTATTTATCCGGGAAGCCCCCAGGTCATGGGCAGCCTCGATCAGAGAATAGTCCAGTTTGGAGATGGAATTATTCAAAGGCAGCACCATAAAGGGGAAGAGGGCATATACCATACCAAATAAGGTGGCGCCGTCCGTGTACATCATTGTGATCGGCTCGGATATTACGCCGAGTTTTAATAAAATGGTGTTGATAACACCGGAATCCCGCAAAATATTGCTCCAGCCGTTCAGACGGATCAACTGGTTGATCCAGAAAGGCAGCATGATAAGCAACACGCAAAAGCCCTGGTATTTTTTGCTGAATCTGGATAAAATAAAGGAAAACGGGTAGGAGATGAGCAGGCAGATCAGACTGGTCCAGAAGGCCAGCACAATGGAACGCCAGATCACTCTGCCGTAGGTGGGATTCCAGAGAGCGGTATAATTTTCCAGGGTAAAGATCATCTGAACACCGCCGTAAACTCCTTTTTCGAGAAAGCTGATAACGACTACATAGATGAGCGGCAGAGCCAGAAAAAGTATCATCCATAAAAAGAGAGGTCCTACAAGAGAGAGGATCTCACTTCTGTGTCGGTTGCCGTCTGCAGTTTTTTTGGTTTGTTTTCTGATTATCATATCTGTTTTGTGTGTGCTGCTGGTAGTGAGCTGCTTGTGTGTCTGGTTACTTCTGAAGCTGTCTTCCGTGATCAGGCAAAAGATATCGGAATGTTCCTGGTGTCAAACCCGGCAGGATCAATCTGAGGTACGCTTTCCCTGCTGTACTGCCAGATCAGGACGGCCGAGCAGGGCATCTTCAATGAGATCATACAGAGTATCTTCCGCAGTGTGCATGATCACGGCCTTATCCATATCCCAGTATATAGTTACGGCAGCTCCCACATCCGGAAGATCGCTGTGGGGATGCTTATTCAGCTTAAGCCTCTGGCCGTTGGGCAGCGCCACCACGGTTTTTACGATGGATCCAACATAAATATGTTCTTTTACAATACCGCGGAGCCTGAAATTTTCCACCGGTTCAAAGGAGTACATGGTATTTTCAGGACGGATGGAAATGTAGATCATTTCATCCTGTACGAATCCGGTGCCTCTTGCATGGACAACACCGTTCTCCGCTGTCAGTTCGATAAGATCCCCGTTGATGCCGGTGACGGAAGCTTCTATTATATTGGACTCCCCGATAAATCCTGCCACAAATTTGGTTTTCGGGTGCTCATAGATCTCCTGAGCGGTGCCGATCTGCTCGATGACGCCGCCATTCATCACGGCGATCCGGTCGCTCATGGTCAGAGCTTCCTCCTGATCGTGAGTGACATAGATAAATGTGATGCCAAGCTGTCTTTGCAGATGCTTCAATTCCATCTGCATCTGTTTACGCAGTTTCAGATCCAACGCTCCCAGAGGTTCATCTAACAGAAGAACTTTGGGGTTGTTCACAAGAGCCCTGGCAATGGCCACTCTCTGGCGCTGCCCGCCGGACATCTGATGGGGCTTTCTTCTGCCGAAATTTTTAAGCTGTACCAGTTCCAGCATTTTTTCCACCCGTTCTTTGATTTCTGGCTTCGGGGTTTTCTTTTCCACCAGTCCGAAAGCCACGTTGTCAAAAACGTTCATATGGGGAAAGAGCGCATAACTCTGAAAAACTGTGTTCACATTTCTTTTATATGGAGGAAGCGCGGTAACATCGCTGTGCTCTAAATAGACACAGCCCTGGGACGGCGCCTCAAAACCGGCAATGATGCGCAACGTAGTCGTCTTGCCGCAGCCGGAAGGACCAAGCAAAGTCAGAAACTCCCCTTCGTATACATCCAGATCAATATTTTTCAGCACTTCACTTTTCCCAAAGTCCTTGGTCACACCGGATAGTCTTACGATGGGTTCTTTGTCAGTTCTTACCATTCCTTTTGTGAATACCTCCTGAAACAATCGGGCGGCGGCCCGGCGTGCTGCTGTTTCGCATGCCATCTGTACCGCTCTTCATATCTGTTCTACAGTACCTGTTTACCGCGCTCGCCGGTGCGGATGCGCATCACATCATCGATATCGGAGATAAATACTTTGCCGTCGCCGACGTTGCCGGTGGACAGTGTATCTACGATCTCAGAGAGAATATCTTCCAGATCCTCATCCCAGACTACGGTCATGACGTAAAGTTTTGGCAGAAGATTAACTTCCAGTCCAAGCTTTTCAAATTCCGGATTGTCGAATCCTTCCTGGTGTCCACATCCCATGGCGGAGAGTACGGTCATACCACTGTATTCATTTTTTGTCAGTATTTTTTTTAAAGCTTCCAGCTTTTCAGGACGAATGATCACTTCTATTTTTTTCATAGATTCCTCCAGATAATGATTTTTGCCACAGTAATTTTCATAGTAATAGAAAATGGCGGAAATTGCAATAGATTGTCGGCAAATTTCCGCAGAAAAAGTAACAGCTTTGCCGCTGCCTGGCGGATTGCTGCATTCATATTTATTGTATCGAACAGAATGGAAGTTAAAGAACGGCTGAAACAGGAAAGAGCCTGCTCTTTATTGAAAGAACAGGCTCTCTGCATTTTTCAAATACTTTCATTAAAAAGTGTGGAAACCGATTCGGAGAGATTTTTGATCTTATCGGCCATTGCGTTGTAGGTGGTGTCTGTGGATGATTTGGATGAATTAGAAGATTTATTCTGCAATGCATCCTGCACCAGTTCTGCTTTTTTATTCACATCTTTTTCTTCTTTTACGGCTTTTTTGGTATCGGCATCCGGTACTTCGCTGTAGTAAGCTTTGAGCAGTTTTCCGTAGCTGCCGTTTTTGATGGCCGTATAGTCGATCAGGGTATTATCGCCGCCACCGCCCAACATGGTCTTTGTCAGGTTATTCATATCGGTGCCGCCGTTTGAACCCAGTTTCTGCATGCTCCTCGTCACGACATTTGTATAGTCCGGTTTCATTTGAACTGTTAATGACATAATCTGGCTCCTTCTATCATGATTTGCGTCAGCTCTGCGCACCTGGGCGCCGGGCGTTCAAAAGTTATCATTATGGTACTCTTTATTTCGGCTGAACGGAAGAAAAGATTAAGAGGGAAGATGGAAAAATTTGAAAATATACAGGAGAAAATAGGAAAAGGGGGATTTTGGCATGTGAAATCGAATCATGTGGAAATTTGAGTGAATTTCATAAGCAAATAAAAAAGGAAATGGGGGATTTTCGCAGAATATATAATGTGAGGGTATTTTAATGAGTTTACGTTGAGAATTTTGTTCGGGTGTGTCTGATGTATATGCGGCGGACACTCAGGGGGAAAACCATGCAGATACGGCAATATCTGGAACAGAGGGAGGCAGAGATACTGAGCCCCTATGCCTGTCACAGCATAGATTCAAAAGGCAGGGATAAAGCGGAGGAGGAGTGCGATATCCGTCCTGTTTTTCAGCGGGACAGAGACCGCATTTTGCATAGCAAATCTTTCCGCAGGCTGAAGGACAAAACACAGGTATTTCTGACGCCGGAAGGCGACCATTACAGAACAAGGCTGACGCATACGCTGGAGGTTTCCCAGAATGCGAGAACTATAGCGAAGGCACTGCGCCTGAATGAAGAGCTGGTGGAGGCTATTGCCCTGGGTCATGATCTGGGCCATACGCCCTTTGGCCATGCAGGGGAAAGAGCCTTAAATAACGTGTGTCCTCTGGGGTTTGCCCACAATGTACAGGGTGTGCGGACTGTGGAACTGCTGGAAAAAGACGGTCAGGGTCTGAATCTGACGGTGGAAGTGCGGGACGGCATGTTAAATCATCAGACAAAAGGGAATCCGGCCACGCTGGAGGGACAGGTGGTGAGATTTTCCGATAAAATTGCCTATATCCATCATGATATGGACGACGCTATTCGGGGTGGGATCTTAAAGGAGACGGATGTACCGGAAGAGATCGGGGATGTGATCGGTTTCAACAGCGCAGAATGGATCGATCATTTTATACATGATATTGTGTCAAACAGTTATGAAAAGAATTGTATTGTGATGTCGGAACCGGTGGCGGAGGCAATGAGAAAACTCAGACAGTTTATGTTTGAAAATGTGTATACAAATCCAAAGGCAAAGAGCGAAGAGGGAAAAGCGGTCATGCTGATAGAGACGCTGTATGGGTATTTTTGCAGGAACAGGGACAGAATGCCGGGAGAAATGCTGAGGCTGCTTGACAGGGGGGAGCCTCTGGAGAGAGTGGTCTGCGATCATATCAGTGCCATGACGGACCGCTATGCCATCGCCACATTTGAGGAGATCTACGTGCCGGCTTCCTGGCATGGCTGAACGGACAATGATAAGCAGGGTGGTACTCTTTGAGGCCTGATGATATCGAAAACCGCAGAAAAAACGGCGCAGGAGTGAAGGTGCTACAGGAAATAGATGGTAAAGGAGGCGGGTATGCTTTATCCGCAGGAAGTAATAGAAGAAGTCAGAGCGAGAAATGATATCGTGGATGTGATCTCGGGGTATGTGAGGCTGCAGAAAAAGGGGGCCAGCTATTTTGGGCTGTGTCCGTTTCATAATGAAAAATCCCCCTCCTTTTCGGTATCCCAGGGCAAGCAGATGTATTACTGTTTTGGGTGCGGAGCCGGTGGGAATGTGATCACTTTTATACAGCAGTATGAAAACGCAGGTTTCCAGGAAGCTGTGAAGATGTTGGCGGAACGGGCCGGCGTAAAGCTGCCGGAGGCAGAGTATTCAGAGGAAGTAAAAAGGAGAGAAAGCCACAGGGCAAAACTGCTTGCGGTAAATAAGGAGGCAGCAAAATATTTTTATTATCAGCTCCGCGCTCCCCAAGGAAAGCAGGGGCTTGCCTATCTGAAAAACAGGCAGCTCTCAGATGAGACGATACATAGATTCGGACTTGGATTTGCAAATAAGACAAGCGATGATCTGGCCAGATATCTGAGGGGAAAGGGATTTCCGGATGACGTGATCAAAGAGGCGGGGTTAGCCTCCTTCGACGAGCGTTACGGCCTTCATGACAAGTTCTGGAACAGGGTGATCTTTCCGATCCAGGACAGCAATCACCGTGTCATAGGTTTTGGCGGGCGGGTGATGGGAGATGGGACGCCGAAGTACCTGAATTCCCAGGAAACTCCTGTCTTTGATAAGAGTAAGAACCTCTATGGGCTTAATTTTGCAAGAAGCTCCAGAAAGAACCAGTTTATTCTCTGTGAGGGCTATATGGATGTGATTACCATGCATCAGGCAGGATTTACGCAGGCGGTGGCCTCCCTGGGAACTGCTTTTACAGTGGGACAGGCACTGCTGTTAAAGCGATATGCGGAGGAAGTGCTGCTTGCCTATGATTCGGACTGCGCAGGTGTAAAAGCGGCGCTTCGGGCTATAGGGATCCTGCGGGAGGCAGGCCTCACCGGGCGGGTCTTAAGTTTTGCACCCTGTAAAGATCCGGATGAATTTATCGGGACGGAAGGAGCAGAAGCTTTTGAGAAACGGTTGGCGGAAGCGGAAAACAGCTTTTTCTTTGAGATCCGCATTCTGTCGCAGGAGTTCGATTTAAAGGATCCGGCGGGAAAGACGAAGTTTCACAGAGAGATTGCGAAGAAACTATGCGGCTTTTCGGAGGAGGCGGAGCGGGCCAATTATATGGAAGCGATTGCGGAGAAATACCATATTGGTCATGAAAATCTGCGTAAGCTGGTGAGTGCGGAAGCAGCGCGGACAGGGTTAGTTCGTCCGGTGGAACGGCCAAAGTCAGGGATACAGTCGAAAAAGATGCCGGAGGATAACGGGAAAAAACTCCAGAGACTGTTGATTACCTGGCTTGTGGAGAGGCCGGAGATCTATCCGAAAATCAAAAAATATATTGCGACGGAAGACTTTACGGAGGAACTCTACAGGGAAGTGGCGCGGAAGCTGTTTGAGGAACTGGAGGAGGGAAAAGCGGATCCGGCGGGATTAGTGGATCTGTTCCCGGAGGCGGACAAACAGAATGAAGTGGCAAAACTGTTTCATACGAGCATAGGGAAGCTTGAGAATAAAAGCGATGCGGAGCGGGCGCTGCATGATATAGTGTGTGGTGTAAAGCGAAACAGCTATGAATACTATTCACAGCGGTCAGGAACCGATATTTCGGCGCTGAATCAGGTGATTGCCGGAAAAAAAGTACTGGAAGAACTTAACAAAATGCATATTTCTCTTGATTAGGGAGTATATTATTTTTTATCATATGATAAAAATGAAGAAATTGTACTGTGACAGCAGAGAGACGGGCTGTTTATGCGGCCGGGCGCAGACGGAGAATCCCGCATGGCAGGATTCTTTCTTAACATAGCAGGAAGGATGGAAGTTATATGGATGAAAACACAAAAGTAAAATTTGACGAGAAAGTAAAGGATCTTTTAAATCTTGCCAAAAAGAAAAAGAATGTACTTGATTATTCGGAAGTCAGCGACTTTTTCAGGGATCTCCCCCTTGAAGAGGAACAGTTTGATAAAGTGCTGGAGGTTCTGGATGCAAACGGTATCGTGTGCAATGTGGAAATTCCGGTGGAAAACGATCTGGATGATGAGGAGATCAACCTGTCGGAGGAGGATGAGGTGGATGTGGAAAATATCGACCTCTCTGTACCTGATGGTGTCAGCATTGAGGATCCGGTCAGAATGTATTTAAAGGAGATCGGAAAAGTAGCCCTTCTGTCTGCCGAGGAGGAGATAGAGTTTGCCCGAAAGATAGAGGACGGCGCGGCAGCAGTGGAGAAGCTGGAAGGTCTGGATAAGATGCTGGAAACGGCGGAAGGCGAAGAAAAAGAGACTTTGGAGAAGGAGAAGAAAGAACTGGGGTATATGATCGCGGACGGCGAGGCGGCAAAGCAGAAACTTGCGGAGGCGAACCTCAGGCTTGTCGTATCCATCGCAAAGCGTTATGTGGGCCGCGGCATGCTGTTTTTAGATCTGATTCAGGAAGGGAATCTCGGACTGATCAAGGCTGTGGAGAAGTTTGATTACAGAAAAGGGTATAAGTTTTCCACTTACGCCACATGGTGGATCCGTCAGGCTATCACGAGAGCCATTGCGGATCAGGCGAGAACGATCCGCATTCCGGTTCATATGGTGGAGACGATCAATAAGCTGATCCGTGTCAACAGGCAGCTGTTGCAGGAGCTGGGCAGAGAACCCCTGCCGGAAGAAATTGCGGAGAAGATGGATATCCCGGTGGAGAGAGTGCGGGAAATTTCCAAGATATCTCAGGAGCCGGTGTCTCTGGAAACGCCCATCGGTGAGGAGGAGGACAGCCACCTCGGAGACTTTATTCAGGACGACAATGTGCCGGTTCCGGCGGAAGCGGCGGCATTTACGCTGTTAAAGGAGCAGCTTGTGGAAGTGCTGGGGACGCTGACGGAGAGAGAACAGAAGGTGCTGCGTCTGCGTTTCGGCCTGGATGACGGCAGAGCCAGGACGCTTGAGGAAGTGGGAAAGGAATTCAATGTGACGAGAGAGAGAATCCGTCAGATCGAGGCCAAGGCGCTGAGAAAACTCCGTCATCCCAGCAGGAGCAGGAAGCTGAAGGACTATCTGAATTGATAGCATATGCTATTTATGGTTGGAGGACTGTATTGATACCGGCAAAGTTATCGCCAGAGAGGTGTCGGATTGTTCCTGAACTGATATGAGCTGTTTTCGGGTGGTGACATATGTCAAATTATCATTTATCAGACCGCATGGCGGCAGTGGCGGGGCTTGTACCGGCTGGAGTGACAGCCTGCGACATCGGCTGCGATCATGGGTTTGTGGCGATCCATCTGGTGGAGGCGGGAGTTTGCCCCGGTATGATCGCTATGGACATCAATAAGGGACCGCTTTTACGGGCGAAGGAGCATATTGAGAGCGCCGGCCTTTCTACATATATTGATACCCGTTTGTCGGATGGGCTGGAAGCGTTTGAAGCGGGAGAGGCAGAGTGCATGATCGCCGCAGGGATGGGGGGCAGACTGATCGTAAAGATCCTGTCAGACTATCCGGAAAAGGTAAAAAGTCTGCGTTATCTGGTACTGCAGCCGCAGTCGGAGCTTTCCTTTGTGAGAGGCTGTCTGCGCAGGCAGGGGTTTGTGATACGGAAAGAGGATATGATTCTGGAGGATGGGAAGTTTTATCCGATGATGCTTGTGGAGACAGAGACTTGCGGAGAGGGAAGCGGAAAGAATCCTGAGAGAAACGGGCAGACCAGCAGGAAAAAGGCGACGGGAGCGGAGCATGAGAGTTCCCGGTGTGATCCGGGGGAAGATCCGGGGGCGGCGTCGGACAGGAGGGCGGCATACCGGGAAAGTCTGGAGGATGAGTTCGGCCCCTGTCTGATTAGAGACAATCATCCGGTTCTTTTACAATATCTGGACTGGTGGGAAGGGCAGCAGAATAAGATATTAAGGGAAGTTCTGGCTTATCCGGAAAGACGCAGGCAGGTGGAGGAAGAGATTGACAGGATCCGGGATGTGCGGGGAATAATGAAAGAGAAGGTTGTACAGGAAAACGGGGGATATGTATGAAATGCTATGAAATTATGGAATATCTGGAAGAGGTAGCGCCGAAATCTTTCGCGGAAAGCTGGGATAACGTGGGGCTTTTGTGCGGCAGAGAGGAGAAGGAGGTTTCTTCTGTCTATATTGCGCTAGATGCGACAGGGGAAGTCATCGAAGAGGCGAGGCGTGTGGGGGCGGATCTGCTGCTCACCCATCATCCGATGATCTTTAAACCCTTGAAGCAGATTTCCGGAAATCATTTTATTGGAGAAAAGATATTGACTCTGGCGGAGAGCGGCATGTGCTATTATGCGATGCACACCAATTTTGATGTGATGGGAATGGCGGATGCCGTGGCTGAGCAGCTGGGGCTTCAGGAGAGAAAAGTGCTGACAGTAACCTATGAGGATGATCTTTCCAAAGAGGGGATCGGAAGGGTGGGAGCGCTGCCGATGCCCATGACATTGGCGGAGTGCGCGGAATACGTAAAGAACCGCTGCCATATCGGGCAGGTGAAGGTTTACGGGATGCCGGCGGAGACGATCGTCATGGCGGCGGTCTGTCCGGGTTCCGGGAAGAGCTGCATTGAGGATGCAATCAGAGCCGGTGCGGATGTTTTGATAACAGGTGATATTGATCATCACGAGGGGATAGATTCTGTGGAGCAGGGACTTGCCATCATTGATGCGGGGCACTATGGGTTAGAGAAGATTTTTGTGCCTTACATGGAGGAATACTGCAAAAAGAAGCTGGCAGATGTGAAAATATATACGGCGGCGGAGAAGGAACCGTTCTGGGTGGCTTAGGGGCAGCATAAATCGGAAGAATAGCAGGAGGAGTACAGGAAATGAAGGTGACAGTAAACGGAAGGATAACGGAATATGCAGAGGATGCGACCTTTGAGGAGGTGGCGCAGGCTCACCAGGAAGAGTATGGGAATGAGATCGCTCTTGTCATAGCGAACGGAAAGATTCAGGAACTGCATAAAAAGATCAGAGAGGACTGCGAAGTATCTTTTCTGACACTGCGGGATGCCATCGGACACAGGGCCTATGTGCGTACGGTCAAGATGATGTTTCTGAAGGCGATCACGGATGTTGTGGGACGGGATACTTTGGAGAGGGTGAAAGTGGAGTTTGCGGTCAGCAACGGCTATTACTGTACGGTAAAGGGAGATCTTCAGGCGACGGAAGAACTGGCGGAGGCCGTTCAGAAGAGAATGATGGAATTATCGGAAGAAAGGCTGCCGATCACGAAGAAATATTATCCCATGGGGAAATGCATGAAGTTAATCAGAAAGCATGGAATGCGGGACAAGGAGCGCCTGTTCAGGTATCGGAGAAGTTCCGGTGTAAATCTGTACTGTCTGGATGGATTTTATGATTATTATTACGGGTATATGCTGCAAGATACAGGGTACGCAAAGTATTTCCAGGTGATTGCTTATGGGGAAGGGTTTATGCTTGTGATGCCGGATGAGAAAGCGCCTTTCAAGTTAAAACCTTTCTGTCCTCAGGAGAAACTGTTTGCGACATTGAAGGCGGCGACAGGCTGGAGCGTCCAGGTGGGCATTGAAAATGTAGGGGAGTTAAACGATGTGATCTGCGGTAACCACATGCAGGAGATGATACTCTGGCAGGAGGCGGAACAGGAGCGCCGCATCGGTGAGATCGCGAAGGAAGTGACAGGACGCAGTCATGTGAAATTTGTGATGATAGCGGGTCCTTCTTCCTCGGGAAAGACTTCCTTTGCCAACAGACTTTCCGTGCAGCTGCGGGCTCTTGGCAAGATACCGCACCTGATCAGTCTGGATGATTATTTTGTCAACAGGGAAGATACGCCCCTTGACGAGAAAGGGGATTACAATTTTGAATGTCTGGGCGCCATCGATGTGGAGCTGTTCAACAGGGACATGTTAAAGCTTCTGGGCGGGGAAGAGGTGGAACTGCCGTCCTTTAACTTTAAGACCGGACACCGGGAATATAACGGACATGTGATGAAACTGAATGAGGAGGATATTCTTGTGATCGAGGGGATCCACGGGCTGAATCCGAAGATGTCCTACTCTCTGCCGGAGGACAGCAAGTTTAAAATCTATATCAGTGCGCTGACAAGTCTGAACGTGGATGATCACAACAGGATTCCTACCACGGACGGCAGGCTGCTGCGGCGTATGGTTCGGGATGCGAGGACAAGAGGCGCTTCGGCAAAGAGAACGATCCAGATGTGGCCTTCGGTCAGAAGAGGCGAGGAAGAAAATATTTTCCCCTTCCAGGAAGAGGCGGACATGATGTTCAATTCGGCCCTTGTCTATGAGCTGGCGGTGTTGAAACAGTATGCGGAACCCCTTTTGTTCAGCATCAGGGAGGGAGAGCCGGAATATTACGAGGCAAAGAGGCTGCTTAAATTCCTCAATTACTTCCTCGGGGTAGACAGCGCCTCTATTCCCAATAATTCTGTCTGCAGAGAGTTTGTGGGGGGGAGCTGTTTTAAGGTTTGAGGGAAATGTATTGCAGCTGAGGCTCTGGCTGTAGAGTACATGAGTAGTATGAAGAAAAGAGGGATTGTGATATGATGGGACATGTTTCGGAGTTGGCGATATCAGGGATTGTATTTTCTGCGATCATTTCTATTGGATTGCCGGTCGTTTTGCTTATCCTGGTGAAAAAGAGGCTGGGGGCAAAAGCCGGTGCGGCAGGGATCGGAGCCCTTACGTTTGTTCTGTTTGCACTGGTTTTAGAGCAGATACTGCATGTCGTTATGCTGCGGTCGGCGGGGGATATCCTGAATGGAAATGTCTGGATCTATGCTGTTTACGGCGGGCTTGCCGCGGCGGTGTTTGAGGAGACCGGGCGGTTTGTGGCCATGAAATTCTGGATGAAGAAGACGTTGTCGAAAGAGAATTCTCTGATGTACGGCGTGGGGCACGGCGGGATAGAATCTATGCTGATCGTGGGGTTCACCTGCATCGGCAATCTGATTACAGCAGTCATGATCAATTCCGGACAGATCGAGGCCATGATGGCAACTGTGGAAGACGGCACGGGGAAGGAGCTGGCGCTGCAGGCTTATTCGGCGCTCTGGACGACGCCGGGCTATCAGTTTTATCTGGCGGGAGTGGAGCGGATATCCGCCATCGCGCTGCAGATTGGTCTTTCATATTTGGTATACAGGGCTGTCAGATATGGGGAGAAAAAGTTCTTTACAGCGGCTTTGGGAATCCATTTCCTGGTGGATGCGGTGACGATTCTTCTGTCGAATTATATGAATGTGGTGGTGCTGGAGATCGTGCTGCTTGTGCTGGTGGCCGCGCTGCTCGTCTGGGTGAAGCGGCTGTATGGGGAAGAGGAAAACGGTGCAAAAGAAAAGCTTTTTCCTTGCAAAGTGGAAAGAATGTGATTATAATACAGAAAGATGCATAAATTGATAAGTAGGCTAAATGACCGCGCCTGCTGTCTGGAGACAGGGGCAGGTGAGGAAAGTCCGGGCTTCACAGGGCAGGATGCCGGATAACGTCCGGTGGAGGCGACTCCAAGGCAAGTGCAACAGAAATAAACCGCCAATGTCAAAGAGCGTTGCTCGATATCCCGGAAGAATCAGTGAAGCTGATTTGTTCCGGCTCAGTGCAGTTTACTGCATTGGGGTTGGTAAGGGTGGAAAGGCAGTGTAAGAGACTACCGTTTGTCTGGTAACAGACAAAGCCATGTAAACCCCATCCGAAGCAAGACCAAACAGAGAACCATAAGCCGGCCCGGTTTGTTCTCAGGTAGGTCGCTGGAGGCTGCTGGCGACAGCAGTCCAAGATAGATGGTCATTGCCCTGCATTGCAGGGAACAGAACCCGGCTTATCGGCCTGCTTATCAACAGGAGCCCGCATGCTTTGCGGGCAGGTTTATGTGAACTGGAATCCCGGCAGCGTTCTGCCGGGGTTTTGTGTAGTATGGCGGGGAATTCCCGCAAAAGGAAGTTTGCTGTCAGGGCAGCATGCCGTGGAAAGCTTTCCTGTTCGATCAATGAGGAGGCATATGAGAAAAAATATAACATCTGTCATTTTATTTGCTTTTATTTTGTGCGCTCTTGGCGGAATACTCTCCAGATGCGGCAGGGATGGTGACGCACCGGGAAATGGCGCCGCTGTGGAAGATGCGGAAGTGGAAGGAAATGGCGGGACAGAAGCGGATAAGATGCCGGAGGAGGGAGGAGAAAGTACAGAAGGTGTGGACCTGCAGGCCGGATCGGAGACAGGCAGGAGAGATGCAGAGGATGGGGGCGCAGAGACCAGCAAAACGAAAGGCGGGCCGGAGGAAGCAGAAAAGAACGATCTTGTTTTGCAGGAGAAACTGCGGCCTTCCGTTTTGCAGATCTATTGCGGAGATTACAGAGGGAGCGGTGTTGTCTGGGAGATTACGGAGGAGGAAGTGACGGTGATCAGCAGCGGCCATCTTCTGAAAAATGCGGAAACCTGCGATATATTATGTTATGCCGGTGTTTATTATGAGGCAAAAGTGGACAGAGTTTTAGAAAACTGCGATATAGGGTTTGCTGTGTTTCCGACACAGGCGCTGCAGGAGGACGGTGTGGAACTGACGGCGGCGGTTCCGAGCATGAGAAAGCCTGAAAAACTGGTACAGGGAGAAGAACTGGTGGTCTATGGTTCTATGGATGTAGTGGCCGGAGATTTTGTGAAAGGGTATCTGATAGAAGCGGAGACGGAGATGGAGCTTCAGGGAAACGACGGCCCACAGCTGCTTATGCTGGGCGGTATTGTCAGAGAGGGGGCGGAGGGATCCGGCTATGATGGTGTGGAACGGGAGACGGTGGGACGGGAAAAGGGCGGTGCAAATCCGGAAAGTCGAGGTGAAGAGGACCACGGGAATGCAGAAGAGCCGGGCTCTGATGAGACACAGGGCAGCCCGGAACAGGAGAAAGACAGCCTGTCCGAAAGGAGCGCAGTGGATGCGGGGATGTCCGGCAGCGGTGTTTTTGACAGGAAGGGAGAGCTTCTGGGCATTCTGGCAGGCGGCGACGGCGAGCGGGGCTTTGCGGCTGTGCCGGTGTGGAGAATCGGGGAGTAGATTTTGGCCTGTTTTTGTAGAGCGATTTTTTATAAAGAATTCATTAACCATTGGCGGGACGGCTTGACAGGTGAGAGAATTTGGTGGAAAATAGTGTGGATGTGTAAAATCAGAAGTCAGTAAAGTAAAGCAGGTGCTGTTTATTTCCGCGGATAACGAGCCAGGTAGCTGTGCTTAAAGCCAACCAAAGGTTGGCTTGGATATATTGGCGACTGCCGCGGGATATTTCATTTGGAAAGGTGTGGATGTTAAAATGACAAAGATCGATATAGTTTCAGGATTTCTGGGGGCAGGAAAAACAACGTTGATTAAGAAACTGCTGAAGGAGACACTGGCGGGGACAAAAGTTGTACTGATTGAGAATGAGTTTGGGCAGATCGGCGTGGACAGCGGATTTTTGAAAGAATCCGGTATTGAGATCAAGGAGATGAACTCCGGCTGTATCTGTTGCTCTCTTGTGGGAGATTTTGGCGCGTCGCTGAAGGAAGTATTGGAGACTTACGCTCCGGAACGGATTTTGATCGAGCCGTCCGGTGTGGGTAAACTCTCCGACGTTATGCGGGCCGTGGAAAATGTAAAATCGGACGGGGAAGCTCATCTGAACAGCGCGGTGGCAGTAGTGGATGCCGCCAAGTGCAAAATGTATATGAAGAATTTCGGCGAGTTTTTTATAAACCAGATCGAGTATGCGGGGACGATCATCCTGAGCCGTACCGGTTCCATGAAACAGGAGAAGATCGAGGAGACGGTGGCGCTCATCAGGCAGCATAATGAGAAAGCAACGGTGATCACGACGCCCTGGGAGAAACTGGATGGCGCAAAGATTCTGGAGACGATCGAAGGCGCGTCAGATCTGGAAGCGGAACTGATGGCGGAAGTGCTGGCACATCGGGAAGAGGAGCATCACCACCATCATGATGAAGACGGCCATGAGCATCATCACCACCATCATGACGAAGACGGCCATGAGCATCATCACCACGGCGGTGAGGGGCATGACCACGACGAGACGTGCGGCTGCGGGTGTCATGACCACGACCATCATGATCATCACGGCCATCATCATGCGGATGATGTTTTCACAAGCTGGGGCCTGGAGACAGCGTCGGTTTATGAAAAGTCTCAGATCGAGGATATTCTGGATGAGCTGGACCGAGAGAAAGAGTACGGCGTTGTGCTGCGTGCAAAAGGCATGGTTCCTGCCGTTGACGGAAGCTGGATCCATTTTGACTATGTGCCCGGTGAGGAGGAAGTACGTACAGGTGCGGCTGATGTAACGGGTAAGATCTGTGTGATCGGTTCGGATCTGAATGAGGATGCGCTGAGGAAGTTGTTTGCATCAGTGTAACAGGCCCGTTTTCAGGTTTTACTGTTACGTTATTTGCAGGAAATTAGAGGATGAGGATATCAGATATGAAACCGGTATATATTATCAATGGATTTCTGGAGAGCGGAAAAACGGAATTTATCGTGTACACACTGGCGCAGCCCTATTTCCAGTTGAAAGGGAAAACCCTTCTTGTGCTCTGTGAGGAGGGGGAGATCGAGTATGATGAAAAGCTCCTGAAAGACAGCAATACCGTACTGGAACTGATTGAGGAGGAAGAAGATTTCACACCCTCTGCGCTGATGGAACTGGATAAAAAATACAAACCGGAACGGATCATCATAGAGTATAACGGCATGTGGAATTTCAAGAATATGAAACTGCCCTGGCACTGGAGTATCGAGCAGCAGATCACCTGTATCGATGCTTCCACGTTCCCGATGTACTACACCAATATGAAGTCCCTGCTGGCGGAGATGGTGAGAAAGTCGGAGATGATCATCTTTAACCGCTGTGACGGCATTGAGGATCTGGCTTCCTACAAGCGGAATATCAAGGCCGTAAATCAGAAAGCGGAAATCATTTTTGAAGATTCAAACGGTGAGATAGACGAAATATTTGAGGATGATCTTCCCTATAATCTGGAGGATGATCCGATTGTTTTGGATAACACTGGTTATGGAATCTGGTATATTGATTCCATGGATCATCTGGAGCGGTATCTGGATAAAAGGATTCAGTTTACCGCCCAGGTGCTGAAACCGGAAAATTTCCCGAAGGATGCCTTTGTGCCGGGGCGGATGGCCATGACCTGCTGTGCCGAGGATATGAGTTTTCTGGGTTATGTCTGCAAATATGGAGAGACAGATAAGCTGGAACAGAGGGACTGGGTGAAAGTGACCGCCGTGGTCAGGGAAGAGTACTGGAAAGATTACAATGGGAAGGGACCGGTGCTGCATGCATTGAAGGTGGAGAAGACGAAAAAACCGAGAGAAGAGATTATTTCCTTTATGTAAAGGGCGAATGTTTATGGTGGCTTTGGAAAAATAACAGTGCAGTTTTCGGGTTTCACTGTTGCCCGAAAGAATCTGACAGGCTTTTCTTTTGACGTATGGAGAGGATATGGCAGAAGTGAGTACGGATAGCCGCTTAGTTGGAGAATACGCAGATGGATGATGAAAAAGAGATAAGACAGCTGCAAAAGAGGCTGCAGGAACTGGCGGAGAAGAGCAGCAGGCAGAACATCTATACGTTCACAGGATTTTTCGGTATGGCACAGTTAGATGTGTTCCATCGTATGGAACAAGAGCTTTCCTATGCGCACCCAAAGCTTTGCGGCGGCAGCGAACTGGCGGAGAGAATGGTGGTGCGGTTTGGTTCTCCGGAGGAGATGGGATATGAGGAAGCGTTTCCGATCGTACTGTTGAAGATAGAGCCATCCATGCAGAAATATGCAGATACGTTGGGACACAGGGATATTCTGGGGGCGTTAATGCATCTGGGCATAGAGAGAAGTACGCTCGGAGATATTTTTCTGAAGGACAACTGCGGGTATCTCTTCTGTCTGGATTCCATCGCGGATTTTATTGTGGAAGAGCTGCAAAAAGTCAGACATACCGACGTGAGATGCCGCAGGGCGGAAATGTCGGAAGAACTTATAAAACAGGAAAAGGTGAGGCAGAGTCTGACGGTTTCTTCGGAGAGGGCGGATGTGGTTATTGCCGGACTGTATCATCTCTCACGCACCGGTAGTATGGAATTATTCCGCACCGGGAAAGTGTACATCAATGGAAGACTCTGTGAAAATAACAGCTGTTTTTTAAAGAAGGGCGATGCGGTCAGTGTGCGCGGAAAAGGAAAGTTTTTCTATGACGGCGTGGACAGGGAGACAAAAAAGGGAAAACTTTGTGCAGGAGTCTGGATTTATCTGTGAGCAGACAGAGCATTGAGCCGGCTGGCGGGCTATGTGCGCAGGGCTGTCGTAACAGTAAAGCCGGATGACTGGCCTGTTATGGGCTGTCTTACAGGGATTTGCACAGCCTGTATATCAGAAGAGGAAAAAGGTTATGTATCCATATTCATTATCACAATGGTTATTTCTGTTTTATTTTTACTGCTTTTTGGGATGGTGTGTGGAATCCACCCATGTCAGTATCCGGCAGAAGCCGCCCCATTGGGTGAACAGAGGCTTTATGCGGGGGCCTTTTCTGCCTCTGTACGGCAGCGGTGCGATCATGATGTTAGTGGTGTCGGCTCCTTTTCAGCACAATCTGTTTCTGACCTATGTGGCAGGCTGCATCGGTGCTACGATACTGGAATACATAACAGGTGTTACGATGGAAGTTCTTTTTAAGGTGCGGTACTGGGATTACTCAAACCAGCCCTTTAATTTCCAGGGATATATCTGCCTTGGAACAACCCTTGCCTGGGGCGGTCTGACGATTCTGATGACACGGATTATCCATAAACCGATTGAAGGATTGCTCTATATGATACCCTTCAATCTGCTGTCTGTTGTTGTGTTTATCCTGACTGTTTTTATTGCTGCGGATTTTGCACTTTCTTTCCGGGCGGCACTGGATATCCGGGATATTCTGTTAGCAATGGAAAAGGTGAAGGAAGAGATGGCTCATATGCAGAAGCGGCTGGATGTTATTGCGGCAGTGACAGGAGAGGAGATCGGGCAGTACCGCAGCGCGGCTGAAATGCGGATCGAGGAACTGGTTACGGATATTGAGGACAGACTGCACCGTATGAAGGAATGGGCGGGGCTTCATCCGGGAGAATATCTGGAGAGTGCAAAAAATGAGGCCATTGAGATTCGCGACAGATTTATGAATGCCCGTTACCATGCCTCTCAATTGAAAACAGTGCGGGAACACTGGAAGCGTGGTATGATCCTTGGCAATCCAACTATGAGGGGATCAAAGAAAGTAAGATACAGCCTGGAGGAGTTGAAGGAAGCAGTAAAGGAAAAATTAAATTTAAATTTTATAAATAACGAAAAGGGTCAGAGACAGTGATTAACGTTTCTGATGATGCAGGAAAGGTTGTCCCTGTGATTTGTGCTGTCAGACAAATTGTGGATAAACAGAGAATAAAACCCCGCCCACTGCAAAAAGGCAGAGGGCGGGGTTTTTTGCATATCTGACAGCACAGATCAAATGGGGCGTTGTCAGTTGATTTTAGCCCTCTCGTCCCAGTATTCGCAGGTGATGCCCGCTGCTTTGGAAGTAAAGGGGGAACCATCCTTTTTTTTGTAATGATCAGTGGCCTTGAAAACATATCTGCAGCCCAGGTATAGTAATGGTATGTTGGCGAATACGATCAGAATGTTGCCCAGGTCGGAGATCGCCCACATATTGCCCAGATCAAGCCCCGCGATGGAACAGAAGATGCCAAAGAGGGTGATGAAGATACCCAGAATGCGGATCCCGTTGGTAAGGGATTTTTTTGTGGTGATCCTGCCTGCGGCAATCTCGGAAAAGCTGAAAAAGCCGATGACGCAGGTGAAGGCAAACAGGCAGAAGCAGACAGTGATCAGAAAGATCACAATGGTATCAAAAATGCCGGTGCCCGGTGTCAGTGCGGAAGCGGATGTCAGGAATTTGGGCAGCTTATCGAGAGCCATCCAGGCTTCCCCGCCCTCTCCGCTCCAGAGGTGGGCCATCACCACCACAAAACCGGTGAGTGTGCAGATGACGATGGTATCCAGAAAAACGCCGATGGACTGTACACAGCCCTGCTCGCAGGGATGGTCAGTGTTTGCAGCGCCGGCCGCCATGGTGATGGTACCCTGGCCGGCCTCGTTGCTCATCAGGCCGCGCTTGATGCCCTGTGCTAAAACAGTGCCGAATACGCCGCCGAAAATGGCCTGGGGCGTAAAAGCGCCGCCGAAGACAGAGGCGAAGAAATAGGGAACTGCTCCGAGATTCATCAGGATCAGCATCAGGACGGTCACAATATAAATGACGGACATGACAGGCACTGCGGTATCAGTCACCTTTGTCACTTTTTTGATGCCGCCGAAAGCCAGGTACGCTACCAGCACAATTAAAATAGCGGCTGTTATGTAATATAGCGGAGAGGTTGTGGCGATGGTGCTGCCGGTCAGGATCTCCCCCATCTGTCCGATGGAACTCACTACGTTAAATCCCTGTGCGGGCAGACAGCACATTGCATAGATGATAAACATAACGGAGAGAAAGACTCCAGCTCCTTTTTTGTTGCCCAAGAGTTTTTTGCCGTAGTAGGGCAGGCCGCCCACGAATTCATCGTCCTTTCTTTCCTTGAACATCTGTGCCATGACAGCTTCGGTGTAGGCAGTGGACATCCCGAAGAACGCGGAAAGCCACATCCAGAACAGTGCGCCGGGGCCGCCCGCACCGATCGCGCCTGTAACGCCCAGGATATTGCCGGGGCCCACACGCATGGCGGAGCTTAAAAAGAAAGCGCCAAGCGAAGAGATACCGATCTCATCACTTTTCTTTTTGGTGAGAATGCGGATGCCTTCTTTAAAGTGTGTAACCTGTATGAAGCCCAGTCTGATCGTAAAGAAAATGCCGGAGCCTACCAACAGGATAACGGCAAGAGAGAAATTTCCCAGAATGGGAATCTTTGCGTACCAGTCAAAATTTGTGGGGAAATCCCAGAAAAAATCGGAGACCGGAATGACAAAAGAAAATACGTTATTGATCATTTCAAAAATGTGTTCCATTGTTACCCTCCTCGTCGTAATACTGGTCGGACCAACGTTGAAAAATGAATAAGGCCAGGTCTTTTGCGTTAGAGCAGCCATCCCATATCCTGGTATAATTGATCCATGTAGTGGTTTCTGATAAAAGTATATAGGAGAGAAAAAAGCAATACAAGTGCAAAAAGTGGGTAAAAACTTGCGAAAAGTGCTTAAAAAATATTTGACAGAAAAATTTGGTTGACAAATACGCTTTGTCGTAATAAAGTACTAAACAAGAAGAATTTCGAAACAACAGGTTTGGATTCTTCAGAACAGAATAGGGCAAACCGTTGAGGAAGAGTAGTAAATAGCCGGAACCGGTACAGAGAACTGCAGGTGGTGGGATTGCAGTGCGGGGAATGTTATCGAATGGACTTCTGAGGGCGCTTCAGAAAACAGAGGACTGTAAGTAGGGAGCGACGGGAACCGAACCCGTTATCAATCCGGCATGTATGATAGTACATGGACAGAGTGGGCAATTTCGCCAAGTCGAGTGGTACCGCGATAATAACTGTGTTTATTACCGTCTCAGACATATTGTATGTCTGGGACTTTTTTTATGCGCAGGCTCGCATAAGGAAATTTACTGCCAGGGCTGCATGCGAGCCGCGCGCGGGTAGGTGAGAAAGGTATTCCCCTGCCCGATTACACAGCCCCGGCTTTCCCTCAACGGAAAACAAAGAAAGAAGGAGACAGTGTTATGAAAATCAGAACGATGTTACGGAAACGGATGACAAAGAAAACAGGTGTTGTTATATTGGCTGTCCTGATAATGGCCGGGATCCCTGGGGGATGCGGGAAAAATGTGATTGGCGGAAACGACGGACCGACTTCTGTTATCGTTGCAGAGAATGAGGGAGAGAACACGGAGGGGACGGAAACGCCGGAAGAGATGGAAAAAGCGGCAGACGGAACAGTCTATAAGGTTGGTATCGTGCAGTTTGTGGATGACGCGTCGTTAAACCAGATCAACAGAGCGCTCTGCGCGGAGTTAAATGCAAAAGGAGCGGAACTTGGCGTAACTTTTGACTATGAGGACTATAATTTGAATGGTCAGGCGGATGCCACGATGTTAGGTCAGATAGCGCAGCAGCTGTTATCCGAGGATGTGGATGTTATCGTGCCCATTGCTACGCCGGCGGCGGTGATCATGCAGGCGGCAGCGGAGGACAGTGAGACGCCAGTGGTATTTTCGGCGGTCAGCGATCCTGTGGGGGCCGGCCTGGTGGCATCTCTGGAAAATCCCGGTTCCTATGTGACAGGAACTTCCGATGCGCTCAATACAAAAGCAGTGTTCGATCTGATGTTTGCAGCGGATCCGGATATTGAGAAAGTGGGCCTGCTCTATAACAGAAGCGAGGATGCTTCCAGACAGTCGATTGCGGATGCAAAGGCGTACTGTGAGGAAAGGAATGTGGAAGTGGTGGAAAAGACCGGGACCACGAACGATGAAGTGATCCTTGCGGCGGATGCGCTGGCGGCGGAGAAGGTGGATGCGGTATTCACACCCACAGATAATACGATCATGACAGCGGAACTGGCAATCTATGAGACATTTGCGGAAGCGGGCATTCCCCATTACGCAGGAGCGGACTCCTTCGCCTTAAACGGCGCATTCTGCGGTTACGGCGTGAACTATATGGAACTGGGCACGGCCACCGGCGATATGGTGGCGGAGCTTCTGACGCAGGGAAAAGAGCCGGGTCAGATGGCGGTGGTATCTCTGGATAACGGCATAGCCACGGTAAATACGGATACGGCGCAGGCACTGGGGATCGATTACAGTATGTTCGCCGGCATGTGCAGTGAATTGAAAGAGATCCGGACAGCGGAGGAATTTGAGTAAAGCCCGGGGAACAATTGCATGGGAGAGATCCGGAACGGTGTACTTACAGATTCGGATTTCTCCCGCCCGGGGAGCAGTCAGGGATATTTTTGGAAACGGAATCAGGAGGAATCTGCCATGGCAGCGATTTTTACAATGTCGATCATGCAAAGCGCTTTGGAGCTTGGGTGTATCTACGCCCTGGTGGCCATCGCCCTGTACATCTCTTTTACTTTATTAAATATAGCGGATCTGTCCACAGACGGCTGTTTTACGCTGGGCTGTGCGGTGGGAGCCATGGTGACGTTAGCGGGGCATCCGATCCTTGCATTTTTTGCGGCGATGGCGGCCGGCGTCTGTTCCGGTTTTGTGACCGCCTTTTTGCAGACAAAGATGGGAGTGCCTTCCATTCTGGCGGGCATCATCGTCAATACAGGACTTTACACGGTCAATCTGGCGGTCATGGGATTTTCTTCCAACATCAATCTCTACAGCTGTGACAGGCTGTTCAGCATGGCAAAGGAAATATCAGACAATGAAATATACAGAGACTGGTACGAGTTCGGGGTCGTCCTTGCCATTGTCCTTGTGGTATGTCTGGCCCTGGCATGGCTTCTTGGCACAAGGCTTGGGCTTTCCATCCGTGCCACCGGGGACAATGAGCATATGGTAAAGGCTTCCAGTATCAATCCCGGGCGGATGATCACCGCAGGACTTTGCATTTCCGGTTCCCTGACGGCGCTCTCCGGCGCTGTTCTGGGACAGTATCAGAAGTCCTGTGATATCAATTTCGGCACCGGGCAGGTGACGATCGCACTTGCCAGTCTGGTAATCGGGAATACCCTGATCCGGAAAGGCGGTATGTTCAGACGGATTTTGGGGGTGGTGCTCGGAAGCTGTCTGTACCGCTTTATCGCGGCCTTTGCACTGCGGCTGTCTCTGCCTGCGGAATCCATGAAACTGGTATCTGCGGTTATTGTGGCGGCAGCCATCGCTCTTCCATATTTAAAGGAGAAGGCAGGACTGACGCAGAGAAAGCTGCGGGTGGGAAGATGATAAAAGCGCGGGGAGGCGGTATGCTGCGGATGGAAAGAGCATGAGAGCTGGACGAGACAGAAGAATGCGGTCAACAGGAAAGATATCCGGAATCCGCAACGCAGATGGCAGTGAAGAGAATAAAAGAAGTAACAGCATGTGGGGCGGTGCAGACTGCCGGAAAACAGGAGAATAAAAACAAATGTTATCAATAAAAAATATAAGCAAAACATTCGATCCCGGTACCGTTCATGAGAAGACGGCGCTGCGGCATCTGAGTCTGGAGATGACGACGGGAGATTTTGCGACGATTGTTGGCAGCAACGGAGCCGGGAAATCCACTCTGTTTAACGCCATCACAGGAGCCTTTTATGTGGATGAGGGAAATATCATTCTGGGCGGGGAAGATATTACCTTTCAAAAGGAGTATCTGCGCAGCAGAGTTATCGGCCATCTGTTTCAGAATCCGCTTCTCGGGACAGCTCCTCACATGTCCATTGAGGAGAATATGGCGCTTGCGTATATGCGGGTTTCCGGAAAACATTCCCCCTTTGGCAAAATAGCGGGAAAAGACAGAAAAATGTTTGGGGAGCAGCTTGCGTTTCTTGAAATGGGGTTGGAGGACAGGATGAAAGATCCGGTGGGACTTTTGTCGGGCGGACAGAGACAGGCCTTAACGCTTCTGATGGCGACCATGGTGATGCCGAAGATCCTGCTGTTAGACGAACACACCGCCGCACTGGATCCTGGCGCGGCACAGAAGGTACTGCAGCTGACAAAAGATATTGTAAGAGAGCAAAAGATCACCTGCCTGATGGTAACCCACAACCTGCATCAGGCTCTGGAAATGGGGAACCGCACGCTGATGATGAAAGACGGGCGGATCATTCTGGATATAGCGGGAAAGCAGCGGGAGAACATGACGGTGGAAAACCTGCTGGAAAAGTTTTGTGAAAGGGCGGGGGAAGCGCTTGACAACGACCGGATCCTGCTGTCGTAGCAATAAAACGGCAGGAAAAATTTTAAGGTGAACTTTCGCTCGGACGGCAGTCTGTCATCAAATCGGTCTGCTGGATAATGTACAATAAAATATACTGCAAAATATGTGGCCAGTTAAAAAATAGTGGTTTTCTGGGAAAAAATGTTATATAATTTTGTTGGAGATTATCTTCTAATCAATTTACTATCAGGAAAGGGAGATGTGAATCATGTCTTACGAACAAACAACTACAACAAAATCCAAACACAGAGTGTCGCTGCTTCATTCCATGCGGACGAAGATTATGCTGCTTGTGCAGATCGGGGCGCTCTGTTCCTGCATTATGGTGCTACAGATGACGGTGCCGAGAGCGGAGGAAGAACTTACCAGACTAACCCAGAATTCACTGCTCAGTCTCGCCAGAGCTTATGCTGTGGGCATGGAGACAGAGATCGCGGAAAGGGAAAGTGCCGGGATTGAAATGGACTACGATGCTTACGCGGGGATTCTGGCGGATGCCAACATGGAGGGCGTGGAGTCTTCCTACGCCTATATGGTATCTCCGGAGGGAACCATGCTCTATCATCCGACTGCCAGCAAGGTTGGAGCGCCGGTGGAAAATGCCGTGGTAAAAGAGGTGGTGGCAAAGATTAAATCCGGTATCATTCCGCAGCCGGAAGTGGTGAGCTATGATTTTAACGGAGAAATCAAATATGCTTCCTATTATGTGCTTTCCACGAAGGATATTATCGTGATCTCCACGGACGAGGAAGAAGTGCTGAGCGGAATCAATGCCATGATGCTGCACTCCGGCGAGGGCATGCTGGTGGTGATGATAGTGCTTGCAGTGGTGATCATAGTGCTGTCCGGTATTATGATGAAGCCGTTAAAGAGAATGACAGTGCTGATCAATGAGATGGAGGAGTTAAAATTTGTCAGCCATCCCTGGAATGAAAAGCTGGTGAAAGGGAAGGACGAGTGCGGCGCTATGGCAAAAGCCGTATCCGCCATGAGAGGGAGCCTGAGGAATGTGATTAAAGATGTCACCGACGCCAGCGTGCATCTGAACGGGATCGTGAGCAATCTGCAGGATGCCTCTTCGGAAGTAAATGATTCCTGCACGGATAATTCCGCGACCACCGAGGAACTGGCGGCAGGGATGGAGGAGACAACGGCCACAACGCAGACCATTGTTTCCGGTATGGAAGATATGAAAGAAGGCGCCGATAATATTCAGAGAATGTCGATGGACGGCGAAGAGCTGTCAAATGAGATCGAGGCAAGGGCAGCGAAACTGAAAGAATCCGCTACGGAATCTGTAAAACTGGCCAGAGAGATGTTTGCTTCTCTGCAGAAGAATTCTGCGAAGGCGATGGAAGAGGCAAAGGCGGTGGAAAAGATCAACGAACTGACGGAAGTGATTATGCGGATCTCCTCTCAGACCAGTCTTCTGGCATTAAATGCGTCCATAGAGGCGGCGAGGGCCGGGGAAGCCGGAAAGGGTTTTGCAGTGGTAGCTACGGAGATCGGCAATCTGGCAAACCAGAGTTCGGAGACTGTGGCCAATATCAACAATATCGTGGCAGAAGTCAACCAGGTAGTGCGGGATATGGGTAGTACACTGCATGATACGACACAGTTTATGGAGAATCAGGTGGTGCCGGATTATCAGGCATTCTACGATGTGAGCAACCAGTACAATGAAGATTCCGTGGCAGTGAAAAACAGCATGACTTCCATTCAGGAATCCGTGGCACAGCTGAACGAGACCATGGGAATGATGACAGACGGACTCGAAGGCATCAGCAAAACCGTCAATGAATCCGCGACCGGTGTGACAGATATTGCCGAGAAGACAGCTTCCGTTGTGAACCGTATGGGAGAGACCATGGAGATGGTGGCAGGCTGCCAGAGCGAGGCGGACAGACTAAAGGATATTGCGGGACGGTTTTACATAGAAGGATAGAAAAACACCTTGAAACCCCGCCCCCCTTTTGTTATACTTGTCTATAGCAATGGAAGGTATAGTTTGGATTGTAAGGGAGGTATTACATGACTGCAAAAGAATGTATTAAGGGGCGCAGAAGTGTCAGGAAATTTACGGAGCAGGCAGTTGATCACGCACTTTTATCGGAAATCGTGGAGACGGCTTCTTATTATCCCAGCTGGAAGCATACACAGATCGTTCGTTTCGTGGCCGTGGAGGGGGAGAAGAAGGAGAGGCTTGCGAAGGAATGCACCGACATGTGGGCAAACAATGGAAAGATCATGGAATCTGCACCGGTGGTAATGGCTGTGACGATCATCAGAAATCGTTCCGGTTTTGAGAGAGACGGTTCTTTCTCCACAAATAAAGGGGACAGATGGCAGATGTATGATGCGGGAATCGCTTCCCAGACACTCTGTCTGGCAGCTTATGAGAAAGGAATAGCATCTGTTATTTTAGGTCTTTTTGATGACGCAAAGGCGGCTGCTATTCTGGAACTTCCGGAGGACAGGGAAGTGGCGGCGTTAATTCCCGTGGGATATGCGGCGGAAGATCCGGCAGCGCCTAAGAGAAAACCGGTGGAAGAAATATTGTCATTTTGTTAAACAGAGAGCGAAGGGGTTTTTATCCCTTCGCTTCTTTATGATTCATAGAAATCAGAGCAGGAGGTAGGACATAATATGAGACATCTTTTGAGTCCTCTGGACTTTTCCGCAGAAGAACTGGATGAATTGTTTGCACTTGCGGATGATATCGAGAGAGAACCGGGAAAATATGCGCAGATCTGTGCGGGGAAGAAACTGGCGACCTGTTTTTATGAACCCAGCACAAGAACGAGGCTCAGTTTTGAGACGGCAATGCTAAATCTGGGCGGAAGTATCCTTGGATTTTCCGATGCGGCATCCTCTTCCGCGTCCAAAGGGGAGAGCGTTTCCGATACGATCCGTGTGATCAGCTGTTTTGCAGATATCTGTGCGATGCGCCACCCGAAGGAGGGAGCGGCTTTTGTGGCGGCATCCCGCTCCACCATCCCTGTGATCAACGCAGGCGACGGCGGACATCAGCACCCCACACAGACGTTGACGGATCTGATGACGATCCATGCCCTGAAGGGGCGCCTCGGCAATTTTACGATAGGGCTCTGCGGGGATCTGAAATTCGGCCGCACCGTACATTCCCTGATTCACGCGTTAGTGCGCTATGAAAATGTTACGTTTAAGTTTATCTCTCCGGAGGAACTGCGTGTTCCGGATTATATTATTGAAATGCTGAAAGAGAGAGGGGTTCCCTACGAGGAGGTTATCAGCCTGGAGAACTGTATTCCGGAACTTGATCTTCTGTATATGACAAGAGTGCAGCGGGAACGTTTCTTCAATGAGGAGGATTACGTCAGGCTGAAGGATTTCTATATTCTGGATAAAGCGAAAATGGATCTGGCGAAACCGGATTGTCTGGTACTGCATCCTCTGCCCAGGGTAAACGAGATCTCCGTGGAAGTGGACAGCGATGAGCGGGCGGTCTATTTTAAACAGGTGCAGTACGGCGTGTATGTGCGTATGGCGCTGATTCTGAGACTGCTGGAACTTGCGTGAGTAAGTAGAAACAAGGAAATGAAGCGCTAACAAAGTGTGATGGGAGAGTATCTGCGGTACTGGAATAGGAGAACATTATGTTAAACGTCGGAAAAATAGAAGAGGGCTTTGTACTTGATCATATCAAGGCAGGAAAAAGTATGGAAATATACAGGCATTTGCAGTTAGATAAGCTGGATTGTACTGTGGCTATCATCAAAAATGCCCGCAGCAATAAAATGCAGAAGAAAGATATTATCAAAGTAGAGTGTGATATCGATACATTGAATCTGGACATTTTGGGCTATATCGATCATAATATAACTGTGAATGTCATACAGCAGGGTGAGATCGTGGAGAAAAAGGCGCTTCATCTGCCGAAGGAGATCAAAAATGTGATACACTGCCACAATCCCCGCTGCATCACATCCATAGAGCAGGAGCTTCCGCATATTTTTGTGCTGGCTGATGAGGCGAAGGAAATTTACCGCTGTAAGTACTGCGAGGAGAAATACAGCAAAAAGGAAAAACGCTTGTGAAAAGGAGAGGGAAATGGGAATGGAGTATCTTGAAAGAAAACGTGTGTTATTTTTTGGGCTGCCCTGGACGTTTACAAAGTATACGATCAAAGAGGATGTGATCACAATCAATACAGGGCTTTTGCACACAAGGGAAAATGACTGTTATATGTATAAGGTGCAGGATGTGGAGCTGACGATCTCTCTGTGGGAGAGAATTTTCAGGATGGGAACAGTCATCTGTTATACCGGAGATACGACGAACCCGAAGCTCTATATCGAACATGTGAAAAATGCAAAAGCCATCAAGGATTTCATTCTGAAGGCGTCGGAGGAGGCCAGAATGAAACGCAGAACCATGAATACCCTCAGCATCGATGCGGATGTGGATCTGGATGGCAACGGGATTCCGGACAGGTTTGAGGATTGAGTGGATTCTCAATTGAGGGCCGGACGCCGGGATGCTGGTTGGAACCACAATCTGATGTGAATGCGGATGTTCTGTCAGAGTTTCCGGAATCCGTTGTTTAAGGTGAATTTCTCGTAAAACAGTCCCGCAAGGAACCAGTTCGGAAAGAAGTCCAGGCGGATATGGGGGCCGATGCGGAGTCTGTGTCTGCTGTAATCCCAGGGAACCAGATCTTTTCCGGCGAGAAGCTTCCCGGAGGTGAATTCGCCGAGGAAAATAAGCAGAGCATAGAGAGTTCCCCGCAGAGGAAGCCGTAGTTTATGGGTGATCCCAAATAGCGGACGCAGAAAGGCGGCGCAGCCGTAGATCGGAAACATCCAGAGAGAGGTGGTTCCCACCAGCTGAAAATCATGTCTCTGCAGTGATTTACATGCGGTAAAGAGAATTTCGATACACCAGCCTGCGATGCCGCAGTGGAGAAACAGTCTGGAAAGCGGCATCGGGGATGTGTTTTTTTGTGTTTTTTCGGGTGATTTTTTTGTGCTCATAAAAGAAGTATGAGCAGTCGGGAAAAATATTATGCATAAGGTGTTTATTAAGACCTGGGAGGAGCAGATGAATTATCGAGAGACGATGGAATATATGGAGGAGATGTCGGCTCTTGGCAGTGTGCCGGGACTTGAGTCCATAACAGAACTTTGCAGGAGACTTGGAAATCCGCAGGATTCTCTTTTTTTTGTGCATATTGCGGGGACTAACGGAAAGGGTTCCCTGCTTGCCTATCTGTATGGCATGTTAAAGGCGGCGGGATACCGGACAGGGTGTTTTTCTTCGCCGGCGGTCTATGCATACCGGGAGAAAATACAGGTGAACGGAAAAGAGATTCTGGCGAAGGAATTTGCGGAGTGGATGAGTCTGGTCAGAGAGGAAGCGGATGCCATGGCAGAGGAGGGGCGTCCCCATCCAACGGTATTTGAGATGGAGACAGCAGTCAGTTTTCTGTATTTTAAGGAGAAACACTGTGATATTGTGCTTCTGGAATGCGGTATGGGCGGGGATCTGGACGCCACAAACATTGTGAGAAACACGCTGGCCGCCGTTTTTGCTTCGATCAGCATGGATCACATGGCGTATTTGGGAAATACACTTTCTGAGATAGCAGGCCATAAGGCCGGGATCATAAAACCGGGGGCGGAGACGGCAAGCGGTATCCAGGAGCCTGAAGTGTTTCAGATTTTAAAGGCAGGGGCCGGGGAGCAGACGCTCAGGACTGTTGAGAGGGAGCGCATCACACATATCCGGTACGGGCTGGAAAAGCAGCGGTTTGATTACCTTTCCTCTTCCGGAAAACTTTACAGACGCCTTGAGATTCCACTGGCAGGAATCGTACAGCCGGAAAATGCGGCCCTGGCAGTGGAGACAGCGGAAGCGTTGGGCAGAAAGGGCTTTTCTGTGACAGAAAAGCAGCTGCGGCAGGGACTTTCCGGGACGAGATGGCCCTATCGCTTTGAGATCGTGGCAAAGAAGCCTTACTTTATTCTGGACGGCGCCCACAATGAGGACGCGGCAGTCCGTCTGGCGGAGGGGATACGGTTTTATTTTACAAACAGAAAGATCGTCTATGTGATGGGAATGCTGAAAGATAAAGAGTATGAGAAAGTGATAGCACAGACATATGCCTATGCGGAGCAGATCATTACGGTGACACCGCCCGGTGAAGAGAGGGCTCTGCCCGGACATGAACTGGCTGTGGCGGCTTCCGGTTACCATCCTCATGTGACGGAGGCCGCCAGTCTGGAAGAGGCCGTGGAGATGGCGTATCTGTTTGCGCAGAAAGACTGGGTGATCCTGGCATTCGGTTCCCTTTCTTATCTGGGAGCCCTGGGCAGAATCGTGAGAGACAGGAGTGAAAGACATGGTAGATCAGGAAAAAATAAGACAGGGCGTCAGGCTGTTACTTCAGGGAATCGGTGAAGATACGAAGCGGGAGGGATTAACGGAGACGCCGGATCGGATCGCCCGCATGTATGGGGAGATCTGCGGCGGCATGGAAATGGATGTCTCGAAAATATTATCAAAGACCTTTGCTGCGGAGAATGCGGAGATGGTTCTGGAAAAGGATATTGTCTTTTATTCCATGTGCGAGCATCATATGCTGCCCTTTTTCGGAAAGGTGCATATCGCCTATATTCCGGATGGTAAAGTGGTGGGCTTAAGCAAGCTGGCGAGATGCGTGGAGGTTTACGCAAAAAGACTGCAGCTGCAGGAGCGCATGACGGAGCAGATCGCGGAGGCGGTGATGAAATATCTTGCACCCAGGGGGGTTATGGTGCTCACCGAGGCGGAGCATATGTGTATGACCATGCGGGGCGTGAAAAAACCGGGCAGTAAAACTGTCACCTACGCCGTAAAAGGGGTGTTTGCGGAAGAGAAGGCGCTGCAGGAGAATTTTTTCCGCATGCTGCGGCTGGACTGAGGAACGATGGAAACAGGTATGGAACGTGTAAATAAAATAATAACACATGATATGTATAAAAAATATCTGGAAAAGAATCATAGGGCGGAGGAGAACAGGTGCTTCTGCCGTCATGATATGGCGCATTTTCTGGATGTGGCAAGGTTAGCGATGATCTTTGCGCTGCAGCAGAATGGCTTTGGGATAACAGCTGCCGGAGAACAGGATGGCTTTGCGTGGAGATGCCCGGAAAAAAGGAGGCAGGCAGAAGAGATGATCTATGCGGCGGCGCTTCTGCATGATATAGGCCGGTGGAAACAGTATGAGGACAAAACGCCCCATGAGAAGGCTTCCGCGGACCTTGCGCCGGAAATTCTTTCAGACTGTGGGTTTACGAAGGAAGAGACGGAACAGATCGTGAATGCCATTTCCAATCATCGGAATGCTGCGGTCAGGGACGAACAGAGCTTTAACGGTATTTTATACCGTGCCGACAAGATGAGCAGGAGCTGTTTTTGCTGTGAGGCGGAGGCGGCCTGCGACTGGAAGGGGGATAAGAAGAATCTGGTGCTGCGGTACTGATTTTTTCAGGCAGAGGCATCATGAAAAAGTATAACAGTGAAGCAGACAGTGGAGGGATACAATGAACAGATTCGCGCAGGCTTATGCCGTTCCATGTATATACAATACCATACGGACAAAGGATGCTTCTGCCGGGCTGCTTGCGGTAGACGTTCCCGGCTCGAAAAGTATTACCAACCGGGCCCTTTTACTGGCCACCCTGGCGGAGGGGATATCTACCCTGCGGGGAGTGCTTTTTTCCGACGATTCCAGGCACTTTCTGAAATGTGTGCAGGACCTGGGCTTTGAGACGCAGGTGGACGAGGCCGGCCGCCTGGTCAGGGTGAAGGGGCTCGGAGGCGCGGTTCCTCTGACGAAAGCAGACTTATATGTGGGCAGCGCCGGCACTGCGGCAAGGTTTCTGACTGCCTGTCTGGGACTTTCGGAGGGGATATACCATATGGACGCTTCCGAGCAGATGCGCAGGCGTCCGATGGCTCCGTTACTTTGCGCCCTGGAAGAACTGGGCTGTGAGGTCCTTTACGATGCGGAGGAGGGGCATTTTCCGTTTGTCCTGCGCGGCCACGGTTTCCGCAAAGAGCAGATCTCCATCAATATTGACAGCAGCAGCCAGTTTTTGAGCGCGCTGCTCATCGTGTCCTGTCTGTGTAAAAGGGACTTTACGACGCACATAGAGGGAACCCATGGTATGGCGTATATTGATATGACATTAAAAATGATGGAGCAGTTCGGCGTCTGCACGCAAAAAGCTTCGGACAGTACGTTTCTTACCCGGGCAGGCCAGCATTACCGGGCGCTTGATTACCGGATAGAACCGGATGTGTCGGCGGCATGTTATTTTTATGCCATGAGCCCGCTGCTGCATGTTCCGGTGAGAGTAAATCATGTGCATTTCGATTCCCTGCAGGGAGATGTGGCATTTATCAGACTGCTGGAAGAAATGGGCTGTCTGGCAGCAGACACACCGGAGGGCATTGTGCTTTCCCCGCCGGCGGAGGGCATGTTCCATGGGATCACGGCGGATATGTCCGCCTGCTCCGATCAGGCTATTACGCTGGCTGCTATCGCACCCTTTGCGGAAGGTCCGACTACCATCAACGGCATCGGTCATATCCGATTTCAGGAGAGCGACCGCATTGCCGCCATCACCGCGGAACTATCCCGAATGGGTATCCGGTGCGATGAGCGGCAGGATGGCATCACGATCTATCCGGGCAGGCCTGCGCCTTCCACCGTGGAGACGTATGACGATCACCGCATGGCAATGGGATTTTCTCTGACCGGGCTGCGCAGTCCCGGCATTGTCATCGCTGATCCGGGGTGCTGCCGCAAAACTTTTGAGGATTATTTTGAGGTGCTGGATGATGTGATAAAACGCTTAACACCCGCATGAAATGTTTTTGTAAAAATATCAATGGATGAAAAGAAATGGATGGATGTAACTATGAAAATAGGCAGCAAAGAGTTTGACTTAAAAAATCACTGTTATATCATGGGGATCCTGAATGTGACGCCGGACTCCTTTTCTGACGGCGGGAAGTTCCAAAAGATGGATCAGGCGCTTTATCATGTGGAGGAGATGGTGCAGGAAGGGGCGGATCTCATAGACATCGGCGGGGAATCCAGCAGACCGGGACATACGAAGATCTCTGCGGAAGAGGAGACAGAGCGGGTTGTCCCTATTATCGAAAAAATAAAATGCCGATTTAATATTCCGCTATCGCTGGATACCTGCAAGGGAGCGGTGGCAAGGGCGGGGATCGCGGTCGGCGCTGATCTGATCAATGATATCTGGGGATTGAAATATGACGGAGAAATGTCGGATATCATTGCGGAGGCGGGAATTCCCTGCTGTCTGATGCATAATCGTACGGAGACGGTCTATGGAGAATTCATAACAGATGTTATAAATGATTTACAGGAAAGTCTTTCCCTGGCAGAGGAGGCCGGCATCCGAAAAGACAGAATTATTCTGGATCCGGGGATCGGCTTTGGGAAAACACGTGAACAGAATCTGGAACTCATCGCAAAGCTTGAAAAGCTGCATGTTACGGGATATCCGCTGTTACTTGGCTGCAGCAGAAAGTCAGTGATCGGACTGACACTGGATCTGCCTGTGGAGGAGAGGCTGGAGGGGACGCTGGCGACGACGGTGACAGGGGTGCTAAAAGGCTGCAGTTTTGTCAGAGTACATGATGTGAAGGAGAATGTGCGGGCTGTGAAGATGGCGGAGGCGATCCGGGAATATATGGATCCTGTCTGAGCTGCAGGGCCGCGAGGAATAATAAATAAACAATTGCCGCAGCGAACACAGGCGGAGAAAAAGGAGGGAACAAAGATGGGATATTTGGGAGAAGAGATCAGAAAACTGGGATTTGGCCTGATGCGCCTGCCGCAGAAGGGCGAAAATATCGATGTGGAACAGGTAAAGGAAATGGTGGATCTGTTCCTGGAGGCCGGTTTCACCTATTTTGATACGGCCTGGGCCTATGGCGGAAGCGAGGATGCGGTCAGAGAGGCTTTGGTGGAGCGCTATCCCAGGGAGCGGTATCAGCTGGCAACGAAGAATGCCGCGTGGATCGGCTGTGAGACGAAGGAACAGGCCTATGCACAGTTTGAGGAGTCGCTTGCACGGACAAAAGCCGGATATTTTGATTTTTATCTGTTACATAATCTGGGGGAGGGCAGATCCCGTTATTTTGATGAGTTTGATATGTGGAGATGGATTCAGGAAAAGAAGAAAGCAGGCCAGGTGAAGCATATCGGTTTCTCTTTCCATTCTACGCCGGAGGAACTGGAAAGTATTCTGACGGATCACCCGGAGATGGAATTTGTGCAGCTCCAGATCAATTATGGTGACTGGGAAAATCCGGCGGTGCAGTCGAAGCGTTGCTATGAAGTGGCAAGAAAGCATGGAAAGCCGGTTATTATTATGGAACCGGTGAAAGGCGGGATGTTATCGACGCCGCCGAAGTCCGTGGAAAAATTATTGAGGGAGGCGGAACCGGAGAGCTCTGCGGCATCCTGGGCAATCCGCTTTGCGGCTGATCTGGAAGGGGTGATCACGGTTCTTTCCGGCATGAGCAGCATAGAGCAGATGAAAGATAATCTGTCCTGTATGAGATCCTTTACCGGTCTTGATGAGGGACAGCGGGAAGTGCTTGGGCGGGCGAGAGAGGAACTGAAAAAGATCCCGCTGATTCCCTGTACGTCCTGTAATTACTGTGCGAAAGTGTGCCCAAAGAACATCGGTATTTCCGGTTCCTTTACAGCGATGAATTATCTGACGCTCTACCATGATAAAGAAAGGGCAAAGCGCCAGGAAAACTGGCTGGTGGAGGGCCATGATCTGAAACATGCGAATGAATGTATCAGGTGCGGAAGGTGTGAGGAAGCCTGTCCCCAGCATATCGCGATCCGGGAGACGCTTGAGAAAGTCAGCGAAGAACTGTTACAATAAGAGAAGAGAAATCCGGCAGAGAAAGCGACGGATACGGAAACTTTGGATAAAGCAGGAAAAAACATTGCGATCAGGAGAAAACCTATGGATCAGATCAGAATCAAAAACCTCAGAATATTTGCCTATCACGGCGTTTACGAACAGGAGAAGGAGCAGGGGCAGAATTTTATTGTCAATGCGGTCCTGCATGTGGATATGGAAAAGGCCGGGAGAAGCGATGATATCGCGGATGCCGTGGACTACGGTGCGGTCTGTCTTTTTATCGACGAATACATGAGAGAAAACCGCTTTGATCTGCTGGAAGCGGTGGCGGAACATGTGACGAAGGAGTTACTGTTCACCTTTCCTGCGATCCGCCTGGTGGAGATGGAGATAGAAAAGCCCAATGCGCCGATTCCACTCCGGTTCGACAGTGTCTCCGTGAAAATCACAAGAGGGTGGCATAAGGCGTTTATCGCCCTTGGCTCCAATATGGGAAACAAACTGAAATATCTGGAGAGGGCGGTGGCGAATCTGCAGGAAGACGACTGCTTCAGAAACATAAAAGTATCCAATTACATGGAGACCGCGCCCTACGGCGGCGTGGAGCAGGATGACTTTCTAAACGGGGTATTGGAGGCGGAAACGCTCTACAGTCCTAAGGAACTGCTCAGGCGGCTTCAGAAAGAGGAGAAGCTTGCGGAACGGAAAAGAGAGGTCCGCTGGGGTCCCCGGACGCTGGATCTGGATATATTGTTCTATGAGGATCTTATTCTGGCGGAGGAAGAGCTGACGATCCCCCATCCCGATCTGAAAAACAGAAGCTTTGTGCTGGAGCCCCTTGCAGGGTTAGCGCCTTTTTTTGTACATCCGGTATATCGAAAAACGGTGAAGGAACTGCTGGCGGAGCTTTCGAGGGTATAAGGGACAGAGCGGGTATATGAAAAACTCCGGGGAATGACATATCAGGGCATCCGCCGGAGTTTTTCAGGCTGATTGGTCTGATGATTCCATCAATTGTCCTTCTCCTGATACGCAAGCGCCGCCTCTTCGGCTTCCGGGAAATGATCCACCGCCACAGGGCCGAAGGTGCTTGTGCGGTAAATGATATTGTCATCATCAAAGGGCTGGAAATAGGTATAGGCGGAAGTGGTGTTGATTTTGTGATAAACGCCCTGCGCCACAACTTCTTTTCCGCTGCCGTCCAGATTCATGCGCATCAGTGCGGGAGAATCCGTGCCGTTTGTCTGATAGAAGATCACATTTTCGTAAATATTGTAGAAGTCTAACCGTTCCTCTGTCAGGGCAGTCAGCTCGCCGCTTGACATGTTATAGCGGAACAGATGGTAATCGGCGTCAATATTCATAAAATAGACATAACTTCCGACTACCGTAGGATAACAGGTGTTACCGTCCCAGACCATACGGGAAGAATCCGTCTGAGTGTCCCAGGCGTACAGATAGTGGTCATTGGCAAGGCCGCTGTAGTAGATGGAGCCGCCCACAACATTGGCGGTCTCCACAATCTCTTTACTGAGTTCGATCTCTTCCTCGGAACCGCCGGCAGGAATCTTGTGCAGGGTACTGAATTCCGTGTTGTCATAGTGCTGGCAGTAGAGCTGATCGTCTATCAGCACCATCATGGTAGCCATATGAGGATCAAGACAGGAGCTTTCCTTTCCGTTTAAAGTGGAGCGGTAGATTCCGGTGGTGGAACGGATATGTCCGAGACCGGAGCCGCCTTTGGTGCTCTCCAGGTAATAAAACAGATGGCTGCCACCGGCATTGATATAGGAAACGTTGGAATTTAAAAGCCGTTTCATCTCGGTGCCGTCCGGATTCATGACGTAGAGAGCACCGCCGTCATAAGGATTGGAGAAATATACTTTTCCTTCATACTCACAAAAAAGCCCCTTCCCACGGATATTCCCGGCTGTGTTGCCGATGGTTCCCTCGGGGATGGAGATCTTTACGCCTCTTTTCTCAAAATAGATCGCAAGAATCAAAAGTATGATCAATGCGGCGGGTATGATAAAACGCAATGGGTTTTTGGTTGATTTTTTCATGACTGATTACTCCTGACTGGGTTTGGTTTTAAAGGTAAAACGGGAAACTTCATAAAAAAGCTTTGCTTTTTCATGAAGCAGCGGTGGCGAATGCGCAAAGCACATTCGCTACCTTTATTATAATCTTCACGCCCCTTGCTATCAAGAAATAAATGTAATAAAATAAAAATAATTACATCAGAAAAATTATTATGGCAGAAGAGATGAGGAGACAGTATGGAAGATTTGGGGAAACTCAGAGAGCAGATCGACGGGATCGACGCGCAGATCGCAGCGCTCTATGAAAAAAGGATGGAAATTTCCGGCAAGGTGGCCGAGTATAAGATAGAAACCGGAAAAAAGGTATTTGACAAGCAGAGAGAAGAGGAAAAATTGTCCCACCTGAGAACTCTCGTAGACGGTGATTTTAACAAAAACGGCATTACGGAACTGTTCGAGTTAATTATGTCTATCAGCAGAAAGAGACAGTATCAGCTTCTGACCGAGAAGGGGGCGATCGGCAGACTTCCGTTTATCGGTGTGGAGGAGTTGGAGAAGGGAAAGGCCAGAGTGGTATTTCAGGGGGCGGAAGGCGCCTACTCTCAGGCGGCGATGATGCAGTATTTCGGGGAACAGATAAACAGTTTTCATGTGGATACGTTTCGGGATGCCTGTGTGGCCATAGACGAGGGGAGTGCGGACTATGCGGTGCTGCCTATCGAAAATTCCACGGCCGGTGTAGTCAGCGAAATTTACGATCTGCTGGTGGAGTTTGAAAACTATATCGTGGGGGAGCAGGTGATCCGGATCGAGCATTGCCTGATGGGGCTGCCCGGTACAAAGCTGTCGGACATCCACACGGTGTACTCCCACCCCCAGTCGTTAATGCAGAGCGCAAGATTTCTGTTGGAACATCCTTCCTGGAAGCAAATCAGCATGAAAAACAACGCTTTTGCGGCAAAGAAGGTAAAAGAGGAGAAAGACAGAAGCCAGGCGGCCATAGCCAGCGAGTATGCGGCGAAGCTTTACGGGCTGGAAGTACTGGAAAAGGGGATCAACCAGTCAGTTTCCAATTCCACAAGATTTATTATTGTCACAAATCAGAAGATTTTTAAAAAGGATGCAAAAAAGGTCAGCATCTGTTTTGAGTTGCCTCATGAGAGCGGTTCTCTGTACCATATGCTGTCCCACATTATCTACAACAATCTGAATATGAATAAGATCGAGAGCCGTCCCATTGAAGAGCGGAACTGGGAATACCGGTTTTTCATAGATTTCGAGGGGAATCTGGGAGATTCGGCGGTGAAGAACGCGCTGCGGGGACTGCGGGATGAGGCCAGGAATCTGCGGATACTGGGAAATTATTGATGCGGATTCAGAAGAAAGCGAAAATCGACATGCTGTTATCTGAGAGGCAGCATTTGTCTGCCTGCGATGTGCTGTCGGAACATATTTGAGGAAGCTTGAACGATGAGTGCATTGCGGGTATGGCTCCTCGTGAGGTGCCGGGATGCGAATAGAATGGAGAAAAAGAAACGATGAGAGAAAAGGAACTGATTATTTACAGGAATATTTGCGGAAAAGAGGGGAAACTTCTTGCGGATATGTCCTGGCTTATGGATCATTATAACGAACCGGGGTCTGCCCCGACTGTTTCCAAGAAGGAAGGGACAATGAAGGAGCTGTTTTTCGGCTGTATTCACGAGCTGTTGGAGTTGGCAGGAAATCATGGCTTTTACGGCAACCTGTGGCACTGTTTTCTGACAAATCTGCTGGTCAATAATGAAAACAGCTACAGCAGGGCCTGCGAAGTGGTGGGGGCAGTGGAGGGCAGCATCAATCAGGCGGTGCTGCACGATATCGTGATCTTCAAGGAGTTTTTTGATTTCGATTTTGCGCCTCTGAAAAAGCTGTTTGGCGGGGAAAGCTGGACGCTGATCGAACAGTATCAGAGCAGTAATGAACAGAGTAAGGTCTACAACACAAGGATCAGAAAACGGATCTGTGATCTGGCCGAACAGTTCTGCCATGATCATACGCCGGAGGAAATGAAGGAGACGCTGACGCAGTTTTATAAAGACTACGGCGTCGGGAAGTTCGGTCTGCATAAGGCCTTCCGGATCATCTCCGGTGAGGAAGGAGCACAGATCGTGCCGATCACGAATATTGCCCATGTGCATATGGACGATCTGGTGGGGTATGCGTCCCAGAAGAAAAAACTGATTGATAATACGGAGGCTTTTGTGCAGGGAAGAAAAGCCAACAATTGTCTGCTGTTCGGCGACGCGGGGACAGGAAAGTCGTCAAGCATCAAAGCCATCACCAATGAATACTATGAAAAAGGACTGCGTGTGATCGAAATTTACAAACATCAGTTCCGGGATATCAATGATGTGATCGGTCAGATCAAAAACAGAAACTATAAATTTATCCTCTATATGGATGATTTGAGTTTTGAAGATTTTGAGACGGATTACAAATATCTAAAGGCGGTCATCGAGGGCGGACTGGAAAAAAAGCCGGATAATGTGCTGATCTATGCAACTTCCAACAGGAGGCATCTGGTCCGGGAAAAAGCTTCCGACAAAAATGACAGGGACGAGGATCTGCACACAAACGATACGGTGCAGGAGAAGCTTTCTCTGGCTTACCGATTTGGGGTGACGATTTATTTTGGAAAACCTGCACCAAAAGAGTTTCAGAATATTGTCAGAACGCTGGCAAAGCGTTATGATATAACTATGGAAGAGGAAAAACTCCTTCAGGAGGCAAATAAATGGGAACTGTCCCACGGCGGTCTGTCCGGCCGCACCGCAAAACAGTTTATTGACTACCTGTTGGGGACGGCCTCTCAAAAAACATAAGGTAAGAAACAGGGGGAAACATTGTGGCGGTCACAACATTTGCAGCGATTGACGTAGGCTCCTACGATCTGGAAATGAAAATATTCGAGATGTCCGGCAAAGGCGGTATGAAGCAGGTGGATGATATCAGACACCGTCTGGATCTGGGGAGCGATACCTATGCAGAGGGCAAGATCTCCTACGGGGCGGTGAATGAACTCTGTGCTATTTTGCAGGAATTCCAGAATATCATGAAAGCCTACAAAGTGAACGATTATAAGGCTTACGGCACCAGCGCCATACGGGAGACGCAGAATACAAAAATTCTGCTTGACCAGATCAGGCAGCGGACGGGAGTAAAGATCGACGTACTGAGTAATTCTGAGCAGCGCTTTATGGATTATAAGTCCATTGCTTCCAAAACGGAAGATTTCAATAAGATCATGGAAAAGGGTACGGCCATTGTGGATATCGGCGGCAGCAGCATCCAGATCTCCCTGTTTGAGAAGGGAAGTCTGATCTCCACTCAGAACATGCGTCTCGGTGTGCTGCGGCTGCAGGAGAAGTTAAATCACTTAAATGCGGCATCCGCCAAAATAGAAGAGCTGATCGATGAGCTTGCCACAGCCCAGCTTTCTGTCTTTAAAAAGATGTACTTAAAGGATTGTAAAATCGAAAATATTATTGTGGTGGACGATTATCTCTCGGTGGTACTGCAGAATCCTGCGATCACGGGGGAGAGGCCCGGGGTGATCGAGGCGGATACCTATATGAGTTTTTTAGAGTCGGTACATTCCAGGACGCTGCCGGAAATTGCGGGGACGCTTGATATTCCGCGGGAGAATGCGATCCTGTTGTTTATTTCCGCAGTTTTAGTGAAGCGGATCGTGAAGATGATGGACGCTACGCTGCTCTGGGCTCCGGGTGTGACGCTTTGCGACGGCATCGCCTATGAGTATGCGGAGCAGCATAAAATTTTCAGGGTGGAGCACGACTTCGAGGCGGATATCCTTTCCAGCGCAGAGACCATCAGCAAGCGCTATATGGGCAGCAAAAAGCGGGGCGAGACGCTTGAGAGGATCGCGCTCACGATCTTTGACAGCATGAAGCGGATTCATGGCCTGGGAAAAAGAGAACGGCTGTTATTGCAGCTTACCACAAGGCTCCACGACTGCGGAAAATATATCAGCATGGTGAATCTGGGAAGATGTTCCTACAATATCATTATGTCCACGGAGATCATCGGCCTCTCCCACAAGGAGCGGGAGATCGTGGCCAATGTGGTAAAGTATAATCATGAGCCCTTTGTCTACTACAATGTGGCGGACGGTGAGAGCGCTCTTGATGAGGACGCTTATCTGGTGGTGGCGAAACTGACCGCGATCTTACGGGTAGCCAACGGACTGGACAGGAGCCATAAACAGAAATTCAAGGATATCAAATCCGTATTGAAGGACGGGCAGCTTATGATCCAGGTGAATACGGCGGCGGATATCACGCTGGAGCGGGGGCTTTTTACAAGAAGAGCGGATTTCTTTGAGGAAGTATACAGCGTCAGACCGGTGATCCGGCTAAAGAAGAGTTTTTAGGAGGTATCGATATGGGTGAGAAAAAGGACTTTTCCAATCCGGCTTACTATACAAACAGGGAATTGAGTTGGATCATGTTTAACAGGCGGGTGCTCAGTGAGGCGAAGGATGTAAGGCTTCCGCTGTTTGAGCGGTTAAAGTTTTTAAGCATCACGGCTTCCAATCTGGATGAATTTTTTATGGTGCGGGTTGCTTCCCTGAAAGATATGGTGAATGCAAAATATAATAAGCCGGATATTGCGGGCATGAAGCCCAAAGAACAGCTGGAAGCGCTGAATAAGGAAACCCATGCGCTGGTGAAGGAACAGTATCAGGTATACAACAAACAGCTCTTGCCGGGGCTTTTGGAGGCGGGGGTACGGATCGTGGGACGCCATGAGGATCTGACAGAGAAGCAGGCGGCCTATGTGGATCGGTATTTTGCCGACAATGTGTATCCTGTGCTGACGCCGATGGCCGTGGATTCTTCCAGGCCGTTCCCCCTTGTACGGAACAAAACCCTGAATCTGGGAGCGCTTGTGAAGAAAAAACAGGGGAAGGGCGAGGTGGAGTTTGCCACGGTGCAGGTACCCGGTGTGCTTTCGAGAGTGGTGGAGATCCCCGGCGACGAGGAGGGCAGAAAGTGTCTGATCTTCTTAGAGCAGATCATTGAACGGAATATCGACAGGCTGTTTCTGAACTACGATATAGAGTGCGTTTTCCCCTTCCGTATCATGCGGAATGCGGATTTGAGCATTGACGAGGACGAGGCGGAAGATTTGTTAAAGGAGATCGAAAAGCAGCTGAAGAAAAGACAGTGGGGCCAGGTGATCCGCCTGGAGACAGAGGCTGGCATCGATGAAAAGCTGTTGAAGATCCTGGAGGAGGAACTGATGGTGCAGGAGGAAGATGTCTATGCCATCAAGGGGCCTCTTGATCTGACGGTGCTCATGAAGCTCTACGGCCTGGAGGGGCATGAGGATCTGAAAACGCCGAAGTATACGCCCCAGCCGATTCCGGAGTTTCTGGAAGAGGGAGACATCTTCACCCGGATCAGGCAGCACGATATCTTTTTACATCATCCCTACCAGACCTTTGAGCCGGTGGTGGATTTTGTGAGGCAGGCCTCAAAGGACAGCCAGGTGTTGGCCATCAAGCAGACGCTCTACAGAGTCAGCGGCAATTCTCCGATCATCGCGGCGTTGGAGCAGGCGGCGGAGAACGGAAAACAGGTCACGGTGCTGGTGGAATTAAAGGCCAGGTTTGACGAGGAGAACAATATTCTCTGGGCAAAGCGGTTAGAGAAGGCAGGCTGTCATGTAATCTACGGGCTGGTGGGATTAAAGACGCACTGCAAGATCACGTTGGTGGTGCGCAGGGAGGAGGACGGTATCAGGCGGTATGTCCATCTGGGTACCGGAAACTACAACGATTCCACCGCAAAGCTCTACACGGATGTGGGGTTAATGACCTGTAACGAGCAGATCGGGGAGGATGCGACGGCGGTGTTCAATATGCTTTCCGGCTACTCGGAACCCAGAAGCTGGAATAAACTGTCGGTGGCGCCGCTGTGGCTGAAGGACCGTTTCCTTTCCCTGATCGGCAGAGAACGGGATTACGCGCTGAAGGGACATCACAGCCATATCATCGCGAAAATGAACGCGCTGTGCGACAAGGATGTGATCATGGCTCTCTATGAGGCGTCGGCAGCAGGCGTAAAGATCGAGCTGATCGTGCGAGGAATCTGTTGTCTGAAGACAGGCATCCCGGGGATCAGCGACAACATCACGGTCCGCTCCATTGTGGGAAATTTCCTGGAACATGCCAGAATTTTCTACTTTGAGAATGACGGCAAGCCGGAGATCTACTGTGCAAGTTCGGACTGGATGCCGAGAAATCTGGAACGCCGGGTGGAGATCATGTTCCCGATCGAGAAAGAGGGATTAAAACAGAAGGCCATGCATATTCTGGAGTGTCAGCTGAAGGATAACATGAAGGCCCACCTGCTGACAGCGGAGGGCAATTATGAGAAGGTGAACAGGCGGATTCAGGAACCTTTCTGTGCCCAGGATACCTTCTGTCTGGAAGCTGTGGAACTGGGACGGAATAAGAAGCAGGGGGGCGGAGAGCGGGTGTTTATCCCGGAGATGCACATGGTTTGAACAGTTGGTTTTTAAATAACGCAGAAAGGTTGGTAGAGGTATGACTTACGAATATGATGATGCTGCCATTCTCTGTTTTTTGGAAAATCAAAGACAGTTATTTCCGGAAGATGTGGCAGAAAATGAAAGTGAAGCGGAGGCATTTCTGGAGGACTGCATGGCGGTGATCGCCGATTCGGCAAAGGAAGTGTTGGAATATTTTGAAGAACAGGGGATAGACATGGAGGATGCGGACGAAGAGAGTATTCTGGAAGCATCTGAGGTTTTCGATATAGGAGACGGGCGCTATCTCATCGTGGAAGGATAAAAGGTTAAAATTGATGACAAGAACAAAAACAGTGAGAAGAAGTGTCAGGTGTGTCAAGGTAATTCATGTGCTGATGACATTAGTCTGGCCGGTGCTGGTGATCGCTGTGGCGGCGCTGACAAACTATCTGCAGCGTGCCTGGCAGAGAACATATACTCCCTACTATAATCCGTTTGGAATGGTGCTTTTGTTTTTCTGGTTTATGTATGTGTTTTTCATGATGATCGTAATGCGCAACTACAATCTGCAGACCATCGCAACACAGGAGTGCGATTTTGACGCCTATCTGGAATGTATCAGATTTCTGGAAAAGTTCCAGTTTCCAGGTGCAAGGAGAAGCCAGCGCGTCAATCGGACGGATGCCTATCTGCTGACGGGAGATTTTGATGCGGCTTATCAAAATCTGATGGAGTTAAAACCGCAGTATGAACGGCTGAATAACAGGGCGAGAATGATGTACGACTATTTCTGGTGCCGATTTTACGGGGAACTGGAGGACATGGTGAATTTCCGCGTCTGTATGGATGCATTTCGCAACAACTGGATCCACAATCTCCAGGTAAGGCGGAAGCTTCAGGTTCAGGCGGTGACGCTTTTACAGGAATTGAATTTCCGGGATATGATGTTTTCCGGTAAGAGCGACAGGATCAGGGCGGATATGACAAACCTGTATGCGGCGGGCAGACTCGGCAGCCGGTATGAGTTTGTCAGATACTGTTATTATATGGGAAGGCTGGAATATAATATGAATAATCTGCAGGTGGCAAAGCACTGGTTTGCCCAGACGGTCAGCTTCGGCCTGCAGGAATATATGAGTAAACGGGCGGCGGATTTTCTGGCGATGCTGGACGCCATGCAGGTGCCCTATGCGGCGGTGCCGCCGGCATATAACCAGTATTACTGCAACCGCAGGAGTTTCAATATGGCGACGGGGATTATCAGTATTCTAATGGGACTGATTTTTGTGCTGATGGGGATGATATGGTTGTAGGTAATTGCGGAATCGGAAGCCGGGATGAAAATGTCTCTGCAACTGTCCTGCGGAACGCCGGAGCAGTTTTCCGGGAGTTTAAGCGGAAAGCGGGCCTGCATCAGAGATATTTCATCCCGGCTGGTTTATGATTTAATATTCTTTGTCTGTCTGTCAGTTCTGTGCCAGAGAAAACAGGATCTCCGCCAGGCCATCGTGGTTGTTGTCTTCCTTTGTGGTAATGGAAGTGATGGCTTTCACTTCATCGGTGCCGTTTATCATGGAGATACTGTTGCCTACGGCAGCTAACATGGAAAGATCGTTGTCAGCATCCCCCGCAGCGTAAGCCTCTGTGGTGGGAACATTGTAGAGATCGCAGATGTATTTGACAGCGCTCCCTTTACCGGAACGGTAATCTACAAATTCCAGATATTCAGGACAGGAATAGACAGTAGTCAGTTTCCCCTCCATCCAGGGAGCCAGTTTTTCCTTTAAAAGTTCCAGTTTATCGTGACCCTCCATAGAGATCGCTAAAGCCTTGTGAGGCGCTTTATCCAGATGAGAGAGGATATCCTCGTCATAAATATAATCAATCTGGGTTCGTTTTGCGTAGAGATCAGATTCAGCATTTTGATGTCTGCAGATAACTTTGTCAGATGAATAAGTCTGACAGTGGATGCCCATCTCTTCGGCAGTGTCGATGATGTGCATGATATCTTTGGGATCAAGCCTGAGATCTGCAAGATACTTTTCCTCACCGCAGTCATAAATCACGGAACCGTTGTAGCAGATCAGAAGAAGATTCTGATAACGGCCCAGTCCTGTCCGTTTTACCACTTCACGGATGTTGTTGAGGGGTCTGCCGGAAGCGATAATGAATTTATTGCCCGCAGAAATATAGGCATCGATAGCCGTGAGCGTTTTTGGCGAGATCATTTTCTCGTCGTTTAACAGTGTACCGTCCAGATCAGTAAAAAATAAATGCATCAGTTGTCCTCCTCATCAGATAAAGTCTTGGTGTAAATCGTCCGTTTTCTCGCCATCTCATCGCTCTCCAGATAATCGTCGTAGGTGGTGATCTTATCGATCAGGGAACCGTCCGGCAGAATTTCCATAATGCGGTTGGCTGTAGTCTGTACCACCTGATGGTCGTGGCAGGAGAAAAGTTCCACGCCCGGAAATTTTTTCATGCCTTCGTTTAAAGCCGTGATGGATTCCATATCCAGATGGTTTGTTGGTTCGTCAAAAATCAGGCAGTTGGCGCCGCTGATCATCATTTTGGATAACAGACAGCGCACCCGTTCACCGCCGGATAATACCTTTACTTTCTTGACGCCGTCATCCCCTGCAAACAGCATACGTCCCAGGAAACCTCTGACATAGGTGACGTCCTTGATGGGGGAGTAGGCCGTAAGCCATTCCGTGATCGTGTAATCGTTGTCAAATTCGGCGCCGCTGTCCCTGGGGAAGTAGGCCTGAGAGGTAGTTACGCCCCATTTATAAAATCCCTCATCCGGTTCTATCTCTCCGGTGAGAATCCGGAATAAAGTGGTCTTTGCCAGTTCATTGCCGCCGACAAAGGCGATCTTGTCATCGTGGCCGACAATAAAAGAGATGTTGTCAAGTACTTTTTCTCCGTTTATGGTCTTTGAGAGGTTTTCCACTAACAGTACATCGTTACCGATCTCCCGCTCCGGACGAAAATCGATATAAGGATATTTTCTGCTGGAAGGTCTGATGTCATCCAACTGAATTTTTTCCAGAGCCCGCTTTCTGGAAGTGGCCTGTTTGGATTTGGAGGCATTGGCGGAGAAACGGGAAATAAATTCCTGCAGCTCTTTGATCTGTTCCTCTTTCTTTTTATTGGCCTCCTTACGCTGCTTTAAGATCAGCTGGCTTGACTGATACCAGAAATCATAGTTGCCGGAAAACAGCTCGATCTTACCATAGTCGATGTCCGCGGTATGGGTGCAGACTTTGTTCAGGAAATATCTGTCATGGGAGACCACAATGACTGTATTCTGGAAATTGATGAGAAATTCTTCCAGCCAGTTGATGGCGTCTAAATCCAGGTGGTTTGTGGGCTCGTCTAACAGCAGGATATCCGGGTTGCCGAAGAGCGCCTTCGCCAGAAGCACTTTGACTTTCTGGTTGCCGTCCAGTTCGGACACCGGCGCGCTGTGGAGTTCGGTTTCAATGCCGAGACCGTTTAACAGCATGGCCGCATTGGTATCCGCATCCCATCCGTCCATTTCCGCAAATTCCGCTTCCAGTTCACTGGCGCGGATGCCGTCCTCATCGGAGAAATCTTCCTTGGCATAGATGGCATCTTTTTCCTTCATAATTTCGTAAAGTCTTGCGTTGCCTAAAATCACCGTATCCATCACGGTGTAGCTGTCGTATTTAAAGTGATCCTGCTCAAGCACCGAGAGACGCTCTCCGGGGGTGATGGCGATATCGCCGTTTGTAGTTTCCAGCTCGCCGGAAAGGATCTTTAAAAAAGTGGACTTTCCCGCGCCGTTAGCGCCGATGATGCCATAGCAGTTGCCTTCCGTAAATTTAATGTTAACGTCCTCAAAAAGGGCTTTCTTACCTACTCTGTAGGTCACGTTGTTTGCACTGATCATATTCGGTACATATTCCTTTCTATCGTCTTCCCGCATCCCGCGCAGGTATCAATCCATCCACAGGGCTACCTCTCTATTATACATAAACATTACGCTTTTTCAAGGAAAATTAGCGTTTGTTCAAGTTTTTTGCCGCTGTATTTCTTTTTTCTTTCCAGGACCTGTTTTATTTTTGTGAATTATCTATACTATTTTACTTTTTATCTAACTTTTTTTGAAAAAACTGGTGGAATTGAGGGAACAATATGATATACTGATACTATAAATATCTGGCTGATTTTTCCAGAAGAAAAAATAAAAAAGGAGACGTCGGCAGACATATTTAGAGAAGAGAAAAGGAGAGAAAAAGTATGGCAAAATGGATCTATTTATTTACGGAAGGAAATGCAGGCATGCGTGAACTTCTGGGGGGGAAAGGCGCTAATCTGGCAGAGATGACCAATCTCGGACTGCCGGTGCCGCAGGGATTTACGATCACAACGGAAGCCTGCACGCAGTACTATGAGGACGGCAGGAAGATCAACGATGAGATCATCGGCCAGATCATGGAATATATAGAGAAGATGGAGGAGATCACTGGCAGGAAATTCGGTGATAAGGAAAATCCTCTTCTCGTATCCGTTCGTTCCGGCGCCAGGGCATCCATGCCGGGTATGATGGATACGATCCTGAACCTGGGTTTAAATGAGGATGTGGTGGAAGTTTTATCGAAAAAATCCGGCAATCCACGCTGGGCATGGGACTGCTACAGAAGATTTATCCAGATGTACTCCGACGTTGTGATGGAAGTGGGCAAGAAGTATTTTGAGGAACTGATTGACCATATGAAGCTGGAAAAGGGCGTAAAACAGGACGTGGAGCTTACGGCTGACGATTTGAAAGTTCTTGCCAATCAGTTCAGGGCGGAATATAAGTCAAAGATCGGCGCGGACTTCCCGGATGATCCGAAGGCACAGCTGATCGGTGCGATCGAAGCGGTGTTCCGTTCCTGGGATAATCCCCGTGCCAATGTATACCGCCGCGACAACGATATCCCTTACTCCTGGGGAACCGCTGTCAATGTGCAGATGATGGCATTCGGCAACATGGGCGAAACTTCCGGCACAGGCGTGGCCTTCACCCGTAACCCGGCTACCGGCGAGAAGGAGCTGATGGGTGAGTTCCTGTTAAACGCACAGGGCGAAGACGTAGTTGCCGGTGTTCGTACACCGCAGCCCATCAGGGAACTGCAGAAGAGCATGCCCGAAGTATATGATCAGTTTGTGGATATCTGCAATAAGCTGGAAGATCACTACCGTGATATGCAGGATATGGAATTTACGATTGAGGACAGGCATTTGTACATGCTGCAGACCAGAAATGGTAAGAGAACAGCAAAAGCGGCCTTAAAGATTGCCTGCGACCTGGTGGATGAAGGCATGATCTCCGAGGAGAAGGCGGTTTCCATGATCGATCCGAGAAACCTGGATTCCCTGTTACATCCGCAGTTTGATACCTATGTGATCAGCAAAGCGATCCCTGTGGCGAAGGGGCTGGCGGCAGCGCCAGGCGCGGCCTGCGGCAAGATCGTCTTCACGGCGGACGACGCGAAGAAGTGGGCTGCAAAAGGCGAGAAAGTTGTTCTGGTACGTCTGGAGACATCCCCGGAGGATATCGAAGGTATGAAGGCAGCTCAGGGTATCCTGACGGTGCGCGGCGGTATGACTTCCCACGCGGCTGTGGTTGCCCGCGGCATGGGCGCATGCTGTGTATCCGGCTGTTCCGCCATCGAGATGGACGAGGCGCACAAAGTATTCCGCATCGGCGCGCAGGAATTCCATGAGGGCGATGTGATCTCCTTCGATGGCACAACGGGTAATATTTACGACAGACCAATCCCCACTGTAGATGCGACCATCGCCGGTGAGTTCGGCAGGATCATGGAGTGGGCGGACAAGTACCGCACGCTGAAGGTTCGCACAAATGCGGATACGCCCGCAGACGCACAGAAGGCAAGGGAACTTGGCGCAGAGGGTATCGGCCTTTGCCGAACAGAGCATATGTTCTTCGGCGGACATCGTATCGACGCATTCCGTGAGATGATTTGTTCCGATACGTTAGAAGAGCGGGAAGAGGCGCTTAAGAAGCTGCTTCCGTTACAGCAGAACGACTTTGAAAAACTGTTCGAGGCAATGGAAGGCGATCCTGTGACGATCCGTTTCCTGGATCCCCCGCTGCACGAGTTTGTTCCTTCCGAGGAGGAAGATATCAGAAAGCTGGCGGACGCAAAGGGCAAAACCATGGAGGAGATCAGAAAGTTCATCGATACTCTGCATGAGATGAACCCGATGATGGGACACCGCGGCTGCCGTCTGACCGTTACTTTCCCGGAGATTGCAAAGATGCAGACACAGGCAGTGATCCGCGCGGCAATCAATGTGAAGAAAGCGCATCCCGACTGGAATCTTGTGCCTGAGATCATGATTCCGCTGATCGGTGACGATAAGGAATTGAAGTTTGTCAAGAAGAACGTGGTGGAGACAGCGGACGCTGAGATCAAGGCTGCTGGCATTGAGTTAGATTACGAAGTGGGAACGATGATCGAGATCCCGAGGGCTGCTCTGACGGCGGACCAGATCGCGAAGGAGGCGGAGTTCTTCTGCTTCGGCACCAACGATCTGACACAGATGACCTACGGCTTCTCCAGAGACGACGCAGGCAAGTTCCTGGAGGCTTACTATAAGGCGAAGATCTTCGAGAACGATCCGTTTGCGAAACTCGATAGAAACGGCGTCGGTGTCCTGATGGAGATGGCAATCAAAAAAGGCAAAGAGACAAGGCCGGAACTGCACTGCGGTATCTGTGGTGAGCACGGCGGAGATCCTTCTTCCGTGGAGTTCTGCCATCATATCGGACTGGACTATGTATCCTGCTCACCGTTCAGGGTGCCTATTGCGCGCCTCGCGGCTGCACAGGCGGCTATTCAGAAATAATGCCATAGGAATTTTGGTACTTGCAGGCGAAAGTATTGAAGAATGGCTTAAAATCAAGGGTTTTAAGGTTTGGTGGGGTTCATCACGGTGGGTGGTGGACCCCTGTTTTTGTGTTTTTTGATGCCGCTGATAGCATGGCGATTGAGGGAAAAATCGTACTATCAGGCAAAAGTATACTTTCACGCAAAAGTCAGGGATTTCCGTGATAGTATAAAGCGGAAAGGTAAAAGGGTGTAGGGTATTGTCGGTTTTGGCTGAAAGGCGTATTAGTTTGACGGAAAATGCTGTCGATAAACGGGGGATATGATACAAACACGGAAACTGCTCGGAGTATTCGTGTTTGTATATGAGTTTCCGTGATAATATGGGGTTTTGCGTGTTAGTATGCTGTAGATGTTAATGGAATATTGAAGATAGGTGTGGTGTAGATATAGTAATAAAAAGCATGGAGCCTTATGAAAAAGTATAGGTTTATAACTGCCTGTCTGCTAATTTTACTGGCATTTCTGTTGTTCAATATTTTTAATAGGAATGGGAATTCGACCATAGAGACATTCAATATGGATGCTGCAACAAAGGAAGAAATTACTGATGAACTGGTCATAGCATTATTTATTGAGGACATCACCAATGTGGTTACGAATTTCTATTCAGAATATTATTCGGGAGAAATTGCAGTTTACGATTATGAAATAGCGATTGTGGATATTGAGAAGAAAGAGCCGGGATTTATTTCCGTAAAATTCGGTGTCACCCCACAGGTAGGGGCGCATAATCCTTTAGGATATGACGAACTGGTTTATCGTGTTGATTCAAGCGGAAATAAAGAACTGGTTGGCTATGAACATCTAAAGAACTTTGAAGTGCCGGAGAAGTTTCAAAAGTATATGATAAAGCCTCTTGGGTGAGAATAATTTGTCTGAAAATGCTGTTGAAATATGGAGAATATTATCGAATCCTGTCAGGGTGTCTCCTTCCCCGGCAGATACGGACACGGAAAGAGGAGAAAGCCCGTAAACACGGTACTTTTGGCATTACATAGGTTTCAGAGTTACATTATTTCCGTGTGCTTATAAGGGCATTTTTACATTAGAGAGGGTGTGAACATTTGTTCCGGGGTTCTTTTGCCTGATAGTGTATACTCGTAGGCAAAAGTCGGTTATTATCACGGAAACTCGGATACTCGTAGGCAAAACTCCATACTATCACGCAAAAGTCGATACTCGCAGGCAAAACCCATATACAAACACGGAAACTGCCTGTATTATCACGGAAACTTGCTGGGAGTTTTCGTGATAGTATAAGGGTTTCTGCTTTGGCACATTATTAAAGCGATAAAAAAATAATGAAAAATAGATATGTGTAAATAATCCCTCATTCTATTAATCTTCCGTTATCATTCCATTCCCCATACATAACACCTTTTTTGGTATTTTCAATCAGCTTCTGTATCCTGCTCTGAAACAGTTCCGGCTGTTTCTTTTTGATTTGTATGGTGCCAATCCGCACCCGCTGGTACAGGGGGAGGAAATTTCTGAAAATTGCTCTATACCTCCGAATCTGCTTTTAAGGCTTTTTCGATATCCCCGTCAATGACAAATCCCTTTGGTGACATATCGGGAAGCACGGATCTTCCGGCATCGGTCATCAGTCCCAGGCGTTCCATCCTCCGGCGGCGTTCCTTATTTAACTCAGACCATAAACTTCCCTTTCTCCGGGGAGCAAGCTTTTGGGCAGTCGCGCCGTTATCCATTTTTTTTGTGGTGCTGTCTATCCAGCCGAAGCACATGGCCTCCTCAACGGAATCTATATACCAGAAAGTACCATCATCAACCGGGCGGTCACGCTTCACGATTACCCAGCATTCCTTTTCCTTATTATGGTTATTTATGAGCCATTCCCTCAGTTCATGGCGGTTTTTCGCATCCGAATTTCGGAGTGGTAATTTGGATTATACCATAAAATTTTACACAGTTTTTACATAAATCATCTTTTAGATTTTACATGGATTGGATATCATTTGTTTCAAGAAAATTGTTTAGGGGGATTATAGTCAGATGGATTTTTTTGGATTGCTGACAATGATTGGCGGGCTGGCGTTATTTTTATATGGAATGAAAACGATGGGGGATGCCTTGTCTAAGATGGCAGGCGGCAGGCTGGAGCAGATTCTGGAGCGTATGACGAATAATCCTGTGAAAGCTGTCCTGCTTGGGGTAGGCGTGACAGCGGTGATCCAGTCTTCTTCCGCTACAACGGTTATGGTAGTGGGGTTTGTCAATTCCGGCATTATGAAGCTGTCACAGGCGGTCGGCGTGATTATGGGTGCAAATATCGGTACAACTGTTACCTCATGGATTCTAAGTCTTTCCGGTATCGAAAGCGGGAATTTCTTTGTAAAACTTCTGAAGCCGTCGTCTTTTTCCCCGGTATTGGCGCTAATTGGTGTGATACTGGTGATGTTTATCAAAAATACGAAGAAGAATGATGTGGGAACGATTCTGATCGGATTTGCAGTGCTTATGTTTGGCATGGAAACCATGAGCGGCGCCGTAAAGCCGCTTGCAGACGTGCCGGAATTTACCTCGCTTTTTACGGCATTTGAAAACCCTCTTTTAGGTTTGATAGTCGGAGCGGTTTTGACTGCAGTGATTCAGAGTTCTTCTGCTTCTGTCGGTATTTTGCAGGCGATGTGCGCCACCGGAAGCGTAACGGTGGGGGCGGCGCTTCCGGTGATCATGGGACAGAATATCGGAACCTGTGTCACAGCTTTGCTTTCCGGCGTCGGTGCAAACAGGAATGCAAGGCGGGCATCTTTGGTACATCTTTATTTTAACCTGATAGGAACATTTGTGTTTATGGCAGTATTTTATACCGTGAATCATTTTGTCCGGTTTGATTTCATGCCAGATACGGCAAACGGCGCAGTCATTGCAATGATACATAGCGTGTTTAATATTACCGCGACCATCGTACTGCTTCCTGTTTCCAGACTGCTGGTAAAACTCGCATATTTTACCATTCCACAGTCAGAAGACGAAACACTGGAAACGTTAGGAAGAGTGCTGGACGAAAGATTTTTGGAAAGGCCTGCGTTCGCGGTTGCACAATGTAAAAATGCGGTGTGTGATATGGCACAGCTTATCTTAAAGGCAATGAACTTATGTGTATTTATACAGGAAAAATATGATGAAAATGCAGTGCAGACAGTTATGGAAATTGAACAGGAGGTAGATACAAAAGAAGATGAGCTATTGTCCTATCTGGCAAAACTTTCCACAAAGCCGCTTTCTGAACGGGACAGTAAAACCATCAATAAATTCAGCAGATGCATTACGGATTTTGAAAGGATATCCGATTATACAAAGGGTATCGCATTCGCACAAAAGAAGCTGAATAAGGGCAAAGAAAAATTTTCAAAGAAAGCAACTGCCGAAGCAAAGTTGATTTATGAAGCAACCCTCGAAATCGTGGAATGTATGGTTTCAAGTTTTATACATGGGGACAAAGAGATGGCGTTTCGTGTTGACCCACTTGCCGATGTGATCAGTCAGGTAAAAAAGGCTATCCGAAGGAACCATAACAAGAGACTGGAAAAGGGAAAGTGTTCCGTGGAACTTGGCATGGCGCTTACAGATATGGTTACTTCCTTGGAGCGTATTGCGAGGCATTGCTCCAATATAGCGGAGGAACAGATGGCATCTGAAACAGACCAGTATGCATTACATCAGTATGCAAGGGATGTCAAAGAGAGGAACGAGTTGTATAGGGAATTGCTTGAAGGATATACAGAAAAGTATTCGTTGAAAAAACTTGAGGAAACACAGATTAACGGTATAATGTAACTATGCAGAGGCATTTACTCCTTTTTGCCTTAGCATGTTTAAGCATAGGGTAAAAAGGTACTGGGTGGGACACACAAAGGCATGGCTGATTAAAGGTACAGAGGATTTGATGCCCTATATACCAAAGAAGGTGCAGATACAAAAATGGGTGGTAACTCTGATTATACACCCAATATTAGCCGCAATAATTGCATGGATTATGAGTTAGTGTCTTTTGTAAAAATTTCCAGCATTTCAATTTTATAAAAAGCGAGCATGAATTAATATTTCAGAAAAAGGAAGTAAGTGCTTATGTCGTTAATCTATATTTTGGAAGATGATAAAAATATTCAGGAGATAGAACGCTATGCCATAAAGGGAAACGGATATGATGTGTGTGCGTTTGATGACGCAGGAGCTTTTGACAGGGGAATGCAGGAAAGGAAGCCGGATTTACTGCTTCTTGATGTCATGCTGCCGGGGGAGGACGGACTCTCTGTACTGAAAAGGCTCCGCTCAAATAGCGATACGAAGGAACTGCCCGTCATACTTGTGACAGCGAAAGATTCAGAAATAGATACCGTCAGGGGACTTGACCTGGGGGCTGATGACTATATCACAAAACCATTTGGCGTGATGGAACTTATGTCACGCATTAAGGCGATTATGCGGCGTGTCAAACCAACGGACGATGACGTGGTCTTAAAATACAAAAATATATATCTGGATCAGGACAGGCGGCTCTGCCTTGTGGATGAGGAAAACGTGGAACTGACGTTCAAGGAATATGAGCTGCTCCGGCTGTTTCTTTGCAATCTGGGTATTGTACTGACAAGGGAAGTGATTATGGATACGGTTTGGGGGACGGATTTTGCGGGGGAGAGCAGAACCATCGACATGCATATCAAAACACTCCGCAGAAAGCTGAAAGAAGCGGGCAGCCTGATTATTACTGTGAGGAATATGGGGTATAAGCTGGAATGAGGCAGAAAATAAACAGACGGTTTACCGTCATTGCGCTTTTTTCCGTTGTGATCACCACGGTTGTCATGACTGCGGTGTTCTATTCACAGCTAAAAAAACAGGTTTTTTCTGATCTGGCGGTTGTGGCAGATTTACTGATTGACGAAGGCTCCTATGACAGGAAAACGGACAATTTAAGAATTACTTTGATAGATACAGACGGTAAGGTTTTGTTCGACTCCACGGTAGACGGGCAGTCGCTTGCCAACCATCTGGACAGGCCGGAAATTGCAGAGGCGCTTTCTTCCGGAATCGGTATGGGGATAAGGAAGTCGGATACCCTGTCGGAGAGTGTATTTTATTATGCCCAAAAACTGGATAACGGGCAGATACTCAGGGTAGGCAAGGAGGCGCACAGTGTTGTAGCCGTTCTCTTGTCTGCCCTTCCGATGGTGCTGACAACAGCTCTGGTTCTTGCGGCAGTCTGTCTGATGGTGTCGCACTACCTTACTTCTGCCATTGTGAAACCGATAGAGGAAATGGCGGGGGATATGGAACATATTGATGAGGGGAAAAGTTATCCGGAGTTGATTCCGTTTACAAGAAAAATCCGCTTGCAGCATGAGGAAATCCTGTCTGCCGCAAATATAAGACAGGAATTTACCGCCAATGTAAGCCACGAATTAAAGACTCCCCTTGCGGCTATATCAGGCTATGCGGAGCTGATGGAAGCGGGACTTGTAGACGAAAAGGAGATGAAGCGCTTTTCAGGGGAAATCCGAAAAAGCGCGGCAAGGCTGCTTACCCTGATCAATGATATCCTTAAACTCTCGCAATTGGATGCAGGAGATGCAAAAGATATCCTTGATGTGGTGAATCTGGCGGAAATTACAAAAGAAAGTGTGGAAATGCTCTCTTTCGGGGCGGCAAAAAATGGCATTGATGTAGTGTATGAAGGAGATGACAGGGCGGATGTCCATATCGGAAAGGAACTGGCACAGGAGCTTGCCTACAATCTGATTGAAAACGCCATCCGATATAACAAGCCAGGTGGCAGAGTGACTGCAAAAGTACAGAAAGAGGGAACGCAGATTATCTTCTCGGTAGAGGATACCGGTATCGGCATTCCTCTGGAGCATCAGGAGAGAATTTTTGAGCGCTTTTACCGGGTGGATAAAAGCAGGTCGAAGGAACTTGGAGGCACGGGCCTTGGGCTTGCGATTGTAAAGCATATCTGTAACCTGACGGATGCGGATGTGAACCTGATGAGCAAGCCGGGAGTCGGAACGAAGATAGTTATTGTCTGGGGCAGGGGCAATGCCTAAAAATAGGAGCAAAAACATGTGGGAAAACTTATATGAAAATTTGAGAAATGACACAGAGATAAGGGAACTAATACGCAGGGGCAATGAGAACTTAGGTGTTTTGGGTTATACAGACCATTCAGAAGCCCACACAGCCCTTGTGGCGGAAAAGACAGCATGGATACTAAAGGAATTTGGATATGATGAACATACACAGATGTTAGGGAAAGCGGCAGGGTTTATGCATGATATCGGAAATGCCATCAATCGCTCCCACCATGCAGAATATGGCGGAATCCTGGCAAATGAAATCCTCAGAAGATATGAGCTGTCAGTGGAGGATAGAATTGAAATAGTAACCTGCATCAGTAATCATGATGAATCCACGGGTGGAACTGTCAGCGCAGTCTCAGCGGCGCTTATCATCGCGGATAAAACAGATGTGCGGCGCAACAGGGTCAGGCTGCAGGATAAAGCCGCTTTTGATATCCATGACAGGGTAAACTATGCTGTTACGGAAGCCCGTCTGGAGATTGATAAGGAGAAAAAGGTGATTACACTGCATTTGCAGATAGACGAGGAAAACTGCTCCATGTACGAGTATTTTGATATTTTCTTAGGAAGGATGCAGATGTGCCGTCATGCCGGGGAATTTTTAGGCGTGCGGTTTAAGTTGATGGCAAACGGAAGCAAGGTCTTGTAAAGATTGTGCCGAAATGGTAAAGGAACTGTAAACAGTTTCTTAGGGAAAAGAGCGGAGGATGAAGACATGGAGATAGTATTACAGATTTTTTTATTGGCCGCAGGGTTTACGATGCTTATCAAGGGCGCGGATTTCTTTGTGGATGGTTCGTCAGGAATTGCTTCCAGGTTTGGGATTCCGCAGCTTGTGGTCGGGCTTACCATTGTTGCTATGGGAACAAGCGCTCCGGAGGCTGCGGTAAGCATCTCGGCAGCGCTTAAAGGGAATGCGGGCATCACCATTGGAAATGTGGTGGGGAGTAATATTTTGAATATTCTCATCATCTTAGGCCTTACGGCATTTTTAACAAAAAAGATAGTTCCTGTTGCATCTTCGACTATAAAATATGAAATGCCCTTTATGGTTGTGATAACATTAATCCTGCTCTGGATGGGGTATGCGGGAAATGAGATTGCAAGACTGGAAGGAGCCGGGTTGTGGGTTGTTTTTCTGCTGTATCTTTTTTATCTCTTAAGAATGGCAAAAAAAGGCGCTGACGGGAATTCAGAGGACGATGGGGAAAAAGCTTCAGAAAAAAGAGAGAATAAAAAGGAAAAAAGTATGGCAATGCTGCTTTTGTACACGGCTGTTGGCCTTGTGCTTATTGTAATCGGCAGCAGCGTCACGGTGGATGCGGCAACAGAGATAGCAAGGATCATAGGTCTGAGCGAGAGGTTTATAGGGCTTACGATTGTGGCATTGGGAACATCCCTGCCGGAATTGTTTACATCCGTTTCAGCGGCGAGAAAAGGCAATGCGGATATTGCAATCGGAAATATTGTGGGAAGCAATATCTTCAATATCCTTTTTGTGGTAGGGACATCTGCGTTGATTACGCCGGTTGTTTTCGAGAGTAAATTCATAGTGGATTTTATTGTGGCTGTGGCAGCGGGAGTGCTTTTGTGGACTTTCTCTTTCAGAGGAAGGAGCCTGAACCGTGTGGAGGGCGGCCTGTTGCTGCTTGGTTATTTGGGATATTTTATTTATTTACTGTAAACCTTAATTTTTTTTGGGGGGGAGTGGCGTGAAATGGACGGAATTAGCAGAACCTTATATATTCCGCTTTATGGAAAAGCAAAAGTTAGTAGAATGGGAATTATTCTTAATGACAAGTCCGCAGAGGAGATTTGGGAAAAGAACCCTGTGTCCTTGGGTAAAAGATCAAAATCAAAGTGGCTCGCCTATTTCATTGCAATGCGGGCAAGGCAGTTTGATGATTGGGCAAAAATGCAATTAGCGGATCATCCAGATGCTATTGTGCTGCATATTGGATGTGGCTTGGACAGCCGCATAAAACGAATTAACGGATATGATTATCCCTGGTATGATATTGATTTTCCAGATGTAATCACTGAACGCTGTCGTTTTTTTGCCGAGAGTAGGAACTATAAGATGCTTTCTGGAGATGCATCGTCTTTGGAGTGGCTATCAGGGATTAATTTTGACGGCACTGCTGTGATAATCATGGAAGGAGTCAGCATGTATCTTGCACCGGATACCTTAAAAGGTTTATTTGCAGCAGTGGCACATCATTTTTCGGGTATACATTTGTTGATGGATGTTTACACAAAATTAGGCGTACAGATGTCTAAGATAAAGAATCCCATAAAAGAGGTTGGTGCAGCACAAATATATGGGATGGATATTCCGGATATATTTGACACATATGGGTTCAATTATATCCGCGAACATTCTATGACACCGACCAAATTAGTAAACGAGCTGCAGGGATTTGAGCAGTTTGTTTTTAAGAAGCTTTATGCGGGAAATTTAACAAGGAAGATATATCGGTTATATGAGTATCAAAAGTGATGAGGTTTTAAAAAGAGGTGGAAACAAATGCAAAAGAAACTAATTCTGGTTACTTCGCCGCCGGCAAGCGGCAAAACATATATTTCAAAACTGTTGGCAAAGCGGTTGAAGCATGTAGTGTATTTGGACAAGGATACCCTTATTGCGCTGTCAAAGCATATATTTGCAGTGGCCGGGCAACCGTTTGACCGAAGCAGCGATTTCTTTGAACAGCACATCAGGAACCCGGAATACGACTGTATTGTGGCGTTGGCACTGGAAGCTTTGGTTTATGAAGATATTGTACTTATAAATGCTCCCTTTACCAGAGAAATCAGGGATATGGAGTATATCTTGAATTTGAAAGATATACTGAGTGAGAAAAATGCCAATCTTGTAGTTGTCTGGGTGGATACGTCCCCGGAAGTTGTGCATGAGCGTATGATTCTCAGAAATTCGGAGCGCGATACATGGAAGCTGGCGCACTGGGACGAGTACCTTGCGGAATGCAATTTTAATATTCCGTCTAATTTGGATGATCCGAAGATCAAGGACGATCTTCTAATCATAAAGAATGATAACCAGCATGAGCTGGAGGCTTCCATGAAAGAAGTGCTGGACATTCTGGAAGACAATGTATGATGGAGGGAGGTGTGCAAAATGGTAATTGGCAGAGTTTCACGCAGCATGGAGGCTTTGGCTGCAGCGGTTAATCCTCACAAAGAAGCAGTGGAGCTGGCGGAACAGCAGATGGATGAGTTTGCGGATGACCTTGTTCGGGATACTTATGAAACAACAATGAAGCCGGATGATTATGTTTATCCAAGCGAGAACTATAATGATATTATGAAAGTCAGTGCTGGAGAACATTCTTCATCATCGAACAATAACCGCCAGCCTCAATAAAAATCTGATTGCAGAGGTGCTTGGGAAATACCTTGCAATAGATGTGCGAAAGCAGTATGGCAGAGATGCGGTACTTTAGTATATTCTGCACTAAATATCTATTATTCTGTGCAAAAACGCAAAGTATTTAGTGCAGATTATACCGGAGCTTAAAGTTTCGGCAAGCTTTACTGTGGCAACTTCTCTGACGGTGTTGCTTGCGGCTAAAGAGCAGGCACTATACGATTTGGAGTATCCTCCGCTTCCTGTATATTGAAGCATAGAGGCAGAGCAGATCCGAATCAAAGAAAGGTAGCGGGAGAAGATGTTCTAATGATCACAGCATAGGTTGTTTCGCAAAGGGCATCTAAGTCTCGCACCGAGAAATGCTTGAAAGCACAGTATTTTTTAGCCTGATTTGGGCCTTAGCGAAGTTGGGCATGGAGGACAGTGTAAAATGAAAACTGTAATAAAGGTTTTGGTTATGGTATTATTCAGCATCTGTTTGTTTTCAGGTTGTGGCAGAAAAGCAGGGGGAGAACGGCTTGCTGTGTATTCTTTTAGGGGAGAAAATGAATTGTTTTCAATTTCAAATGGAGTTATTGTTTTGAATTCTACAGAAGAAATATTCTACGGTGGCAACTTGGAAGAAAAGGATGGAATGTTTTCAGATATTGTTGCTTATTCAGTGTCTTTTTATATACAGTCTGGTGATGAGAAAAGAATTTTGCTGTCTAATAATGTGGAGGACATGACAGGAGGAACAATAACTGTTGCTGGTGAAATTGGAAAAAGATCTGGTGATATTACCAAAGACATAGAAATTGAAGAATTGGGAAACACACTTTTTTTTGAATTGCGTACAACTGATCTGAATGGTGAGAAAAATGAATATCAATTACAATAGATTTTAACAGAGATTACAACTGGAGAAGCTGATAATTAAATTTGCTTTTGTATGGTGAAAGAATATATTTACGGATTTATATCCCCAATAAGCCACAGCCAGACAAGGCAGGGTAGACATCCTCAGCGTTTCGTGAGATATGGGAATCGGGGAGAAAATCAATAAAGCACAAATGATAAAAGGGAACCGGCAGGGACAGGCTGGTTCCCTTATTATATATCAGTGCGGGGAGGCGGTGGTCAATGGAAAAGGTGAAATGCCCGAACCCGAAATGTGGGCGGCGCATCTTTGACATTGAAGAGATGCCGCCGGGGAAAGTGGTGCTTGAAATGAAATGCAGGCATTGTGGGGAGATCATACGGGTGGGCTTTAGTCCAAAGATGGTACATAAGAAGAACAGGCGGCAGGGGTAGCCCTGCCATTTTTTGTAGATACCGTGATTAGGAATGTCCTTTGCGGGCATACTTACAGTATACATGGTAATTTGTGGAAATTATCACTGTAAGGATGCCTGCACAGGGCCGTTCCGCTGATCATGGTTAGAAATCCAGAAGTGGCTGTGGGAGGATACAGGAAATGTGCAAAGTAAGGTGTCCGGTGTGCCGGAAGGGGATCTGCGAGATAATTGCCATCGCAGAAGGAAGGGCAGTCATAGTGTTGAAATGCCCTTACTGCGGGAGGATAGTCAGGCTGGAATGGCTAGTACAGACCTCATTGAAAACCAAATAATGTTTACTCAAAATGAGCGAGCGGCCAAGTGACGAGCTGCGAAGGGCCGGAGTAAAGCTAGAGACTAATACCTTAGCTTACTCCGGCCTTTTTTACGTTTCTTAGGTAGTTTCATATCAAATAAATACAGTGTTTCTGGCTTTACGAGGGCGTAAAGAAAGGAACGCTGTATGTCTGGAAAAATCAAAACATTCTGCGTCCTGCTGGGTTCCGGCGGGAGGTCTGAATGAAGATCACCTATGTGTGACAGGGGAAGTCTCCGAGGTGGAGGTGGACGAGCGCCTCGGAGGGATGCTGCTGGATTTGGACCGCCAGCAGTACAACAACGACCAGAAGGAGACCCGCCGCCACTTCTCCCTTGACGGCATGGATTATGAAGGGGAGCAGTTTGCCTCGGCGGAGGATACGGAAAGGGAGGCGGTGCGCCGGGAGGATATGGCGCGGCTGTATTCCGCTATGGAGGTATTATCCCCGTCCCAAAGAGAACTGGTGGAGAAGGTATATTTTGAAGAACGGAAGATCACGGATATTGCCCGTGAAGAAGGCGTGTCCAAGCAGTCCGTCCATGAGCGGGTGCAACGGGCATTAAAAAAACTTGAAAAAAATTTGAATTAGACCCCTGACTTTTGCCTTTCCCGTGACCTAATAGTGAGGGCAGTAAAAAGGAGCGCCCTCGGAAAGAGGTGAACGGAAATGAAACACAACTTGAAGATCAGCTATACCAAAGAGCCGGGTTCCGGCGGCATCGTATGGTGCAGGACGGTACCCATGCGTGAGCGCCTGCTCCGGCGGCTGTTCGGTGAGATGCGCCGGGTGACGATCATTGTCCCCGGAGGCAGCGTGGAGGAGCTTTCGGTAAAGGAGGTAGGGACGGATGCGTAAGAAGGTTTTTATCTGCAGCCCTTTCCGCGGCGACATGGAAGGGAATGCAAGGAAAGCGGCGGCCTACAGCCGCATGGCGTGTGAGGAAGGGCATCTCCCCATCGCGCCGCACCTCTTATTCACGCAGTTTTTGAACGAGGGGATAGAGGAAGAGAGGCGGCTCGGCATCTCTATGGGGATGGAGCTGCTCGCCCTGTGTGACGAGGTGTGGGTGTTCGGGGAAGCCACCGAAGGGATGGCGGCGGAGATCGCATCCGCCACGGCGCAGGGAAAGACAATCATTTTCAAGGAAACGGAGGGAATGTAAATGGGAAGTGAATTAATGAGGATTGCGGAAGGGTTCTCCATTGTGGCGGAAGGTCTGCGGGGACTTGCCAAAGCGGAGGGCGGCACGAAGGACAAGGTTGTGAAAGCACAGAAACAGGATGCGGCAAAGGCACAGCCGGAAACTACTGTGCAGGAATCCCCTGCCACGCTGGAGGGCATCCGTGCGCTGATGGCGCAGAAAACGCAGGAAGGGAAGTCAAAGGAGATCAAGGAACTTTTGCAGAAGTATGGCGCGGCGAAGCTCTCGGCGGTGAAGCCGGAGGACTACCCGGCACTGATGCAGGAAGCGCAGGTGCTGTGATGGGGAAACACGCGCTTCTTTCCGCATCCTCCTCCAAGCGGTGGCTCTCCTGCACGCCTTCCGCACGATTGGAGGAGCAGTTCAGGGATGAACCGGGCGGCAGCGTCTATGACGAGGAAGGCACCGCCGCCCACGCCCTTGCGGAGCATAAGCTGAAAAAGGCACTGAGGCGGCGCTCCAAGCGCCCGGTGTCGGATTACCACTGTGACGAGATGGAGGAATGCACGGACGGGTATGTGGCCTTTGCGATGGAGCAGGTGGAGCTTGCAAGGCAGGAATGCAGCGACCCGGTGGTGCTGGTCGAGCAGCGGCTGGACTATTCCGCCTATGTGCCGGAGGGGTTCGGGACGGGTGACCTTCTGATAGTCGCTGACAAGGTTCTGACCGTCATCGATTTAAAGTACGGGAAGGGCGTGGCGGTGGATGCGGAATGGAACCCGCAGATGATGTTGTACGGGCTTGGCGCACTGGAACTGTTCGATGCCCTTTATGACATTGAAATGATCCGCATGACCATCTACCAGCCGCGTCTGGAATCCGTCAGCACATGGGAAATTTCCGTAAAGGACCTGATGGAATGGGTGGAGATGGAACTGAAGCCAAAGGCCGTGCTTGCCATCAAGGGAGAGGGCGAGTTCCATTCCGGCGACTGGTGCCGGTTCTGCAAGGCGAAGAACACCTGCAGGGCGCGGGCGGAGGAATATTTAAGGCTGGCGCAGATGGAATTTAAACAGCCTCCATTATTGACGGATGAGGAAATCGCGGAAGTCCTGAAAGTGGCGGACGAGCTTGCCAAATGGTCTGCGGATGTCTACGCCTACGCGCAGGACGAGGCGGTCACGAAAGGGAAGAAATGGGACGGCTTCAAGCTGGTGGAGGGCAGGAGCAACAGGAGATACACGGATGAGGAGGAAGTGGCGCAGGCGGCGCAGAAGGCCGGGTACACGGACATCTACAAAAAGACGCTCATCGGCATCACGGAGATGGAGCGGCTGCTTGGGAAGAAGAGATTTGCAGAGATACTTGGGAAGCTGGTCTACAAGCCCCAGGGCAAGGTGACCTTAGTGCCGGAATCGGATAAAAGGCAGGAGATTGCCGCAGCAACCGCGGAGGCGGATTTTAAGTAGTCTGCAAATAAAAAGTCAAGCAGAAATTGATGAACTTTGAAAATTTTATACAGGTTGAAAAATAGGTATTACAAAAAGACCACCGCAGAACGCTGGCCTGATGAAAAAGCAATGGCATTTATTTAAGTTTTTCGCTTTCCGTAAGCGTGGAAAGATATTCTTTTACCCGCCCGTAATAAATGCGGAGAAACTTGTTGGCACCTGCAGTCATGTAGACGTAATAAGGCTTGCCCTGCGCTCGTTTCTTGTCCATGAAGGCGTAAACAGGGTCATCAATGGGTGAACGCTTGATAAGCCCGTCCATGATCTGGAAGAGGGTCCTCCGCAGACTTGGCGAACCTTTCTTTGTCGTATGTACGCTTTTCTGGATGTGCTGTCCGGAATCATTTTTTCCAGGGTCAACGCCTGCAAAGGCAGTCAGCGCGCCACGGTGTGTGAACCGTGTCACATCCCCGATCTCAGCCATAAGTTGAGGACCAAGGGTAGGACCGACACCGTTCATTGCCATGACGACAGTGTATTCCGGCAGAGAAGAAGCAGTCTCATCCATTTTCAGGCGGAGGGATTCCACGGTCTCAGAGGCGGTATTCAACATTGCCACAGCTTGCCGTATCAGTAGTTTCGTGCTGTCATCTTTTGGGAATACGGCGATCAGGTCAGAGGAGGATTGATAAATCTTCTCTGCTTTGGCCGCGCTGAAATTATAGCCCTTGCGTTTACACCAGTTCCGGTAGTGCTCCGTAAAGGTATTCAGCGTCTTGGAGCGTACACAGTCCACATGCCAGTAGGTATGGACGAAGTCCACCCATTTCTGGCTGCCGTCGTTGCGGGCAGGACTGTCAAAGAAGTTGTTTGCGCCTGGGTAGGTCTGATCCAGCAGGGCAATGAGGTTGTTCTTCATGGCGGTCTTCTGTGCCATAAAGAAGCCGAACTGACGGTTCATGGTTTTTAATTGGTTTCGTGTTTTGTCCATGCTTCCATATTGCTTGAGTTTTGCCCAGCGGTCAAGTGTGTAACGGGCGATTTTTTTGGAATCGGCCTTGTCGGTCTTGGGAGTGCGCAGGGAATCATCCCCAAAATCTTTGATGAGGATGGGATTTACGGCGCTGACAAAGATACCGGCATCAGAAAGCCATGTGGCAACCGGCTCATAGTACCTGCCGGTGTGTTCCATGCAGACTTTCGTTTCCCCGTCAAGGGCTCTGATCTGTCCAATAAGGGAATTGATTGCAGATTGTGTGTGAGGGATGTCGCGGGGCGGCATAATGACAATATCGCCCGGCCTGCGGATTGTGACAGTGCTCTTGCCTTTGGAAACATCAATACCAACAGCGTTCATAACAGATACTCCTATGGAAAGTATTAGCAATGGTCTTTTGCCAGTTTTACTCATTGCCTATTCAATCTACTGGGTGTATCACACGAACGCCTGATGGTTCAACCTGCGTAAAACGAATGCTGCGAATGAGGGCTGGTTGGCTGACTTAAAAACGGACGTAAAGTTCCAGGAGGTTTCGGCCAGACCTATTGCCTCACTCATTCTAACAGCTTAAGCAACAAGATGGATAATTCCTTACTGGCTGTAAGGGATATTAACCATAAATACATTGTAGTAGGAGGAATGAACACCATGAGTAATGAAAATGCGAACCTTACAAAAGTGATCGTACCGTGCAGGTTTTCCTACCTGCACTGCTGGGAGCCCAACGCAGTGAGCGATGGGGACCCGAAGTATTCCGTATCGGCCATCATACCAAAGTCGGACACGGAGACCATCGAGAAGATCAAGAGGGCAATCGAGCAGGCGAAGAAGGATTCCGTCTCCAAGTGGGGCGGCAAGGTCCCGGCGAACTTAAAACTCCCCTTAAGGGACGGCGACATTGACCGCCCGGAGGATGAGGCGTATGCGGACAGCTACTTCTTCAACGCCAACAGCAAGCAGGCGCCGCAGGTGGTGGATAAAAACGTACAGCCCATCCTTGACCAGTCGGAGGTGTATTCCGGGTGCTATGGCAGGATCAGCGTGAACTTCTACGGCTTTTCCACCAACGGCAATAAGGGAATCGCCGCAGGGCTTGGCAACATCCAGAAACTGCGTGACGGGGAGTCGCTGGGCGGCAGGACGAACGCGGAGGATGACTTTGACGCGGTGGAAGTGGATGACGAGGAAGATTTTCTTGGATAGGAATATCAGGGCGGCGGGTGACTGCCGCCCGTCATCCAAAGTATCTACACAGGAAGGAGCCATGAAATGGGACGAATCTTAGCAGCCGACATAGAGTCATTTTCGGATGTGGATTTGGTCAAATGCGGGGTATACGCTTATGCGGACAGCCCTGCTTTTGAGATTTTATTGTTTGCCTATTCCTTTGACGGAGGGGAAACACAGATCATAGACCTTGCGCAGGGGGAGAAGCTCCCGGCAGAAGTGGAGGAAGCCATCTTTGATGTGTCAGTGACCAAGACGGCATACAACGCCAACTTCGAGCGAACCTGCTTATCAAAATATTTTGGGAGGTACATTCCCCCGGAGTCCTGGCATTGCAGCGCGGTGCAGGCGGCAATGCTCGCCCTGCCACGGTCACTGGAGGACGTGGGCAGGGTGCTTGGCCTGGATGAGCAGAAGATGAAGGAGGGCAAGGAACTGATCCGGTATTTCTGCGTCCCCTGCAAGCCAACGAAAGCAAACGGCGGCAGGACGCGGAACCTCCCCTGCCATGCGCCGGAGAAGTGGGAGCTTTTCAAGACCTACTGCAAGAGGGATGTGGATGTGGAGAAATCCATCCGCAGGAAACTGCATAATTTCCCCATCCCGGAAAGCGAGATGGAACTGTACCGCTTAGACCAGCGCATCAATGACCGCGGCGTTCTGGTGGATATGGGGCTGGTGGAACAGGCCATTGCCTGTGAGCGGCTCCATAAAGAGATTGTGACGAAACGCGCCTATGAACTGACGGGCTTGGAGAACCCCAATTCGGTGGCGCAGCTAAAGGGCTGGCTTGGGGACATGGGGATGGAGGCGGAGAGCCTTTCCAAAAAGGCAGTGGCGGAGATGATAGCGGAAACGGACGGGGAAGTGGAGGAACTGCTCAGATTAAGGCTGCTGATGGCAAAAACGTCTGTGAAGAAATATGAGGCTATGGAGAGAAGTGTCTGCTCGGATGGAAGGATACACGGGATGCTGATGTTTTATGGCGCAAATCGGTCAGGCCGATGGAGCGGCAAGAACGTGCAATTACACAATCTACCGAAAAACTATCTCCCCGATCTGGAACTGGCAAGAGACCTTGTGAAGCAGGGGCGTTTTGAGGATATCGAACTTTTATATGATTCCACACCGAATGTGCTTTCAGAATTAATCCGTACAGCCTTTATCCCAAAGCAGGGATGCCGCTTTGTGGTGGC